>Ga0070694_100000423_pt1 | contig 23082 bp, 25 predicted proteins | sample KBSK1251metaG_FD_65470 | JGI IMG/M metagenome (GOLD analysis project Ga0070694, IMG submission 65470) | Corn, switchgrass and miscanthus rhizosphere microbial communities from Kellogg Biological Station, Michigan, USA - KBS K1-25-1 metaG | ecosystem: Host-associated > Plants > Roots >... | reverse complement strand
CTCCGGCGAATCGAAGCGGCCGCGACGCTCGCGCTCCTCGACGATGCGCTGGGCCAGGCCCGCGCCCACCCCCGGCAGCCGCGCGAGCGCGGCCGCGTCGGCCTGATTGACGTCGAGCGGCTCCGCCGGCGGAGAAGGCAGGGGCGTCGGCGCGGCGGGTGGCGCCGGCGCCGAGCTGCCCGGCCCGGCGCGACGAGCCGCCGGAGGCGGCGGGGCCGCCAGGACGGGCGCGGGCTCGAGCGGGAATGGCGCCGGGTCCTCGCGGTCGAAGCGCTCGAGCCGCTCCGCCGCGTCGGGGAAGCCCGCGCGCCACTCGCGCACGCCGAGCCCCAGGAGGAGCGTGAGCGCCAGGAGGATCAGCAGCCGGAGCTGCGGGCCGGGGTAGGGCATGCCCGCACCGTCGCACGGTGATGCCGCGGCCGGCTAGAGTGAGAGTTCGGATACCTCAGGGTGTGTCTGGGCGGATTCGCTCACGAGCGAGGGAAGCGATGGCGCCTCGGTTGCGCGGGAGCGAACTCGTTCGCCCCGGGAGCGTCGCCGTGCGGGTGCGAGCCGGCCCGGCTCGCTACGCCCCATCCCCTCAATCGGAGACTGGCGCCATCGGGAAATCAGCGGCCGGCGGCAGGTAGGTGGCACACCCGGCGAACACGAGGAGCAAGCCGACCCAGACGTAGCGCATCGTCGCCTCCTGCTGATCCTTCCCCTTCGCACGATTGCCCGGCGCGGCCGTGGCACCCGGTCGGGGCTAGCCTACTCTTGTGGCCGGCCTTCCGGGAGCTCGAGGAGTACCGGGAGTCGAGCTCCGGCTAGCCAGCCGGCGGTTTTCGCGGCCGGGCGATCGTGCTACAGTTCCGCGTGTCGCCAGTGGTCGTTGATGGCCGGGCCGCTGGTGGCTCGCGCATCGGCAACGTTCTCGCCGACATCAGATTCCGGTGGCGATCCCAGTGGCCGAAAACTTCGTCATCCTGTTCGTCATCGCCGCGCTCGCGGGCGGGTTCGCCCTCGTGCTGTTCACCGCCATGTGGCGCGTCGAGCGGCGCGCGCACTGGGGTCGCGAGGCGGGGATCAGGCGGAGCCAGCGTCTCGAGCGGCGCGTTTTCCTGGTCGGGGTGGGGCTCGTGATCGCGCTGGTGGCGGCGGTCGTCGCGGTGCAGCTCACCCGGGCGCCGGGGTGCACCGGATCCGTGGTGGTGATGGCGGGGCCCGACGGACGGCCGCTCGAGTGCCTGTGCGAGAACGGGCGGCGCGGGGCCTGCTTCGAGCCAGGTCCCTAGCGGGAGGCGGGCCAGGCCGCCAGCGGGAGGCCGGCCCGTGTCGCGTCAGGCGAGCTCGAAGCCGTGGCGGCGGATGAACGGGCCGAAGTTGTGCCGCTGCGGCGTCGAGTACTGGCGCGCCTTGTCCTCCGACCAGCCGTAGGGCTCGGCGTACCCGAACCGCTCCACGTCGCGCTGGCTCTCCTTCGGGGTGGCGTGGCGCGCCTCGCGCCGGGTGTCGTAGGCGGCGAGCCGGGCGGGCAGGTCCCGGTCGTCGTAGCGGTCGGTGTGCACCGTGATCGCGGGCGGCAGCCGCAGGCTGATCCAGCCCGGCTGCAGCGGGTAGCCGACGCAGAGCCCGGCCACCGGGAACACCCCGGGCGGCAGCTCGAGCAGGTCGGCGAGCTTCTCGACGTGGTTGCGCACCACGCTGATCGGGCAGCAGCCGAGTCCCAGGGCCTCCGCGGCGGTGATGAAGGCCTGCAGCACCAGCCCCGCGTCCACCGCCGCGTTCATGAACATGTCGAGGGTGTCGTTGGGGAACGGGCGCCCGCGCAGCTCGCTCACCCGACGGAGGCGCCGGTTGTCCCCGCAGAACACCATGAACAGCGGGGCCTGCGCGATCCAGGGCATGTCGGGGAGCCAGCCGCCGATGGTGGCCTGCTTGCCCCGGTCCTTCACCAGCACGATGCCGACCTGCTGCAGGTCCGACTTCGATGGGGCGGAGAGCGCAGCGGCCAGCGCGATCTCCACCACGTCGTCGGGAACCGGATCCGGCCGGTAGCGCCGTTGCGTCCGGTGCGAGAGCAGCAGGGCCAGGGGGCCCTCGGCGGGGAGGGCCCGCCCGGCCAGGGTGGGCAGGCCGAAGCGGTCCTCGATCAGCTCGGCGATCGTCCGGCTCACGGCGTGAGCGCCGCGCGCGTGATCGTCGTGGTCTCGCGGTTGTGCCACTCCGAGGCCGCGAAGGCTTCGTTGATCTGCTCGAGCGGGTACTTGTGGGAGAGGATGCGGCTCCACGGCCAGCGCTCGCGGGTGCGCACCAGGAAGTCGAGCGCGCGCGGGATCACCCACGGATCGTACTGGATGACCCCCACGATGCGCTTGGAGCCCCACACCAGGAGCGAGGGCTCGAGCTCCACCTTGGCCCCGCGGCTGATGGTGCCGATCTCGAGGTAGGTCCCGCCCGAGCGCAGCATCTCGATGCCCTCCGGGATCACCGCCGGGAAGCCCACGAGGTCGCAGGCCACGTCGGCGCCCACCCCGCCGGTCCACTGCCGCACCAGCTTGACGCGCTCGCGCCGGTCCGTGACCTCCTTGACGTTGATGGTGTGGTCGGCGCCGAAGGCGCGGGCCAGCTCGAGCCGGCCCGGGATCTGGTCGACCACGATCACGGTGTCGGCGCCCCTGTCCTTGGCCACCGCGGCGGCCTGGATGCCGAGGCCGCCCGCGCCCTGGATCACCACGCGGTCCCCCTGGCGCACGCCCGCCACGTGCAGGCCGTAGAAGACCTGGGAGAGCGCGCAGTTCACGCCGGCCACCGCCTCGTCGGAGAGCGAGTCCGGCACCGTGAACAGCGAGCCGCCCGGCCGCAGATAGTAGTGATCGGCGAAGGCGCCGTGCAGGTGCGGGGGCGCGCTCGGGCCGAGCGGCCGCTCGATCTTGTTGGGGCAGGCCGCCGGCTCCTTGTGCAGGCACGCGTAGCAGCGGCCGCACGGGTAGAAGTAGGTGTAGGCGACCCGGTCGCCCTCCTTGAGCGGGCGGCCGAGCGAGTCGGTCTTCACCCGGGAGCCGAGCCGGGCCACCCGCCCGGTCATCTCGTGGCCGAAGATCCAGCCGTCGTCGGGCAGGCGCAGGGGCGCGTCCCCGCGCCAGAAGTGGAGATCGGAGCCGCAGATGTTGGCGTGGGTCACCCGGATCAGCACCCCCTCGGGCTCGATCTCCGGGATCGGCACCGGGCGGATCTCGAACGGCTTGCCGGGGCCGAAGAAGACGGCGGCGCGCGCGGTGGTGGCCATGGTCACGCCCTGCGCTCGGCGCCGAGGGCGAACACGTCGTGCAGCGCCCGCACCGCCAGCTCGGTGTACTTGTCCTCGATCACGCACGAGACCGCGATCTCGGAGGTGGAGATCATCTGGATGTTGATGCCTTCGGCGGACAGGGTCTCGAACATCCGGGCCGCGACGCCCGCGTGGCTGCGCATGCCGACGCCCACGATGGAGATCTTGGCCACCCGGTCGTCGGCCACGACGCCCTGGGCGCCGACCTCGCGGGCCAGCTCGCCCAGCACGCCTTCCGCCCGCGTCCGGTCCGCCCGGGGCAGGGTGAAGGAGATGTCGGTGAAGCCGTCGCGGCTGATGTTCTGCACGATCATGTCCACCACGATGTTCTGCTTGGCGAGCCCCCCGAACATCCGGGAGGCGATGCCGGTCCGGTCCGGCACGCGCAGGATCGAGACCTTGGCCTGCCCCCGGTCGTGGGTGACGCCGGTCACCACCACGTCTTCCATGCTGTGATCCTCCCTGGTCACCAGCGTGCCCGGGTCCGGCTTGAAGGTCGAGCGCACGTGGACCGGCACGTTGTGTTTCTTGGCGAACTCGACCGAGCGGGCCTGCAGCACCTTGGCCCCCAGCGCGGCCATCTCCAGCATCTCGTCGTAGGAGATGCGGGGCAGCTTGCGGGCGTCGGGCACCACGTTGGGATCGGCGGTGTAGACGCCGTCCACGTCGGTGAAGATCTCGCACACGTCGGCCTTCAGGGCGGCGGCCAGGGCCACGCCGGTGAGATCGGAGCCGCCGCGGCCGAGGGTGGTGATCTCCCCGGCCTCGGTCGTGCCCTGAAAGCCGGCCACGACCGCCACGCGTCCCGCGTCGAGCGCGGCGTGGATCCGCTCGGCGCCGATGCGCTTGATGCGCGCGCGGGTGTGCGCCTCGTCGGTGACGAGGCCGACCTGCGGGCCGGTGAAGGAGCAGGCCGGATGGCCGAGCGCCTGCAGCGCCATCGCGAGCAGTCCGATGGTCACCTGCTCGCCGGTGGCGAGCAGCATGTCCATCTCGCGCGGGTCGGGCGTCGGGGTGATCGCGGAGGCGAGCGCGAGCAGGCCGTCGGTGGTCTTGCCCATGGCCGAGACCACGACGACCAGACGGTTTCCCTCACGCACGTAGCTCGCCACGCGGCGGGCGACGTTCTTGATCTTCTCGGGGTCGGCGACGGACGAGCCGCCGTACTTCTGGACGATCAGCTGCGCCATGAGAGGGCCATCGTACACGACCCCCGCGCGCAGTGTAAAGCCGCGCCCCTTCAGCGGGGTCGGCGCGTCGGCGCGTCCTCGCGCGGCCTGAGCTCGCGCTGGCGCTCCTGCCGCTTCTCCCGGATCAGGTCGCGGGCGCGCTGCCGCTCCTCGGGCGTCATGCTCCGCCACCGCTGCAGGTTGCGCTCCATCCGCTCGCGCTGCGCGGGGCTGAGCGACTGGTAGCGCTCGAAGCGCTGCTGGATCTGCCGCTGTCGCTCCGGCGGCAGCTGCTGGTAGCGCTGGTACGCGCGCTCCAGCTCGTGCTTGCGCTCCTCCGGCAGCTGGTTCCACCGCTGGAAGTCCTGCATGATCCGCGCGCGCTCGCCGGGCGGCATCTGCCGGAGGCGCTGGAGGTTCTGGCGGGCGCTCTGGCGCTCCTCCGGGGAGAGGCTGCGCCAGTGCCGGTAGTTCTCGATGGCGCGCTGCTGCTGCTCCGGGGTCATGCTGCGCCAGCGCTCGAGGTTGCGCTCGGCCAGCGCGCGGTCCTCCGGCGAGAGGCGCTCGAGCCCCTGGATCGCGCCGCCGGGGGCCGCGGGGGCCGCCGGGGGCGGAGGCGGAGCCTGGGCCGCGGCCGGACCGGCCAGCAGCGCCAGCAGTCCGAAGCCGAACGCGATCCGACCGCTCATGTCAGCGTCCGCTCCGCGCCGGGGCCGGAGGCGTCTCCGGCGCGGCGGGACCCGGGGCCGGGCCCGCGGCGTCCGGCGCGCGCTCGCCCTCGAGCATGCGCAGGCGCTCGAGGAGCCCCATCCGGCGGGCCACCTCGCGGTCCCGCGCGTAGTCGGGGCTCGTCAGCAGATCCAGGTCTCTCAGCATCTCCGCGTCCACCGCCTCCGGCGGGCCGGCGCGCTTCGTCGTCGCGCCCTGCTCGGCCGCGCCCGCCTCGATCGTCGTCCCGGCCAGCGCCATCACCAGCAGGCCGGCCGGCCACCGCCATGCGCTCACCGCTCAGCTCTTGCTCGGTCCCGGCAGCTCGTCGAGCTCGTTGATGACGTTGAAGTCCTCGAGCAGGTCGAGCTCCTGCACCACGTCGAGCCGGGCGATCATGTCGAGCCGGCTCGCGAGGATCGTGTTGTCGAGCGCCAGCGGGTCGGGCGTACCCGGGACCCGCAGCCCGGGCAGCCCGGCCACCACGAGCACCGCGACCAGGGCCGCGGCCACGAGCGCCGGCACCGGCCGCCCGATCCAGGCCCAGGGCCCACCGCGCCGGGCGCCTCCGCGCTCGATCCGCTCGCGCAGCTCGGCCCGGTAGGCGCCCCAGTGGATGGGCGGCGCGGGCGGCGCGGTGCGGGCCAGCGCGGTCATGAGCCGCGCGAAGCCCTCCCGGATGGCGCGGCACTGCGCGCACTCGGCCAGGTGGGCGTCGACCCGCGCCCGCTCCGGGGAATCGAGCTCGCCGCGCAGGTGATCGACCAGCAGCTCGTCCACGTGCACGTCGCTCATGGCCGATCTCCGATCCGCCGTCTGAGCGTGGCGAGCGCGCGGTGCAGGTGGACCCGCACCGTCGCCTCGGACAGGCTCAGCACCGCGGCGATGTCCCTCGTCGCCAGCCCCTCGCGGCAGGAGAGCGTCACCGCCGCGCGCTGCTGGGGCGACAGCTCCTCCACCAGCGCCCACACCCGGCTCATGCGCCGCTCCACGTCCAGGCCGTCCGCGGGGTCCGTGAATGGCGCGGGCGCCTGCTCGACGGGATCGGGCTCGTCGGGCGCCTCGTCACGCCGGTCGCGCCAGCCGAGCAGCTGCCGCCATCCGCGCCCGCGCCGCTTCTGGTCGAGACAGCAGTTGACCAGGATCCGGTAGAACCACGTCGAGAACTTCGAGTGGCCCGCGAAGGAGCCGGCCGACTCGTGGAGCCGGAGGAAGGCTTCCTGGGAGCAGTCCCGGGCTTCCTCCCGATCGCGCACGACGGACCACGCGATCCGGTACGCCCGCTCCTGATACCGCTCGACCAGGAGATCGAAGGCCCCCGGCTTCCGCTCCGCCACCGCTCGGCATAGCTCCTCATCGCTCGACTCCACGGGCGCCTCTCGCCCCGATCTTCCCATACGCGCTGAGCCGGCTCCAAGCCTCCGCTCGCGCGCGGCGAGCTCCGGGAGCGCACGCCGCGCTCCCGGAGCCGGATCCGCTCTCTACTTGCCCTTCTTGTCCGCCACGTCCCTCCGCAGGTCGCGGCGGTCGTGACGCACGTCCCGCACGTCCTGGCGCCGGTCACGCTTGTCCTGCCGCAGGTCGCGTCCATCCTGGCGCCGGTCCCGCACGTCGCCCCGCAGGTCGCGCCGGTCGCCCCGCAGATCCTGCCTGGCGCCCCTGACCGCGTTCGGATCGCCCGACTTGTAGGCGTCCCGCAGATCCTGGCGGTCGCCCTGCAGCCCGCGCCGATCGCCGCGGATCTCCCGGGTGTCCCCTCGTAGCTCGCGTCGGTCCCCGCGGATCTCGCGGGAGTCCGGGCGGACGTCCCGCCGGTCCTGCCGCAAATCCTGGACGTCGTTCCGGATCTCCTGCGCCGAAACGGTCGTCGCGAGCAGCCCGACCGAGATGCCGGCCGCCGCCACCGCCAGCGTCCGCACCAGCCAACCAGAATGCTTCTCCATCGGTATCCTCCTGGATTTGCAGGTTTTTTGGGCCGATCCCCCGGGGTGCTGCGATCACCTGATGAGACGCGGCGGGACGAGGGCGCGTTTACACGTGACGCACGCGCGCCAATTCTTCTTGGTATTCGGCGAGGTCGCTCTCTACGCTCGTGGCATGTGGATCCGCGCGGCGGTCCTGGCGCTCCTGGTGGTCGCGGCGGTGCCGGCGTTCATCGAGGCCGGCGCCCCGAGCCTGCGCGGGCTCGGCTGGCTGGTCGTGGTGGTCGGGGCGACGGTGCTGCTGGTCGACCTGACCGACCGGCTCACCGAGTGGGTGGAGCGCCGGCGGTGGGGCCGCCGCCGCTAGCGCCTCCTCCGGCCCTCGATCCGCTCCGCCCTCACCGCTCCGACGGCGCGATCTCCGCCACCTCGACCAGGGTGGCGTCCGTCAAGCGGATGTGCTCCAGGAACAGGCACACCAGCCCGAGCGCGGTCACCGGGAAGAACTGCGAGGCGTGCAGGAGCAGCGAGAACGACAGGGCCTCGGTGCGCGGCACCGCGAAGAGGGCGAGGGCGAGCACCGTCGCGGCCTGGACCACGCCGACGAAGCCGGGGCTCGACGGCAGGCTCACGCCCAGCCCCAGGAAGGCGAGCACCGTCCACGCCGCGGCGAGGGGGAGGTCGAGGTGGGCCGCGTGCAGGCCGGTCCACACCGACAGCGCGAGGAAGAGCCAGATGCCCACCGAGTAGAGGGTGATCGGGATCACGTGACGGGGCGCACGCAGCCCGCGCAGCCCCTCGGTCATCATGCCGAGCATGCTGAGCATCCGCCGCTCGAGCCAGCCGATCCGGTGAAACAAGGTCTCGATCAGCGCGCGCGTGGCGTTGGGGGCGGCCGCGATCAGGACGAGCACCAGGATCCCGACCAGGTCGACGCCCAGGAAGAGCAAGATGGACCAGCGCAGCTCGCCGGGCAGCGCCACCATCAGCAGCACGCCTCCGACGAGCAAGCCCAGGGCCAGCCCGTCGAGCACGCGCTCCACCACCACGGTGGCGAAGGTGGTCCAGAAGCGCGGGCCGTGGCGCGAGGCCACGTAGATCCGGACGATCTCGCCGGCCCGGAGCGGGAGCAGGTTGTTGCCCATGTAGCCCACCAGCAGGGCGCGGAAGAGGTGGCCGGCGCGGGCGCCGGGCGCGAACAGGTAGCGCCAGCGGCGGGCGCGCGCCCACAGCGAGACGAAGTTGAGCGCCACGCTCAAGGCCAGGAAGCCCCAGAGGGTGTCGCGGAGCCGCGCGCCGACCACGCGGAGATCCACGTCCCAGAAGAAGTACACCAGGAGCCCGACGCTCACCACCAGGCCGAGGAGGATCTTCCCCAGCCGCCCGTACGACGGCATGCGGACCCGGCTCAGCGCCCGAGCGTGTCGGCCACGCTCATGTCTCCACCCGGATCATGGTCGTCCGAGCCGCCACCACCGCCAGCTTGTCGATGGCGGCGAGGGCCGCGCGCATGTCTCGCTCGCGCGCCTCGTGCGTCATCATCACCACCGGCACCGCCTCGTGACGCGCGCGCTCCTTCTGGAGCACCGAGACCAGCGAGATGTCGTGCTGGCCCAGGACGCCCGCCACCTGGGCGAGGACGCCGGGCCGGTCCATCGCCATCACGCGCAGGTAGTAGGCCGACCGGATGTCGTCCACGGGCCGCAGCGGGAGCGGGCTCCGCCCGGTCGAGGGGAGATCGGTGTCGAGCGCGGGGATCCCGTGGGCCACGCGGCGCGCGATGTCGATGGTGTCCGACCAGACCGCGGACGCGGTGGGGAGCTGGCCGGCCCCGCGGCCGTAGAACATGAGATCGCCCACGTTGTCCCCGGTGATGAAGACCGCGTTGAACACGCCGGAGACCGCGCTCAGCGGGGAGCCGGCCGGGATCAACGTGGGGTGTACTCGGGCTTCAAGAGAGCCCTCGGAGGCCTTGGCGATCGCGAGCAGCTTGATGCGGTAGCCGAGCTCGGTGGCGTTCACCACGTCCTGCTGGGTGACCGCGGTGATGCCCTCGGTGTAGATGTCCTTCAGATCGACCGCGGTGCGGAAGGCGAGGGTGGCCAGGATCTGGAGCTTGTGGGCCGAGTCGAGCCCCTCGATGTCGAGGGTCGGATCCGCCTCCGCGTAGCCGTGGGCCTGCGCCTCCTTGAGGACCTCGCCGAAGTCGCGCCCCTCGTCGGTCATCTTGGACAGGATGTAGTTGCAGGTGCCGTTGACGATGCCGAAGGCGGAGAGGATGCGGTTGGCGGGCAGGCCGTCCTTCACCGCGCGGATGAGCGGGATGCCGCCCGCGACCGCGGCCTCGAACCCGAGCATGACCCGGTTGCGGCGGGCCTCCTCGAACAGCTCGGACCCGTGGTGGGCGAGCAGCGCCTTGTTGGCGGTGACCACGTGCTTGCCCGCCTGCAGGGCCCGCAGGATGAAGGTGCGCGCCGGCTCGAGCCCGCCGATCAGCTCGATCACGATCTGCACCGAGGGATCGTCGATGGCCTGCGCCGCGTCGGTCGTGAGCGGCAGGCCCGCCAGGTCGAGGCCCTCGCGGGGCCGGGTGAGGTCGGCGTCGGCGACGCGCCCGAGGGCCAGGCGGCACCCCGCCCGCTCGGCCAGCTCGGGGCCGTGGCTCTTGAGGATCTTCACCACGCCGCAGCCGACCGTGCCGAGGCCTAGAAGGGCGATCTTGATCTCGTTCATGGGTCCATTGGCGGCCGCCCGGGCGGCCGACGCCCGGGCGAGCCCGTGAGCCGCTCCCGGCCCGCTACCGGCCGGTCAGGGTCTTGAGGCCGCGCAGGGCCTGTCGGATGCGCTGCGCGTTCTCGACGAGGGCGAACCGGACATGGCCGTCGCCGTACTCGCCGAAGCCGATGCCCGGGGACACCGCGACCTTGCACTCCTGGATGAGCAGCTTGGAGAACTCGAGCGAGCCCATGCTCCGGAAGGCCTCCGGGATCGGGGCCCACACGAACATGGTCCCCTTGGGCTTGGGCACGCACCAGCCGATCTTGTTGAGGCCGTCGACGAGCACGTCGCGGCGCTTGCGGTGCAGCTCGACGATGTCGCTCACGCAGCCCTGCTCGCCCTCGAGCGCGATGATCGCAGCGATCTGGATGGGCTGGAAGGCCCCGTAGTCGAGGTAGGACTTGATGCGGGCCAGCGCGTTGACCATCCGGGGGTTGCCGCAGACGAAGCCCACCCGCCAGCCCGGCATGTTGTACGACTTCGACAGCGAGAAGATCTCGACCCCCACGTCCTTGGCCCCCGGGATCTCGAGGAAGGACGGGGGCTTGTACCCGTCGTAGGCGAAGTCGGCGTAGGCGAAGTCGTGGACCACCATCAGCTGGTGCTCGCGCGCGAAGTCCACCACCTTGACGAAGAAGTCCCGGTCCACGCAGAGGGTGGTCGGGTTGTGGGGGAAGGAGAGGATCAGCAGCTTGGCCTTGGGCCAGGCCAGGCGCGCCGTCTCCTGCAGCCGGGCGAAGAAGTCGTCGCCCGGGATGAGCGGCACCGAGCGCAGGTCGCCGTCGGCGATGACCACCGAGTAGGAGTGGATGGGGTAGGTCGGGTTGGGCACCAGCACCCCGTCGCCCGGCTGGAGCACCGCCAGGGCCAGGTGGGCCATGCCCTCCTTGGCCCCGATCGTGACGATCGCCTCGGTTTCCGGGTCCAGCTCGACCCCGTAGCGGGTGCGGTACCAGGTGGTGACCGCCTTCCGCAGCCGGGTGATGCCCTTGGAGGCCGAGTAGCGATGGTTGCGGGGGTTCCGGGCCGCTTCCACCAGCTTGTTGACGATGTGCTTGGGCGTCTCCTGGTCGGGATTGCCCATGCCGAGGTCGATGATGTCCTCGCCCTTGGCGCGCGCCTTCGACTTCAGGTCGTTGACGATCGCGAAGACGTAAGGGGGGAGCCGCTTGATTCGGTAGAACTCGTCCATGGTTTCTTCTCCAGGGAACTCGATCATACTGTGACGCTCGCGCGAGTGTCAACGAAGTCCCCTGATAGCGCGCGGGGATAGCGCGCACCCCGCTCGACGGGGCGGGGGTTGACACCCTTTCGACGGGCGTGCTAGAAGAGCTTTACCGGGCGAACCCGTAACCAGCACCCACCCTTCCAGTACGCTCCGAGCGGTCAGTCGAGTTTCCCGGCCCCCACGGGGGCCCCAGGGCCCGGCAGGACGGCAGTCAAGCGCGTCGAGGGGACGAGTCTTATGTTCAGACGACGGGGCAGGGCACCACGGCGGAGCGACCTCACCGCCTTCATCGATGAGGGGTCCGAGATGGAGGGCCGGTATACCTTCCGCGGCACGGTCATGCTGAACGGCAAGTTCAAGGGCGAGATCAGCTCCGGCGACACCCTGATCATCGGGGAGCGGGCGGTCGTCCAGGCCGACGTCCGCGCCGGCCGGGTGACGGTGAGCGGGGAGGTGACCGGCAACCTGCGGGCCACCGAGCGCGTCGAGCTCAAGCGCACCGCCCGGGTCTACGGGGACGTCGAGGCCCCGGTCGTGGTGGTGGAGGAGGGCGTGCTCTTCGAGGGGCACTGCCGCATGTCCAAGCCGAGCCCGGTGGCGGAGGTCCCCTCCGCGCGCGACCTCGCGGTCGTGCCGCTCAAGCGGTGACGATGGGCAAGCCGAAGCAGTTCAACCTGCTGATGGTGCGGGACGACGGCAGTCGCGTCCTGCGCCTGTCGGTGCCGGGCTGGGTGGTGGGCGCGGTCGTGGGGGGGCTCGTGGTGACCCTGATCGGCCTTGCGTTCATCTATCCCGACTACGTGACGCTCCGGCACCAGCGGGGCACCTTCGCCGCCCTCAGCGCCCGGCTGCACACCCAGCAGGCCCTCCTCGACGCGGCCCAGTCGCGCCTGCGCGAGATCCGGGGCGAGATCGACAGCTGGCGCGACCTGCACGCGAAGATCTGGGAGCCCTTCGGACCGGAGGCCGGCCCCGCCAAGCGCGGCATGGGCATCGGCGGCGGCAACGCGAGCGCGGAGACCCCGGCCGCCGGCCGGGCTCCGGTGCGCGAGGACATGGATCGGCTGCTCGGCGTCGTCAAGGAAGAGGGCGAGTCGATCCGGACCCTCGAGCGGTTCCTGGGGCGCGCCAGCCGGGTGCTCGCGTCGCTGCCGTCGCGCTGGCCGGTGCGCGGCCCGGTGAACTCCGACTTCGGTCAGCGGCGGTCGCCGTGGGCCCCCAACTCCGAGTTCCACAGCGGCATCGACATCGGGGCGACGATCGGCACCGCGGTGAAGGCGCCCGCGCCCGGCACCGTGATCTTCGCGGGCCAGCACCCCGAGTACGGCATCACTCTCATCATCGACCACGGCAACGACACCAAGTCGCTCTACGGCCACCTCTCCAAGCTGAACGTCGCGCTGGACCAGCAGGTGCAACGCGGCGACACGGTGGCGTACACCGGCAACACCGGCCGCTCGTCCGGCCCCCACCTGCACTACGAGATCCAGGTCAAGGGCCAGCCGGTGAATCCCCACAGCTACATCTGGGAAGAGCCGGGCCCGGCGGTCGCGAAGGCCAGCGGCCGGCGCTGAGAGCCGGACCGGGTCGGGATCCGGGGCCGTCAGGCCCCGCGGTGCTTGCTCAGGAAGTCCAGGCAGACCGCGTTGAACCGCTCCATCTGCTCGATGAAGTGCAGATGTCCCGCGTCGTCGATCGTCACCAGCTCCGCGCCCGGGATCCGCGCGTGCAGCTCGCGCGAGGACGCGGGCGGGACCAGGATGTCCTCGGCGCCGGTGGTGAGCAGGGTCGGCACGCGGATCTCGCCGAGGCGCGCCGTCGTGTCGTGGCCCCGGATGGCGTCGGCCTGACGCGCGAGCCCCTCGTAGCCGGTGGGGTAGGCATAGGTCAGTGCGCGCTCGATCCAGAACCGGATGAAGTCCGGTCGCTCGACCATGGTCTTGCGGCAGAGGAGCCACGGCATGACCGCGCGCACGTTCTCCTCGCGATCCCCGCGCGCCTTCACCGCGAGGAGCGTGTCGATCAGGAAGCGCCCGTAGGCGTCGATGACGGGCGCGGTGCAGTGGAGCTGGAGCGTCCGGACGCGCCCGGGGTGTCGCAGGGCCAGCTCCTGCGCGATCATGCCGCCCATGGAGGCGCCGCAGACGTGCGCCCGCGCGATGCCGAGGGCGTCGATCAGTCCCACCACGTCGGCGGCCATGCCGGGGATCGTGTAGGGCCCTTCCGGCACCTCGCTCTGCCCGGCGCCGCGGTTGTCGAGCGCGATCACCCGGTGGTCGACCGCGAGGGCGGGGACCTGGAAGGCCCACGCGGTGTGATCGCCGCCCCAGCCCATGATCAGCACCAGCGGGGGCGCGTCCGGCGCGCCGGTCTCCTCGTAGAAGAGGCGGACGCCGTTGGCGGTGACGGTGGGCATCGCGATCAGGCGGAGACCGCGGCGAGGATCTCGCTCAGCTCGGCGTGGGTGCCCGCGTCGAGCGCGGGCGCGGGCGGGCGCACCAGGGCCGAGGCGATCCAGCCCCGGCGCCGCAGGATCTCCTTGCGGATGCCGACCGCGGTGCCGGGCGTGGCCCCCGGCTGGCTCTCGTAGCGGATCAGAGGGAGCCAGCGGTAGAAGAGCGCGCGCGCCTCGTCGCGGCGACCGGCCACGAAGTGCTCGCGGATGGCCCGGAGCGCCTCCGGGTAGGGGAAGCCGGTCATGGCCCCGTCCGCCCCCCGCGAGAGCTCCTCGAAGAAGTAGACGCCGCCGAGCCCGCCGAAGATCGCGACCCGATTCCCGAAGAGCGCGCGCAGGCGCGTGATCTTGGGCAGGGTCGGCGGCTCCTCGAGCTTGACCGCCTCGATCAGCGGCAGGTCGGCGCAGACCTGGGCGATGAAGGGCGCGGGCATGTTGACCTGGGTGGTGACCGGCTCGTCCTGCAGCACGATCGGCAGCCCGGTGGCCGCGGCGACCATGCGGTAGTGCTCCGCCACCGTATCCAGGTTCTTGAGGCCGGTGGGCGGGGCGACCATGAGCGCGTCGGCCCCGTGCTCGCGCGCCACGCGGGCGAAGGCGGTGGCCAGGTGCGTCCCCGACGCGGACACGCCCACCGCGACCGGCACGCGGCCGCGCACCTCCTTGACCACGGTCTCCACCACGCGGCGGCGCTCCTCGTCGGTGAGCCGGTGCGCCTCGCCCGCGATGCCCAGGATGGTGAAGCCGGTGATCCCGGTGGCGAGCGCGCACTCGACCAGGCGCGGGAGTCCGTCGGTGTCGAGCGCGCCGTCCGCCCGGAACGGGGTGGCGAGGATGTGGAAGACGCCGGACCAGGTCACGGTCATGGGACGAGACCGCCCCTCACCCCGCCCTCTCCCCGAAGGGGAGAGGGAGAGAGGGCTAGGCGCGGACCTGGCACGCGACCCAGTGGCCCGGCGAGACTTCCTTGAGCACCTGCTCGTTCTCGGAGCAGGAGGGGATCCGGACCGGGCAGCGGGTGTGGAAGCGGCAGCCGGACGGCGGCTTGATCGGGCTCGGCACGTCGCCCTCCAGCAGGATCCGCTTGCGCTTCACCGCCGGGTCGGGGATCGGGACCGCGGAGAGCAGGGCCTCGGTGTAGGGGTGCTTCGGATTCGTGTAGAGCTCCTTGGCGGGAGCGATCTCCACGATCTTGCCGAGGTACATGACCGCCACCCGGGTCGAGATGTGCTCGACGACCGAGAGGTCGTGGGCGATGAACAGGTAGGTCAGGTTGAACTGCTTCTGGAGGTCTTCCAGGAGGTTGATGACCTGGGCCTGGATGGACACGTCCAGCGCGGAGACCGGCTCGTCGGCCACGATCAGCTTCGGGCTCACCGCGAGGGCGCGCGCGATGCCGATGCGCTGGCGCTGGCCGCCCGAGAACTCGTGGGGGTAGCGGCGCAGGTGGTCGGCGTTGAGGCCGACCGTCTCGAGCAGGTGCACCACCCGCTCGTCGCGCTCGCGCTTGCTCTTGGCCAGCTTGTGGATCACCAGGGCCTCGCCGATGATCGACCCGACCGTCATCCGGGGATTCAGCGACGCGTAGGGATCCTGGAAGATGATCTGCATGTCGCGGCGCAGGTGCCGCAGGGACCGCTTGTCGAGCGTGGTCACGTTCTTGTCGTCGAACCACACCTCGCCCGCGGTGGGCTCGATCAGACGCAGGATGCAGCGGCCGGTGGTCGACTTGCCGCAGCCCGACTCACCCACGAGGCCCAGGGTCTCGCCCTTCACCAGGTCGAAGGTCACGTCGTCGACGGCGTGCACCCGCGCGACCTCACGCGAGAAGAGGCCGCCGCGGATCGGGAAGTACTTCTTGAGGTTCTTGACGCGCAGGAGTGCCGTGTCGGGCATGGGTGGCCTCTAGTACAGCCAGCAGGACACCTTGTGTCCCGGCTTGACTTCCTTGAGCACCGGATCCTTCTCGGTGCACACCGATTTCACGAACGGGCAGCGCGGGGCGAAGCGGCAACCGGGGGCGATGTCGCCGCGGAGGGTCGGCACCGTGCCCGGGATGGTCTCGAGCCGCCGCCGCGCGGTGGCCGCGAGGTCGATGCGCGGGATCGAGCGCAGCAGGCCCTGGGTGTAGGGGTGCAGGGGCTCCTTGAAGAGATCGGCCACCGGCGCCTCTTCCGCCACCTTGGCCGCGTACATCACCACCACCCGCTGCGCGGTCTCCGCGATCACGCCCATGTCGTGGGTGATCAGCAGCACCGCCATGTGTAGCTTGGACTTGAGCTCGTTGAGCAGCTCGAGGATCTGGGCCTGGATCGTCACGTCGAGGGCGGTGGTGGGCTCGTCGGCGATCAGCAGATTCGGATTGCAGGAGAGCGCCATCGCGATCATGATGCGCTGCCGCATGCCGCCCGAGAGCTGGTGCGGGTACTCCTTCACGCGGCGCTCCGCGTTGGGGATGTGCACCAGCTTCAGCATGTCGACCGTCTTGGCCATCGCCTCGCGCCGGCCGAGCCCCTCGTGGAGCCGGATGGCCTCCGCGATCTGCTCGCCGCAGGTGAACACGGGATTGAGCGAGGTCATGGGCTCCTGGAAGATCATCGAAATTTCCTTGCCGCGGATCTTGCGCATCTTGTTCGGGGCCAGGGTGACGAGGTTGGTCCCGTTGTAGATGATCTCGCCCTCGACGATGCGGCCAGGGGGCTGCGGGATCAGTCTCATGATGCTGAGCGCCGTCACCGACTTGCCGCAGCCGGACTCGCCGACGACCCCAAGGGTCTCGCCCTTCTCGATGTAGAGGTCGACTCCGTCGACGGCCCGCACCACACCTTCGTCGGTGAAGAAGTACGTCTTCAGATTCTTGACGTCCAGCAGGCGATCGGCCATAGGGTGCGGCCTCCTCTGACGGGGGTGCGGGCGGCTACCAGGCCGCCGTGATCTCTCGGAAGGCCTCGAGGGCCCGTGCGATGTCGTCCGCGTCGACATCCTTGTGGGTGACACAGCGGATGGTGCCGGGACCGGTCTGGTGGATCTTCACCTTCCGGGCCAGGCAGCCGGTGACCAGCTCGGCGGTGCCCCCGTCCCGGTCCACCCGGAAGATGACGATGTTGGTCTGCACGGTGGCGAGGTCGAGCGAGACCCGCGGCAGCGTCGCCACGCCCTCGGCGAGGCGGCGGCAGTTGACGTGGTCCTCGGCCAGCCGCTCGACCATGAACTCGAGCGCGACGAGCCCCGCCGCGGCCAGCACCCCGACCTGGCGCATCCCGCCCCCGAGCATCTTGCGGACCCGCCGCGCGCGCGCCACGAGCTCGCGCGACCCGCAGACCAGCGAGCCCACCGGGGCGGCCAGACCCTTGGAGAGGCAGAAGGTGACCGAGTCGACCGGGCGCGCGAAGTCGGCCGCCGGGCGCCCCAGCGCCGCTGCGGCGTTGAAGAGGCGCGCGCCGTCCAGATGGACCGGGACCCCCGCGGCGTGGGCCGCGGCCGCCACCGCCTCGATCTCCTCCGGCGTGCAGCAGGTCCCGCCGTGGCGGTTGTGGGTGTTCTCGAGGCAGACGAGGCCGGTGGTGGGGATGTGGATGTTGCTCGGCCGGATGTGCTCGCGGACCTGCTCGGGGGTGAGGAAGCCGCGCTCGGTCTTGACCGGCAGGGTCTGGACGCCGCCGAACACCGCGGCCCCCGCGCCCTCGTAGTTGAACACGTGCGAGTCGGCGTCCAGGATGACCTCCTGGCCCGCGCGGGTCTGGGCGAGCACCGAGACCAGGTTGCCCTGGGTCCCGGACGAGACGAAGAGCGCGGCCTCCTTGCCGGTGCGGCGGGCCGCGACCTCCTCGAGCCGGCGGACCGTCGGGTCCTCCTCCCACACGTCGTCGCCCACCTCGGCGCGGGCCATCGCCTCCCGCATCGCCTGGGTGGGGAGGGTCAGCGTATCCGAGCGCAGATCGACGACGTCGTGCATGGACCGACTACCTCGTGGCGGTCTGGAGGCGCTGCACGGCGCGCTTGCCCCAATCGGTGTAGGGGTACTCGTCGGCCACCTGACGGAACATGCGCTGGGCATCCTCGGTCCGGCCGTCGTTCTGGTAGACCTCGCCGAGCCGGTAGAGGGCCTCGGGGATCACGAGGGTTCGCGGATAGTCCTTGATGACCTTCTCGAGCCGCTGACGGCCCGCGGACGGGTTGCCCTGGTTGATGTAGTAGGCCGCCACCCACAGCTCCTTCTGGGCGAGGCGCCCGCGGCAGATGTCGATCTTGGCGAGGGCGTCGGCGGCGTACCGGCTCTCCGGGTACTCGCGCACGAGCACCTTGAAGGCCTCCATCGCCTTGCGCGTGATCTCCTGGTCCTGCTCCACCGGCTTCATCTGGTCGTAGTAGCTCATGGCGAGCCGGAACTGCACCAGGTCGGAGATCTCGTGGCGGGGATAGAACGACATGAAGCCCTCGAACTCCTTGATGGCCTTGTCGAACTGTCCCTCGCGATAGAACGCCTCGCCGACCAGGAAGCGGGCGCGCGGAGCGTAGCCCGATTGCGGATGCCGCTCGGCCACCTTGCGGAACGCGGTCCTCGCCTCGTCGAAGCGGCCCTTGTTGAGCTGGGTCTCACCTTCGGCGTAGAGCTCCGACGCGGGCGGGAGCGCCTGCGGCCGCTGGCGAAAAAAATCCACCAGCGTCGTGCACCCGCCGAGGAGCAGGAGCAGACTCACCAACGTCACGGAAACCGAGAGGAATTTGATGCGCATCGGCCAGGGGTCGGCCATCGATTGGCCCCCAGTTGTAAAGGCGGAAGTCTGGAAAGTCAAGGACATCGTACGGGGGCGGCGGCAGGGGCGGACGGCAGTCGGCGAAGGGGCCGGCCGGGCGCGGGAGGCCCGCCGGCGACCGGGCCCGGTGTACCCTAAGCTCACGAATGGCCGACTCGATCCAGGAAAGGAGTCGAGACACGTGAGCACGAGAGCCGAGAGCGAGGTCAAGGCGTCGCGACGAGTCCTGCTGCTGGGATGCCTCGGGCTGGCGCTGACCGTGGTCCCCCGCCGGGCCGGCGCCCAGCAGAAGGCGGCCCAGAAGGTGGTCCAGTATCAGGAGAAGCCCAAGGGAGCGCAGGAGTGCGACAAGTGCCTGCACTTCCTGCCGCCGAACGGCTGCAAGCTGGTGGAGGGCAAGATCAATCCCAAGGGATGGTGCGTCCTCTTCGCCCCCAAGCCGAAATAGGCGAGGCGGCCCCCGGCGGGGCGCGAGCTAGGCGCTCCGGAGACTCCGATCCAGCAGGCGGGCGCACGCGTAGACCGTCCGGAGGTGGGGGAGCGGGAGGCGCAGGCGATCGGCGATCTCCACCACCGAACCGACCAGCGCCTCGATCTCGAGCGGGCGACCGCTCTCGACATCCTGGAGCATCGAGGTCTTGTGGGCCCCGACCTTCTGCGCGCCCGCCAGGCGCTGATCCACCCCGATCGCGAGCTCGATCCCGAGCGCGCGGGCGACCGCATCGGCTTCCTCCATGATCGCCCGGGCGATCGCCCGCATCTCGGGGTCGGTGGCGATCTCGGCCATCGTCGCCCGGGTGAGCGCGCTCAGCGGATTGAAGCAGACGTTGCCGAGCAGCTTGAGCCAGATCTCGTCGCGGATCCGCGGCCGGATGGGGGCCTTGAGCCCGCCCTTGATGAGCGCGCCCGCGATGGCCCGGCAGCGCTCGGTCGTCGTGCCGTCGAGCTCGCCCAGCGACAGGCGGGTGCCCTCGAAGTGCTCGACGATGCCGGGGGCCACCAGGCTCGTGGCCGGGTAGACCACGCAGCCCACGACGCGGCGCGCGTCGAGGTGCGCGGCGATGACGCCCCCGGGGTCCACGGTCTCGAGCCGCGTGCCGTCGAGCGGGCCGCCGTGCCGCTCGAAGTACCACCAGGGGATCCCGTTCTGGGCCGTCACGACCGCGGTCTCGGGCCCGAGCAGCGGCCCGAGGCGGGGTGCGATCTCGGGCAGGCTGTGGGCCTTGAGGGTCAGGATCACCGCGCCGGCGCCGGACACGACCGAGAGATCGTCGGTGCAGGGGGGCCGGGCCACGAAGTCGCCATCGGCGGCGCGGACCTCGACGCCCCGCTCGCGCATTGCGGCCAGGTGCGCGCCGCGCGCGACCAGCGTGACGTCGACCCCGCCCCGGGCCATGCGCGCGCCCAGGAAGGCCCCGGTGGCGCCCGCCCCGACTATCACGATCTTCATGGCACGATCTTCATGGCACGATCTTCAGGGAGCGCCCCGCAGCAGGTTCGGCATCCGGGTGCGCTGGATCTTTCCCGTGGACCCCTTCGGGATGCTCCCGACCAGGTACAGGCGGGTGGGAATCTTGAAGTCGGCCAGGTGCTCGCGGCAGTGGCGCAGGAGCTGGGCCTCGGTCGTCTCCGCGCGGAGCACCACCGCCGCCTCGACGACCTCGCCCCACGTGTCGTGCGGCACCCCGAAGCTCACCGCCTCCGCCACCGCGGGGTGCTTCAGCAGCGCCTCGTCGATCTCGTGCGGGGCGATCTTCTCGCCCGCGCGGTTGATCATCTCCTTGAGGCGGCCGACGAGGGTGAGGTAGCCCGCGGAGTCGAGGAAGCCCTGGTCGCCGGTGCGGAACCAGCCGTTGGTGAAGGAGCGCGCGTCCGCCTCGGGGTTGTCGTCGTAGCCGTCGATGACGCTCGGCCCCTGGATCACGACCTCGCCGCTCGCGCCCACGGTCAGGAGCTGCCCCTGCGCGTCCATCACCCCGATGCGCACCCCGATCCCCCGGCCGACCGAGCCCGACACCCGCGGGGCCGGGGGCAGCGGGTTCGAGGCGATCTGATGCGAGGCCTCGGTCATGCCGTAGGCCTCGAGGCACGGCACCCCGAAGGCCTCCTCCAGCCCGAGCAGCGTCGCCTCGTGGAGCTTGGAGCTGGCCGAGCGGATGAACCGCAGCGAGCTGCCGGGGTGGGCGCGCTCGCGCTGGCGCGCCAGGATGAGCTGGTGGATGGTCGGCACCGCGGTGTACCAGGTCGGCTTGTGCGCGGCGAGGATGCGCCGGAAGCCCACCGGGTTGAAGCGCACCGGCATGACCACGGTCCCGCCGGAGGCGAAGGTGGAGAGCGTGCAGCCGACCAGGCCGTGGATGTGGAAGAGGGGCATCACGCAGAGCGTGGTGTCGAGCGACGAGAGCCCGTAGGTCGCGACGATGTTGCGGGCCGAGCTGACCAGGTTGCGGTGCCGGAGCGCGGCGCGCTTCGGCCGGCCGGTCGTCCCGCTGCTGTGCAGCACGAGCGCCACGTCGTCGGGCCCCGGGCCGGGCGCGGTGCGCCGCGCCCGGCCGCGGATCGACGTCTCGAGCCAGAGCTTGCCGTCGGCCTCGATCGCGATCTCGACCAGCAGCGCCCCCGCCGGCCAGGCCCGGCGCGCCGCCTCCCCGCCGCCGCGGGGCACGATGAGGGCGCTGGCCGCGACGTCCTCGAGGTAATAGCGGAGCTCGTCCTCGGTGCAGGCGGGGTTCAGCGGCGCGGCGGCGGCCGCGACCGCCGCGCCGAGGATCGCGACGACCGCCTCGGGCCCGTTGCCCAGGACGATGGCGACCCGGTCCGCGCGCGCCACGCCCAGCGACGCGAGCGTGTCCGCGACCCGGCCCACGTGCTGGCGCAGCGCCCGGTAGGTGAGCTCCGGCCCCTCGGGGACCACCACCGCGGGGACGGTGGCGCGCCCGACGTCGAGGAGGGAGAGCACGGTGCTCGTGAGATCGGAGGCCACCGGGGGCAGCGCCTCGACCGCGGCGCTCGGCCCCACCGCGCCGTGGGCGGCGGACGCGGGGCCGCGGCGGAGCTTCATGAGCAGGTCGCGCATCGAGATGATGCCGACCAGCCCGCCTCCGCCCGCCGCCACCACCGGGATGTGCCGGTAGCCATGGGCGGCGAACCGCCGGAAGGCGTCGATGACCTCCTCCGACTCCTGGACGGTGTCGGGGTCCGCGGTCATGTAGTCGCCCACGAGCGCGGAGCGGGCGTCGGCGGCGCCGGCCGCGAAGCGGACCAGGTCGCGCTCGGTCAGGATGCCGATCGGGGCGCCGTCATGCACCACCACGACCGAGCCCACCCGGCGCGCGTACATGAGGGCGGCGGCCTCCGCGACGCTCGCCCCCGCCTCGGTGGTCAGCACCGAGCGGCTCATGATGTCGCCCACCGTCAGGGCCCGGGTCGGCGGGGTACTGGGCATGCTCCTCATCCTAGCCCAGGTGCCCGGCCGGCGTTGACAGGCCCCGGGACGGCTACATATCATCGCGCCATGCCCCCCCTCGGACCGGTCACCCTCCCGACGATGTATCGCGTGCGCCAGGGCTTCGCGCGCCCGCGGCTCGAGGACATCCCGGGAGGGGTCGCCAGGACCCTCGCGGCGGGCCGGCTGCCGATCAAGCCCGGGGACACGGTCGCGGTCGGCGCGGGCAGCCGCGGCATCGCCAGCATCGACGTGATCGTCCGCGCCACCGTGGACTGGCTGAAGGCCCTGGGGGCGCGGCCCTTCGTGTTCCCGGCCATGGGCAGCCACGGCGGGGCGACCGCCCTGGGCCAGCGGTCGGTCCTGGCCCACTACGGGATCACCGAGGCGACCATGGGCTGCGAGGTCCGGGCCTCCATGGACGTGGTCCAGGTCGGGGAGGCCCTCGGCCTGCCGGTCTGGCTCGACCGCACCGCGTCCGAGGCGGACTGGATCGGGCTGGTCAACCGGATCAAGCCGCACACCGATTTCAAAGGCTCGATCGAATCCGGCCTCTTCAAGATGATGACGATCGGCCTCGGCAAGTACCAGGGCGCGACCCAGTACCACCGGGCCAACGTCAACCACGGATACGAGACCGTGATCACCGCGGTGGGCCGGGAGATGCTGGCCAAGGCCCGCATCGGCTTCGGGCTCGGCATCGTCGAGAACGGCTACGACGAGACCGCCTGCGTGGAGGCGTTCAACGCGGCGGAGCTGGAGGCGGGCGAGCGCCGGCTCCTGAAGGACGCGCGGGCCTGGATGGCCCGGCTGCCCCTTTCCCCGCTGGACGTGCTGGTGGTCGACGAGATCGGCAAGAACATCTCCGGCTCCGGCATGGACACCAACGTCATCGGCCGCCCGTCCAATCCCCACGAGCCGTTCCCGGCCGACCCCAAGATCCTGTGGATCGTGGCCCTCGACCTCACCGACGACAGCCAGGGCAACGCTACCGGGATCGGCAACGCCGACTTCACGACCCGGCGGCTCGCCGACAAGATCGACTGGAAGCCCACCGCGATCAACACCCTCACCGCCTGCGCCCCCAACGGGGCCAAGCTGCCGCTGGTCTTCGAGAGCGACCGCGAGGCGGTGGAGAACGCGCTCAACTGCATCGGCCTCACCCCGCCGGAGCGCGCCCGGGTCATCCATATCCGGAGCACCCTCGTCCTGGGCGAGATCGAGTGCTCCGAAGCGCTGCTGCCGGAGATCGCCAAGCGTCCGGACCTCACCGTGATCGGCGAGGGGCATCCTCTCGGCTTCGACGCGGC
>Ga0070694_100000422_pt1 | contig 23097 bp, 23 predicted proteins | sample KBSK1251metaG_FD_65470 | JGI IMG/M metagenome (GOLD analysis project Ga0070694, IMG submission 65470) | Corn, switchgrass and miscanthus rhizosphere microbial communities from Kellogg Biological Station, Michigan, USA - KBS K1-25-1 metaG | ecosystem: Host-associated > Plants > Roots >... | reverse complement strand
CGCGATGAGGTTTCGACCACGATCAGTCGTCCATCGTGCGTCGTGAGTCGTTGTTCCACTTCCGCGAGCAGCTGCGTGCCGATTCCCTCGCCCTGGTGCTCGCGATCCACGACGATCCAATACAGGTCGTGCGTGCCTGCGGTTCCCGGCGTCGGCCCCCAACACGCATAGCCGATCAGCTGCTCACCCTCGAACGCGCCGACGAACCGATAGTCGTCCTCGCCGGCGAGACTCTCATCCAGCAGCTCGACGGCGGTGGCGACCTCTTCCTCGCGGAAGAGACCGGTACCCCGCGTCAGCCGCTCAAGCTGTGCGCGGTGCACGCGCCCGACGGAGCGCAGGGGGCGCTGCGAGGAGCTCACGCGCGGCCTTTTTGCCTTGCGCTTCGCGCAGCGCCAACTCGGCGATGCGACGGATCAGCTCGGCGTAATCCCATCCCGCCGCCTTCGCCATCCGCGACAGCCCGGCGTCGTCGGTGAGATCGGGATTCGGGTTGACCTCGAGGATCCAGGGCCGCCCCGCGTCGTCGACACGCAGATCGACGCGACCGTAGCTCTTGCCCTGCATCGCCCGCCACGCGGTTTCCGCGAGGCGGCTGAGCCGGTCCGCCAGACGCTGCGGAATCTGCGCGGGGCACACAGGTCGGCTTCCCAAGTCCTCGGGAGAGCCTACGTGCCATTTGGCAGCATAGGTCAGAATCGGCCAGGCGCCTTCGGGCATCGTGCTGAAATCGATTTCCGCGACGGGCAGCGTGCGATTTCCGACGATCCCGACGTTGAATTCGCGGCCGGCGATGTACTGCTGCACCAGCACTTCGTCGAACTGCTCGGTCATCGCGGCGATGCGCGCCTTCAGCGTCTTGCGGTCGGAGACCACAGACTGCCGGTCGAGGCCCGCGCTCGCATCTTCCGCCGCGGGCTTCACGATGGCCGGCAGCGGAAAGTCGTCGTCGATCTTTCCCTGCGCGATCGTCCAGCGCGGCACCGGCAAGCCGGCGCGCTCGAGCATGGTGTTCGCGACCGCCTTGCGCCGGCAGGTCGCCGTCGTCCACGAGCCGCAGCCCGTGTACGGGATCCCCGCCAGCTCGAGCGTCGCGACGACGTGATCCTCCCACTGCGCGACGCCGCGGACGCCTTCGCAGAGATTGAACACGAGATCGGCACGGCCGCCGCGGCAGGAGTTGAACCACCGCATGTCGTGCCGGACGGGAATGCGTTGAACCTGATGATTGAGCGACCCGAAGATGCGCACGATGTCGTCGACGGCTTGCATGACTCCGGCGACATCCTCGGCGGTCCAGTCATCGGCGCCGGGATCATACAGGATGACGACCCTCACGCGGAAATCGCGGTGGGGGTGTGTAGCGGCGCAGCATGCTGCGCCGCTACCTCACGTCCGGTAATCCGTCGCCAGGCGATCCGCATGACCTCCTGGATCAGCTCGTCATAGCTGTATCCCGCTACGCGCGCGGCCTTCGGGAAACACGAGTTCATCGCGGGGTCAGGAATGATGCCCGGCAGCGGATTCAGCTCGACGACGTTGGGCACCCCGAACCGATCGACTCGCACGTCGATGCGGCACCAGTCGCGGCAACCGAGCGCGCGATACGCATCGAGCGCAACCCGCTCGGTCTCGCGGCAGAACGAATCGGCAACACCCGCCGGCGGGCACTGGAAAATGGCGAGCGGATGCTGAGGCGTGTCCCAGATCCATTTCGCCTCGTAGCCGTAGACGGGCGGCGCGCCGGCCGGCAGCGTCGCGAAATCGAATGCGACGATGGGGAGGCAGCGCACGTCGCCGTTGTTGCCGAGGATCGCAACCGTGAATTCGGGACCGGGCAAATAGGTCTCGACGATCACGGCCTGGTTGTACCGGTCTAAAAGGAAAGGCACGCGCTCGGCGAGCTGCGCGGGAGTCTCGCATAAGTTATTGACGAATATGCCCTTACCAGATCCCTCCGCGACGGGCTTCACGAACAGCGGATAGGGCAGCGGCATGCGCTCGAGATCTGCGACGCGCTCGATCACGCGGAACGGCGCGGTCGGCACCCCGCGATACGCGAGGATCTCTTTCGTTCGCCCCTTGTGCAGCGTGAGCGCGAGCGTGAGCGGGTCGGAGCCCGTGTACGGAATTCTCAGGAACTCACACAACGCCGGCACGTGCGACTCGCGGCACGGGCCGTGGAGCCCCTCGGCCATGTTGAAGACGACGTCGGGCTGTGACGACGAGAGTTTTTGCGGGAAGAATTCGTCGGCTTCGAGTCGCACGACGTTGCCGAAGAGACCGAGAGCCTGCTCGACCGCGTCTATCGTCGACGGGTCATCCCATTCTGCGTAGGCGTCCGAGGTTCCGTTCGCCTCAGGCTTCTCGTTGTACGCGAGACCTATTCGCATTCAAAAACAGAATACGAAATGATATCTAACTGCGCAAGAGAAAAAATCAGACTTTGTGGTAGGTGACGCGCGCGGCTTCCTGTTTGTCGTCGGCGACGTAGATCTCGAAATCGGAGAACAACGCGCCAGCTTCCTTCTGCAAAACGCGCAGCACCGCGATCGCCATCCGGCGAATCTCCAGCTCCGCGCCTTCACCGCAGCGCAGCTCGAGCATCGTCCGCCAGGCCCGCGCGTTGCCGGAGACGACGATCTTCACTTCCGTCGCGTTGGGCAGCACGCTGCGCGCCGCCTCGCGTGCCAGTTTGCGGCGGTGCACCTTGTCGGTGACCCACTCGTAGCGCTGCATCAACCCCTCGACCGCGCGAACGTACGCCGCCTGCGCCTCGGTGACCTGCTGCTGCCACTCCTCCTCGAGCTTCGCATCACCAGCGATCGCGGGCGGCAGCACGAACGCCGCGTGCGATTCATCGACGTAGCGCTGCGAGATCTGCGAATAGCCGAAGCCTGCGCGATGGCGCACCAGCTCGTGCGAGCAGGAGCGCGAGATGCCTTCGATCAACAGCACGTACACCGCGTGCTCCAGGACCGAGCCGTGACCCTGCTTCTTGATGTTCTCCAGGTACTCGGCTGTCGAGCGGTTGATGGGATTGCGCTGGCTCATGTAACACAGCCGGCCCGCGTACTCGGCCAGGCGCTCGCCGTCGCTCGCTTCGCCGCGCCATTGCACCGCCAGGTGCTCGGGTTCGAGAAACTCGGGACGAGCGATCAACGAGATTCTGGGTTCGCGGAAGATTTCCACGGCAGAATCGGCTAGTGTGCGAGTTCCAGCTTCGGCGTGGCCCATGCAGCGCTGCGCTCCACTTCACGGAGTCGGGTGGCGATGTCGTCGGGAATGGCGGCGGCCTGGTCGCCGACCTTGAGCGCACCCACCGGCGACCAATCTGTCGCCGGAATGATAACACCGGGGTTCAAAATCGATAACGGGTCATAGGCGCGCTTCACGTCGCGAAACAGCCGCATCACGTCCGTTCCATAAAAGCGCTCGAGCACGCCCGCGCGCAAGCGGCCCACACCGTGCTCGCCCGACGGCACACCACCGAGGCGCAGCAGCAGCTCGGTGACATCGTCGAAGAGTTGCGCGAGCGCATCACGCCAGCCGGTGCGCGTCGTATCGGGCAGCGCATTGACGTGCACGTGACCATCGCCGGCGTGACCGAAGATCGCGACGGGAATGTTGCGACGCGTGGCGGCCCCGCGCAGACCCGCGACGTACGCGCCGAGCGCCTCCAGTGGTACGCAGCCGTCCTCGATGACCTGAAGCGAGCGCTGATTCTCTGGAAGACGGGCGAGGGCGGGGGACGCGAGGCGCCGAACGCTCCACAGCTGCTCCAGTCCCGCATGGCTGATCGCGGTCTCGACGTGCGTCGTGGAGGCCTTGAGCCCGCGCACCGCATCCCCGACGACGCCGCGTGCTGCCGCCGCGCTCTCGCGCTCGAAGTCGACGAGCAATAGGCACGCGACCTTCGGCGCTTCCGGGATGAAGCGCAACAGCGTCTCATCGAGCAGCTCGACCGCCGAGGGATTCAGCGAGACCAGGTACGGCACCGCCTCGGTCATCGACTCGAGGTCGGCGAATCCGAGCACCGCGCCTGCGATGTGGGGGGGAATCGGATCGAGTCGCCACTGAACCTGTGTCACGATCCCCAACGTGCCTTCCGACCCGACGAACAGATCGACCTCGTCCCCGGTTTCGGCGAACCGCTGCAATCCGTAGCCTGAAGAATTCTTGCGAGTCTTGGGATATCGGTGCGCGATCAGGTGTCGGGTGTCTGGTGTCAGGGCAAAACGCTTCCCCCTTCCCGCTTCCCGCATCACGGTTCTGACCGTCCCGTCGGCTTCGACAACCTCGAGCCCCTCCACCCACCTCGCCACACTGCCGTACCTCACCGTCCGCGGCCCCGCGGCGTTCGTGCTCACCATCCCGCCGCTGGTCGCGAACGCGCTAGACGATGGATCCGGCGGCAGCCGCAAGCCGTACGGTTTAGCGGCCGCGTTGATCTGATCGCAGGTGACCGAGGCGCCGGCCCGGGCGATCCGGCCTTGAGGATCGATCGTGAGGTCCTTGAAGGCGATGCTGAGGTCGACGATGATGCCCGTGCCGATGTTGCCGCCCGGCATGCCGCTGCCCGCCCCGCGGGGAATCAGCGGCTGCCGCGACTCGGTGGCTTGCCCGACCAGGGTGACGATGTCGTCGAGGGTTTGCGGGATTGCGACGGCGGTGGGAACGATGCGATATGCGCCTGCGCCTTCAGCATACGCTGCGCGGACCCGAGGATCGGTGACTAACACGTTTCAAACTTGACACTGGCGAACGGCTGCGTGAAGCTTCGAAACCCCAATGGCTAAAGCCCAACTGATCCATATCGAGGTAGACCGGCGGCTCGGCCACGAATGGGATGAGTGGAACGGCCGGCCGCTCCCCAACGCCGGCGACTTCTCGGCACGCCCGAGGCTGTTCTTTACCGTTGCTGCTCTGACGATCGCCGCGGCGGCAGCAGTCGTGGCCTTTCTACTGTATCTGATCGGGCCGCGCCTGGGCGCTCTGGTGCCGGGGCTCCCGAGGGTCCTCTGGCTGGTGCTGGCGGCGCTCGCGGCGTTGCAGTGGCTGTATCTCGGCTTGCTGGCGGTTTCGTACTACAGCGGCGCGAATCTGCTCCCTGAGCGCCTGCTCGAGCGTGGGCCGTACTTGCAGCTGATGAACTACACGTCGCTGCTCGCGCGGGCCTTCGGCAAGCGCGACTGGGTCGAGCATGCCGCCATCGACGTGTACAACACGCTGGCGGAGCGCCGCGGCCGCCGCGTGGGGAAGGGCGAGCTGCTGGTTCTGATCCCGCGGTGTCTGTCGAAAGAGGCGCTCGACGGCGTGCTCCAGATCGCCGGGCGCTACGAGGTTCCGGTGTTCGTCGCGACGCGCGGGCAGCTGGCCCGTCGCGTGATCCGCGAGCGGCGGCCGCGGGCGGTGGTCGCCGTCGCCTGCGAGCGCGACATGATGACCGGGCTGCGCGACGTCGCGGGAAAACTTCCTGTGCTAGGCCTCACGATGCAGCTGCCCAATGGCCCCTGCCGCGACGCCGCGATCGACCTGAGTCAGATGGAGAAGTGGGTCCAGGGTCTAGTGGGAACGACGCAGCGCAAGCCCGAGCCCGCACCAGCCTCCTAGCACGGTCCATTCCACCCAGGTGAAACTGCCCGGTACCCCCGGGATCACCTTGATCGATACAATCGCCACACTCACGAGCGCGCCGATTCCGGCGAGCGCGACGCCTTGTCGACTCCCGCTGTGGCGCGCCAGCGCAATGAAGGCCACGCACGCGGCGAGCCACCCGATTGCCCCGACGCCGGTGCCGACTTCGGATATCGGTACCAGCACCGCGTCGCCGAGGAATGGACCCAGCGCCGTCACCGCGGCGACCAGCGCGACCGCGAGCGCCGGAGTCCCGAAACGCGGATTGACCGCGCCGAATACCGGCGCGACCAGGCCGCGCCGCCCGAGCGCGTACACGAGGCGGGTCGCCGCGACGAAGCTGCCGTTGAGCACCTTGAACAGCGAAAGAAACGCCCCCACCAGAATCAGCCGCGCGATCCAGGCCGAGCCGAACGCGCGCGCGAACGCCGTCTCCGTCCCGATGTGTTGCGTGACGAGATCGTTCCACGGGTAGACCCAGCTCACCGCACCAATCACCAGGACGTAAAACAGGCCGGCCGCAACGAGCGCCAGGACGATCATCCGGCTGAGTGTGCCCGGCGCGAGATCCGCACGTGCTTCCTCGGACGCTTTCGGAATGGACTCGAACCCGGTCATGAAGTACGGCGCGATCTGTGCGACCAGCAGGATGGAGACGAACGCACCCGAGGGAGCGAACAGCGGCTCGACGTTCGCCGGGCTGCCTCGCGCAAATCCCAAAACGACGAACACCACGAAGCAGGCCAATAGCCCGAGGGTGGTGAAGTCCTGAAATCTGCCGCTGGTGCGGATGCCGCGGTAATTGATGAACGCGATTCCGCCGGTCAGCCCGAGGCCCGCGATCAGCCGCGGCAACGTGATGACTTTGCCCGCGACGGCATACAGCGGCACGTCGTTCATCGCCGGGAGGATCCGCGCCAGCAGATTGCCGATTGCGGCGGCTTCCCAGGGACAGACGATGGCGTAGGCGAGCACCATCATCCAACCCGCCGCGAAGCTCACCCAGCGCGGGAAGACGCGCTCGGTGTACGCGATCTCCGCTCCGGCATCGGGGATCGTTCGGACGAGCCGGCCGTAGGTCACCGCGATCGGAAGCAACAGCACCGCGACGCCGAAGAACCCGAGCATGGCACCCGCGGGCCCACCGCGCCCCAGCCAGTCGTCCATGATGACGAGCCAGCCCACACCCACCATGCTGCCGAAGCCGAATGTGAAGTACTCGAGCGCGCCGAGGCTCTGACGGAGGCTAGTAGGTCGTGACTCCAAGCTTGTCTTTCAATGCGGCGAGGAGTTGCGCCGCGCGCTGCACCCCGGGCGATTCGGGCGGGGCGGCAAGCTCGAGATCCCGCGGCGTGCGGGATGGATCCTCCGCGGGGCGATACACGGCCTCGATTGTTACGCGCGACTTGCCGGGCACGTCAGGATCGACCCAGACGCGCAGGCGATAGGTCCCGGCAAATTCTGCCGACTCGAGGAAACCGTCACGCGAGCTGACGAAGTGCACGCCGACGGTATCGGCGCGCAGCAGCGAGTCGGCCACCTGGGTGACGCGCGGCGGTCGCGCGTTGATCACGACGTGCAGCGCCTCGGGTATTGGAGCGAACGGTGGGCGTGTCGTGGTCGGTGTACACGCAGCGAAAAGAAGTGAGAATGCGAAATGCGAAATGCGAAACTTCAGGGCTCGCGTATTTCGCATTTCGAATTCCGGCTTTCGCATTAATGGGAATGCGGTGGCGTGCCGGGGGGGTGGGTGTGTGGCTGGGTCGCCTTCGTAGTGTCGGCGGGCCGCTCGTGCTCGTCGGCTTCACCAGCTTCGTGATGATGCCCTGCCTCCCGGTTCTCGATTTCCGCTTGCAGTCTTTGGGAGGGAATGCCGGCGGCGTGGTCGAACACGAGTCGGCCGCCGAGGATGCCGGTCCATACGAGCCCGACGAGCCCCGCGACACTCAGGGCGCGCGTGAGGGCGAGCTCCTGAGCGGGCATTTGGAAGCGGCGGGCCATGCGCCAAATCAGCACGACGGAGAAAACGCCCATGGTCAGGAGCGCCATCGTTTCGTGCTTCTCCATGATTTCGTGAATCGCGTCGCCGTGTTCGATCGTGTCTTCGGCCAACTCACCCGCGATCACGGCTATCCATCCACCGATGACGCCGGCCCACAGCGTCCAGATCGCCGCCCACATCAGCGACTCGCGCTTCGTCGCGGCGGCGGCGAGATCGAACAGCACCGCCACGAACAGGAGGGCCGCGGGGAGGTCGTTCAGGACGGCATGCCAGCGAGCGGCGTCGTAACCGAGCATTAGAGTCCCAGGTTGCTGACGATTGGTGGATTGGACGAGTAGTCGTAGAAGCCCTTACCGGATTTCCTGCCGTTCATCCCCGCCAGCACCATCCGCTTGAGCAACGGCGGCGGCGCGTAGCGGGCCTCGCGGTACTCCTTGAACATGATCTCCGCGATATGATGCGTCGTATCGAGGCCGACGAGGTCCAGGAGCGTCAGCGGTCCCATCGGATAGCCGCAGCCCAGCTGCATCGCCTTGTCGATATCGGGCACGCTGCCGACGCCGCGCTCCACGGCGCGGATCGCGTCGAGCAGGTAAGGGACCAGCAGCAGGTTCACGATGAATCCCGAGTTGTCCTTGGCCGCCACCGGCTCCTTGCGCAGCGATGCCGCGAACGCGAACGCGCGCTTGAACGCGTCCTCCGACGTCGTCACCGTCCGCACGACCTCGACCAGCGCCATCAGCGGCACCGGATTGAAGAAATGCAGGCCCACGAAACGATCGGAGCGCTTCGTGGCGGCGGCCATTTCCGCGATGGTCAGGCTCGACGTATTGGAGGCAAAGAGGGTCCCCGGCCCGCAGAGGCCGTCCAGCTCCTTGAACAGCGCGTTCTTGAGCGCGAGGTCTTCGGTGATGGCTTCGATCACGATGTCGACCGATTTGAGGTCCGCGACGGTCGTGGTGAACGTCAACCGTTTGAGCGTCGCGTCGCGATCGGCCGCGGGGAGCTTGCCTTTCTCGACGAATTTCGCGAGCGACTTCTCGATGCCGGCGCGGCCGCGGTCGAGCACGTCCTTCGACACGTCGCGCACGATCGTCTCGTACCCCGCGGTCGCGGCCACCTGGGCGATGCCGCTGCCCATGAGTCCGCAACCGAGCACACCAACTCGCTGGATGTCGGCCATGAAGCTCCTCAGCTCCGGGGCTTTGGTCGCGGATTCTCGAAGACTTTGCGTACCTCGTCGGCGATCCGGAAGAGCGGATGCTGGCCGGGCAACGCCTGGCTGCCGCGAATCTCACCGCGCTCGAGCCGGTCGAGCACCTGCTCGAGGGCGATCTGCATGCGCTCGTTGGCACCGCGGTGCGTACGTGCGATCAGCGTGCCGCCAATCGACAGTCCGACGCCGGGGACGAGCATGAGCGCCTGCGCGAGGGCGAGCGGCGGGGCGATGAGGGCGGTCGCTCCGGTCATTCCCCAGCCGACGATCGCCAGCACGCTGGCGCCCGTGATCCGCTTGGTGCGCTGCTCGCGGATGTCCGCCTCCAGCCGGACGAGACAGAATCCGGGCTCGAGCTCGACGACCTGCGCCGTGATCTCGCTGGCGCTGGCCAACGAGTAGCGGCGTTTGCCCGCGAACGCGCGCTGGATCGACGCGAAGGCGCCGGCTTTCGGCTCCCACGACGTGCGATCGGGGAAGCGCCGTTTGTGTTGCAGCAGCTCTTCTTCCGTCATCCAGCGGTTGAGCGCGCGCTCGATGGAGTCGCGATCCCCCGGCACGACGCGATGCGCAACGATCGTCCGCGGACCCGCCAGCCAGGCCCACGTCCCGGTTGCGACGTCCGGCGTGGTCCGCGTCTGCTCCTCGAGCATCGCCTGACGGAGATAGCGGTCGGGAATGCCGACGTCTTTGCCGAGCGCCAGGACTTCGTTGGTCGTCAGGCCTTCGCCGATGTCGCGCTCGCCCGCCTGCAGCTCGGCGGCGCGCTTGATGATGCGCTCGAGCGCGTCACGGCTGATGAGATCCTTCCCCATCAGACCTTGGCCTTGCCCTTGTTGCGGACGGCCGGCAGCCGCTCGCCCGACGTGTGGTCGGGAAGCGCCGCCGGGGATTGGTTGGAGGGAGCGAGCCGCTCCATGAAGCCTTTGAACAGATCGATCGGAATCGGGAAGATCGTCGTGGAATTGTTCTCGGACGCGATTTCGTTGACCGTCTGGAGATATCGCAGCTGAATCGCGGCCGGCTCGCGGCCGATGATCGCCGCGGCTTGGGCGAGTTTCTCGGACGCCTGCAGCTCGCCTTCGGCGTTGATCACCTTGGCGCGGCGCTCGCGCTCCGCTTCCGCCTGCCGCGCCATCGCGCGCTTCATCTCGGGCGGGAGATCCACGTCTTTGACTTCGACGGCCGAGACCTCGATGCCCCACTCTTCGCAGCGGGTGTCGATGATCTGCCGCAGGATCGCGTTGATCTTCTCGCGATCGGCCAGGAGCTGATCCATCTCGGTCTCGCCCAGGACCGACCGCAGCGTCGTTTGCGCGAGCTGGCTCGTGGCGTACAGGTAGTTCTCGACGCCGACGACCGCTTTGTCCGGCGTCTTCACGCGCATGTACAACACCGCGTTGACCTTGATCGAGATGTTGTCGCGCGTGATCACGTCTTGCGGCGGGATGTCGATCGCCATGACGCGCAGCGACACCTTCTGCATCTTGGCGAGGAGCGGCGGCAGGAAGATCAGTCCCGGCCCCTTCGTCGGACGCAGGTGGCCGAGCAGGAAGTACACACCGCGTTCGTACTCGCGCAGCACGCGCAGCCCCGAAAACAGATAGAGGGCGATGGCGGCGATCGCTGTGACGAGAATGTCGCTCATAACGCCTCGACGATGACCGCCGCGCCTTGCCCGCCGCCGATGCACGCGGACCCGAGCGCAAAACGCTTCTGCTCGCGCTTGAGCGCGTGCAGCAAGTGGATCGTGATGCGGGTGCCGGTCGCCGCCAGCGGGTGGCCGATGGCGATCGCGCCGCCGCAGGCGTTCGTGCGGCTCCGATCCAGGCCCAGCTCACGCTCCACGGCCAGGTACTGTGGCGCGAACGCTTCGTTCACTTCGACGAGATCCATTGCCCCGAGTTTCATTCCGGCTTTCGCGAGCGCCTTGCGTGCCGCGGGCGCCGGACCGATCCCCATGTCCCGCGGCTCCACACCGGCGACAGCCCACGCGACCAGGCGGCCGAGCGGCTTCAGTCCGTGTGACTTGGCGTAGTCCTCACTCGCGAGCACGGTGGCCGCGGCGCCATCCGAAATGCCGGACGCGTTACCGGCCGTCACGAGTCCATCTTTCTTGAAGTACGGCTTCAGGTTGCTGAGAATCTCGAGCGTCGTCTCGGGCCGCATGTGCTCGTCGGCCCGGAACTCGACTTCCTTGCCTTTGACTTTGACGGTCACCGGAATCACTTCGTCCTGGAACGCACAAGCGTCCCACGCCTGCTTGGCCCGCTGCTGCGACGCCACGGCGACTTCATCGACTTCCTTTCTTGTCAGCTTGTATTTCTCGGCGAGGCTTTCGGCGGTCTCAGCCATCGACAGGCCGCACTGCGGGTCCTTCAGCGACTCCCACAGCAGGTCCTCGAGCGGCGCCGGTCCCAGCCGGAGTCCCCAGCGCGCGCCGCGCACGACGTGGGGCGCCTGGCTCATCGATTCCGCGCCACCCGCGAGCACCGCTTCGGCCTCGCCCAGCAGAATCAGCTGCGCACCCTGCGTGATCGCCTCAAACCCCGACCCGCACAGCCGATTCACCGTGACCGCGGGCGTTTCGATTGGGAGGCCCGCCTTCAAGCCGACGTGTCGGGCCATGTAAATCGCGTCGGCGGATGTCTGCAGCGCGTTGCCGAACACGACATGAGCGAAATCGCCTGCCGGCACGCCCGAGCGCTGAATGGCATGGCGCGAGGCCGCGACGCCCAAGTCTATGGCTGACAAGTCCTTCAAAGAGCCGCCGAACGAGCCGAATCCCGTCCGTACGCCGGACAGGAAAACGACGTCTTTGCTGGCGCCCTGGGTTTTCATGGGAGTAACTCCATCGTAAGTGGGCGGAATATGGGCCTGCCGTCGATACGACGGTAGGTCGTGCCGCGAAAACACAAGCGGCGGATGGGGTTGTTCCCATCCGCCGCTTGGTTCCAGCCTCGCCTGTCGCCTCGCGCTAGGGCACGAAGTTCACCCATCCCGACTCGTTGGCGATGACTGCCTGCGAGCCGCTCGTTGAGAACTGGATGTAACGCACGCTGCCACCCGTCACGATCTGCCCAACGGGACTGCGGGTTGCGCGATCGAACACGAACACTTTGCCGTCCGATAGCGTCCCCACCCACAGCTGCGCGTTATCTGGTGTCACCTCGACGTCGAACACATTGCGATATGTCGGCGTGCCGACGCTGGTCTCGCTGTACAGGGTCGTATCCTGCAGACCCCAGGAGATCAGCTTGCTGCGACCGATGTCTCCACCGTACAGGGTGCTTCCGTCGTGCGAGACCGCCACGGTTTGAATCTCACCGCCAGACACGTGGCGCGTCTGCACCACGGCGTTGAGCGTCAGATCGACCGTTCGTACGGCGCCCTCATCGCGCGCCGCGATGTACATGCACGAGGCGAACGGATGGAATGCCACGCCCGCTAGGATCGAACCGGTGGTGCTCGCGGGGATCTGTGCGATGACCGACCGGCTGGCCACATCGATGACGTACACGCCATTGAAGTCGGTGAGCGCGTAGATCCGCGTGCCATCGGGCGATAAGCCCATGTTCAAGATGCTGCCGGCCGGTATCGACGCGGTGCCGATGATGCCGTTCGTCGCAACATCGAGGTACGTGATCGTCCGGGCATCCTGATCCTCGACGTAGGCGGTGGCGCCGTCGGGGCTCATGCGCACCTGTGACGGCAGCGCCCCGACAGGGAACGAAGCCGAAAGCGTCGCGCTCGGCAAATCGGCGCGTGCCGCCGACGCGTTGAGCGACTGCGTGATGTACGCGACGTTGTTGTGCGACACCGCGACCGCAAACGGCGAGCCGGCGAGCGGCGATGTTTGGAAGCTTCCGAGCTCCGGATGCGTCAGTCCGCCGGGCGCCGGCCCGGTCGGTGGCGTGGTGCACGCCGACGGTGGTGGCGGCGGTGGTGGCGGCGGCGGCGGTGGCGGTGGCGGCGGCGGTGGTGGCGGAGGCGGCGGCGGAGGAGGCGGCGGCGGCGGCGCGCCACCCTCGTGCACGAACGTCACATAACCAGCTTCGTTCGGGACGAGCCCGTATCTGCCCAATCTGTCGAAAGCGACGTAGCGCGGGCTCCCCCCGACGAAGATCGACGTCACCAGGTCGAGCGTCGCCCGATTGAACACAAAGATCTTGCCGTCCGCCAACGTCGTCACGTACACCTGGACCTGATCGGGCGTGAGCGCCACGTCGAACGCGTTGCGCGAGATCGCGGAGCCCACCTGTACTTGCTGCGGCAAGGCCTTCAGATCCGCCATTCTCCAGACCAGCAGCTTGCTGTTCTCGATGTCCGTCGCGAACAACTGCGTGCCATCGCTTGACACCGCCACGGTCTGAACCCGCGCACCGGGTACCACAATGGTGTCGACGACCGTATTCGACGTCGCGTTGATGACGTTGATTCTTCCCGCATCACGCGCCGCCACGAACAGCAGCGACTGTGCCGGGTTCCACGCGACGCCCGCGAGAATCGAGCCCGTGCTGGCTTGCGGGATGTTCCCGACGATCTGCCTCGTCCGCACGCTGATGATGTCGATGCCGTGGAAATCGGTCAGCGCGTAGAGCGTCAAGCCGTCGCGGGAGAGCGCGATGTTCAGGATGCTCGGCCGCGCGGGAATCGTCGCGGTGACGGTATTCGTGGCGACATCGACGATCTTGATGTTGCCTTCGTCCTGATTACTGGCGTACGCGGTGCGGCCATTCGGGCTGAACCGCACCTGCGACACGATTGAGCGGCCGATAACGGCGCCAACCTGCACCCGCGCGCTCATGTCCTGACTGGGCAGAGTGCCGCGCGCCAGCGTTCCCGCGATCAGCTGCGCGACGTAATAGGTGTTCTTGTCATTGATGGCGACGCCGAACGGCACGCCGTCGAGCGGCGCATTGTCGGCGCCGAAGCCGGGGTGACCGGGCGCGTTGGGATTGTCGGTGCTGGCTGGCGACAGCGGACCAGGATCCTGAGTGCAAGCACTCAGGAGCAGACCAAGCAGGATCGCCGAGCGCGCGACAGCCCGGGGACGAACGGCAGCCATTAGCCTTCTCCTTTTTTTGAAAGAGCGGGCGCGTTAGAACATTTAGACGAGGACGGTTGGGAAAGACAGGGGGAACGCCCTAAAAGTCATAACCCTACCGCACGAGATCGATCCACCCCGCTTCATTGGCGACAACCGCGACGCTACCGGACGAGTTGAAGGCGATGTGGCGTGGCAGACCACCGGGCTCGAGCGTGCCCAGCGACTGCAGGGTGTGCGCATCGAGGATTTCGAGCCGGCCGGCGGGGCGCAGGCTGGCGTACACGACCGATTGATCCGGGGTGAGCGCGACCTCCTCGACCGGAGTCTCGAGCATTCGTCTCTGGCTTTTCCCGGTCGGCAAGTGGATAAGATCGAGCCAACCCTCCTCGTTGCCGCTGTAGAGCCGCAGGCCGTCGCGCGAAAGCGCGACACCGAGCGGCCGGCCGCCGACTTCATGACGACGCATGACGGCGAGCGTCCGCGCGTCGAATTCGAGAATGACACCCGCTTTCCATGTCGGGACGAACACGCGGGTCCCGGCGGGATGGGCGATGACTTCCGTCGAGACCAACGGCAGCGTCGTCGAACGGACGATCCGACCGCCGTCGTCGGTCAACGCACAGGCGCAGAGTTGATCGAGGTTCGTGGTGACGTACAGAGTGCGGCCGTCGGGCGAGAGCGTCGCGCCGAGCGCATTGGCGTCCATCGCGATGGAGCCGATGCGCCGGCGGCACGTGAGATCCACGACCGCCACGTCTCGCGAGAACTGATTGGTCACCCAGGCGTATCCACCGGACGGCGCCAGGTTCACGCGCGTGGGCGCGATGCCAACGCGGATGCTCCCGGTCGACGCGAGCGGGTGGAGCTCCAGCCGCTCGAGGGCGGCGGCGTGCACCCGAGTCACCCACGCGACGCCGTCCGCGCCAATTGCCACATCGAACGGGTAGCCGGTCAGCGCCAGGCGAGCGGCTAACACACCGCGCGGTCTGGTCGGCGCTTCGGCGGGCGCCTGTGTGGTGCGACGTGACTGACCGGCTGGGGGAGGGCCAATCGCGTAACCGGTTGCTCCACCCGCGGCGGCTTTCGCCTCACGTCGCGCAGCGGCTTGCAGGTACGGCTGAAGGGCGAGCTCGTGCATGGCGCTGTCGCGCCATGTCGTCCGGAACTGCAGGATCGCTCCGGCGACGCCGCCGCGCCGCACGCGCGACCATGGTTGACCCATCAGACGGCGCACCAGGCGATAGCAGGTCGCGGGCTCGACACCGGCTTCGCGCGCCAGCGAAAGCAGCGACGCGCCGGTTTGCTCGGACTGGAGTACCCAATAGAAGAGCCGCGTCCACGCGGCGAGCTCCTCCAGCGGCGGCAGGCTCGCGCGGCGCAAGGCGCGCGCTACCTGGTGGCGCGTGCGCAGGCCGACGAAGGTGGCGACGTCGCCGGCGGCGGGGAGCAGACCATTCCGGCAGGCGAGTACGTCCAGCACGGCCCGGGCTTCGCCGGACAGCGACGGCAGCGCAACGTTCAGGATCCTGTTCAGCGGAAGCGGCGGCATTTCTCCACGCAACCAACCAATCGCTGGACTGTCAACTAGGGTTCAAACCAGGTCCCCTACAACCTTTACCACTGCCGCGGTGCTCGCGTCACCTCCGAGATCAGGGGTACGCACCCTGCTCGCCAGCACCGTGCGGACCGCCTGCTTGAGGTCTGCTCCGGCGGCGGGGTGCCCCAAGTGCTCGAACATCAAGCACCCCGTCAACAGGGCTGCAACGGGGTTTGCGACGCCCTTGCCCGCGAGGGCTGGGGCCGAGCCGTGGACGGGCTCGAATAGGGCCTGCCGCGATCCGGGGTGAAGGTTGGCGCTCGCCGCGATTCCCAGCCCCCCGACGAGCCCGGCGCCAAGGTCGGACAGGATGTCGCCGTACAGATTGTTGGTCACGATGACTTCGAACCGCTGCGGCTCCCGCACGAGCTCGAGCGCGAGGGCGTCGACGTAGCGGTGCTCGGCGGCGATCTCCGGATACTCACGCGCGATCGCTTTGAACTTGTCCTGCCAGATCCGATGCGTGGGAATCGCGTTCGACTTGTCGCTCATCGTGACGCGCGTCTTGCCGTGCGACTTTGCCCACGCGAACGCCGCGCGAATGATGCGCTCGACGCCTTTCCCCGTGTTGACTTCCTCGGCGACGTGCTCGTCGCCGCTCGAACGGCCGCGGCCCGTATACTGGCCTTCGGTGTTTTCGCGAAAGATGACGAAGTCGATGTTGCCGGGACGTCGCAGCGGCGTCAGGTCGGGGTGCAGGAGCTCGACAGGTCGGAAATTCACATAGAGATCGAGCTTGAATCGCAGGCCCAACAGGATGTCGCGCGCGTGCTCGTTGCCCGGGACGCGCGGATCGCCAATCGCGCCCAGGAAGATCGCGTCCACGTCGTCGCGCAGATGCCGGAACGCGGCATCGGGCAGCGTCTCCTTGGTCTTGATATAGTGATCGGCGGAGTAGGGAAGGCGCTCCCAAGCCAACGCAAATCCGTGTATCGCGGCGACGCGATCGAGAATAGGAATCGAGGCCTCGATCACCTCTGGCCCGATCCCATCTCCAGCAATGACGGCGACCTGATACGACTTCAACGGCCCGTCACTCGAATCCCGTCGGCTTCCCACACGACAAGCAGTATGCCCAGCCAACGTCTACCGGGCTGTCGCACGCCGGACACTTGAGGTCGCCCTCCTGCGGCTGGCCGCAATGCGGGCAGAACCGCACGTCGCGATTGCTCGGCAAGACACCGCCGCAGTACTCGCACTGGTTCTCGGACAGCGAGTGCGGTGGCCGAGCGACGCGGAACCGCTCTGCTGGTGCGCTACCGGCAGCGGGTGGAGACGGGGCGGGCGGGATCGGGTTTTCGCCCGTCGTGTCGAGCAGGTCCTCCTCGTCCTCGCTCGCTGGTGGCGCATACGCGCGCTCCGCGATCAAGACGCGCTCGGCGGCGCGGCCGTTGACCATCACCTGCGCTTCGGGAAAGCTGCGGAAATACGCGGGGTCGGGATTGATCGTCGCAATCTCCCGTTCCATGGCTTCGCGGACGTTCTCGGGCTCGAGCTGGACGTAGCCGCGCTCGCCCGCCAGCAGCCGAAGCACCGCCATCTCGTAATCCTGGTGGGTCGCGACGTTCAAATGAGAGCGGTTCAAGCGATAAGGTACGAGCCGCTCGTAGACCTCCGCCGCCGGGAACGGGACGGCCACGCGCGTTTCGCGGGCGAGCGCGGCGACCAGAAGCCCGAACAGACGATCCAGCTCATCCACTAGGCGCTGCTCCCGTTTCTCCACGCGGACATCCACCGATCATAGAGCACCGGGACGACTCCTCCCTGTTGCAGTACCTCGACTCCGGAAGGGTCGCGGTAGGCCTTGCGATAGAACACATGCGTGACGCCCGAGTTGATGATGAGCTTCGCGCACATCACGCATGGCGACGCGCTGACGAACACCACCTTGTCGCGCATGTTGCCGGGCGCCTTCACGAGCGCGTTCATCTCGGAGTGGATGCAGCCGCAATTGCCGGGCACGGCGGAGTCGCATTTGTTCGGGAGGCCGCGCGCGTTGCCGTTGTAGCCGATCGCCAGGACGTTCTCGAGCCGCTGGTCGGTCACGACCGTCCCCACCTGCAGCCGCACGCAGGTCGAGCGCTTTGCCAGCTCTTCCGCCATCCGCATATACACCTCGTATAGCGGAATCCTGTCGACTGGAGCCGACTGGTCGGAGGCGACCACGTGATCCTTAGGCGCGTTCATGGAGCTCCTGGTCGGGATCGAAGTCGACAAACTTGCCGCGCGCGCGCTGCTGCGCGAGCCAGGTATCGAAGCCGGACGGGATCAGCCCGTTGGAGCGCTCCTGCCGCTCGGCGGCGCGAATCGCGACGATATTCGCGTATTCATTCTTGACGTGCTCGTTGTGGCCGCGCACCCAGCGCCAGTCCACGGTGTGCATGCCCGCGACTTGCACCAGCTTCTGCCACAGCTCGACGTTTTCCAGCGAGCCCGTTTTCCGCCGCCAGCCCCGGGCTTCCCAGTCCTTCGACCACTGCGTCATTCCCTTGATCAGGTATTCGGAGTCCGAGACGTAGCGCACGTGCGCGTGGCGCCATTGGCGCCGGATCCACTCGAGCGCCGCAATCGCGCCCGCCAGGGCCATCTTGTTGTTCGTGGTCTGCGGCGAGCATTCGAAGAAGTCCCACCGTGCCACGCTGTCGCCCGCCGGGGCCTCGATCAGCGCGGCGTTGCCGCCCCGGCTCGGCTTGGTGGAGTCGTTGCCGAGACAGCTTTCGTCGGCGTGCACCAGGACGAAGTGTTCGTTCATGGCTGAATGACTACGGGAATGTCGGTGTGCAGCAAGATCTCCTCGGCATGCGACACGGTCACCGCGTTGCGCTTGCCCACGTGGGCGCCGGCGAACAGCGCGTCGCACTGGGTCTGTTGGATCACCCGGGCGACGGCTTCGCCGGGCGTGCCGCGCTCGAGGTGCGTGACGAACGCGATCCCCTGCAGCGACAGCACCGCTTCGGCTTCGCCGATCACCATGGTACCGATCGCGGGATCGATGGTGGCATGAATGATATGCACCGTGCTGTGCGTGACGCTGGCAAAGCGCGCGATCAGCTCGAGCGCCCGCTGCGCCGTCTCGCGGCCGTCGTAGGCGATGGCGCACTCCTGCATCGGCGACGGCTTGCTGCCGCACACGATGACCGACCGTTCGGCGATGCGAATCAGCGACGAGACGCTCGTCCCGAGCACGTCGGCGGGCGACGTGCGGCCCCTCCGGCCGACCAGTACCAGGTCGACGTCCTGGGCGAGGATCGCAAGCTCCGCGTCGGCATCGCCCTGGCGCAGGATCGTCTGCACGGCGAGGCCTGCATCCTCCACCCGCTCCTGCGCCCGCTGCAGCAGCACGCCGGAGTCGGATGCGCGCCGGCCGATGCGGTGGCTCTCGTTGATATGGGCCACCAGGATCTTCGACTTGAAGCGGAGAGCGAGGTGGACCGCCTGCTCCAATGCTTCATCGGCATTGGGACTGCCATCGAGACCCACCAGCAGGCGCGTGAACACGGGCTAGGGCAGTACCGCGAAGCTCTCCAGATCGCGCAGCCGGAACGAGAGCAGCTCGCCCGTCATCGGGAGCCGTCCCGCCAGCACGTCGTCGCGCCCGCTCGTCTCGAGCCGCTCGGCCACCACGACATATTCGGTGCCGCGGCGCTTCAGCGCTACCCGCAAATGCTCGCGCACGGCGCGCTCCAACGCATCGAGCGCCTCGGGTGTGAGCGAGCGGTATTCGGGAATCCGGGGATAGGAGGGAGTAGGCACGCGCCGCTCACTTCACGTGAATCGCGCCGGCGACTCCGCGCGAGAGCCGGCCGATACGGACCGCCGCCGGCGTTCCCTCTCGCTCGAGGGCCGCAATGAGTGCATTGGCGCGATCGGCATCCACGGCGATCAAGAGGCCTCCCGACGTTTGCGCATCGAACAACAGAACGCGAAGCGGTTCCGGAACTGCCGCGTCGAATTGGACCTGCGGCGCGAGCGCGTCACGGTTGCGCGTGGTGCCGCCCGGGATCGCGCCGCGTGTCGCGAGCTCTAGCGCTTTCGGAAACAGCGGCACGGATGCGGCATCCACTTCAGCGGATACGCCGCTCGCGGCCAACATGTTGTGCAGGTGGCCCAGCAATCCGAAACCGGTCACGTCGGTTGCCGCGTGAACCCCGCCACCGATGGCGCGCATTGCGCGCGCGCCGCCCGCGTTCAGCGTCGTCATCGACGCCACCGCGGGCGCGATATCCGCGGCGGTCGCCAGGTCGCGTTTCAGCGCCGTGGTAAGCACGCCGGTGCCGATCGGCTTCGTGAGCACCAGAGCATCGCCGGCGCGGGCCTTCGCGAGCGTCACGATCCGATTGGGATGCACTTCGCCGATCGCGACCATGCCGTACTTGGGCTCCGGGTCGTCGACCGAGTGGCCGCCGAGCACGAATGCGCCCGCTTCCTTGGCGATGTCTGCCCCGCCGCGCAGCACGTCGCCGAGCAGCTCGTAGGGGAGCTTGTCGCGCGGCCAGCCGACGAGGTTCAGCGCGAGCAGCGGCGTCGCGCCCATCGCGTACACGTCTGAGAATGCATTCGCTGCGGCGATGCGCCCGAAGTCGTACGCGTCGTCCACGACCGGCGTGAAGAAGTCGACGGTTGCGACGATCGCGCGGTCCTGCGTCAACTGGTACACGGCGGCGTCGTCCCGCGTCGAAGCGTCGACCAGGATGCGTGGATCGGTGATCGTCGGCACGTGGCGCAAGACCTGCGCCAGCTCGGCGGGGCCGAGCTTGCAGGCTCAGCCGGCGCCGTGCGAAAGCGCGGTCAGGCGAACGGTTGTCATGGGTCCTGCGAAGATAGCTACGAAAGACGCCAGGCGAGCAGGGCTCCGGCGAGGACATACCGCGTGACGTCGAGCGTGGCGTGCACCAGCAAATGACGCCGCCGCACCGGCTCTACGTGCTGCCACATCACCAGTCGGCGCGGGAACGCTACCAGCAGGCCGACGAGCAGGAACAACAGCCACCAGCCACCCGCGCCCAGTGAATCGAACCAGAGCGATGCGAACAGGGTGACGACGGCAGCTTCGACGAGTCGCCAACCGATTTCCCAGCGGTTGAACGACCAGACAAGCGGGCCCTGGTCGGGCGGCGGATCTCCTCCCCAGCGGTAACCGAGCGGTGGCGCTGCGGCGAATACCGCCGCCACGGGGAGCCACGCGAGGATGAGCCGGCCGAGTGTCACCTACCGGCGGTATCCCGGACCTCTGAGCCCCCGGCCTGGGCGCGCAGTCGTCATCTGCCCCTGCTTCAACACCATCTGCCCGTTCACGAACACATACTCGATCCCGACCGACGTCTGGTGCGGCTGCTCGAACGTCGCGCGATCGATCACCGTCGCCGGATTGAAGACCGTGAGGTCGGCGAACATGCCCGGTTTGACCAGGCCGCGATCCGTCAGACCCACGCGCTGCGCCGCGAGCGACGTCATCTTGCGCACCGCAAACTCGAGCGGCATGAGCTTCTGGTCGCGCACATAGCGGCCCAGGATGCGCGTGAAAGAGCCGTACGAGCGCGGATGCGTGCCGTCCTTGCCGAACGGGCCGTCGGGCGCGACACCGCTCGCGTCGGTGTTCACGGCCACCCACCACTGCTGCATCGCCGCGCGCACGTCCGCCTCGCTCATCAGGAAGTAGATGGCGCCGCTGCGGGCGTGATCGGCAATGATCAGATCGAACATCGTTTCGATCGGGTCCCGGCGTCGCGCGGCCGCGATCTCCGACAGTCGCTTGCCCTGCAAGGCGTGGAGCGAGTCCTCGAAAGGAAACACGATGACGCCTTGGGGGCCCTCGGTCGCCCGGTAGAAGCGGTCGGTGATCTGCGGCGGCGCCATCAGCTCGGCCCTGATGCGCGCGCGCGTCGCGGGGTCGCGCAGCCGCGCGATCATGGAGTCATTCCCGCCCGAGTGCGCCCACGCCGGCACGGAGGCGTCCAGGGACGTCGCACCGGCGAGGTACGGATACTGGTCGGCGGTGACATCGAGGCCCGCGGCGCGCGCCGAGTCGATGCGCGCCAGGACGTGCGGCATCCGACCCCAGTTGTGCCGCCCCGACACCTTGAGATGCCAAATCTCGGCCGGAATGCCGGCCTCGCGCGCGATCCGGAAGGTCTCGTCCAGCGCCTGGTCGATCTGCCCGCCCTCGTTGCGCATGTGCGTGGCATAGACACCGCCGTGGCGGCGGGCCGCCGTCGCGAGCGCGATGACCTCCTCGGTGGGCGCATAGATCGCGGGCGCGTACTCGAGCGCGGTCGAGAGACCGAGCGCACCCTGTTCCATCGCGGTATCCACCAGCGCCACCATGTGCGCCAATTCCTCCGACGTGGCATGGCGGTCTTGCTTGCCGACGACGGCGAGACGGATCTGCGTGGCGCCGACGAACGTCGCGATGTTCACGGCGCTCCCGGTGCGCGCGAGGTGGGTGAAGTAGCCGTTCAGGTCGCGCCAGTCTTCCTGCACGTTGTAGCGCTTCATCCAGGCCGAGTCGTCCACCACGAGGAGATCCGTCAGGGGGGCAACGGATCCGCCCTCACCTGTGACCTCCGTCGTCACGCCCTGGCTCACCTTGCTGAGCACGCGGTTGTCGACCAGGACCGCCCCTTCCGACTGCCCCAGCATATCAATGAATCCGGGAGCCACCACGAGGCCCGTGACGTCGATCGTGTCGCGCGCCACCGCGCCGTTCAGATAGCCCACCGCACCGACTCGGTCGCCGCGGATCGCGACGTCGCCGCGATAGCGCGGATTACCGCTGCCGTCGACGATCCAGCCGCCACGGAGAATGACGTCGAACGAGCCGCTCGCGGGCGCCGGGTTGGGACGGTCACACGCGGTGAGCAATGACAGAGACACCAGATAGCCGATAGCCGAAAGCCGATAGCTCATTTCCATGTCGCTCTCAGAGAATCGGGCCGGATCATCCGGCCGCGGATCATGACCATCGCGATGTTGCGCGTAGCGCTGATGTTGCTCGCCGGATTGGCGTTCAGCACGACCAGGTCGGCGACCTTGCCCTGGGCAATCATGCCCAGCGAGTCGGCGTGTAACAACTGCGCGCCGCGGCGCGTGGCGGCGGTGATCGCCTCGAGCGGCGTCAGCCCGGCAGCGACCAGCAGTGACATCTCTTCGTGTAAGGAGTATCCCGGAATCAGCAGTTGGTTCGCGGCGTCTGAGCCGGCGGCGATGGCGCCGCCGGCGCGCTTGTACTCGCGCACGAACTGATCCTGGCGCCGGCGGGAACGCCGGAACGCGTCAAAGTCAGCGGCGCGCCAGCCGGTGCGCTGCAGCAGACCGGGCACGCTCCGCACGCTTTGCGTGTTGTCCGGCACGTCTTCCATCCCCGGCCGCAACAACAGGATGGGATTGTCGAGGCGAGCCAGCATCTCGTGCAGCACGAGTGTCGGCACGATCGTGACTTTGGTCTGCGCGAGCGCCCGCGCGGTTCGCGCGACGGCGGCGGAATCGAGGCCGGCCCAGCCCTTTTCCTCCGTCGTCCAGCCCACCAGGAAGTTGTCGTGCGCGGCGATGTAACTGGGATCCCCGGTCGCCGCCTGCACCACGCCCGCCATGTGCTC
>Ga0070694_100000421_pt1 | contig 23116 bp, 16 predicted proteins | sample KBSK1251metaG_FD_65470 | JGI IMG/M metagenome (GOLD analysis project Ga0070694, IMG submission 65470) | Corn, switchgrass and miscanthus rhizosphere microbial communities from Kellogg Biological Station, Michigan, USA - KBS K1-25-1 metaG | ecosystem: Host-associated > Plants > Roots >... | reverse complement strand
TCGGCCATCGGTTTGCCCTTGGCGGGCTCGATGACCGTGATCGTGCCGGCGCCCTTGGGGCGCCGGTCTCCGATCACCAGTGCTTGAGCCGTCACCGCTATTGCGCCGGAGCCAGTGCGGCTTCTATCCGACGCAGGGCCTCCTCGTCAGTCTTGCTCGGCCCGGCAAACCGCCGCTTCGCCGAGAGCTGCCAATAGAGCCCGAGGAACACGCTGAGCCCCAGCATGGTCCACAGCACCAGCTCATTGGGTGGCAAGCTGAAGATGACGGTGATAATCAGGACCCAAACGATCGCTATCACGTTGAGGGCTGGCCCCCATTTGCCGAGGAACCACGGGGCCGTCTCGGCTGTGGCGAACTCTCCCTGGCCTCGGCGCCTGTTACGCCAGTTGAGGTAGATGGGGAACATGTACGCCAGGTATAGCGTGATGGTGCTGATGGAGGTCACGACGAAGAACGCCGCCGCATAGACGCAGATCAGCACGGCCAGCACGCTGGTGATCACGATGGACCAGACGGGGGTCCTGTATTTGGGGCTAACCCGCTTGATATGCCCTGATCCCGGCATCCCGTCGTCTCGCGCGAAGGCGTACCACATCCGTCCCATCGAGGTGATGGAGGCCAGCCCGCACAGCCACATGGCAACCCCGATGATGATGGCGACGACGTTGGCGAAGAAGGTCGACAGGTTGTTGTACACGATGTAGAGCACGGGGTAGGCATCCGCGGCGGTTTCCGCAACCTTACCCTCGGGAATCGACCAGGTGAGCACAAGCAGCATGATGTAGCCCACCACCGCAGAGACGGCCACCGACAGGAAAACGCCCCAAGCCGAGTTGAGCCGCGCCATGACGGTCTCTTCCGCAACATGCGCGGAGGCATCGTAGCCGGTGTACGTCCACTGGGCTTGCAGGGTGGCGAGCAGGAAGCAGAGGACGAAAGGAGCGGCCTTGTAAAGATCGCTCAGGCCCGGAATGAGCGCGAAGAGCGGAGAGGGATACTTGAAGTTGCCGAACACCAGCGCGGGTACCGCCGTCCCACTCCCCAAATCGGCCGACGAAGCGTCCAGCGGATTCACCGAGGTAGAGCTGGAGAACATGAACTCGAGACTGTTGTGATGCTGCCCCATGAACACCAGCAGCACGAAGATCACCGCGACGCCGATGATGTGCCACCACACGCTGAAATCATTGAGCTTCGCGGTGAGTCGGATCCCGAGGACATTGATGAGCACCTGGGGAATCATGATCAACACCATCACAAACAGCTGGAAATACCAATTCGTCGGCGAACCGAAGACCGGGATTGCCACATCGGCTGGGACGTTAAGGATCCGAGTGAAGGCGCCGATGATGTAGATCGACGCCGCCACGTTAATGCCGGCCGTAATGGTGATCTGTCCGATCATGTTGAACCAGGCGGTAATCCATGCCCAGCCCCTGCCGCCCAGCCGGTAGGCCCAGAAGTAGAGTCCGCCCGCCGTAGGATACGCTGACGCCAGCTCCGCCATTGATGCGGCGACGCAGAGGGTGAAGAGACTCACCACCGGCCAGCCGATCGTATTGATGACGGGGCCCGCGAACTTGAGACCGTAGCCAAAGAGCAGAATGGCGCCCGTCAGAATCGAAATGATGGAGAAGGAGATCGCGAAGTTGGAGAATCCTCCCATTTCCCGGAACAGTTGCTGGGCATAGCCGAGCCTGTGGAGGTCGCGGACATCCTGCCGGATCTGCTCCTCCCGGTCCATTGGTTGCTGGGCCATCGCGCACCTCAGGTAAAGGTCGGCCCCAGGGAGTACTGGGAAAGAGCGGCGCCATCCTCGGGCCGATACGGAAGTGGAATAGCTGGGGCGAGGAGAATATCCCGCCCGATTTGGGGGAGGGCAAGAGCGGGAGATGGGAGACCGGAGACGGGAGACCGGAGACGGGGAACGGGGAACGGGGAACGGGACTGACAGTGAGGTTACCTCATGCTCCCCGCAGGGTAATCGGTGGGAGCTTTGACTCGATCGCAGAGCGATTGGGTTCCTCCCAAGGCGGCAACATAAGGCTCTCGCCGAGGCGGCGAGGTTCTTCATCGACGGTGAAGCCTGGACCCACCGTGGCTACCTCGAACAAGACTCCGCCCGGCTCCCGGAAATAAATCGATGTGAAGTAGCACCGATCGCGCACCTCGGTTACCTGCAAGCCTCGTCGAATGATTTCCTCGCGCAGCTGGAGCTGCTGGTCCGGATCGGCAATGGCGAGTGCCACGTGGTGGACGGTGCCGAGGCCATTCGCGGCTGCAGGAGCCTCGGGAGCGGTGACGATATCGATTGACCTGCCGGCTCCCGCCCCGTTTATCCCCATTCGAATACGTCCTGCCTCCTCGTTCACCTGCTCGAAGCCGAGCAGGTCGGTCATCAATTCGACGGTTTTCGCGGGATTGCGAATCAGAAGCGTCACGCTGTGGAGGCCGCGAATGGCCCGGTCGGGCTTGATGCCGCCTTGAGTCCAGGGTGTCCGTTCATCCCGATCGGCGGTGATCAGCTCAATCTTGAGGCCTGAAGGATCGCGAAAGGCGAGGGCCTCCTCGTCGAATCGAGACCCGGCACCTTCCTGAACAACGCCCTCTTCTCGCAGACGCGCCTCCCAAAAGGCAAGCGAATCGCGCGGCACCGAGAACGAGGTAGCGACGATCTGCCCCGCACCGTGCACTCCAACCGGCACTCCCCATCCTTTATAAGGGAAGGTGGTCCAGAGGGTACTGGGCCGGCCGGTCTCGTCTCCGTAGTAGAAGTGGTAGACGTTGTGGTTATCGAAGTTGACGGTGCGCTTGACCAGCCTCAGGCCCAAGGCGCCGCCGGCGAAGTCGACATCCGCCTGCGCTTCGGCGACGGTGGCGGTGACGTGGTGGAGGCCGAGGATCGGTGGACGCATACTTCTAGAGTACGCCCACAGGGGATTTGGAGGAAGGTCGTGTCCCACCCTATCCTTTGTCCGCCCTTACGGAGAAGACTGCCCTGAGCCCCAACCTCGCCCGTCTGCAGGCGGCCCTGGCTGACCGCTATCGCGTGGAGCGGGAGCTTGGTCGTGGCGGTATGGCCACTGTCTTCTACGCCTGGGACCTGAAACACGACAGGCCGGTTGCCCTCAAGCTGTTGCATCCGGAGTTGGCCCATCTTCTCGGTCCCCAGCGTTTCCTCCGTGAGATCCGGCTCTCGGCGCGCCTGCAGCACCCGCACATCCTCTCGGTGCTCGATTCGGGCGAGGTGGGCGGGACCGCAGATCAGGGGGGAGCACTCCTCTGGTACACCATGCCCTTCGTCGAGGGCGAGACCCTTCGCGACCGCTTACGGCGAGATGGGCAACTTCCGTTGGATGAGGCTCTGCGGATTACCAGCCAGGCGGCGGATGCCTTGCACTACGCTCACCAGCACGGAGTGATCCACCGCGACATCAAGCCGGAGAACATCCTGCTCAGTGGCAATCATGCGCAGGTGGCCGACTTCGGGGTGGCGACCGCTATGCCCGACGGAACCGCGGAGCCAGGTAATCGTTTGACCGAGACCGGGCTCGCCGTAGGAACGCCGCAGTACATGAGCCCGGAACAGAGCGCCGGGGAGCGAACCCTCGACGCGCGCAGCGACATCTATTCATTGGGCACAGTGTTTTACGAGATGCTGGCCGGCGAGCCGCCCTATACCGGTCCTACGCCCCAGGCGATTCTGGCCAAACGATTGACCGAGCCCTTACCTCACATTCGCACGGTACGAGACGTACCTCAGTGGGTGGAGGACGTGGTCACTCGAGCCCTGGCTCGCGCCCCGGCCGACAGGTTTGCGACGGCGGCGGAGTTCGGGGAGGCGTTGGAAAGACGGGCGGACCGGGCGGACCGAAAAGGGCACCTCATTGCGCCTCGTCGTACGATCATTCTGACCGGCATGATCGCCCTGACCGCCCTGTTCGTCGCCATTTACCTGAACCGGCGCGGCACCACCCCACCACCGGCGACGACTGCCTCCGCCGCCGTCCTCCCGTTCACCGACCTGAGCCAGGAGAGGGACCAGGAGTACTTCAGCGACGGATTGACCGACGAATTGATCACCGCACTGAGCCGAATTAATGGCCTCAAGGTGGCCGCGCGGACTTCGTCCTTTCAATTCAAGGATACGAAAGCCGATGTGCGGGAAGTGGGCCGCAAGCTCGGAGTCGCAACTGTGGTCGAGGGCAGCGTCCGGAAGAGCGGGAACCGGCTCAGAGTCAGCGCGCAATTGGTCAGTGCGAAGGACGGCTACGAGCTCTGGTCGGAGAGCTACGACCGGGAGCTGGCCGATGTCTTCGCTGTCCAGGAAGAGATCGCGCGATCCATCGTAGCGGCGCTTCGCGTGAGACTGGGGCATCATGCCGACTCGGCCCTTGCAGAACGACCCACCGCGGACCTCGATGCCTATGACCTCTACCTGAAGGGTCGCTTCGCCTGGAATCAGCGCACCGGTGGGACGTTGCTGCTGGCATCACAGTACTTCCACCAGGCCGTGGGGAGGGATTCAACCTTTGCGCGGGCCTATGCCGGGCTGGCTGATGCAACGCTGCTCCTGCCGCAATACTCGGGAGCATCGCCGAAGGACGTATGGCCTCGAGCCAAAGCGGCGGCATTGAAGGCTCTCGCACTGGACAGCACGCTTGCTGAGGCTCATACGTCGCTGGCCTATGGGACGATGCTGTACCAGTGGGATTGGACCGAGGCCGAGGCAGAGTTCAAACGTGCGATAGCCGCGAACCCGAACTATCCCACAGCGCACCATTGGTACGGGGACTTTCTGGCCGGCCGGGGCCGGCTGGACGAGGCGCTTAAGGAGATGCGGCGTGGCCTGGAGCTGGATCCGCTCTCACGCATCATCCGCACCGAGGTGGCCTGGATCTATTACCTGAAGCGCCGGGACGATGAGGCCATGACCCAGACCGACTCGGTGGTCCAACTGGATCCAAATTTCGGCCACGTTTATTTCGTTCGGTCGCTGGTCTATCTCCACCAACGGGACTACCAGAAGGCTCTCGCCGCCATCGAACGGGGCACGGAGCTCAACGGGTTCTACGCGACAAATGAGGTTGGCAGAGTCTGGGTCCACGCCGGGCAGGGCGATACAGCCGCGGCCAGGAGGGATCTCGCTGGACTGGAGGAACGGGCGAAGCGCGAGTTCCTCCCACCGTGGACACTAGCGGTCGGCTATGCCGCCCTCGGCGACAAGACTCAGGCCATCGCCTGGCTGAACAAGGGGGTTGATCAGCGGGACGTGATGATGCCGGAAAATTTCTTCGATCCGATCATCGACCCACTCAGAAGCGATCCCAGATTTGCAGAGGTGGAAAGGCGGATGGGGCTCAAGCCCTAGCTCCGCCCTTCCACCCTGAATCCCTCACGGAGCAATCCGCAGGTCGAATGCACCGTTGGTGATTACCATCGGACCGGTAGCACTCCCGCCTATCGCAGGAAGATTGGCCGAGAAGGTACCAGCCACTCTTGTGGCGGTAAGGGAAGTGATCGTCACCGAGCTCGTCGCTCCCGCCCCACCCCAGCAGCAGTTGTTCGCCTGGCCGTCGAAGTGCAGCACCACCCCGGTTTGATCATAGGTATTCCCAGCGCTCACCGGCGTCGAGGTAACCAGATTGATCGAGAGCGTGGAATTGGTGACCGTGTTGTCCGTGGTGCTTCCACCCAGCGAGAAGGAACCCGTCGAGAGGTCCCCCACCCCAACAACCGTAGCCCCGGTCCAGGCCGCACCGTTCAGCGTGGCGGTGAAGGTATTGCCCGTATTGTCGCCGGTCGGGAGCGTGAAGGAGGCCGGCAGCGCCACGTCGAAGGTTCCGTTGGTCACCGTCTTGACTCCCGGTGCCCCCGAGCCGAGCGATGGAGGAGCCACGAACGTGAACGTGCCGGCGATTCGGGTCGAGGTCAGGGTCGTGACATTCACGCTGCCGCGATCTCCGGTGAAATCAATGGCATATATGTTCAGGGTCGCGCCATTCTTGATGAGGACCGATCCTCCGCCTCCCGGAGTGGTTCCCTGGTTCACTCCCAGGGGATAGGTGCCGGTCCCACTGATGAATCCCAGATACAGCGAAACTGCGATGTAGTCTTGTCCGGTGATCTGGGTACCGGTGATCGTGAGGAACCCCGGGGTTTGCTGGGAGCCGGTGACCAGAACTCCATTCTGGGATGCCGCCCAGGCCTGCCCGTCGATGCTGGCACTCATCGGCCCACTCCCTCCGCCTCCTCCCCCACCGCCGCCGCCATTCGGGCCGGTGCCACTGCTGCCACAGGCGGCGAGGAGGACAAGTAGACCAACCACACTGCTCTTGAGGTAAAGCGAACAAGCGGCCAAGCTTGCGGGACGACGGGTAGAAGACTGACGCATGGGAGACCCTCCGACGGGGAACGGTTGCCCCCCATTGCGTGGAAGTTCCGGAAAAACCGTCACCCTCACCGTCTGGTGGCCCGGCAGCGGGCGGCCCGGCGCCCGATATATTTGAGCCGAGTGAGCTCCGACACCCCACACGACCTCGAAGCCGCGCTGGCCGAGCGGTATACCCTGCGCCACATGTTGGGCCGGGGCGGCATGGCCACGGTCTACCTGGCCGACGACCGCAAGCACCAGCGCGAAGTCGCGGTGAAGGTGCTGCGGCGCGACCTGGCAGCCACCCTCGGCGCCGAGCGGTTCCTCAAGGAAATCCAGATCGTCGCCCGACTGACCCATCCCCACATTCTGGCACTTCATGACAGCGGGGAGGCGGCAGGCTTCCTCTACTACGTCATGCCGTACATCGATGGCGGATCGCTGCGTCGCCAGCTCGAAGAGCGCAGGTACCTCCCGCGCGGGGAGGCATTGGAAATCGCCTTACCGGTGGCGGACGCTCTTTCATACGCGCACCGCAAGGGGATTTTTCACCGCGACATCAAGCCGGAAAACATCCTCTTTTCTCAGGGCCACCCGATCGTCGCCGACTTCGGCATTGCCAAGGCGCTCTCCACCGCCGGCGCCGCCAATCTCACTCGGACCGGATTCCCCCTCGGCACGCCCGGCTATATGAGCCCCGAGCAGGCGGCGGGGATGACCGATCTGGATGAACGGAGTGACGTCTACAGCCTGGCAGTCGTGATCTACGAAATGCTGACCGGCGAGATCCCGGGCCGGTGGCCAACGGAAGACGCGGTGCGGGCCGGCCGCTTCCTCGAGGCCCCGCTCTCCCATCGCGGACATCTTGATCAGGCTGGTGTTGCAACCGAAGGTGCGCTGGTGCGAGGGTTGGCTATTCGCCACGACCAGCGGACTCCGACTCCGGCCGAACTCATGGCCGAATTGCAAGGCGGGCAGCAGGCGGTGCGCCGGAAGTATCGTGAGGACGAAGTGAAGGAAATCGTGAGGCGGGCTTCGGAGCTCGAGGCTTCAAACCCCACAGAGTCCGGGGCGATGACCATCGGTGGAATTGAGTCCTTGGGGCGAGAGGTTGGGATCGAGCCGGCGGTGGTGCGCTCGGCGGCCAAGTCGCTGGAGAGGCGCGCCAGCCTGGCACCGACTACGCCGCGCTTCGTCAGGGGCCTGATCGGCGCCCCCACGAGCCTGATGGTCGAGCGGATTGTCGAAGGAGAGCTGCCCCCCGATGAATTCCCCACGCTGGTCGAGGAGATTCGCAGAGAACTGCAGCATGTAGGACAAGTGAGCCAGCTCGGTTGGTCCTTCTCCTGGACCATGACCCGGAGCGCGAGCATGCGGCGCGACGTGGAGGTAGGCGTGACGGTGCGCGGAGGACAGACTCGCATCGTTGTTCGGGAGAGTCTTGGGCCGCTCATCGGTGCCGTCTTTGGTGGGATCGGCGGTGGCCTGGGAGGCGGCGCCATGGGCCCTATTCTGGGGATTACCCAAGGAGCGCTGGGGCTTCCACCCATTACGATCGCAGTGATCCTTCCGCTCTGGTTCGGCACGATCTTCGGAATAGCCCGGACGACGTACAAGGCTCAAGTCAAGAAGCGGGAGAAATCATTCACTGATCTCGCCGACCACCTTGCCGAGATGACCGAGCAATTGATTCCCCACCGCCCTGCGCTCTGGAATCCCGCACGGGGAAGTAATAAAGGAGCGTAATCGGCCGAGGTGAACGCTGGACTAGCAGCCTTTTTCCGGTCGGGTCACACCGGGAAGCAACAAGGCTTTGAAGCGCGGGTCGCCGGCGATGGGATCGAATGGTGGATCGCAGCGCAGGTGAAGTTGGAAGTGGATGTGTTGCGGAGGATCAAACTGAGTAAGCCAGGCCAGGGCATGGTTCGCATCTCCCAGACCGGCATAAGCCTCCGCGAGATAGACCACGGTGTGAAGTGGCGTCGGCGTATACGCAGTGACGAGGGACTCCGCCTGCCGTAGCGCCTCCCGCGCCTGCTCCCGCCTCCCCGCACGAGCCTCCGCCAGGGCGCGCCCAGCCAGAGCATTGACTACTTCGACGTCGCTGCTGAGGCGTCGTTGGGCGTCGAAGGCCGCGATCGCCCGAGTGTAATCGCCGCGCTCGATCGCCACAGCCCCGCTAGTGCTCCGCCCCAGGATGTAGTTGGGATCCACCACCACCGCGCTATCAGCCCAAGCCGCGGCGCTATCGTATTGGCGACGCCAATAATTAAGTAACCCCAGAAATGAGAGTCCCTCGGCGTACGCCGGATTCAGGATGACCGAGCGACGCCAGGCGCTCTCGGCTCCCTCGAAGTCCCCGGTCTCTGCCAGCGTGAGGGCGAGGACATGCCAGGCGGTAACGGAGGTCGAATCGAGTTCCAGGGCCCGCCGGACGGATCGGAGGGTCGGCCTCCGATCGGTAGGATCGATGAAGGCGCTTACCTGACTCTGCGCGAGCCAGGCGTCGGAGCTCTGAGGGTTGACAGCGAGCGCCCTGTCCACCGCAGCCACAGCGATTTGAGGTAGACTGTCCCGCGAAATCCCCGGCAACGGAAAGGCCCGCCCGTACGCACGAACATAGGTCAACGCGAGCCCGGTCCAAGCGTCGGCGTAAGTGGAATCGCGTTGCACCGCGGCGCTAAATCCCCTGGCCGCCTCGAGCGTCGCTGCTGGCGTCCGCCTGTTGTAACTGCGAAGGGCCTGTTGATAGAGCGCGATGAGCGCCGGGTCACGGGTCGGCCCGATAGGGCTGCGCTCACGTAGCCAGATCGCGGTGGATGCGAGCGCCGCCAGGATCCCAACTACTCCCAGTACCCGCCAGCGTGAAGCCGGCCGTGGCATTTCCCGGGGTGTTTCGGCTGAGGTCGGACTTCGCAGCGCTGCCCCGAAGGCGGCCGCACTCGAGAACCGGTCCGCCGGCACCTTGGCGAGGGCCCGGCCTACCGCCACATCGACTGCTTCCGGTACGGTGTCGCGCACTGTGCGGAGTCGAGTTGGGCGCTCGGTTATCAGTTTGGCAATCACGGCCTGCGCCGAGGCTCCGGAGAAGGGCGGTTCACCCGCCAGCATCTCATAGAGCACCGCACCCAGGCTGTAGATGTCGCTCCGGGCATCCAGCTGCCGGTCGGCTGTAGCCTGCTCGGGACTCATGTACTGGGGCGTACCCACGCTCAACCCGGTTTCGGTGAGCCGTTCGCCGCCGGCCTCCCGTACAGCCAGTGCGATCCCGAAGTCGGTGAGCATCGCCTCACCTTCGTGGATCATGATGTTTTCGGGTTTGACGTCGCGATGAATCACGCCGCGAGAGTGGGCGTACTCCAGCGCAGAGGCAATGTCGCCGACTATGGCAAGGGCATCAGCGAGCGATAGCTGCCGATCCCGGTTCAGCCTCTGGCGCAAGGACTCGCCCCGCACATAGGGGAGCGCATACCACAGGTGCCCCTCGGCCTCTCCGGAGTCGATGAGGGTGAGAATGTGAGGATGGTCCAGCTTGGCGGTGAGACGGATCTCGGCGAGAAATCTTTCGCGTCCCAGAATAGCCGCCAGCTCGGGGCGCAGGACCTTGAGGGCCACGTCGCGCCCGTGCCTTACATCATGGGCGAGGTAGACCGTGGCCATGCCACCCTGACCAAGCTCGCGGACAAGCTGGTACCGATCCAGCAAGGCTGTCGCCAATCTTGGGGCGATGGGACTCATGTGCTGGTTGTGGAGGTGATGAAACTTGACCCGATCAGGGAGGCGGCGTAAGAGGCGGAGGAGGAAGCAACCATGACCAGGACGTAACCGGGAGGCGGGTAACCGCGTATAATCTAGCCATGCGCAAATACCTCCTGTTTCTGCCGGTTTTCCTTGCTCCTCTCTCAATCGGTCTGGCCCAGGACACCGCGGCCACGCACGCCGACACCATCCGAGGATCAATCACGCCGGAGCGGGCTTGGTGGGATGTCGCCTACTATGACCTCCGGGTGAAGATCAACCCGGTAGACAGCACGATTCGCGGCGTGAATTACATCACCTATCGGATCCTCCAGTCCGACAGCGTGATGCAGATCGACCTCCAAGTCCCGCTGCAGATCGACAGCTTCGTCCAGCAGGGGCAGCGCCTGCAATACCGGCGAGATGGCAACGCCTTCTTCGTCTTTCTCGTGGCGGGACAGGAGAAGGGCACGCAACAAACTCTGAGCGCGTTCTACTCGGGTCACCCGCACCCGGCCAAGCACGCGCCCTGGGACGGCGGCGTCGTCTGGGCGACGGACAGCCTGGGGCATACCTGGATCGCCACCGCCTGCCAGGGCACCGGCGCCAGCATCTGGTGGCCCACCAAGGACACCCAGGCCGACGAGCCGGATAGCCAGCGAGTAGTAATCACCGTACCCGACTCGCTGAAGGACGTCTCCAACGGACGCCTGCGTGCGGTCACCTCAAACGGGGACGGCACTACCACCTACGACTGGTTCGTCTCCCAGCCGATCAACAACTACGACGTCACGGTGAATGCCGGGGACTACACCCACATCAAGGACGCCTATTACGGTGAGGGCGGACGGCTGACTCTCAACTACTGGCCCCTCAGCTACCACTACTGGACCGCCCAGCGCCAGTTCTCCCAGGTCAAATCGATGCTGGGCTGCTTCGAGGGATGGTTCGGACCCTACCCATGGTATGACGACGGCTACCAGCTGGTCGAGACTCCGCACCTCGGCATGGAGCACCAGAGCGCCGTCGCCTATGGCAATCATTACATGAACGGTTACCTCGGCCGAGACCTCTCGGGCACCGGCCAGGGAAACGACTGGGATTTCATCATCGTCCACGAGAGCGCCCACGAGTGGTGGGGGAACAGCCTTACCACCGCCGACCTGGCGGACATGTGGGTTCACGAAGGCTTCGCCAACTACGCCGAGGGCTTGTACGTGGAGTGCCTGCGGGGGAAGGAGGCGGGCGCGGAGTACAACATCGGCAACCGGAAAGGGATCAGGAACGACCGGCCGATCACGCCGGCCTACGGGCTCAACCGCGAAGGCTCGGGCGACATGTATCCCAAGGGAGGGAACATGCTTCACACGATCCGCCAGGTCATCAACGATGACGCCAAGTGGCGGGAGATCCTGCGCGGCCTCGCCCAGAATTTCCGCCACCAGATCGTGACCGCGAGACAGGTTGAGGACTATATCGATCAGAAATCGGGGATCAACTTCGACAAGGTGTTCCAGGAGTACCTGACCACGACAATGGTTCCCACCCTGGAGTACAAGATCGAAGGCTCAACGCTCTCCTATCATTGGGTGAATGTGGTGCCGGGGTTTGACATGCCGGTCAGGGTAAGAATTGGTGCATCGGCAGTGACTGAAACAGCGGGAACTGGGAACAGGGAAAAGGGAACGGGGAAAAAGGGTGAAGGCGGAAAGGAGAAGGCACAGGCAAATCCGGTGATGGATTCCGATTGGTCGGTTATCACACCAACCGAGGATTGGAAGACGGTCCAATTGTCTCTTCAGAATCCGGCCGACTTCCGGGTTGACCCGAACTTCTATGTCGAGGTGACTCAGGTCGGAGTTGGGGCGCAGTAGACACTCGGCGGCCAAGTGGCGAGGATTTGAGGAGACGGGAGAAGGGAGAAGGGAGAACGTGACGGAGAGCGACCTGGAACAGCTGTTTCGCCGCGCGCAGGAAGCGGACCCTGACGCAGCAGAGCAGCTGTTTGCCCTTCTGTATGACGAGCTACACCGTCTCGCTGAACATCACCTCCACCGGGGGAACTCGGCGCTGACGATCGGGACTACCACTCTGGTTCACGAGGCCTACCTGAACATGGTGGGCCGGACCGACGTGTCCTTTCCGGACCGGCAGCGGTTCTTCGCTTACGCGTCGCGGGCGATGCGCGGCCTGGTCATCGACTTTGCCCGCCGGCGCTGTGCCAAGAAGCGGGGAAGGATGCTGGAGATCACGCTCGAGGAAGGCGGCGTAGGAACACCCGAAGTGAAGGAGGCGACTCAGGACCTGCCGGCACTCAACGAAGGACTGAATCGCCTTGCCGCACTGGACCCTATGCTCGCGGAGTTGGTTGATCTGCATTTCTTCGGCGGGTTCTCCTTTGCCGAGATTGCGACACTGCGCGGAATCTCGGAGCGAACTGTTGAGCGCGAATGGCGCAAGGCTCGCACTCTGTTGCATCGGCTCGTGCGCGAGACTGGGGAACAACCACAGCAGTAGCCGCGGCACAGAGAAACTCACCTACCGGGGCTGCGACTCCAGGAAGCGCTCCAGCTCTTCCCCCAACTCGGCAACAGACTGGTACCGTTCGGTGGGCTCTTTGCGTAGTGCCCTGGCAAGGGCGTTGTCGAGTTCTCCCAACCCGAGTCTCGCCGGCTCAGTCGAGAGAATGGCAACCATGCACTCCATTGGCGAGATAGACTCCTCGCTCGTCGGGTGTTTCCCTGACAGCAAAACGTAGAGCAGGACACCCAACGCATAGACGTCCGTCGCTACCGTAAGGTCTTTTCCCCGTATCTGCTCTGGTGCCGCGTACTGCGGAGTGAGAACCGGCTTGCCCGCGACAGTGAGGGAACGCTTGCTGACCCCTCCGGTGTCCAGGAGCTTGGCGATGCCGAAGTCGAGCAGTTTTGCCGTGCCGTCGTGAGTGACGAGGATGTTTGATGGTTTGAGATCGCGATGAAGCACGTGGTTGGTGTGCGCGTGCCCAACCGCGGCCAGCACTTGGCGAAACAGGACGATGCGTTGAACCGGCGAGAGTTGGCCTTCCCCGGCGAAAACATCGATCGGCCTACCCTCCACGAACTCCAGCACCAGATACGGCTGACCCGCAGCGCTCACTCCTGCCTCGATCAGGCGTGCGATCCCCGGATGCGCCAGGCGGGCGAGGACTGACCCCTCGCGCCGAAATCGCTCCTCGCCATTAGCGCTGACGAGTGAAGAGGAGAGGAGCTTGACGGCTGCCAAGCTGTCACCCTGCCCGGCGATTCGCCGGGCGAGCCAAACTGTCCCCATTCCGCCACGACCCAGAGGCCGCTCCAGACGATAGGCTCCGATTTCCAGGCCCTCGAGACTTGGGTGCGGGGTCTCGCCGAGAAAGCCGCTTCGATCGGCCAAATCTTCCTCTGCGAGGAACGCGCTGACCTCCGCGGCGATGGCCGGAGATTGACGGGACAAAGTGTCAATCCAGTGACTGCGCTCGCTCGGAGGGAGATCAAGCACGCGATCAATCAGCGGACCGAGAATCTGCCAGTTGCTACGAGTGATGGTCGTCATAGACGCGCTCTGATCTTTGATCGAATTTCCCCCGCCCAAAGCGACAAGCGAACCTGTCGGTCAATCAAGAACGATTGCGATGTAGAGGTATCACATCAGGCACCAGCAGTGCTCTGGAACCGAGCAGCGGAGGACATCATGACACGCAATCAACTGGTCGGCGAAACGATTGTCATCGCGACGATCTTGCTTGCCGCCTGCACCGTTCAGACAACGGAGCCGGGTTCGGGATCAGGGAACTCCAAGTCAATCACTCCGGGCCTCACGGAGACCGTCCGTGTCCTGGCTGCGAGCCGGCACATCGGACCACTGCCGTCGCCTCCGCCAGTCCGACCGGCCCTCGTCACCTTGGGGCAGGCGCTCGCCTTTGACAAGGTGCTGTCCGGGAACCGGGACATTTCCTGTATGACCTGCCATCTACCAGCCTTTGGTACAGGAGATGACCGAAGCCTCTCGATCGGCCAGGGAGCCACAGGATTGGGACCTCACCGGGTCCACCCTCAAGGTCTCTTTATCCCGCGGAACGCACCCTCGCTCTTCAACCTCGGGGCGATGAAGTCGCTGTTCCTGGACGGGCGCGTCTTTGAGGATTCGCTGGGCCGGTACCACACACCGGCCGGAGCCAGGCTTAGTCCGAGGATGACGTCGGTATTCGAGTTTGGGGCGCTATCGGCGCAGCCGATGTTCCCGGTTCTGTCCCGGGAGGAAATGCGCGCCTTCAGCGGTAACGAGCTGGCGGCGATTCCCGACGATGACATGCGACGCGTTTGGGCCGCGATCATGGTCCGGCTCGGCGCGATTCCCGAATATCGCAAGATGTTCGAGGCGGCCTACCCGGGAACTCCCTTTGCAAAAATGACCTTCGCCCACGCGAGCAACGCGATCGCGGGATTCCTGACCGATCGGCTTCACTTCAACCAGTCGCCGTGGGACCGCTTTCTTGCGGGAGATAACGAGGCGCTCAGCAACGATCAGCTGATCGGAGCCCGGGACTTCCTGAGCCTGCGCTGCTCCATCTGCCACAACGGGCCGGCATTCAGCGACAACCAGTTCCACAATGTGGCCCTCGCCCAGTTCGGACCCGGGAAAGGCAACGGGCCCCTCAAGAACGACGACTTTGGTCGCCTGAACGTGCAGCGGGACAATCCCGCCATGCGTTATGCATTCCGCACCTCGCCCCTTCGGAACATTGTGCTGACAGCGCCTTACGGGCACGACGGAGCCTTCTTCAACTTGCGCGACTTCATCGCGCACTACAGCGAAAGCGATGTGAAGCTGAGAACCTTCGATCCGACGACCCTCGAGCCATTACTCCAGGGAACCCTGGTGAACAACGCCTCGGCCATCCTGGCGACTCGGGACACGATCCTGAACGGGGTGGTGATTCCGGATTCGATCATCGACCACCTGACCACCTTCATGAGTGCCCTGACCGATGATCCGAAACACTATCCCAGCGTGACTCCGGCGCGGGTGCCGAGTGGGTTGCCGGTGGATCGGCCGTAAGGGGGATGTAGAAAGGGGAGAAAGGAGAAAACCCCTCATCCCGAGCGGAGCGAGGGATCTGGCCTGGGCAGCCCTGAAGCCTGTTGAGCCTCGGGTGACAGTCCGGTTTCAGGTTTGGCGCGATGAGAACGCCGCGCTTCTTCGTTTACATCCTGGCGAGCCACTCGCGCACACTCTATACGGGGTGACGCGTGACCTACTCCGCCGAGTTCATCAGCATCGCGGAGGGCTGATTCCCGGCTTCACGCGACGGTATCGCGTAACCCGCCTGGTCTACTTCGAGGAGACCTCGGAAGCTCGTTCTGCCTTCGCACGTGAGCGACAGATTAAGGGATGGTCGCGACTTAAGAAGGTCCAGCTGGTTGAATTGGTCAATTCAGGATGGGTGGATCTGGCTGAGCCGTGGCTTTCCGGATAGGGCTAGGGATTGAGGCCGTTGCAGGAATCCGAGCCCTGGTGGCTAGATCCCTCGTCACTTCGTTCCTCGGGATGAGGTGCTTCCCTAAACCATTGGTTGACAGGCCTCTATTGCTAAAAACGAACGTTCGTGCTATTCTATTCCATGACCAAAGGCGCTCAAACCCGCGAAAACATCCTCGACCACGCCGTCCGCCTTGCCAGTGAGACCGGGCTGGAGGGCCTGACGATCGGGACCCTGGCCGATGACCTCAAGCTCTCCAAGAGTGGGCTCTTCGCCCACTTCCGTTCTAAGGAAGCGCTCCAGATCCAGGTGCTCGAGCATGCGGCGGAGGTCTTCGTCGAGTCGGTCGTCCGCCCTGCCCTCAAGGCTCCTCGCGGAGAGCCGCGCCTTCGGGTCCTCTTCGAGCGCTGGCTGGAGTGGGGTCGAGCCACCGAGCTGCCCGGTGGATGCATCTTCGCCGCAGCCGCCAGCGAAATGGATGATCGCCCGGGACCGGTGCGAGATCGCCTGGTCGAGCTGCAGCGGGAGTGGTTCGGGGTCATCGCCATTTCCTTTCTCAAGGGAGTGGTGGAAGGCCACTTTCGGGAAGACGCCGACCCCGATCAGTTCGCGCAGGATCTCTACGGCATCATGCTTGGCTTTCATCACGCGCACCGCCTACTGCAGGATCCTGCGGCCGAGCGCCGTGCGCGAAGGTCTTTTGACCGCCTCCTCGCAGACGCTGCTCCCCGTCCTCACCCCGTCACCCCAAGTAAGTCGTGAGCACCATGCGAATCTCTCGACTGGCCTTCAAGGCCCTGCAGTCGGTCTCACCCGACAAGGCCGCGGCACTCGCCGAGCGCCTCTTCTTCTCGGTCACCCAGACCCATCTTCCTCCCGACTGTACCGCCGTACTCGAGGAGGGTACTCCCTTCAGTGTCCGGGTTGAGGGGAGAGAGATTGTGGCCTGGACGTGGGGGGCCGGACCGGTGGTCTACCTGGTCCACGGGTGGGGATCTCGGGGAGGACGACTCGCGGCGTTCGTCGCACCCTTGCTGGAGGCGGGATATCAGGTCGTCACTCACGATGCTCCGGGCCACGGCGCGTCGGGGTTCGGCATGACCTCGATGCCCGAGTTTGCCCGCGCTTTAAGGGCGGTGGACGACGCTGTCGGGCCGGCTTACGGTATCGTGGCCCACTCGATGGGAGCCTCAGCTTCGGCGCTCGCCATGTCGCAGGGACTCAAGGTCTCTCGCGCCGTCTTCCTGGCGCCGGCGGCGAATCCAGCAGCCTATGTTGGCCCCTTTGCTGAGATGTTGGGCCTCAAGCAGGAAGTGGTGCGGCGTCTCCGGGAACGGAGCCAGCGCCGCGTCGCTTTCAACTGGGACGATCTCGACGTCCCCGCTATGGCTCGAGACCTCGAAGTGCCTCTGCTGGTCTTTCACGACGATCAGGATCGCGTAGTCTCCCCAGCCGACGGGATGGCGATTACGGCCGCGTGGCCCAATGCGAGTTTCATCTCGACGACGGGATTGGGCCACCGCGGAGTCACCAAGGACCCCGCGGTAATTCGGCAAGCGGTTCAATTCCTGACGGGCGAGGAATATCCTGAGGCTCGGGCCCGCACCGACTGGGGCGCCGAGGCACTGGAGCGCGGGCTCTTCAACCGCCAAGCGAGAAGAGTCTAAGGCGTCGGCTTCCCCGCCACGGCGGGTTCCACCTGAGCTCGGCCGATGGTATTCGCATCGGTGCCGAACCAGATGCTGCGACTCTTCGGATCGAACACCATGTGGCGGACCACCAGTCCGCCACTTTTCGCGATCGGCACCGGTGTTCCGAACTTCTCCGATTTGGGATCGAAGGAAACGAACCGGTTCGGCTGCGGACCGGTCTCGACCTGCCACACCCGACCGTTATTGTCACCCGCCATCGCGTAAGGTCCCGAATTGGCCCCGGAGGGATTGGCCCACTCCGAAATCTTTCCCGTTACCGGATCCAGCCGGACCAGCATCCCTCGGGCATAGTCGCCGACGAAGATCTTGTCGTCCGGGGTGATCACGATCCGTCGGGGACGAGCTGAAGGATTGGAGATGGTGTATTCAGTAAGCTTGAAGCTGACGGGGTCCACCGTCCCAATCCGGTTGGCACCGAACTCGTCGAACCAGGGCCGGTTCTTCGAGTCGATCGCGATCCCGTAGGGCCTCGAGGCGGTGGCCGGCATCGGAACGATCCGGAATTTGCCGTCGGACGTGGTGAGCTTCCCGACCGCATTCCCGGCCTGCACCGTGAACCAGATGTCTCCCTTGGAATCGAACGCCAGAGTATGCGGATCGCCGAGGGTCTTGTCGGGCAGCGGGTAGCGGGTGATGGAACCGTCGGCCGGATTGAGTTTGCCGATCATGCCGTTCTGATTGCCGGAATACCACACCATCCCGTCCTTGGCGACGATCACGTTGTGCGGATTGGTGCCCGGGTCGATCTCGTAGCGCTTGAACTCGCCTTTCACCGGATCGAACACCGCGACGTAATTGCCCGCCTGCCCCACGAACCAGACTCGTCCATCAGGTGCGACTGCCGGATCCCGCGGTCGACTCTCCGGCCAGGGCACGGTCCACTCGGTAAGTTGGAGGCCGGGGTCCTGGGCTAGCAGGAGGCCGGGCAACAGCGTCAGGCCAATGGTAAACGATCGCATGATTGGATTCTCCGGGGCAGCTAACTCTCACGAGTTGGAGCGTGGTTGGTAACAATACTGTGCGATACGCGAGAGAGCGATGAAAGTTCCGACCCAGGAGCATTCCTCTCTACCTGGCCCGTGTTTGACCACTTTCGACTTGGAGTTGCCGGATGCGCCCAGCTCACTCCTCATCCTGGTTCACCCGGTTCGCCAAGGCCACGTCCCGGCTAGCCGGCCGTCCCCTTACCTTCGCAGTGGCGGTGGCCGTGATACTGGCCTGGCTGGTGACCGGCCCGTTCTTTCGGTACAGCGATACCTGGCAACTCGCCATCAATACCGGAACGACCATCGTGACATTCCTGATGGTCTTCCTCATTCAGAACACCCAGAACCGCGATGCCGAAGCGGTTCAGGTCAAGCTTGATGAGCTGCTCCGCGCAACGGCAGGGGCGCACAACGCCCTCCTGGACCTTGAGGAGCTCGAGGAGCAGGAGCTGGATAAGATCCGGGCCACATACACGCGCCTGGCCCGAACCGCCCGGGAAGATCTCCGCAGGGGGACGGTCGACACGGGAAGCCCGGAGGCGTCCTGAGGAGGCGGAGTGAGGGAACAGCGTGAGGAGTAAGGAGTGAGGAGTAAGGAGAGAGGAGTAAGGAGTAAGGAGTAAGAAGTGATAAGTGAGGAGTGAGAAGGCGTTCCGTGCTACTGAAGCCTCCGTCCGCTTTCGGAGGCTTCTTGTCTACCGCCTTCTCACTTCTTACTCCTCACTCCTTACTCCTTACTTCTCACTTCTCACTTCTCACTTCTTACGGTTCTAGAAGTGTACCGCTGCAGCTGAGGGCCGCGCGCCCGGGCACCGCTCCGGGTCATAGAATTGTCGCGCTCCATTCGGGATCAGGTTTCCATCGACCAGAAGCGTGTTTCCGAAACCCACCGGATGACTGTACCACACATCCTTCCATCGAATATCCCCGCCGAGCTGCAGTCGATAGGTCGAATTGAGAAGATAGGCGTCCTGTTGCAAACCCAGCGCCGCGGTGTGCCGCGTGAATGCCACCAGCAGATTGGTCTGGCAGCTCTGCTGCATGACATTGCCGCTCAAGCTCACGTCCATGTCACCCTTGAGCAGCGCTCCGGTCACCGGAAATGCGGCGTCGACCGTCATGGCGAACCGGTTGTTCACCAGCAGATTGTCGTGAATCGTGTAGTGGCTCGTGCTGGGCACGTCCCACGCGAACAGGCCGAGCGCGCCGACCCGAATGCCCGAGCCAACCGGCGTTCTCAAATGGTCGCGCACCTCATTGTTCGCGATGTCGCCAGAGACATCGATTGTGGCAGGGAGGAAATCAGGTTCGACGCCCCGCGGCACCGGAAGGAGGACGGCCGGCACGATCTGAATCCCTTCGAGCGCACCAGCCTGCAGGAGATTACCGGAGACCTGGTAGACCCCTGGTCCCGCCAGGCACATGTCACATAAGCCGGTGCCGATGATGGAATTCTCTTCCAGCACGGCGCTGGTCGTGCGGAGGTCGAAAGTAACGTCGAAACCCCGCTCGAATCGGTTGCCGCGCACAGTGAGACCGGAGACCCGGGTGGAGAGTATTCCGTTGCCGCCCCAGCCGCCGTCAGGCCACCCCGACCGCATCACGAATCCTTCGACAATGAGGCCGTTGCCGGCCGAGCCGCCGGGATGGCCGAAGGCGAGCACGAGCGGGTACTCAGACCCAGTGTCGTAAAAGCCCAGCGGGTCGATCGGCGCGAGCGTCGTCGCGAATGGCCCGACGCCTGCGCCGGTGGCCCGTCCATGGGAATCCAGCTGCATCACGAAGGCACCGTGCAGCGTGAGGTCAGGAACGTCCACCGTGAGGGGCCAGTGCTCGAGGCTCGGGTCCGTGCCTGGATGCCCGCTACCGCGAAACGATCCCGCTGCGATGTTGATGGTGATCCGGCAGGCCGCCGCCTGGAGTTCTCCGCGCGCCAGCCGTCCGGCCCGCGCCGCGGCGATCGCGTCACCGATCCGGCGAAAGTGGACACCGTCATTGGGGTCTGGTGCGGTGTGACCGACTACCAGGGTGGTGACGTAGTCACCCTGGCTCAGATGGAGTGCCAGCTGCGATCGGGGGATCGCGACGACGGATCCGGAGGAACCCGACCGATGACACACGGAGACCTGGGTCGCCGATGCCAAATCCAGAGTTTGCTGGTCCGCGCGGGTGCCCGTTGGTACGTCGGCAGCGCACCCGGCGAAGAGGAAGGTACCGAGACAGCCGAGCAAGGCTGCCGGCGAACGCTCGAAATGGCTGCGCATTGGTAGTGCCTGACCTTTCGGGGCACACCTCCGGTGAGAGGATGACCCTGGAGTCACCCGGCGGAAGCGGGGCGACCCTGATTGAGTCGCCTGAGTTAGTGAGTGCTAGTTCTGGACGCTGGCCCGAAGAATCTCGCCCGGCTGTGGCGGACCAAATCCCTTGTTGGAGATGTACAGCAGACCATCGGGACCGAACTGGATCGCGGTGGGAAGGAAGAGACCATCGACGACGACATCACGATTGCCCTGTTGGTCGAGCCGGATCACGCGTCCAGTCCCCGGGGTGGGGAAACCAGCCACACTGGAACTCTCCAGCACATAGAGCCGGCCGGCTCGATCGAAGTCCAGGCCGAGGACTGTGGTGAACCCTGGCGCTACCACAGTCAGTTTTCTGGATGGCGAGAGCCGGAATATCGTCTCCAGCCCGGGTACCACGGGAAACACGCCGAGGTTGCTCAGATAGAAGGCGTCGCCCCGTCGCACGATCACGGTGGGCACGATGTGACCCTGCGTGGCGGAGATGTCGATGATGCGGCTTATAGCGCCGGTCGAGGGATTGATCCGAACTACTTCCCCATGATTCGGTTCCACTGCAATCAATGATTTCCCGGAGCGAATCAGCGAGTACCAGGAGCCGTCCGGCTCGAAGTCTCCGGGAGGGCCCGGATTGGCAACCGGGTTGGCGGCCTGAAATGCGCTCAGGTCGGCGGTGATCGTCCAACCGCCCGACCGGTTTACCTGTGCGATTCCAGCCGGGACGTCGGGCGAGCCATGAGAACATCCGCCGCCCGCGATGAGGGCATACAGCTTATCGCCAAGGAACGCGAGGTCGGCGACACTCTGAACATCCCCAAACTGATTGATGGCGGAGGGAAAGCCCTCGGCGAGCGTGGTGCGGTGGCCATCCCGATCGATGCGCGAGATGCGTCCGGTTGGTCCATTGTGGTACGGGCCCACCGGTGGATCGGCCTGCGCGCACTGTTCGGGAGTCGTGAAGGCGGTGCCTGCCGTCCCCGCTTCCGCGACATACAGGGTTCCATCGGGCCCGAAGATGAGGCCGCGCGGATACTCGAGGCCAGTGGCGAACACTGAGACGCTCGCGGCATTGACGGCGAGTTTGGACGAAGAGGCGGCATCGGTGGGAATCGAGGCAGGGTTACAGCCGGCGGCAACGAAGGCAGCCGTGAGGGGGATCAGTGAGAAGGGGCGAGACTTCATACATGCTCCACAATTTCAGCAGGTGAGTCGTTCATAAGAGTGTCTTCGTATTCCGAGCTGTCGCGGCCCACGCCGCGTTTTGAGGAGCAGCAGCGGTGGCGGTCTATCGGATCAGCCGACGCTGCGAGGCAGTGAAACAGTCGGTATACGCCCCCGCCCCCATCCAGTACGAGCAGCTGCCGGTGTAGGTCCCGGGGAGACTGGGGCCGGGCACGATCGAACCCTGCATCGTCGTGGCGTAGAGATGACCGGTCGTGGCGTCACGATAGGTAAGACGGGCACTTACCTGTCCCCCACTCGAGCGCTGCCCGTTGGCGCCGAACGAAAAGTCATAGTCGCCATAGATCTCGCGAAAGAGCGGAGTATCCTGACCCGGTGTCACGGCGACCAAGCGTGACCAGATTTTCCACCAGAGGCTATTGGAGGCCAGGCCTGGAATGGTGAGCATCTGAAAGCCGACGATTTCCAGGCCGCTCTGTCCCGGGGCGTCGGCAACGACGAGTTGTGGGGCGTAGGCCCACTGACCGGAGCCCGCGGGGTGAACCTCATACTCGGTGACCGAGAACGACCGCACCACGATTCGCGGCTGGGTATCGGGGGCGGCGAAGGTCAACGTCATGGGCGCCGAGGACCCGCCGTTTCCGGCGGCGTCCCAAACCGTTAGCTGGATCGTGTAGGTGCCGGGATCAAGCGGTTGCCAGAGGTTGACTATCTCGTCCCAGGATGTCGGGGCGTCGCCCAGTACCATGTCGTTTACGATGGGTGAGCCTCCGGTCGAGTTCTCGAGGAGAGTCCAGGACATGGCCGCGATGTCGTGATTGTCCGTAACGACTGCTCGGAAGCTCGGATACTCGAAGGCCTGCGAGTCTTCGGAAGGAGTGACGATCTGCACGACCGGAGGGGCGAGATCAGCCGGAAGGCCGCTCGTCGTGAAGTCGGACTGCACCGGAACGGCGAGGCGATCCCCATCACGATCCTGCGCCGCCGCACCAACCTGCAATTGATAGGTGCTGAGAGGTGCCAGTGGTGCGTCCGGCACGAACGTGGCTTCGAGGATATCACCAGCGTTGGCCGGGATTACCACCTTGCCCGAGACCTGAGAACCTGCCAGGCTCAGGATCACATTCCCCAGCAGGCTGACGCTGTCCATGGGCTCGCTGAAGACGACCTCAATGATCGTGTTCAACGGTACGTCACGTTTGTGGGATGGGGGATTGGTGCGGACCACGCCCGGGCGGGCCTTCTCCGCCACGATGATCAGGTACGACACTGGATGTGTGATCCCAGCGCCCCCCACCACCACTTCGATGGTATCGCCGGCT
>Ga0070694_100000417_pt1 | contig 23215 bp, 15 predicted proteins | sample KBSK1251metaG_FD_65470 | JGI IMG/M metagenome (GOLD analysis project Ga0070694, IMG submission 65470) | Corn, switchgrass and miscanthus rhizosphere microbial communities from Kellogg Biological Station, Michigan, USA - KBS K1-25-1 metaG | ecosystem: Host-associated > Plants > Roots >... | reverse complement strand
ATCCCTGCCTCCAACTCTGAATCCCAGGAGTACAAATCGCCGTCGTCGTCAAAAGTTTGCTGGCTCGACGTCTGTGCGCCTTTCATAGTGAACGACCCGGGAGGAATTCGCTCAGAGATCTTTCTGACGTCGGATACTTTCTTCGGGGCCAAAGGATATGAGGGTGGTGCGGACTCGACTGAATACAAATTCCATCTCTATGACTCGACCGGCAAGCCTGTCGGGAAAGACGGCATCGCCAAACATCTGATGGTTCCGGCGATGCAAACCACGACCATAGACGTTCGCGACCTTTTGGGCAGCGACGAAAAATTCTGGGGCGGGATGAGAATCCGACTGCGACCCAACAGCCGCGAGCCGATGCATGCCAGCGATCTCTTCAGCTCAGCATTCATTCGTTGGGAGACCAACAACTCGTTCGATAACGTTCATGCAAACCCCGACCCCCTGCAATGGCAACAGCCGACGGCGTTCTTCTATTCAATGCCGTTTCCACCCCTTGCCGAGTACGAAGCGCTGTTTAGTCTCTTCAATCCCAACCCGGAACGAAGTGCGGGCTCAATTACCATCTACGATCAGATGGGAGTCGCGCTGCGATCAGCGCCCTACCAGTTGCCACCGGGCGCCTCGTTGCTTTTCGATTTGCGGCGCGGCGAATTTGCCGAAGCTCCGGGCGCGATTTTCGGCCCCCGGAGAGAAAAAGACGAGAGCGCCTCGCCAAAGTTAACCAGGGACGGAGGAACTATCGCCGTCGCCAACCACGAGGGCACGCAAAAAGCCTTTGCGTACCTGATGCTCAAGCGCGCTGGCGGCGTCCGTTTCAGCGTCGAGCATCCGATTCATCAGGCCCCTTTCAAAGCCAGGCCCGCTCCGGCGCCATTCGATTCCGCGGGCCGCTTTCGCGCGAAGAACATTCTTTATACGCCGCTGGTGTTTCACTCAAAACAAATCGGCGGTGTGACTTTGAATTCGCGTTTTCACTTTAGCTCGGGCGCGCCGCTGGAAGAACATCTCTGGCTCAACCCTCTGATCACGGATCCGGCCGGCAATGTTGTCTGGCAAACTAATGCCGAAACCACATTGCCTTCCGGCATTGCTCAAAAACAGATCGAGCGTGGCGTAATCAAACTGGGCGGGATGCAAAGCTGTGTCTTTGATTGCGCGCAACTCCGTTTGCCAACGAAGTTTGCCGGCGGGCTGTCTCTGGCAGTCGCTCCCACAACCAATCACACATTGATGAAGGTTGAGATTTCCGCCCGGGAATGGGCCGCGCAAGCCTTCACTCACTTTCGACCGGGGCTGCAATCAGCCCGCGGCTATCAACTGCCGAAGCAACGCGAGAACCTGGCCACAGATTACATCGCCTGTGGCGCGCGGTATGAACAAAATGGCGCGCGCAAGATTCGCGATGAAGTAATCGGAATCATTAACATTGACGATCAGGCCATTGCCGGCCACCCGGCACTCGAGATTTTCGCGTCTGGTGGTTTGGTGGCCCGAATTGAATTAGATGAGGTGCCGCCCTTCGGGTGTCATCATTACTTGCTTTCCGACCTTGCATCTGAAAAAATTCGCGCTCGCGATTTGACTCTGCGTCTGGTGGATGAACGCGCGACTTTGCTGATGTCGGTAGTTCACCTTGATTATGTGCGTCGCGACCTTGCCCTGGATCATGGCTCGGATCGATTTTCGACTTTCAATGACTACCCGTGTAATCCCTCGACCTGAGATTCGCGATGGTTGAGGATGCAATCTGAAAATTTTTGTTCCGCAATTACTAATAACTTCTAAGGAGAAGCCCACGATGAAGAGAATTGTGTTCATCTGCTCTGCGCTGGTTCTGCTCAACGCTTCGGCGTTTGGTCAAAAGACGAAGCCCTGGACGGAATGGAATGAAAAGGACGTGCAAAAGGTGTTAACCGATTCGGCCTGGGCCCAAAGCCAGACGGAATTCACCGAAACCCAGGCAGGCAGCGCCATAACCACGACCCAGAGTCGCAAGGCAGCCGATCTCGGAACTGCTGAGAAAACGGAAAGCGGTGAAACTCTGGGAAAAAGCAATACCGCCTTGTCGACTATTTATAAGGTCGCATTTCTTACCGCCAAGCCGGTTCGAGCAGCGTTCATCCGCCGACTTGAACTGCAAAACCCTGAGACGCCGGCCGCAAAAGTTGCCGAGCTCCGTACCTTCGTCGATCGCGACTTCGGTGAATGGGTCGTCGTGACGGTCCTTCTGGATGGCAGCAACAAGGCGCGTAAACAGTCAGTCATGCAGGAGATTTCCGCCGCGGATGCTGAATCACTCAAGACCACCACCTATTTGGAACGAAAAGACGGAAAGCGCGTGGCTTTAATGGACTACAAGCCGCCGGTTCAGGACGGGATGGGCGCGAAGTTTATCTTTCCGCGAATGCTTGACGGCCAGCCCTTCCTCGACGCCAACAGCGGCGAGCTGCGGGTCTTTATTCAGGTTGGAAAGACCGTCAAACTTAACCGGCGGTTCAAAGTCGCGGAAATGATGTACGACGGCAAGCTGGAGTACTGATGAAAACATGGCCTCACCTCTATCGACTGGCGGTCCTGACCGCGGTCGCGCTGTTGCTGTTTGTGACAATCGCGGCCTCGGCCCAAAAGGCAAACTATCCCTGGATGGAAGTGCCGCGTAAAGATGCTGAGCGGATATTAACCAATTCTCCCTGGTCGCATACGCAAGTCGATACCGACGCCTCTGAGATGTTCTATTCTCCCACGCGGCCGGGAACGTCTTCGGTGGCTCAATCGACGAACAAAGGGGCGGTCAGCGGTCAGCAGTCGATAAACAACAATCGCGCGGACCGTGGCGCGTTGAACGAAGAAGTTCACACCAGTTACCGGATATCTTTTCTTTCGGCCCGGCCTGTTCGTCAGGCTTTTGCGAAAATAATTCTGTCGGCTGAGCGCGAGCCGAATGAACAACTCGCCAATCAGTTGCAGGCTTTTGTCGAGCGCGATTTCAGTCCTTATGTAGTGATTGCCGTCAAAGTCGATTCCACGGACGGGCGGCTCTTGGGACCGATCATGCAAGCCATCAACAGCGGCACTACCGGTACCCTGAAGAACACGACGTACCTCGAGCGGCAGGATGGTAAACGGGTATTCTTAATGCAGTATGTCGCGCCGATTTCCGACAACCTGGGGGCCAAATTCATTTTCCCCCGGCTGGTAGATGGTGAACCGTTTCTGAAATCCGACAGCGGCAGCGTCCGGTTCTTTGCTCAGTTCAACGACTCGTTCAAAATCAATATGGTGTACAAAGTTCGAGAGATGGTCTTTGATCAAAAACTCGAATACTAAGACCTCTCAATTCTTGTCCCGAGGAGTACTGCCATGAAAAAATCCGCACGCCTCACGATGATCATCCTGGCCCTTTCGCTCGTGCTCTCAACAACGCTGGCGCAAAAGGCAGATAAGCCGTGGACTGACTGGACCAAGGAAGAGGTCCAGAAGATGCTCAACAACTCGCCCTGGGCTCAAGTTCAAAACGAAACTGACACTTCGGAAATGATGTACAAGCCGACGAGCCCGGGGGCCGGCCCGGCGAACGATGCTTCTCGTCAGACCATCGGGGCCACTAACCAATCAATCAACGTAAAGTATTTCGTGCGACTCTTCTCGGCTCGGCCCATCCGGGGAGCGTTGGCGCGACAGTTGATGCTACAACAAAAGTTACCGGACACAGCCGTCCAGGGGCTGCGCGACTTCGCTGAAAAAACATCGCCGGACTCGATCATTATTACCGTAGTTTATGATTCCAACGATCAGCGATACGGCAATGCGGTCATGCAGGCATTCGCCAGTAACATAACCTCCACCCTTAAGAACAATACTTACCTCCAACGCAACGACGGCAAACAGCTGTTTCTCGAAGAATATGTGCCGCCGGGCAAAGACGGTTTTGGCGCGCGCTTTATCTTCCTCAAGAACCCTGATGGGAAGCCATTTTTCGACGCCAACAGCGGCGAGATTCATTTTGTCGCGCAGTTTCCGCGCCTCCCGAAGATCGAACGACGGTTCAAGATCGCCAATCTGATGTATAAGGGCGAACTGGAATTCTGAATCAGCCAGGCCGGTGCTCATCCGCCGGCCTATTGCTCAAGAGCACACAAATCTAACCACTCGCCTAATCCGAGAAATCGGACGAAAACCATTTTCTCGGCCTCCTAGGGCAGGGCGGGGTACGCGTTTTTTTCGGTTCGCGGGACTTCACGAGACGATTCGTTCTGAACGCTAAGCGGAACATTGCTTGCCTAGGTCGAAATCACAGTCTCCCCCAACACAAGGGTGAATCGTTCGCAGATCTGAGAATCGGTTTACACTGCCGAAATTTTGTTCGGCGCCTCAAAGAAAAACCAAAAAGGAGGAAGCAGAAATGCGTTGTGTACTTCGCTTTCTAGCAAGCGGGTTACTGCTGGGACTGCTGTGTGTTTTGGTCTCGGCACAGGCAATTCAGACAGGAGGTATCACCGGCGTAGTGTCGGACAAAACCGGCGCCGTCGTGGCCGGGGCCGCAGTCGAAGTCATCAGTGAAGCAACCGGTAAATCCGTCCGCTCACTGACCACCGACAGCGATGGCGGGTTCGCGGTGACGCTCTTACCTCCGGGAAGATATCGTCTCGAAATTTCAGCATCCAATTTTAAGAAAGCCAACGTCGCGAACGTTGAGGTCAGAATCACTGAATCGACGCGACAGAATGTAGCGCTTGAAGCCGGCCGCATCGAAGAAGTAGTCCAGGTCGAAGCCACGCCGAGCCTCATCAATCCTTCCAGCGCCACCACCGGCCAGGCACTGGATGGTCAAACGCTTCGCACTTTGCCGCTGGCTTCACCTAACTTTCTGTTTCTGCTCAATCTTTCAACCGGTGTGACCGGTGAACCAACTGACGTTCGTGCCGCCGGGCGCGGCACCGCTGACGTGACCGTGAACGGTCAGCGCACCAGCAACAACAGCGTCTCGTTGCAAGGCATCAACGTCAACGATTTCAATCTCGCGCACTTTGACACGGTGCCGTTGCCCAACCCAAACACGCTTCAGGAAATGAAGGTGGCGACTTCGCTTTACGATGCTTCACAGGGAAGCAAAGGCGGCGGCGCGCTGGGGTTGGTAATCAAATCCGGCGAGAAGGATTTCCATTGGGAAGCCTACTGGTCGCATCGCAACGATGCTCTGAATGCGAATGAGTTCTTCTTTAATCGCCAGGGGAAACGGCGCGGCCGCTTACTGCAGAATGTTTTCGGCGGCGACGCGAGTGGTCCTTTGCCCAGGCTGGGTGGATTCTGGTTCTTCAATTACCAGGGAGTGCGCGCCCGCAATGGGATCGATCCAACCGGCTCGGTAGTTACACCGACGATCCCCACATTTCCGCGCAACCCCGACGGTACGACCTCAGCGGCTCTGCTGGCTGCCGGCGTCTATCCGGGACAGACTGTGCAGTTAACGGCCGCCCAGATTGATCCGATCGCCGTCAACATTCTTAATCTGAGTAGCAACATCTATGGCGGCGCCTTCGCGATTCCGCGACCCGGACAAGGCGGTTGCGGGAATCCCACAGTCGGCGCAACTCAAACCACTTTCACTTGCACCTTCAACGGCATTGCGCCGGTCACTGATAACCAGTACACGATCAGTTATGACCGTGACATGCGTGGCGGCAAGGATCACATTGCGGGGCGCTGGTTCTGGGATGAAGGCGACGCTACCAAACCTCTGGGCACCGCCAGCAACCTGGCGTTTCCGCGCACGGACACTCAGTGGAATCGCTTCTTTGCGCTGACAGAAACGCACAATTTCAGCGCCACTAAGGTCAATGAGTTTCGGTTCGGTTTTAGCCGTTTCCTCTTCGCAAACATTCCAACCGATCTCATCACGCTTCAGGACGTTGGCGCGCAACGGGGCAACAGCGCACAGTTCCCGGGCATTTATCAGTTCGCCGTAAGCGGGCTATTTACGCTCGGTACGGGAGTCAACGATGACCGTGGGACGGTGTCGAATACCTTTAACATGGTCGATACTTTTTCCTGGACCAAGGGCAAGCACACAATGCGGCTTGGCGGCGAGGCCGTCCAGTATCAATTGAATCGCTTCAATAACTTTGCGGTTAGAGGATCGCTTACCACCGCCGCGACCACGGGAACCGGTAATGCTTTTACGGCGTTCCAGAATTTCCTTCAGGGCCGCGTGACGGCGATTCAATCGGCTTTCGGAGATCCGGCGCGCAACTTCATCGCAACGGATTTTGCCGGCTTCTTTCAGGATGACTATCGCTGGTCTCAACGCCTGACCTTTAACATCGGTCTGCGCTGGGAGGGTATGAGCTTTGGTCACGACAAACTCTATCGAGCCGGTATTTTTAGTCCGGAACTGGCCGCTCAGGGCCGCAATCCGTTCCTGTTTCCGGAAAAGGTCAATCTTTCCGGCTTCGTCGGCACACCCGGTGTCAAAGACTGCGCCCTGGCAAGCTGCTTCGACGGCAATAACTTTGCTCCGCGGTTTGGCTTTGCCTATGACCTCACGGGTGACCAGAGAACCGTACTCCGCGGCGGTTACGGTCTCTATTACCAGCGCCTCTCGAACCAGAATATTTTGCAGAATTCGCTGGCCGCGCCGTTTACCGTGCAGCCTCTTTCGAGCACGACCACTCCAACTTCGTTTCAATTACAGAACCCGTTCGCCAGCATTCCACCTCCTTCGGCCATCGCCACCGGGTTCATTCCGCAAGCCAGCCGGTTTGCCGGACTGCGGCGCATCAGCGGCGTCGGTCCGTTGGATGTTAATGATCCCAACGTCGGGCCAATCTTCGTCAACGAAGCAGGCCAGGCCTGTGCGAACTTTGGCGGCACCGCTACCAACTGTTCGATCAACCTGGCTTCGTTTACGAGCGTTCCGGCGAGTGCCTACACGCCCTACACCCAGCAATGGAACCTTACAGTTCAGAGAGAAGTCGGACGAGGTTGGGCTGTTGAGCTTGGTTACATCGGATCACACTTTGTCGGCGGCCTGGGCATTTGGGATCCGTACCTGGCGACCGTCGCGAGCCCTGCGACGCCGGTTACTGTGCGGGACATCAACGGCGGCAGCTATTCCATCACCACGAATACGGTGAACAACGAAGCTTTGCGCCATCAGATCCTCGGGCTCTCGAGGGTACGCGGTTCACGTTATTCAGGAAACATTGGATTTGCCACTTACAACTCGCTGCAGACTACGGTTTCGCGGCGTCTCAGCCGCGGGATGTACTTCCAGGCGGCCTACACTTTTTCCAAAACGATCGACAACGTCAGTGGCTCGTACAGCACGGACGAACTTAATGCGACTCGAAATGGGCAAGGTGGCGGCAACATCCTCAACAACTCGAGCCTGTCTCTGGCTAACAAGGCCCGCGGTGATTTTGATCGGCCACACCGGCTGGTCGTAAGTTACTCGTACGATATTCCAGTCCCGAAAAACAACTTCTTCCAGAACCAGTTCTTCAAGGGCTGGGCAATTAGCGGCATTGTCACCTATCAAAGCGGCCTGCCGTTCTCGCTTGCTGACAGTACTTCTGGCGGGGCGTTTGGAGCGACCGTTGGCACCGGCACTCTAATTTGTCGTCCGGCAAGTGAGCAAATCACCACGATGCCGCAATGCACTCCGGGCGCCGTCACTTCGATTCAGCAGATCTTAACTTCGGGACCGATGGGAAGTCGTCTTGATCACTTCCTTAATCCGAACTTTGTCAGCGGAGCCCCGCTCGTTCCTAACGGGACCACCGGTGCTACTGGCTACGGTGATCTTCCCAGGAACGCTTTCCGGGGACCCATGCAGCAGAACTGGGACTTCTCGTTGATGAAGAATTTCAATTTTAGAGAGAGTCACCACTTCTCGGCGCGCATGGACGTCTTCAACTTGTGGAACCATCCAATTTTCAGGTTCCCATCGACTGTACAGATCGCGACACCGGCAACTTTCGGCCAAATCACTGAGACCGCCGTTCCGTCGCGGTTGATTCAATTTGGCCTAACCTACCGACACTGAATCGCCCTCGGGCGGTCTGTAATTGAACTCGAGCCGGGCGATCGAATGATCGCCCGGCATCTTTCCTGGATGTACCGCAGGCTGTCCAGCCTGCGGCCGCTGTGAGATTGGCGCCGTCATTCTAAGCAGGGCGCAGACTGGACAGTCTGCGGTACAGTGTTGGATCATGATTCGCTAACTTCGGAGCGGAGCTTTTCATGCGCGTGCTAACTCGCTCAATCGGGATCACTCTCATCATGTTGACCGCCGTGTCCGTTTACGGTCAGCGCGATCGCGACACCTATAGCGCCAACAATCAAGCCTTTGAAGTTGCCGGTCAGGTTAACCTCGCGGGCGCGAGTTCCGTCGCCCGTGACTTGCCGGTGCGGCTGGAAAGATTCAGTGGCGGTGTGATCGATCAGATGAATACCGATGCCCGCGGGCGCTTTCGCTTCGGTAATCTTCAGCGCGGCTATTACAAAGTGATCATCAATGCGCCCGGCTTTGCTCCGGCACAGCAGGATGCCGATCTCACACTCCTCGTCAAGGCTTATCTGATCTTCACCTTGACTGCGAGCGAGCCAGGCAAGGCAACTCATGCTGTCATTGCCGACGTGATTGACGCCAGAGTTCCGCCGAGTGCGCGTGACGAATTTGGTCGCGGGCGCGACGCCCTGGCCCGGAAGAATAATGCCGAGGCGATCGGCCACTTTCAGAAAGCCGCGTCTATCTACCCGGAATTCTTCGAGGCTCAGTTATTGCTCGGCACGGCGTTCATGGATGTGCGCGACTGGCAAAAGGCTGAAACCGCAATGAAGCGCGCGTTGGAAATTAAGGCCGGCAACGCTCCGGCATTGCTCGCTCTGGGCGAAGTCTTTTGGCGCCAAAAACGTTACGACGAAGCCGAGCGAAATCTGATCGAGGGGCTCAAGGTCGACGAAAAAAACTGGCACGGCCATTTCACTCTGGCGCGTTTGTACTGGGAGAAAGGCGACGTTCTGAAAGTCGGCCCTTGCATCGGCCGCACTTTGCAACTCAAGCCTGACTTTGCGGAAGCACATCTGCTGGCCGGCAACGTCCTGCTCAAGGTTGGCCAGAAGCAAAGAGCAAAGATCGAGTACGAAGAGTATCTGCGGCTGGCGCCGAAAGGTGATTATGCTACGGAAGCGCGCAGACTGATCGATCAGCTCGAGAAGACCGGTAATTGATACCGGTACGCACGCCTCTGGCGTGCCGGGAACCCGCCCTCAATGCGCAGGCACGCCGCAAGCGCGTACCCGTCTACTAAATTAAAGGTTGATCCGCACGTCCAAAACGGCGATCATTCGGGCCAATGAACGGCGCGGTCAATGAACTCTCTCTCGAGCCTTTGGGCGCCGGTGATTTGATCGATCGCGCGGTCCGGCTCTATCGCCGTCATTTTCTCACCTTAATTCGCATCGCCGCGCCACCTGTACTGGTCTCGGCCGTCGGCTCAACCGTCACCACGATTGCTTTCCGCGAATTGACGACCACTTCGAGTGGGCTGCGTGTGGGGCTCTCGGTCCTGGCGTTAATTAGTGGTTGGGCAATCATCATCTGCGGCGCGCTCTTTAGTCTGATCGTCATGGGCGGCGCGACGCGCAATCTGGTCTCGCACCTCATCTGGGGCGAGCCCGTTTCGGTGCGCACAACATATAGTGCCGTGAAAACAAGATTCTGGGGACTGCTCTGGGCCAGCGTATTGGTCGGGCTATGGCTCATGGTTGCGGGCTCGGTCGCGACCATGGCCGGTTGGTTCCTGGCGATCATCGTGTTTGTGGCGATCGGCGTTGCCTCAACGTTTTCAACCTGGATAAGTGTGATTGTCGGAGGCGTTGGCATGGTCGTCGCCATCGCCGTCGGTTTGATAGTTTTTTTCCTGCTCGCCGGGAGATTGGCTTATGTGCCACAAACGATGTTGGTCGAAGGTCGTGGTGTTTTCTCAGCAATCAGTCGCAGTATTTCTTTAGCCAGCGGGAATGTGCGTCGCCTGATGGCCATGGCGCTCTTTACTTTATTTGCCACTTATTCAGCGTTGATGCTTTTGATGATTCCGCTGGGCTGGTATGGATATCTGAATGGCGTCGATCTCTCCCCGTTCGGCGCCACCTGGCCAACCTGGTACGCAATTGGATACCAGGTGATTTTGCAATGCAGCCATATCACGCTGGCGCCGATTTGGATGCTCGGGTTGTCGCTGCTCTACGTCGATGAACGCGTGCGCCACGAAGGTTATGATATTGAATTGATGGCCGCGCGCCAGCTTCCCGAGATGCCGACACTGCCCGGCGTGGTTTCTCCTTTTGCTCCGGCTTTGGTCACCGGCCGCGCGCCAAACTTTGTGCCGCCGCCTCCGGGCCAGATTCAAACCGGGAACGTTCTCGGTTTGGGATAGATCAGAATGCGCACCATGATTTCATCTCGCTCGAGGTTGTTCGCAGCCCTGGCTCTGACTTGCGTCCTCGCGCCGCTGACGCTCGGGCCTCTGACCCTCGCGATCGCCGCGACGCTGGATGACTATCAACATCGGGTTACTGCGGCGGCCGCCCTGGTCGAAGAGTTACGCGACGCCGATGAAGACGAAAGCAATCCAACGCCCGAAGCTTTCATCACGACAAATTTGACCCGCGTGCGGCAAATGCTGCCGGCCAAAGAAACCGTTACGTTGGATGGGCTGAGCGTGCCGGTCGATAACACGTGGGTGCACGAAGAACTCTCGGCTTACGAGAAGGCCGGCACCATGCTGAAGCGTTCCGAATCACTCGCGCGGATGGCCGAGCGGCTGCACGCTATTGACGAGCGCATTCAGGAAATTCATCGAAGGAAAACTGTCAACACGGATAAGGACGCCGAGAAGGGCCGCCTCGCCGAAATCCTCCGGCGGCCCGAATACATTTCGAAAGCGCCCGAGGGCAGCGCGCTCGAGCGGCTGGTGGAGCGGATCGTCCGTTGGATTGCCAAATTGTTTCCCCGGATCAAACCCATGCAGGGTGGCGGATCGCCGTGGATTGCTAAAATCGCCCAAATTCTGGTGGTGGGGATCTGTCTCGCCGCGATTGCGTTTCTGGTCTGGCGATACGGCCCACGGTTCATGCAGGGCCGGCGCAAGAAAAAGAAGAAACGCGAAGCGCGCATCATTCTGGGTGAGCGGCTTGAACCTGATCAGACTTCCGCAGATCTCCTGGCCCAGGCCGACGCGCTGGCCCGCAACGGCGATTTACGTTCGGCCATTCGCAAAGCCTACATCGCGCTGCTCTGCGAACTGGGCGATCGCAAACTAATCAGCATCGCTCAATACAAAACCAATCGCGATTATCTCTATTCAGTCCGTGACAAGGGTTCTTTGTACAGTTCGATGCGAAAGCTGACGGCGAGTTTCGAGCTTCATTGGTATGGGCTGGTGCCCGCCGGCGAGAATGATTGGAACGATTTTCGAAACGATTATCAGAAAACATTGAGAACCGGATCCGGCAGCCTTCAATCTTAGCTAAATGCGTCAACGCCTCATCGTTATCATCACTCTGATCATCGTCGTTACGGTACTGGTGTTAATTAACGCCGCGTCGTACGTGCAGGTAGAGCCAACCGCCGACTCGGAAAGCGCTCCCGATCGCTCCACCTTTAATGCCGGAGCGACCGGGACGCGGGCCCTCTACGATTTTCTGCACGAGTCGGGTTACCAGGTGGCCCGCTGGCGCGAGTCGACCGCCTCCCTGCTGAGCTTCAATGGCCCAAAGCCGGCTACGATCGTTATAGTCGGTAACACGCGCGTCCCCTTCAGCAAAACCGAAAGCAAAGAACTTCTCCACTGGGTCGAGACCGGAGGTCGCCTGGTAATTATCGATCGCACCCCCGACCAGAAATTATTGCCGGCATCCGGCGACTGGTCGATTCAGGCACACCCGATGAGTTTTCCCTGGTCGGAACTCAATCCGAATGATTTCGAGCAGATGACTCACGACGTTAAGGCGGTTACGCCTTCGCAGACTACGCTGCTCGCTCAAAATGTTGAGCAGATCTTGCCGTCACGTTTTGCTGCCGTAATCACGTTTGGCCCCCGCACCAGTGGTAAGCCTGGCAATAAACAAACCAGCCCTCATGCAGCACAAGGCGGGAGCAGCGACGACGATGACGAGGAAGACCAGGTCGACCCAGTCGCAACCCCGTCGCCGGAACCCGAGGTAACGACTGAGTCAAATGTTTCTCCGGCCCCGGTCACAACCTTCCTGAACGAACGGGGCGCGCTGCTGGTCGATTACGCGCACGGAAAGGGTCGCATTGTGCTGCTGTCTGACCCTTATCTGGTGGCGAATAACGGAATTAATCGGGCCGACAATCTGCAACTGGCGATTAATGTGGTGATGGGACCGGGCGGGCTGGCGGCCTTTGACGAATTCCATCAGGGACGGGCGTACACGCACAATGCTTTGATTCAGTATTTCGAAGGGACCCCGGTACTCGCGATTTGCGGTCAACTGGCCCTGATTGGGCTCGCGATTGTGTGGTCACGCGGTACGCGTTTCGCCCGTCCTTTGCCATTGCCACACGTCGATCGGCGATCGAGCCTGGAGTTTGTCGCTTCGATGGCTGAGCTGCAACAGCGCGCTAAGGCCCATGATCTGGCTTTGGAAAACATCTATGCGCGGGTGCGTCGCGTGCTGGTGCGGCACGCCGGGCTGAATAACAACAGTCCGCGCGGCGAAATAGCCACCCGGGTTGCCGCGCGATCCAAAATCAACCGGCAACAGCTTGAAACCCTGATGCGAAGCTGTGAAGATACCATCAACGGCGCACCGACAAGTGGACGAGAAACCTTGCAACTGGCAAAGCGTTTGCGAGCAATCGAATCAAGACTCGGATTACAAGGACGTGCTCGCGATGAAAAGCAAGACAAGACAGATCTTTGATCCTGGGTCTTTGGTCTTGGGCCTTTGGTCTTTGAGCTTACGGAGACCATGCTGATCAAGATCAAAAACCTAAGACCAAAAACCTAAAACCTTCAAGCCATAACGAAAACTTAGCCTATGCGTGAATACGTCTCCTCGACTATCACAACTATCCAAAACGAACTACGCAAAGTAATTGTGGGCCAGGATGAACCGATCGAACAGATCCTGGTGGCTTTGCTGGCGGAAGGTCATGCCTTGATCGAAGGCGTGCCCGGAACCGCCAAGACGCTCACGGTGAAAACGCTCGCGCGCATCATCAATGCCGGTTTTGGTCGTATTCAATTCACGCCGGACCTGATGCCCTCGGACATTACGGGCACCAACGTCTTCAACATGTCTTCGTCATCTTTTAGTTTGCGACGGGGTCCGGTCTTCACCGACATCCTGCTGGCTGACGAGATCAATCGTACCCCGCCCAAGACCCAGGCAGCTTTGCTGGAAGCGATGGAGGAACGGCAAGTGACCATCGACGGTGAATGCTATGCGCTGTCCCCGATGTTCACCGTGCTGGCTACGGAAAATCCGATCGAGTATGAAGGAACTTATCCACTGCCCGAAGCGCAACTTGATCGTTTTCTGTTGAAGATCGTGCTCAGCTATCCATCGGCCGATGAAGAGCATCAGGTGATCGCCCGCTGGGATGCGGGATTCAACGCCCGCCGCCTGGATCAGGTTGAGATTCAACCGCTCCCGGACGCGGCGGCAATTTCTCAATGCCGGGCTGAAGTACGAAATATGAGGGTCGAGCCCGGGGTGCAACGCTACATAGTGGACATCGTCCGGCGTACGCGCGATCACGCGGCGGCCCACTACGGCGCCAGTCCGCGCGCCGCGGTGGCGTTGTTGTTGTGTTCAAAATCCCTGTCAGCGATTCGTGGCCGCGACTTTGTTACGCCTGACGACGTGCGCGATATCGCGCGCCCGGTGCTGCGTCATCGTCTGACGCTGCGCGCCGAAGCTGAGCTGGATGGGGCCACCCCCGATTCGGTAATCACGGACATTCTCCAGACGGCTGAAGTGCCGCGATAGCAGAGAACGCAGCTTTGCCGCCTGATGTGCGGAAAGCCTTACGCTTTCCGTCAGCCGAATATTTATTCTGTCGAGGCTCCGCCTCGGCTGGATCGCACGAGGCATAGCCTCACTCAAAAAAGAGAACCTGCTCGGAAAGGCAGAGCCTTTCCGCACATCAAGCGGCAAAGCCGCAAGACTGATCACGCCCAACGCATGCGATTTGTTTTTTCCAAACTTTTCTATGCTCTACTGGCCGTCGGTTTCATTCCGCTTTCTCTCTCCTGGAACCGGCCGCTGCTGCGCTGGCTCACGCTCACCTACGATCTACTCCTGATCGCTTTCGCCATCTTCGACGCCTGGAACAGCAGGTTACCTGACCGCGTGCGCATCGAGCGGCACTTCGGCAGTCGCTTCGCCGTTGGAGCCGAAACCGAGGTCCGGGTTGAAATCGCGAATCGCACGCCTCGCGATTTGACGCTGGTCGTCAAGGACGAGTATCCGCCGCAAATGAAACTCTCGGGTGCGCGTGAAGCGCGACTGCCCGTCGAAGGGCAAACCAGCGCTTCGTTTACGTATTGGTTGACTCCTCCCAAGCGCGGCCGGTTTGAGTTTGGCTTGATCGGCGTGCGCTTTCTCTCGTCCTGGCGTTTGGTTTGGAAGCAAGCCCGCGCCGGCGAGCCGATGAGCGTGAAGGTCTATCCGAACATGCGACGCGCACGGGAAGCCGAGTTGAAAGCTTTGGGCGCCCGCTCGTTTGTGGCTGCGAGGCGCAAATCACAATGGCGCGGCGAAGGGCGTGACTTTGAATCGCTGCGCGACTATGTTCGCGGCGACGAGATGCGCCATATCTCCTGGACCGCGACGGCCAGGCGCGGCAAGTTGGTCACCCGCCAGTATCAGATGGAACGTGATCAGACGATCCTGATCGCGCTGGATGCCGGCCGGTTGATGACGGCGCGAATCGAAAACGAGACCAAGCTGGATTCCGCCGTGCATGCTGCGCTGGCTTTGATGTCGGCAGCAGCCCGCGCCGGCGACAACGCCGGACTGCTGGTTTTTGGCCGCCGGATTCATGCTTTTCTGCCTCCCAAGCGGGGCGCCGAACATCTCGACGCCGCACTCGAAGCTCTGCACGCCATTGAGCCGGAAATGATCGAACCGAGCTACTCGAGGGCTTTCGAATTCATCTCGGCCAACAGCCGACGTCGTTCGCTGGTGGTGGTAATCACGGATTTGGTTGACGAGGAAGGATCGCGCGAGTTGCTGGCTTCCCTAAAACTTTTGCGCCCGCGGCATCTTCCACTCGTAGTCACAATTGCCGATCGCGATCTGAAAGCGGTGGTGCGCGAGAGCCCGGAAAACGAGCGCGAGATGTTTACGCAATCAGTCGCCGAAGAGATCATGCATTTGCGCGAGGCGGCGCTGCGTTTGGTTGAATCGCAGGGAGGTCTGGCGTTGGATGTGACGGCGGCGGTGCTGGCTCCCAAGCTTTTGGAAACTTACTTAAGAGTTAAAGAGCGAGGACTGTTATAACTCTGAATCGAACTCGTTTAGAGGCGGGCTACTGCCCAACTGCGTGCGCTGAGAATGGCGGCGGTAGCCCGCCTCTAAACTCGTCGATCTTCTTTATCCTCGACTTCCCTTCCCGCTAACAACAAATACGAATACAAAGTGATGCCCGTGATCACTCCGATGCCAATCTTGATCGCAAAGGGGATTGGCTGCGGTGAAATGAAGCCCTCGATGATGCCGGCAATCACCAGCAATGGAATGCACCCGATGATTAATCGCACCGCTTCCATGCCGCGCGATTTCAGGGCGTCGGCGCGCGTCAAGTCTCCGGGCATCACCAACGCGGTTCCGATCAAGAGTCCGGCTCCACCGGCGATGAAAATACACGTCAACTCGATCACGCCATGTGAAATCACAAAGCCGAGTAGTAAATCGTTGCCAAAACCGGCGCGGTAAACCAGGGCCACGATCGCTCCGAAGTTGGCGCCATTAAAGGCCAGTATATAGATCGTTCCCAGTCCGAATATGGCGCCCAACGCAAAAGCGTAGAAGGTCACTTTGATGTTGTTCGTAAAGATTTGCGTCGAGCCAACCTGATTTGCTTCGTTCAGACGTTCCCACCAATGCGTACGCGTTTCGATGTACTGGGCCCGAAAGAAGGGATCGATGCCGGCAAATTCCGAAAAATCCGGATCGTGTCGCGTGCCGAAAAAGGCAATCGCCGTAAACAATAGAAAAACTCCAAACGAGGTCGCCGTGTAACGCCAGGTGCGCCGAAACGCGCAGGGAAATTCGCTGGCGAAAAAGTTGCGGATCCGCTGTCCGCCTTGCGCATCCGCCCGGTAGATGCGCCCGTGCGCGCGAATGACCAGACTGTTCAGATAGTTAATCAACCGCGGGTCGCGCGATTCCGATCTCGCAATTGCCAGGTCCGAAGCAGTGCGTCGATAGATGCGCCCAAGCTCGCGCACCTCTTCCCGATGCAACTTGCGCAACGTCATCCGATCGAGAAGTTGCAGCAACTCCTCGAGTCTTTGCCAGACGTTCTTACGTTCGTTGATGAAGCGGTCGATGGGCATCAGGTCATTGCCAATGGCCAATTGCCGATTTCCGATTTCCGATTTCCGATTTAGAATCCTGTCAGCGTCATGGCTAACGATCAATCGACAATCGGCAATCAAAAATCGGCAATGCTCGTTGAGTGTGTACCAAACTTCAGCGAAGGCCGCAAGGTCGAAACGATCGAGCAGATCGCGCAGGCGATCGAATCCGTGAGGGGGGCTGTCGTGTTGGGCCGGCACATGGATGTCGATCACAATCGCTCGGTGATCACTTTTGTCGCTGCGCCGGACGTGATCGTTGACGCCGCGGTCCGCGCGGTAGGCACGGCGGCCCAACTCATCGACTTGCCCAATCACGCCGGGGTTCATCCGCGAATTGGGGCCACCGACGTGTTGCCTTTCGTCCCGGTCAGTGGCGTCACGATGGATGAATGCATCGCCATCGCTCATGAAGCCGGCCGGCGCATCTGGCAGGAACTTTCGATACCGGTCTATTTCTACGAACGCGCCGCACTGCGTCCTGAGCGCGTGCGCCTGGAAAACGTTCGCGGTAAGGGCTTCGAATCGCTGCGGACCAGGATCGCTACGGACCCCGCTAGTTTCCCCGACGTCGGCGAACCCGGATTGCACCACAAGGCCGGAGCCATCGCCGTCGGAGCGCGCCCGTTTCTGATCGCTTTCAACGTCAATCTGCGGACCAAAGACCTGTCGGTTGCGCGCCGGATAGCCCATAAGGTCCGCGAGCGCGACGGCGGCTTGCCTTTCGTCAAGGCGCTTGGTTTTGAGCTGAAGAGCCGCGGAATTGTTCAGGTCTCGATGAATCTGGTCGATTATCAGCAAACGGCTATCGCCCGCGCGTTTGAGGCCGTGCGCGTAGCCGCCAGCGGCGAGGGAGTCGAGATTGCCGGGACCGAAATTGTCGGACTGCTGCCCCGCGCGGCCCTGGACCGCACCGCTGGATACTTTCCGTTACTCGAGAACTTTCGCGAAACGCTGGTTCTGGAAACCCTCCTTGAGACAATTCAATCGGCCAGTGATTAGACCAGTGGAGAAAAAGTTGTTGAGGTCGGGGGCCGATGTGCGCTACAACTATTGACTGGACAGCCCGACTCGGTTTGTTTATGATTGTCGCCCGCTCAGCGGCGGTTTCCATCTCGATTGGCCAACGCGGCCAGTTTTTCTACTTTAGCCAAAGGATCGCATGACAGTGTCGCACTCCTCCCGGCGTTATTGACAACTTCTTAAGCGATTCACTTAACGGAGGTTAGTTATGCTCAGAATGGGAAAGAATCCAAACGAAGAAAAGAGCCCGACCCAGACCCAGACCCAGCCCGACACTGATTACGCCACCCGCAGCTACTCCTCGTATCAAAACAACGACTCATATCGCCCTTCGCCGGACGGCGCCGCCTCGCCGAAAGCGTTGACTGAAAGCGAAGCCATCGCCCGTGAAATCAAGGATGGAAGCCTGAGCGGGTTTGTAGGCAGCGGCACCGTCATCACCGGTGAGGCATCATTTAAAACGATGCTGCGCGTGGACGGCCGCTTTTCGGGTCGCATCGCTTCGACCGGTGGCAACCTGATTGTTGGTTCCGGAGGCCAGGTTGATGCGAACATTGAAGTTTCGGTCGCCACAATTCATGGAATTGTAACCGGGGACATCATCGCCACCGACCGCATTGAGTTGGGTCGGGCCGCGAAACTCACCGGGAACATCCAGACGCCGTCGCTGATGATCGAACAGGGTGCAGTATTCGAAGGCAGCTGTAAGATGACTCAGGCCAAAGCCGCCGTAACCTCCCCGGACAAGACCCCGAAGGTTGAACGGAAAGACAATGTGCTGGACGCTTCGAAGCTCGACGCGGTCAAGGTTGACGGCGCCAAGAAGACTGAAGATAACAGCAAGCCGGCGATATCGGCCGTGACGGCCGTGGCCAGCTAAGATCTTCTTAACTCGACTTTGGAAGGCGGACATCTTGTCCGCCTTTTTTGTTTTGCGACGCGCGCTTCCAGTACAATCGGAGGACACCCCAAAACTTTATGCAACTTCGAAGAACAATCTCCGCCTCGTTTGTTCTCTGCGCGATGTCAGGATTTGTATCTGCGCAACGCACCAGCGCGAAGTATTCAGCGTCAATTCCCCAGGCCACACTGATCCAAATCATGCGCGCCGAGGATGAGCGACGCTGGGACGATAGTCTGAAATCTTTGCTCTCCAGTAACGATGCCGCAATTCGAAAGCGAGCTGTGCTGGCGGCTGGAAGGATCGGTTTGGAAGCTGCGGTCCCGGTTTTGACCGAAATGGTGCTGACGGACAAAGAAGCCGGGGTGCGCGAAATGGCGGCGTTTGCGCTCGGCGAGATCGAGTCGGCTGGCGGAGCTTACGCACTCGTGACCGTGCTGAAAGATCCCAACAGGCCGGCCCGGGCCCGCTCGGTGGAAGCCCTGGGCAAGATGGCCGCGGCCCTGGTCAGCGCGACGGGAAATCAAACCGGCGCGGAGAAAAAGGAAGATGAGCGCCTTGACGCGATCAAGGCCGCAATCATCGAGGCGCTGAGATTCGAAGACAGTCGGCGCTCGAATCCTGACCGGCTGGCGATTCTTCTGGGACTAACTGCGGTGCTGCGCGCGCGTCCCGACGGCGCCGGCCCAGTCGTCGTCAAATTCCTTGACTATCCCGATTCTTCAATCGTCGCCACCGCCCTGAACACCATGGCACGGCTGCGGATGAAAGACGCAAACGAACGAGTACGTCAATTATTGAAGGATGGCGATCCGATTGTGCGCGCAAACGCCGCTCGCGTCATCGGCGCCGCCGAACATAAGGAAGCGTTCGATGATCTGCTCGCCAAAGCCTTGAACGATTCTGACCTGCGCGTGCGCGCGAGCGCGATTCGATCGCTGGCAAGTTTAAGGGAGCCACGGGCAGCTGACCCGCTAATTGAAAGCGGTGCGAAGCTTTTGACCCACGCAAAGGCGTCGAGGTTTGAACGGCCGAGTGAGCTCAACGAGATGTTGGAAATCGCGACTGCGCTCGGCGTCATACTCAGAAACCAGAAATCCGAAAAAGCAATTGCGTGGCTGAAAGAGGTTCGTAAGGTTGTCAACATTACGTCACCGGTTGTCGAAGTAGCGTTCGCGCGGATCGATCCAATGGACTACATGTTTACGATTGGCTCAACTCTCACCGCCACTCTCGCCGGACAACAAGACAGCATAGCGGCAGGTCTTTCGGAGCTGGCCACGGCCAAGACCGGACAACCTTCCCTGGATGGAAACCTTAGAGAGTTCGTCACACTGTTTTCGCGGAGCGCGCTGGAATGTACTCCACCAAAAGGTCACATGCCTCCGGCTCCACCCAGAATCCGACCCGGAATGGCGTTGATCGGAATGTGTACCCCCCTGAACGACTTTGCCGTACCGGATTTTCTGAGAGCCTATGCTGCAGTTAAGCCGGATGATCTCAGCGAGAAATTGCGTGTGCGTCTGGGAAACAATGACGTGGTCATCCGCGCAACCGCAGCTGAATTACTCGGCGAACAGCCACCAAGCGAAGCAAACATGCGAGCATTGATTGACGCTTTGCCTCGCGCGCTAAGCGACAAAGATCTAGACGACGCAGCAATGGCAATTCTTGGTGCGCTCGCCAAACAAAAGAACGCGGCGGCTAATGAAGCCATCAAGACCGCGCTCAACTCTCAAAATCAATTGATCCGGCGGCGCGCCGTCGCGCTCTTGAAAGCGAACGGCGCCGGAGATTTTTCTGATCGGATCGGAACTGTGCAGACGCGCAACAAGTTAATGGATTATCGCAGGGCAATCGCGCGCTTTGGAAAAACAGTGACGGCCACGGTGGTCACCAGCAAAGGCTCTTTCACGATTGAATTTTTACCCGAAGAGGCACCGCTGACTATCGATAACTTCATCCAACTGGCGCGCCGGGGTTACTTTAACGGACAGACAATTCCCCGCGTCGTGCCTAACTTTGTAATTCAGGCCGGCGATCCACGGGGCGATCAAAACGGCGGGCCCGGCTATTCAATTCGCTGCGAGATTAACGAAGTTGTTTTTGAACGCGCGTCGATCGGGATGGCGCTTTCAGGCAAAGACACCGGTGGCTCGCAGTGGTTCGTCACCCATTCGCCGCAACCGCACCTCGACGGCGGCTACACGATTTTTGGCCGGGTGATTCGCGGCATGGATGTTGTCGACAGCATCGCGCGGGGCGATACGATTCGGCAGGTAATTGTAAATGAACGGTGATTTTCACTACAGAGGACACAGCGGAAGACAAGAAAAGTTTTTGTCTTTTCGTTTTCTCTGTGTCCTCTGTGGTAAATCATTGTTGTGGATGCTCACGGCTGCGATCGCCATCGCCGCCCAGCCGCAAGCGCGCCAACCACTCCCGCCGGAAAAACGAATTCGGTACCAGGTTGCGCTGGCGCTCGATTTTGACAACCGCTCGTATGTGGGGACCGAACGAGTGCGCTGGGTGAACCACGCTGATCATCCGACTTCGACACTCTTCTTTCATCTTTACCCCAACATGCGGGCCCCGGACTATGCGCCGCCGGCCACTAAGAGCGATGCCGGCCAGTTGATTTCCGATGAGCCGACTCTGGAAATCTCTGAAGTGCGCACCGCCGGCCACGATGCCATTACTCCCTTTGCTCTCGATGATCAACAGACAACTCTGCGGATTAATCTGCGCGAAGCTGTCCCCCCGAAGGGCGCCGTAGATATTCAAATCAAATTTAAAGGCAGCGTTCCGGAAATCGATCCCGAAGAAACGGGTTTGGTCACGCATATCCTGCAACAGGTAAGCGCGGCAATTCGCAGTACGCGTGAGCTGCGGCGCGCGCGCGACACGAATTTCGTCTGTCGCGGCGTCATGCTGCTGTCGACTTCGTTCCCAATTCTGGCCGCGCGTAACGGCGACGACTGGTTTCGCAAAGTCGAGTCGAGCATTGCCGATTCACTTACTACCGACACTGCTGATTTCGACGTCACGGTCAGCGCGGCCAAAGGTGTGACGGTTTTTACGCCGGTTGAAGGTGTGGCCCTCAGCGGAAAGGACGAGAACATTGCCACGCGTTTCGTGGCCGAGAATCTGCGCGACTTTTCCGTAGTCGCCGGTCGCAATCTGCGTTCAGAGATGACGCAGGTCGGCGATGTTTCCATTCGATCAATCTTTCGCCCCGATCATGAAGTCGTCGGACGGAGCGTTTTGAAAATTGCTGCGAAGGCCTTGCACATCTACGAAAGCAGGTTCGGATCGCTGCCGATGAAAACTGTGACGATTGTCGATGCGCCTCTGGTGGCGACCCTGGGCAGCGCCGAGTTTGCCGGCATGGGCGTAATCGCCAGCGCCTTCTACGTTGATTTCGATTCCCCGACCATGCGCAACATGCCGGACGTGATTCGCGAACAGCGCGCCTCAGTCGAAGACAGTTTAGAGTGGACAGTGGCCCATGTCGTCGCGCATCAATGGTGGGGCGCAGTGGTCGGGAATGACGCCGGCCGGGAACCCATCCTCGACGAGTCACTTTCGAACTGGTCTGCCTTGCTCTACTACCGCGAAACCCACAGCGAGCAACAGACGGAGAATGCTCTCGAAGAACAACTGCGCGGAGTTTATAAAGTTTATCGAACGTTTGGCGGCGACGACATGGAGGCCAGTCGCTCTTCGCGCGAATACCGAAACTCGTTTCAATACGCTGCTATCGTGGCGAGCAAAGGCGCCTTGATGTTTGAAGCGTTGCGAAAACTTCTGGGCGACGAAAAATTTTTTGCGGCCCTGCGTGATTATTACAAGGCCAACTCGTTGGAAGTTGCCGACCTCGATGACTTGCGGGGCGCGTTTATCGCGGGGGCCCCGGTCGAACAAAGACGGGCCGTTAGTCGTACGTTCGATCGCTGGCTGTCGAGCAAGCGTGGTGATGAAGACATTGGGCCACCCGACCCGAGACTCGCTCAGGAACTTGGGCTGCCCGCAAAGACCGATGCCAAAGGCGACAAAACCGTCTTTTCGCCCTTCGCCAAGTTGGGCAAGTTTTTCTGGCAGCAGATGACGAAGATTAGATAAGAAGGGCTTTGTAATTTGGGCTTTGCCTCCTTGGCTCCCGCGAGTACCTAAGGCCCGAGGACAAAGTACTAAGAACAAAGTACAAAACATCAGTGATGCAAGCACCTCAGACATTGGAAGTTACTCCTAAACGGACTCAAGCCGTCCTGCGCCCGACCAATATTCAAATCGAACGTGAACTGGAAGTCCTCAGCCAATTGATGGACAACCAATTTCGCATTCCGGTGCTCGAATGGCGTTTCGGACTGAACGCAATCATCGATCTGATCCCGCAGTTTGGGGACGTCGCAACGACCATTGTCGCGCTCTACATTTTGGTTTCCGCGGTCAGGTATCGCGTGCCCAAGATCACACTGCTGCGAATGGGGTTGAACATTGGCATTTACTTTGTGGTGGGAGCAATTCCCTTAGCCGGCTATTTGTTTTCCGTCTGGTGGAAGCCCAACATTCGCAATCTAAACCTGCTGCGACGCCGCGCCACCGTCTCCGCCGAAGAAGCTAAACGGGGACGCTCCGCCGACTGGTGGTTTGTCGGCCTGATCGTCGG
>Ga0070694_100000416_pt1 | contig 23229 bp, 21 predicted proteins | sample KBSK1251metaG_FD_65470 | JGI IMG/M metagenome (GOLD analysis project Ga0070694, IMG submission 65470) | Corn, switchgrass and miscanthus rhizosphere microbial communities from Kellogg Biological Station, Michigan, USA - KBS K1-25-1 metaG | ecosystem: Host-associated > Plants > Roots >... | reverse complement strand
AACGACGATGCGGCACGATATGGTTACTTACCCGGATGAGCCGTATTATCGCGCCCAATATTGGTATTGGATCGAGAAGGCTGTGGATTCGGTCTCTCTGGCGGACAGTTCAGTTTGTCTGGATTTGGGCTGTGGTCAGGGACGGCTCACTGCTCCAATCGCGCAGAAGTTCAAATCGGGATCCGCGGTGGGAATCGACTTTTCCGCTACGGCAATTGCGACCGCCAAAAAATATGCAGACAAGCTCGGGATTGCGAATGTGGATTATCGGGTTGGAAATATTCATGATGTAGTACGCGCGTGGCCCAGCACTTCGGTGGACCTTGTCTTGATGACAGAGGTGACGTTCTTCTATCCTCATTGGCGGGAAGATCTTATCGACCTGAAACGAATTCTAAAGCCGGGAGGCCTTCTGGGAATTGCTTTTCGATCGCAATACTACGATATGTTGAACATCATCAAGCATAGGATGTGGGATCAGGTTGATCTACTGTTGTATGAGCGGTCCGGCCCCCTCTACGGTGACACGATGGACTTCACCTGGCAGAAGTCAGGTGAAGTCTCTAGTCTGTTCGGCGAAACGCTGGATATGGAACTGATATCTCTGGTTGGGATCGGCTGCTGCTCTGGAATTGAGTACGATCCTCATGCTTGCATTGTTAGGCCCAGCAAACTAGAGAAAGATGAACGTGAGCGTTTAATGAAGCTGGAACTTTCGGTGGGCGCAGAGATTCCCGATGCCGGTCGCTACATGCTGGCAATCGCTCGTAAGCAAAAAAGATAAGAGTCCCTGGCGGAGCTGCGAGAGGACCGAAGTCTCATTGATTCCGTTCAACGACCGTACGTTGCGCAAGAAGTGTGGGAAGCTGTTACGCAGCTTTTTTTACACGCGGTGGGGGGACGGGATTCGGACTTTAGGCGCATGTTGACGGGGCGTCGGCTTCGAATAAGATTTTCCGGAGGTGGATTTTACAACGGTGCCGTTTTGGAACGGCTGGCGCGCCGTAATTATTTTCGAGATGAAGGGCAAATAGATCATATGCGCGTTTCCAAGTCAGTAATCGGCGAACTTGAGCAGGAAGCCGTCCGTCAGGTATTGGAACGCGGCTTCCTGGGAACCGGAACAGAGACGCAAGCTTTTGAACGTGAACTAGCGGCTTACATCGGCGGTGAAGTCCAGGTTGTTTGCACGAACACCGGCACGGCTGCCCTGCAGCTTGCTTTGCAGGCATGTGATATTGGGGCTGGCGATGAAGTGCTGACCCCTTCGCTCACTTTCGTAGCAACCTTTCAGGCCATCTCGGCGACCGGCGCGACTCCGGTAGCGTGTGAGGTTCAGGAATCCACGGGTTTACTTGACTTGGAAGATGCCCAGCGTCGGATCACGGCCAGGACGAAAGCCATTATGCCGGTTCATTATGCGAGCGCGATGGGAGACCTGGACGCCGTATATGATTTCGGAGAGACACATGCGTTACGGGTCGTCGAGGACGCGGCGCACGCGTTTGGCTGCACGTACAAAGAAAGAAGAATTGGCAGCTTCAGCGAGGTGAGTTGTTTCAGCTTCGACGGAATCAAAAATATTACTTCGGGCGAAGGAGGCGCGATCGTCTCGCACAATCCGGAGATCATTAGAAGAATCCAGGACGCACGTTTGCTCGGCGTCGAAAAGGACACGGAGAAGCGTTACCAACGTCAGCGCAGCTGGGATTTCGACGTCATCGAACAGGGATGGCGCTACCACATGAGCGACATCATGGCAGCCATTGGACGCGTTCAACTGCGACGCTTCGAACCCGAGTTTCGGCCCCGGCGAGTGGCGCTGGCCCGAGCTTATCGTGAGAGCCTCTCATCGCTTCCTGATGTGCGTTTCTTTGAAGCTGAAATCGGCGCCGTCGTCCCGCACATTCAGCCGGTGCGTATCCTCGAGGGCAAACGCGATCGGGTGCGTCAGGCGCTGTTGGACGATGGCATCGAGACAGGCATTCACTACAAGCCCAATCATCTACTTTCAAAATATGGCGGCGGGAAAGTGTCGCTGCCAGTGACTGAACGACTCTACTCTGAAATTCTGACGCTTCCGTTGCATCCTGATTTGTCGGGTGAAGATGTTGAAACGGTCGTGGATGTCGTTAAGCGCGCTCTATGAGGAGGCCCATTTGGAGACAGTGATTCTGTGCGGAGGTTTGGGGACAAGGCTAAGTGAGGAAACTCAGATCAAGCCCAAGCCCATGGTGGAAATCGGCGGGCGACCTATTCTGTGGCACATTATGAAGATCTACGAACGCTACGGACTTACCGACTTCACGCTGGCGCTGGGCTACAAAGGCGAGGTGATCAAAGACTACTTTCTTAATTACCACGCTCGTCAAAGCGATTTGGTGGTGCACCTCAAGAAAGGCCAGGCGGATTACAGCAATCCCACCGCGGAGGATTGGAGGGTGTCGCTGATCGATACCGGCGTTAATACACTCACGGGTGGCCGATTGTTGCGCCTGAAGCCGCATTTGCAATCCCTTGGCACGTTTATGCTCACCTACGGCGACGGAGTCTCCGACGTGGATATCACTGCACTGCTCGCGCTTCATCGAGCCCATGGGCGTGTGGCCACGGTGACGGCAGTTCGCCCGTCGGCGCGATTTGGGGGGATGCATATCAACGGAGGCCAGGTGCTCGACTTCAAGGAAAAGCCGCAATCGGGAGAGGGTTGGATCAACGGTGGATTTTTTGTCTTCGAACCTGCGGTCTTCGATTACCTGGAAGATGATTCCACGATACTGGAGGGGTCGCCACTGGAGACTTTGGCGCGAACCGGCCAGCTAATGGCGTACGAGCACGCGGGCTATTGGCAATGCATGGATACGATCCGCGATCGGGAGGCTTTGGAGGCGACTTGCGAGAGTGGACAGGCGCCGTGGTTGGCTCGTGTCGATCAGTCTCTTCGGATCTGACTTGTCGCCACTTGCGGTGGTGAGGTCTACATGCGATAAGCTGTATGGCGTAGCTCCGAAGATAACAATATGCCAACTCCCTCAACGTTGAACGCCTTTCAGGGACTTTACCGCGCAAAGCGCGTGATCGTGACCGGTCATACCGGTTTCAAGGGCAGTTGGCTTACCGCATGGCTGCTGAAGCTGGGTGCGCATGTCATCGGAGTGTCAAAGAATGTGCCGACCGAACCGGCGATGTTTGGGGTGTTGGACCTGGCAGGCCGGATCAAGCACATTCAGGCGGATATCCGGGACCTGAGCGCGATGCGCGAACTGGTACGCGACGTACAGCCGGATTTTGTGTTTCACCTGGCGGCCCAGGCCATCGTCTCGACCTCCTACACCAATCCGGTCGAGACCATGACCACTAACGTTGTCGGCACCATGAACATCCTGGAGGCCCTAAGGCCGCTGGAGCGGTCCTGCGTGGCGGTGCTGATCACCAGTGATAAGTGCTACGACAATGTCGAGTGGGTGTGGGGCTATCGCGAAACGGATGGGCTCGGGGGCAAGGATATCTACAGCGGCTCCAAGGGCGGCGCGGAACTGGTTATCAAGTCTTATCTGCATTCGTTTTTTCAGAATGACCACGCCGTTCGACTGGCGATTGGTCGTGCCGGCAATGTGATTGGCGGCGGTGATTGGGCGCGGGACCGCATTGTGCCTGACTGCATGCGGGCCTGGAGTGAAGGGCGTACCGTCGAAATCCGCAGCCCCCAGGCCACGCGGCCTTGGCAGCACGTGCTGGAGCCGTTAAGCGGTTATCTTGCCCTCGGTCAGGCCGTCACCCAGCAGCCGCAGTTGCATGGCGAGGCCTTCAACTTCGGCCCGCGGGCCGAGCAAAACCACACCGTCGCCGAATTCCTGGGAGATCTTAGCCGGCAGTGCAGATTTGCCAGTCCCGATATGGCCTACCGCGTCACCGAGAACATTCCTTTCAATGAGGCTGGCCTCCTGAAGCTCAATTGCGACAAGGCGCTATTACATCTCAAATGGGAGTGCAATCTTGATTACGCGGAGACCCTCCAATTGGTGGGCGACTGGTACACCGCTTATTACGGTAGGCAGGGCGACATGTATGCCACGACGATGGAGCAGATCGTCGCTTACGAGCGGATGGGTGCCGAGCGCAACCGGGTATGGACAAGATGCTAATGACGAACGCGGCCTTAGCTACAAGCCTGATCGACGGTGTGATTCTGACCGAGCTGCGTCAGATTATCGATGAACGAGGCGCTGTGCTGCACATGCTGCGCTGTGATGCCCCGGAATTTTCTGGATTCGGCGAATGCTATTTCTCCGAGGTGCTGCCTAGTGCCATCAAGGCCTGGAAACGCCACCGCGCCCAAACTCAGAACTTGGCGGTGCCGGTAGGGCGTATTCGCGTGGTGATTTACGACGACCGGGACGGGTCGGCCACGCGGGGACAGTTGCAGGATCTTGAGCTTGGCCGCCCGGACAATTATCTGCGGCTGCGGATTCCTGCCGGGCTCTGGTATGGCTTCTCATGTATCGGCAACACCCCGGCGTTGCTGGTCAATTGTGCCGATTTGCCCCATGACCCAAAAGATTCCGAAGTGCTGTCGATGGACGATCCGCGGATTCCATATCGCTGGGGAGCACAGCGCTCATGATCTGCAAGGGCGAACGCGAAGAGCTTATTCTCTCCAAGTCCTGCCTCAGTGACGCTGAAAAACAAGCGGTTATGGGAGTACTTGACCGCGAATACCTCGGCATAGTTGATTGCTCTGATCTCTCGTCGTTACCACTGCTTGGCCCGATTTGAGCAAGCGCGCGAGTTGTTGAGAAAAGAACCGTCGTTGACGAGAGATATCTCTGCGAGTAACCATTATGGGTAGCAAAGTATTAGTCAGTGTCGTGATCAATTGCCTGAATGGCGCGCCATACCTGGCGGAGGCAATTGATTCCGTGTACGCGCAAACCTTTTCGGATTACGAGATCGTCTTTTGGGATAATGCTTCGACTGATAACACTGATAAGATTGCTCAGTCGTATGACCATAATCTGAGATATTTTCGCGCCGAAAAAACAACTCCTCTGGGTGCTGCCCGGAACCTGGCCTTGCAGCAGTGCGAGGGTGAGTATGTTGCCTTTTTGGACTGCGACGATATCTGGGAACCACAGCACCTGGAACGCCTGCTCGAAGGGTTTACCGATGACCGGATTGGGCTAACCTATACTGATAGATTGAACGTTCTAAATGACCGCGACCATCCCATCTGCCGGATCAGCGAGACCGTAAAGCCTGCCTCGGGAGATGTTTTTTACGACATTCTGCCCGGGGTTTATATTAATCCCTCAATGGCAATGGTGCGCCGGTCGGTCCTGGACGATGTCGGCTGTTTTGATGAATCGTACGACTTCGTGGAAGAAGCTGAATTGTTCCTGCGCATTGCGCGGAAGTACTGGTTTGGATACATAGACGAGCCCTTGACGGTTTATCGTTATCACGAAGGTAATCTCTCGAATCGGTTTATCAGCCAGCAAGCCGAGACTCTGCGTTTTCGTGCTGAATTGCTTGAACGTTACCCGGACATCCGGGAGCGACTGCCTAACCTGGAACAGGAGTGGATGTTTAATTTCCACGCGAGAAACCTCCGCTGGTATGCGGGCAGTCGCGATTATCTGCGGGCCACGTCGGCTCTGCTCTCGGTTACCTGGCAAGGAGTAAGAACGCCGGGCTATGCCTGGGAAAGACTGAAGGCATTTCTTAGTCGCTTGACCGGAAAAGCACAGACGGCTGATTGGTTGGGCTGATCAAACCAGGGTCGATTTAGCTGGAACGACGATGATAACGTTTAGAAAGCTGGCGATATTTATCACGGTGAGCTTGTGCTTGCTGTTGATATACGCTTCTTTGTTTGGGAAGTACCAATTTGAAGGCAACGCCGCATTTTGGTTCGTTTTGCTGCTGGCTGCAGCGCTGGTGGCGTGTTTCCATTACCTTCGGGATCTTCGCCTTAACCTGGTACTGATCATGACCTTCTTTGTTTGGATGGGGCTGATCCTGCGATTAGCCGTACTCCAGCTCAAAGGGAACGTGGATGCCTTTGTGCAGTATGGCGATCTAACCGTCCCCGAATACAACCGAGCAACCCTTTATATATGTTTGGCGTGCGGGAGTTCTTTGCTCGGCATTATTTTCGCGGGAAAATCAGTACGCACCAGTTCAGACGCTGAACGCCCAAAGGAATCCCGGGTTTATTTTGGTTTTCTGCTCATCCTTGCTTGTCTTCAAATCACCCAGTTTTTTTATCTCTTCTATTTGACTCCATTGCTGAATCAGTTAACGACCTATCGACCCGATGAATTACTCGGAAAGGTAGTTGCTTATTTCAGGCCCGAGTTTTTTGTGTTGTCGCTATTCGCCGTGGCGATGTGGCTAATTCGACCCCTCGATACGCCTGATGGCAGCAGATGGAAGGCTTTGACGACCCTCGAACGACGGCTCCTGTTGCTCATCCTGGTTCTCTATCCTTTGGTGCGGCTCCTGGGAGGAAACCGTGGTTTTCTGTTCGAGGAGGTTTTGCAGATTGGATTTGCCGCTCTGGCGGTCTATAACTTTGGTGAGTTGCGCTTGCGACTCAACCTAAAGCGGGTAGCGATCATAGTCCTGGCTGTCTATTTGAGCAGTATTGGGTGGTTCCTGGTAGAACAGATTCGGAAAGAGGTTTTCTATTCGGGAGCCACGTTGAGCTCATTGAGTTTCGGGAAAATGGTTGAGGCCGCCGCCGAAGAGTATGACTTCTCGTTTTTTCTTGCCGCAGCATCCGCGCGCGTATACTTGCTCGATCCTGCGGTGCTGCCCATCAATGAGAACTACTACACGAATCCTGAGACTTTCATGTCTCTTGACCAGTCTGTAAAGCGATCAATCAATCGTATTGTGCCGTTGAATTCAATTAAACCGTTCCAGGTTGTTCCAGAAGAAAGTGAACTCGCTTATTACTTGATCTATCACATTGGCAGACCAGAGACCCGGCAATCTTATTCAGCCCCCGGCCTCGCATATATTACGTTTGGATGGTGGGGAGGATTGGTCTTAATGTTTGCGGTGTCGTATCTGACTGCACTTGCCTACAAATACGTTCTTCGTTGGCGAAATACTGCCTTCTCGGTGACCGCTTCGGCGGTCATCATGTATTTCTATTATGAGTGGTGGCAAACGTTCGGCTTCGATAATCTCGCCTATAAAATGGTGTGGAGCAGTTTGACCTTAGCCGCCATATTGTTTTTTTTCAATCTGTTCGTGGGCAAGCGCGCGTCAGCGAGCAATGCCAAGCCTCAGGTTCGGGAGTTGGGAGTCGCCGACACCCCGGTTTTCAGCGTGAAAGGCGAGTTGAAAGGAAGTATCAATGGATGAAGCAGCCAGCCGCATCGCGGCTTCCGCAAATGCGTTCTCGTATGACACGCAGATATTCAAGGACTACATTGATACGGCCCCGCACTTGAAACACCCCTCGCTGCAACTCTTCTATGCGAGGTTGGTCACACAACTCTTTGACGTTGCCGCAAAACACACAACCACACCAGAGGTGTTGGATCTCGGGGCCGGTGAAGGATCAGCTACCAAGCTCTTTCTGGAAGCTGGAGCAAAGGTTACGGCCGTGGATATCTCCAGGCATCAGCTCGACGTCTTGAGCACGACCTGTGCCCGGTTCGGCGACAAATTATCTGTTCGTTGTGAAGATATTAGTGACGTCCTCAAGAGCGACGAGAAAAAATACGACATCGTGGTGGCGATCTCGTTTCTCCATCACGTGCCTGACGATGTTGGCCTGATTAGGCAGGCGATAGGATTGCTTGGGCCTCATGGCCAGTTTTTCGCTTTTCAGGATCCCTTGCGATATGACTCGCTTGGGTTTTCAACACGAGCCTTCTCTTTCGTAGCTTTTTATTGGTGGCGGATTTTCAAGGGTGACCTGGTTAATGGGATGAAGAGATTTATTCGGCGTTCACGCGGCATCTACGATGAGTCAGTTCAGGACAATGCCGAATATCATGTTGTCAGGAATGGAGTTGATCAGGAGGCAATCGTGAACTTCGTAAGAGGAGAAGGGCTGCAGTGTGAACTGGTAAGCTACTTCAGTACGCAGAACGCGTTTTTCCAGCGTCTCGGGAGCGCCCTGGGTATGAAGAACACATTCGCCGTTATTGTCAGAAAGTGAATGTCTATCTTCAAAGAGCATCCCGAATTGATTCTCCCGATCAATTTCCCGCCGGGTCTCTTAGCGCACGGTTCCTGAGTTAGTTTGTTGATGAATATAACCATTGTCGCGCCGGTTCATATCTATAGCGATGTACGCGTATTCCAAAAAGAAGCCAAATCACTGGCTGCAAACGGTTATCAGGTTACCCTCATCGCCAGATCAGATCGTCGCCGGTTGGAAGATGGTGTCAGGATTCTTCCCGCCCCGGCAGCGTCAAATCGGCTAAAGCGTTTCCTGTCGTTGTTCGCCGTGCTCAGATTAGCGTTGGCAGAACGTGCAGACATTTATCACCTGCATAATCCGGACACGATTCCAATCGCGTTTGCGTTAAAGCTCTTCAGGAAGCGAATTATTTATGACACTCACGAGAATTTCGCGCAGTTCATCTTAATCAAACATTGGATCCCGCGAGTTCTGCGGCCGCCGCTCGCGCTGATTGTGAGCTGGTTGGAAGCTGCTGTGTCGCGAGTGGCTGATCGATCTATTGCTACTGAAGCCGGAGTCGTACAACGTCTGGGACGAAATGCGGTATTGATCGAAAACCCTCCGGTAACGCAGGGGCGATTGATTGACGAAGCCCGGGCCTCCGCCCGGGACCTGACACGAGGCGATGAGTTTCGGCTGGTATACGTGGGAACCATTAGTCGCGCCCGCGGACTTGACGCCATGATTGATGCCCTGGAACTGGTTAATCAAAAACGATTGTGCCGGTTGTGGCTAATTGGAGGCGGAGCAGATCGGGAAATTGAGGAAGCTCAGCAGCGACCGGGCTGGGCGTGGGTGGATTACCTCGGTGTGTTGCCCCAGGCAAACGCATTTGGATATATGCTGAAGGCTGATGTCGGCTTAGTCACATTCTTGAATATGGGCGGGCACGCTTATCTTAATCCGAACAAGCTCTTTGAATATATGTTGTTTGGCATTCCCTTTATCGCCAGTGATTTTCAAGCCTGGCGGCGGCTTGTTGATGGAGTAGGAGCCGGGGTGTTTGCCGATCCCGCTGCGATCGGCGAGATAGCCGACAAGATAAATTGGCTGGCTGAACATCCTGATGAAAGGTGCAAGATGGCGACCAGGGGCAGCAATTTTGTGCTGACGAACTACAATTGGGAGACGGAAAGTAAGAAGTTGTTGATGGTCTATAACAGCCTTACGAAGGTTGAGTCCATCTAGAGATGGTGTGCCACCGGGATTTGGCTGCGGGGCACAAGGCGACTATATGCGAGTTTGGTTAGTAAGAGCGTACGAGCCGTTGCCGACGATTGACGGCACCGGACGTTATTTACGATACGGCATGTTAGCCAGGGCACTTACCGATCGAGGTCACGAGGTGTTTTGGTGGACGTCCAATTTCGATCACGTCAGAAAACAATCTCGTCTCAAAAACCCGCCCGTGACCATCGAAATGTGGCCGGGATTCAAGATTCGATTGTTGCCGGCCCGAGAGTACAAGAAAAATATCTCGTTTGACCGCATCCGTCATAATCGGTCGGTTGCGAAGGCTTTTGCCGAAGAAGCGAGTCGATCCGATCTGCCGCCGCCGGACCTGATACTGGCGTGCGTGCCAAACCTGGAGCTAACGGAACAGGCAATAAACTACGGCCAAAGAAAGGGAATTCCGGTCGTTGTCGACGTCGAAGACGAATGGCCTGATCTTTACCTTTCTGCTTTTCCATCGAGATTTCGCGGGCTGGGTCGCGTCGTTCTGGGTACGGAATTTCGTCGGGTGAAGTATATTCTAAAGTCCGCCAGCGCAATTTTCGCTTGTTCGCAGACATACCTGCAGTGGGCTCTGGATTACGCGCAACGTCCTAAACAAGAGAACGATGAGGTGTTTGTGCTTGGGTACGTGAGGCCGGAAAACAGCCTGGACAACAATTCCGAAACCTGGCGTACGAAGCTCCAATCTGAGTATGGTATTCCGAAAGACGGGTTTGTGGTCACCTTTCTGGGGCAGTTCGGAGCTTCATACGATTTGGAGACTGTGATCGAGGCGGCTCGAATATTGAACGCTAATAACGGAGTCCCGATTCAATTTGTTCTGGCTGGCGACGGTGACAAGAGCTCAAGGTTACGAGATCAAGCGCGGGGGCTGACGAATGTCTTCTTTACTGGCTGGTTGGATCAGGCGGCGATGATTGCCCTCATGGGGATGTCTTCAATAGGCCTGGCGGCCTACACCGACCGGGCACTGCAGTCATTGCCTTATAAGCCGTTTGAATATATGGCGGCCGGCTTGCCCATCATTTCTTCGTTAAGGGGTGAATGTGAGACGTTACTCCATGAAGAGAAGATTGGAATGCATTATGATGCCGGGAATCCCGCGTCTTTGGCTGATTGCGTAAAATGGTTTTCGACTCACGCGGAGATGCGAGCACAAATGGGGAAAAGAGCCTTAGAGCTTTTTGAGGAGCGCTTCAGCACTGACGTGATCTATCCAAGGTTCGTTGATCAATTAGTCAAGATCGCCGGAAAATAGGTAGTGACATATGCCGGTAGTGGAAAATAATTAGTCGGTCGAAGAAACCAATGTATTTGCAGCAATCGAATTCAACTTCTAATCTGGAAAAGGCGCACGCAGATAATCGTAAAAAGCGCATGACAAACAGCAACGTCTACACTCCATCGCGACTGGGCATCGCCACCAAAGCAGTATTTTCCGAGTTGGACAAATTGCTTCCTAGCCAGCTCGTCCAGACACTCTTTAGCGTTAGTTTCGGTTTCTACCGAATGATGATCCGGGTTTTGTACCTGAGGTTTTGGTTGTGGGCGCTGATAACCGGAAACGAAAGAGACCGTACCAGGGCGGCGAGCGTTTTCAAGGTCATGCCTCACAGTTTGGTCGGGTGGAGTGGGTTGGAAGCAACTTACGACGCTGTCCTGGCGACCCACGAGCGCGGTATGTCGGGCAGCATCGTAGAATGCGGGGTTGCGAGGGGAGGTAGCGCTGCTTTGATGGCCCTCAATGAGGCGAGAACCGGGAGCAACCGGAAGATCTGGCTGTTCGACTCTTACGAAGGGCTCCCGGAACCATCGGTTGAGGACCTCCAGGGTAATGAAACTGGCAAGCACATTCGCCCTTTGCCGAAGGGCTCCTGCCTGGGAACTATCGAGCAGGTTTCTGAATTACTCTTTGACACGCTGCGCCTTGACCGAAACAACATAAAACTTGTTAAGGGTTGGTTCGAAAACACCTTGCCGGTCAATCGCACCTCAGTGGGTACGATCTCCGTGCTAAGAATTGATGCGGATTGGTATGACTCGGTGAAGTGCTGTCTTGATCAGCTTTATGATCAGGTAGAACCCGGCGGATATGTAATCATTGACGATTACGGGTCGTGCTTTGGAGCGCAAAAGGCAGTTGATGAATTCCTAGCGGCGCGTCAACTGTCAGTAGAATTGGTTGCAGATGGACGCGGCGGTTGTGATTTCGTTAAGCCAGGCTGACCGTTAGTTTATCAATCTTCACAACTCATGATGACCAGGCTGTTCGATATTGTTGTTGCTTCGCTCGGTCTCCTGTTTCTTTTCCCGCTGCTGTTGCTCTTTGCCGTCCTTGTCAAATTGGACTCGCCAGGGCCCGTCTTCTATCGCGGTCGGAGAACCGGGCGGTACGGCGTTGAATTCAGGATATTCAAGTTCAGGACCATGGTAGTTGACGCCGAGCAGGTGGGCGGGACGTCAACCGCCGCGAATGATTTCAGAATCACGCCCATTGGTGGCTTTCTCCGGAAATATAAGTTGGACGAGTTGCCCCAACTCTTAAATGTTCTCAAGGGCGAGATGAGTATCGTTGGCCCCAGACCCGAGGTTGAGGAGTACACGTCGTGCTACGACGACGAGGAGCGAATAGCCTTAACCGTTCGCCCCGGAATAACCGACTACGCATCAATTTGCTTCGTTAATCTTGGAGAAGTCCTCGGTAGCGAGGACGCCGATCGGGTTTATGTGGAACGCGTTCGTCCCATCAAGAACCAATTAAGAGTTAAGTACGTTCGAGAGCGCTCTTTCGCTGGTGATCTGAAGATTATTGCCCTGACGGTTTTCACTTTGGTGAGGCGACGTCCTTGGAGTATGTAAAGCTGGACAATACAGATCTATTGGTTTCGAGATTCGGATTTGGCTGTGAGCCGGCCGGAGGAACCGATTGGGGTAAGGTTGATGATCATGATTCGATTGTTGCTATCCGAAGGGCGGTAGATCTCGGAGTCAACTTTTTCGACACAGCGGATGTTTACGGGTTGGGCCGTTCGGAACAGATCCTGGCTGAAGCGTTGGGGCCGGATTGCAGGAAAGTCATAATCGCATCCAAGTTCGGCGTTAATTGGAATGTAGTTCCCGGGAATCGAGCCAGGACTTTCTTCGATAGCAGTCCAGCTCGATTACTTGAAGCCCTGGAAGGAAGCCTTCGCCGGTTGCGCCTCGATTGCATCCCTCTCTACTATATTCATTGGCCGGATCCGAAGACACCCATCGCTGATACGGTGGAAGCATTGATCAAATGCAAGGAAGCTGGGAAGATTAGGTACATAGGAGTTTCAAACTTCTCATCTGAGCAGATTCGTCAGGCGCATGCGGTCCACTCGCTGGCTACTGTGCAGGTACCATACAACTTGCTCCAGCGACAAGCAGAATCAGATGTATTACCTTGTTGTGACGAGCTAGGCATACGGGCGGTTGCGTATGGCCCTTTGGCGCAAGGGCTGCTCACCGGAAAGTATGGCGCGGATGCGAAGTTCGATAGCGACGACCGTCGCAGTCGGCTTAGCCACTTTCAGAAGGAAACACTGAAGGAGAATCTGGCCAGCGTGGAGAGGCTGGTGGTAATCGGGAAACAATATGAGAAAAAGCCTGCCCAGGTTGCTATTCGTTGGATTTTGGACAATCCGTCAATGAGCTGCGCTATAATTGGAATTAAGAACGCGTATCAACTTGAGGAGAACCTGGGGGCAATGAACTGGACCCTCGCACCCGAAGCGTGGAAATTTCTGACCGGCGAATAACTGCCTGCGACCCAGGCTCGAACGAACTGCCTCAATCGTTCAGCACCCAAACGAAGAATCGTGAAAAGTAATCCAGACACAGAAAATATTGCGAAGCTCGCGAAGAAACTGCGCCGGCATGTCCTGGACATGACTCATCAGGCGAAAAGTTCGCACATTGGTACAAATTTCTCCATGTGTGAGTTGCTCGCCGTTCTCTACGGTAAGGTCTTGCAGGTGAAACCTGCCGAGCCTGACTGGAGCGAACGAGACCGGTTCATTTTGAGCAAGGGGCACGGTTGCGCCAGTCTCTATGCGGTTTTGGCAGAATCCGGATTTTTCCCTTTGGATTGGTTGGAGACGTTTTATCAGAACGGTTCTTACCTGGCCGGGCATATTACTCACCGCCATGTGCCAGGTGTTGAAGTTTCCACTGGCTCGCTGGGCCATGGTCTTTCGATCGCCACGGGAATGGCGCTGGCCGCAAAGCGTGATCGGAAGACGCATCGCGTTTTTGTATTACTGAGCGACGGTGAATGTGATGAAGGATCCACCTGGGAGCCAATCCTGTTTGCTCCGCATCACCGTCTGGATAACTTGATTGCGATTGTTGACTACAACAAGATTCAGAGTCTTGGGACCGTAAAGGAAGTTATGGACTTGGAGCCCTTCGCGGAAAAATGGCGAGCTTTTGGCTGGGCCACGCGCGAGATCGATGGCCACAATATCGGCGAAATTGAGGAAGCCCTGACTGCGATTCCTTTTGAGGAAGGCCGCCCTTCGTGTGTGATTGCTCACACTGTCAAGGGGAAGGGCGTTAGCTTTATGGAAAATGAACTGCTCTGGCATTATCGTTCGCCGCAGGAAGAATTTGAGGCGGCGCTGGCCGAACTGGAGGCGCACGCTTGAGAACTGCCTTCATTGAAACCCTTTTCGAGCTAGCGGAGACAGACGACCGGATTACCCTAATCGTCGGCGATCTCGGTTTTGGCGTCGTCACCCGGTTCATGCAGGAGTTGCCGGGACAGTTCGTCAATGCCGGCGTCGCGGAACAGAACATGACGGGACTGGCCGCCGGAATGGCTCTTAGTGGGAAGATCGCTTTCACCTATTCGATTGCGAACTTTCCGGTCCTGCGTTGCCTGGAGCAAATTCGTAATGATATTTGTTACCATAATGCCAACGTGAAGATCGTTGCTGTCGGTGGGGGGATGGCTTATGGCTCCCTCGGCATGACGCACCACGCCACTGAAGATATTGCGATTATGCGCGCGCTGCCGAATATGGTGGTTCTGGCGCCGAATGATCCAGTCGAATCGAGGCTGGCTACGCGTGCTGTCGTAGCTCACGACGGCCCCTGCTATCTGCGGCTCGGCCGAGTTGGTGAGCCAGTGGTCCATACCTCCGATATCGACTTTCAAATCGGCAAGGCGATTCGGGTGAGGGAAGGTGATGACCTTACCCTCATTGCTACCGGTGGTCTCCTGGGTAACGCCTTGCGCGCCGCAGAGCTTCTCAGTGAAATGAGTATCCAGGCCCGGGTTCTGAGTGTTCATACTGTCAAGCCGCTGGATGCCGAGGCTGTTCTCGATGCCGCCAGAGATACGGACGCAATTTTTACGATTGAGGAACACAGCGTGATTGGCGGACTTGGCGGCGCGGTCGCGGAGTTATTATTGGAAGCCGGCGCCCGGCCCGCGAGATTTATGCGAATCGGGTTGAATAGCGCTTTTTCGTCCAAGATCGGGGACCAGGACTACTTGCGCAATCAACATGGTTTGGATGCCGCGGGGATGGTTGCGACTATTCGTCGCACCTTGGAGTCCCCGACTGGGAAGTGGGATGTTCGCGAGCTGTTGGAAGTCACCTGACTGTTTCCAGCTATCAATTAGTAAACTCCCTGGCTTTTCAGCGGGCGGAACCTGGCTCTACTCGAGGCGCCAGATTAAATGGTCCTCTAAAGTTAATTAGTGTGGACGCACTACGAGGCCTCCTCGGGATTGAAGTGTATTAGTACCGGGGAATTATTAGTCGAGAGCGTGGACCATCTCTCCTGAGAGATGCCACATTTCCCTTGTCCGGTAGGGGGACGATGATGTTAGCAATGCACTTCAACTGACGTTTGGTACTTCTCGACGATGGTCTCTCACAATGATGACCGAAACAAAAGCACAGTTTCCCAATATCCTCGAATCTTTAGGAAGGCACCGGTTATTGAGGGGCACCCTGATCATCCTCGACCTCTCTGTATTCCTGATCGCAATTGTAGTTTCGTATCTATTGCGATTTGATTTTCGGATCCCCCCAAATCACCTTAATAACTTGATCGTGCAGGCGCCTTTCCTGGTCTTGCTTCAGTTTCTGACTTTGACCCTTGCGGGTGGCCGAAACTTCATCTGGAGATATACAGGACTGACGCATATCAAGTCCTTCATCTACGCCGCGTTGGTTTCGATGACAGCCGTAACCCTGATGCGCTTACTGCTGGTTGATTCGCATCCGGTCTGGCGGATACCTCTTTCAATAAACGTCTTTGATACTGTTTTGGCTTTTGGCGGCGTCTTCGCTATGCGCATGTTGCGGCGCTCGGTCTACGAGCAACACAAGCGACGTGGACAAGTCAGGATGCAGGTCCATGGTTCCGCTAAAAAGCGGCCGGTGCTTCTAATCGGCGCGGGGCAGGCGGGGGTGCTCGCTGCGAATGAGATAGATGGTCGTGGCGATCTCGATCTGGACATCAAGGGTTTTGTAGACGATGACCGGATGAAGTTAGGCAGGCGAGTGGTTAAAGGGCGCAAGGTGCTTGGTACCACCGAAGACTTGCCTGATCTGGTTCGGTCGTTGGCAATCGATCATGTGGTAATCACCATAGCCCAGGCTTCGCGGCAGGACATTCAACGCATCGTTAAGAAGTGCGAGCAAATACCCATCAAGGTAAGAATTATTCCTGGCTTTTACGAAATACTTGATGGCAGTGTCGAGATAAGTCGCATCCGCGACGTGCAAATCGAGGACATCCTCGGTCGCGAACCGGTGCAGCTCGACGTTGAAGCGATCAGCCGGGAATTAGCAGGCAAGACAGTAATGGTAACAGGAGCGGGCGGCTCGATTGGGTCTGAGTTAGCCAGGCAGGCCATATCTTTCTCGCCAGCCAAGCTGCTGCTGGTCGAGCGCGCAGAGTTTGCACTCTTCAACATCGATCGCGAGTTGAAAGATCTCGATGCGGCTAATTGCACCATACCCCTGGTAGCGGACGTAGGAGACTTGCCGCGAATGCGCTTCATCTTCGAGTCCTATCGACCCGAGATTGTGATCCACGCGGCCGCTCACAAGCATGTTCCGCTGATGGAGTCCAATTCCATCGAAGCCATTAAGAACAATGTTTTCAACACCAGACTTTTGTGTGAGCTGGCCTCCGAGTTCAAGGTCGAGGCGTTTGTTCTGATATCGACTGATAAGGCGGTACGGCCGACGTCGATTATGGGAGCCTCAAAACGGCTGGCAGAATTGATTGCCCAGGACGTGGGCCGCCGAAGTCGAACAAGGTTTGTCGCGGTGCGTTTTGGAAATGTCATCGGATCCAACGGCTCGGCGGTCCCTATCTTTCAGGAGCAGATTCGCAAGGGTGGACCGGTAACAATCACGGATAAACGCATGACGCGTTACTTCATGACCATTCCAGAGGCGGCGCAACTGGTGTTGCAGGCCAGCACGATCGGAAAGGGCAATGAGGTATTCATTCTCGACATGGGCGCACCCGTCAGCATCATGGAACTGGCGGAAGCGCTGATTTCGCTTTCGGGATTCAGGCCGCACCATGATATTAAGATTGTCGAAACCGGGCTGCGTCCGGGCGAAAAACTCTTCGAAGAGCTGACGTTTGAAAGTGAACTGGCAGCCGTCACCTCACACCCGAAGATATTCATTAGCACAATCGCTTCTCGTAGTAGTGCAGATGTTCAGATCGCCCTCGAACGCTTGACTCGATTGGTTCATGAAAGAGACGACAATGGATTGCGTCGCTTCCTCAGTGAACTGCTTCCCGAAGCGAGGCTAAGCCTTCCCGTGGGTGAGCGATCCCGGCCCGAAGTCGAGGCTCTGGTCGCGGGATGCGGCCAGTACGCGTCTTCTTGAGTATAGTTTAAATCTCAAACGCTTCTATGTCCCACCCCTCGGGTTGACGATGAACGGGGGATTGCTCTGACCTACGAAATGGCTGAATCCAATCCTGATAAAGACCCCGTGGAGCGCAGATCGGCTGTCGATCTTATTAATCAGTTCGCGAGCTTTCTCGACGTGTCGGTTTTTTGTTGTCTTCTCGGATTGACGGTCCTGAGTGTAATTCCGTATGGGCTGGTGGATATCTGGTGGGAGGCCATATTTGAATGTCTCACGTTTGCGGTTACCGCGATCTGGCTTCTCGAAGTCCTTTTCCGTGGCCGCTGGGAAGTGAGGAAGCTTTCCGTCCTGCTGCCGCTGGTGTTGATAACCGCATTTGCGTTCGTCCAGGCGATCCCGCTCCCTGGTGCGTTGGCTTCATTGGCCAGGGGACACCTAACTGCCCAGAATACCTTGAGCATTGATCGGTACCAAACACTTCTTACTGCGCGGAAAGCGTTGGCCCTGACTTTGTTTTTCGGATTGTTGCTCCTTCACACTTCGACCCCACGGCGTTTCCGTTGGCTGATCCGAACTGTTATAGGGTTGGGATTGGCGAGTGCCCTGTTTGCCATTCTGCGACAGTTACTTCAGTCTCCTGATTCTCAAGCCGGCTTCGGTTTGTCGTTTCTTTACTACAAAGTGGGATTCGGACAGTTCCTTTCTCCAAATCTTTTCGCCTATCTGATGGAGATGGTCTTTGGCTTATTGGCAGGTCTGGTCCTCGGGGGGGGGATCCGACGCAATCATGTACTTATCTATCTGACCCTGGCAGCGTTTGTATGGACTGCGCTCGTAATGTCGAACTCGCGCGGAGGCATTCTGGCGCTGGTGGTGCAGACCGTTTTCCTGTTGTTCGTCTCGTTGAGTTGGTATTCCGCGCGGCGCCTTTCGCGTTCTGATGAACAACAACATCGTTTGCTTAAGTTCGTTCAAGGCTCGGTGTTGCTGCGGGTTCTGATGGTTGTGCTCTTGGTCATCACCCTGGTAGTAGCAGTTTTCTGGATGGGCGGCGAGAAGTTTTCCAACAGGGTAGGCGAGTTGGATATCGATCTTGCCTCCAAGGTGAGCCAAGTGAACGTCGAGGGGCGGTCAGTCGACGCTTTTAGCCGAAAGGATATCTGGCACTCCACCTGGCAACTCATCAAGCAGAACCCCGTAACCGGCGTTGGCTTTGGCTCTTTTTTCCTGGCCATTCCTGAATTTCAAAAGGGAGCAGGCAGGATAAAGCTTGAGCAGGCCCACAACGATTACCTCGACCTGGCTGCCAACGGTGGCGTGATTGCCGTTATCCTGGCTGCCTGGTTTGTAGTATTAGTGATCCGGCGCACGCAAGTCTCTTTTCGGTCGAGGGATGCTTACCGACGCGCGGCGGCGCTTGGTGCCACAGCAGGAATTCTAAGTATCGCCGCCCATAGCTTCATGGATTTCGGACTTCAGGTCACTGGAATCGCCGTAATATTTTTGACGCTCGTAACGATTTGCGTTGCCAGGATTCCAAATCAATCTGAAACTGGCTCATCATCATGAAGATCCTCCGTTTCATATTCGCCTTGATCGGACTGTTTTGCTGTTTTCAGCTAATCGTCGGCGCCGGAAGAACGGGGCTCTCAAGGCTGATGTCAACTCTCTCGATAGTCCAGCCAGGCATGGAGCCGGCAGACAGAGCAGTTCAACTGGCCCCAAACGACCCTGAGGCGCACTATACCCGCGCCCTTGCGCTTACAAACCTCGGGCAACTTCCGGAAGCGGTCGTTGAGCTTCGCGAATCGATTCGATTGCGTCCGCATCATTATTACGAGTGGTTGGATTTAGGTACGACCCTGGATCGTCTGGATGATCAGGAAGGTGCTCGCGCTGCGCTTCAGGAATCGGTTCGCTTGGCGCCGGGGTTTGCTCAGCCGCGATGGCAGCTGGGCAACCTCTTGTTCCGGCAGGAAAAGTATGAGGAAGCCTTTCCGCAGTTGCAGCTCGGAGCAAAGAGCAACCCAAGTCTCTTCAATGCGCTGCTCGATCTGGCCTGGATAGCCGCTGACGGCGACGTAAGCAGGATGGAAAAGCTAATCAAATTCGAGAGTGCCCGGGACCATCTGGCGCTGGCGAACTTCCTTGCGAAGCACGAAAAAGGCGGAGATGCGGCCCGGCACGTGCTATTGGCAGGTCAGCCCAGCGATGATCTTGATCGTGATCTCTTGCATAAGACCATTGAGCAACTAATTGCTACTCGCCAGTACTCGGATGCCTATGTCGCTTGGGCGGCAACGCATGGTTCGGTCACGGGCAATGGAGCAAAAGGACCGGGCCAGATCTTGAACGGTGACTTTGTGGATCCGATTCCGCAGAATGATCCGGGATTTGGTTGGCAGCTCTCATCCATGCCGAGCGTAGACGCATCGATTGATCTCTCGGGGCCGATCACGAATACGCGAAGCATTTCCCTTAAGTTCGGCGGCGACTCGGCGCCTGGATCCCAGATTCTATCGCAAATCGTGTTGGTTCAACCTAAGGCAAGTTATTCGGTGAGCTTTGCTGCCAGGACAGAAGAAATCGTCACAGGTGGACCTTTGGTTATTTCGATTGTCGATGCCAGCAGCCAACCCGCCACGTTATTGGGTCAATCAACTCCGCTCCCAATTGGCACTACTGATTGGAAGACAAACAAGGTGGCCTTTACTACTGGCGAACAGGCGGCAATTGCGATCAGCCTGCAACGGTTGAACTGTAGCCAAAATCCATGCCCCATCTTTGGGCGAGTTTGGTTGAGTAGGTTTGCCCTGACGAGGGAGTGAATAGTGAGAGGAGAGCCGGGCAGAGCCTTGGAATTGGCCCGGCGCCTTTCCACTTGTCTGTAACATGACTTTTCTGAGAAACCGCTATTTAGTGCTGAAAATCGAGACTTTTTGATGAAATATTTCTAAGAAAGCTCTTGACTTCCCGCTTGGATCATCGTAGAGTGCATTTTCCCCACAGAACGCTGTTATTGACTGGGGATGGGTATAGGTACTTGACCTCAAAGGAAGGGTGAAAACCATGCGATTTAGTTTACGTCCCAGAATAGTGTCAGCCCTGGTGCTGATTGGCGTTATTAATGTTTATGTCTTCGCTGCAGGAGCGGTTGTGCCAAACAACTCCACCAGCGAATCTGCGAGTCCCAAGGTGTTGCTTGGGAAGCTCATTACTACAAGCAATAGGCCCATCCTGGTAAACGGCGCCGAAGCCATCACTGGTACCGTCATTCTCTCGGGTGCTCAATTGATGACTCCTGCCGCGGGCTTGGCAATGGTGCAATTGGATAAGGTGGGAACCGTTACGGTTGCGCCGAGTTCAAGTGTCACAATTAACTTTGACAATAAGAGTGTCGGCGTCAAGGTTCTGTACGGAGATGCGAGACTTTCCACATCAACCGGTGTCAAGGGCACGGTTGTAGGTCTGACCGGCGAGCCGAGAAATGTGCCGGGTGCTCCTGTGCCGACCGACGCTGAGACCGCGCGGAACTGGGGAATCGCCGGTGTCGCGATTGGCAGCGCGGCCTTCATTTGGGCGCTGATTGCGTGGAACAAGGCTAACGACGCGAATGATAGAGCGGATGCGTTGGCAGCTCAACTGGCCGCGCTTCGTGCTTGCTTGGCTGGCCAGTCGACAAGCCCTGTTCGCGTTTGCACTAGCTTCTAATTCAGCATCAGTATCGCTGGATTTCATCTAAGAAGACACGCCGCGCCTTCGCGGTGTGTCTTCTTTGTGTTTTGTCGTGGTTCCGATTGTCTGCGCAAAGGTTCTCTTTGCCGTGCCCAAGTTGACTTCACGCTGGGCAGGTGATTGATGGAAGTACAGCAAGAGAGGCCAACTAAGGGTCCGAGCGACATGACCAGCAGGGAACATCTATTAATCCAAAAGCCGTAAGCCTCTACGGTATGGCGGGTAATTAAAGATCGGGACTTCCAAGCCTTCTCTTATGCCAGCCTGACTATCGTTGCTCCCAATCCTCCAGCATCAGGTGTCGCGTCACACCACTCCAGAACCAATGTGTTCCGACTGAGTAGGCTGCGAACAACTTGGCGCTGCACGCCGATCCCTTTGCCGTGAATGATTCGAACGGACCGATAGCCCTTCGCGTGCGCCTCCCTCAGGTATTCCTCGACGACCCTCTTTACGTCACGCGGCGGAATCGTGTGAAGATCAAAGACATCGGTGATCTCGATCACTACTGGTTCCGGAAACGGGGTATCATCGTAGTTGTCGTTTTGCATTTTCAGCGCGTGCCCTTATAATTTTCTGTGACATTGCAATCTAATAATTCGTTCCCGCTGGTTTCGCAAACCTTGTTAAGTCTACCTGGTAAAGGAGTGTCGCGTTGGCGATTCGTCTGAGCAGAACCTTTGTTCTGCGCAAACTGCATCAGTTGTCAGGCATCATGCCGCTCGGGTTTTTTCTTCTCGAGCACTTCTATACCAATTCAAAAGCGTTGGCCGGGGCGGCCGACTTCAATACCGCGGTCAAAGATCTTCAATCGATCCCGTATATCTTGTTCGTGGAGATTGGCGGCATCTTTATTCCGTTAATTTACCACGCTGTCTATGGACTGGTAATTACGGTTGAGGCTCGCCCGAATAATCTGCACTATCCGTACGCCCGGAATTGGTTCTATACGATTCAACGGGTGACCGGGATCATTCTGTTTTTCTTTATTACGTTTCACGTTTTGAATTTTCGTTTCGGTTTGATACCGGGATTGAACACAGTATCCGTCGCGCATCACCCTGATCAGAGTTTTGCCATTGTCGCGGGTGAATTCCAAAGGGCTTCAATTTTTATCGTTTACATGATCGGAATTACGGCAACGGTGTGGCACTTTGCCAACGGCATCTGGCTGTTTCTTGTTGATTGGGGAATTACGATCGGCGAGCGGGCCCAACGTTTGACCGGGTATGCGTGCATCGCGTTCGGCATTTTTCTCCTGGCAGTCGGGGTCAATGCGGCCGTCGCGTTCATCCGCCCGGGTGGTTTGCTGGGAGGACTTCTGTAGAGGGTTATGGCGAAGGGAATTAAGATCGCAATCATAGGCGGCGGGCTTGCGGGCCTGGCGGCGGCGATGAAAATTGCAGAGGCCGGTCACGACGTCGATCTCTTCTCTGTCGTCCCGGTGAAGCGATCACATTCTGTGTGTGCGCAAGGCGGAATTAACGGTGCAGTGAACACCAAAGGGGAGGGCGACTCGACTTGGGTACATTTTGACGACACCGTCTATGGCGGCGATTTTCTTGCCAATCAACCGCCTGCCAAAGCCATGTGCGAGATGGCCCCAGCGATCATCTACCTGTTTGATCGGATGGGAGTTCCATTCTCTCGCACCAGCGAGGGGCTCCTCGATTTTCGCCGCTTTGGAGGCACCAAACACCATCGCACCGCTTTTGCCGGCGCATCAACGGGCCAGCAACTCTTATATGCGCTGGATGAACAGGTGCGGCGGTTCGAAGTTGCCGGACGGGTAAAGAAATATGAAGGTTGGGAGATGATGTCGCTGGTGCTCGACGACCATCAGGTGTGTCGAGGATTGGTAGCCATGGAGCTGCGCTCGCTCGAGTTGAAAGCGTTTGCCGCGGACGCGGTGATTATTGCCAGTGGCGGCCCCGGGCTGATTTACGGCAAGTCAACCAACTCGATGGTCTGCACCGGGAGCGCCGTGGCGGCCTGTTATCAGCAGGGAGCGAAGTATGCGAACGGCGAATTCATCCAGGTCCACCCGACTTCAATTCCCGGTGAAGATAAGTTACGGCTGATGAGCGAGTCCGCGCGCGGAGAAGGTGGCCGCGTCTGGGTTCCCAGAACTAAGGGCGACAATCGTCCGCCGGCTTCGATCCCGGAAAAAGA
>Ga0070694_100000415_pt1 | contig 23233 bp, 21 predicted proteins | sample KBSK1251metaG_FD_65470 | JGI IMG/M metagenome (GOLD analysis project Ga0070694, IMG submission 65470) | Corn, switchgrass and miscanthus rhizosphere microbial communities from Kellogg Biological Station, Michigan, USA - KBS K1-25-1 metaG | ecosystem: Host-associated > Plants > Roots >... | reverse complement strand
GGAAGATCGACACCACCATCACCCTCGCGTCGTTCGATCGGGACACCGAGCTCGACGGCCTGGCGGCGAACGCCGGCTTCTCCTGGCGCTGGGGCAAGTAGCCGTATACTGACGTCACGATGCCGTTCGCCTTCACGATCGACACCTCGCGGCGTCTGGTGCTCTCCCGTGGCTGGGGCGTCCTGACCGATCGCGAGCTCGTGGCGCATGTCCGCGCCCTGGCGCAGGACCCGCGCTTCAGGCCGGACCTCCACCAGTTGTGCGATTTCGTCGACGTGACGGACGTGAGGGTCACCGCATCCGGCGTCCGGGAGATGATCGGCCTGAATCCATTCGGCGCCGGCGCCCGGCGTGCCTTGGCGGTCTCCGGCGAGGTGGCCTACGGCATGGCACGCATGTACCAGATCATGCGGGAGGATGCGCCGGACGAGGTGGAGGTCTTCCGGGACATCGATTCCGCCCTCGAATGGCTCGGCGTGGCCGAAGCGAAGACGGAGCTGCTCCGGATCCTTTCTGAAGTGCCCCCTCTCCCGGACACGGGGCGGGGCGAATAGCCGCCGGCCGGAGTAGAATGCCCTCACGATGCCCGGCGCCTACATCGTCGATCCGGCTCGGTCCCTGGTCCTGACCCGCGCGTGGGGAATCCTGACCGGCGCCGACATGCTCAATCACGCTCGCAGGCTGAGCGCCGATCCGCGCTTCCAGCCGCAGTTCAGCCAGCTCCTCGACTTCCGGGACATCACGGAGCTCCCGATCACCGCTGCGGCGGTCCGTGAGGTTGCCGCCCAGAATCCGTTCGGGACCGGCGCCCGTCGCGCCATCGTGGTCGCGAGCGACGTGGCATTCGGCATGGCGCGCATGTACCAGATCCTGGTGGAGCAATCGCCCCAGGAATTCGAAGTGTTTCGGGACATCGACGAAGCCCTGCGGTGGCTCGGCGTCGCCGACGTGAAGGCGGAGATCCTCCGGGCCCTCTCCGAAGCCCCCCCCCTGCCCGAAACGGATTGACCCCGCCGGACGGGGCTTCGCATCCGGGCCGGCGCCGCGTGGTCGTGATCGGCGCCGGGGCCGCGGGCTCGATGGCGGCCATCTTCGCGGCCACGTCTGGCGCCGAGACCCTGCTGCTCGAGCGGACCGCAGACGGCGGCCGCAAGATCCTGATCAGCGGCGGCGGGCGCTGCAACATCCTGCCGGCCCGGATCGACGAATCGCGCTTCGTGACCGACTCGTCTCCTCACCTCCTGCGCAAGATGGTCCGCTCCTGGCCGCTGCGCGAGCAGGTCGCCTTCTTCGAGAAGGAGATGGGAATTCCCCTGGCCGAAGAGCAGGAGTCGGCCAAGCTGTTCCCGGCCTCGAACCGCGCCAGGGACGTGCGGGACGGACTTCTGGATCTCGCGACCCGCCGGGGCGCGACCGTGCTGACCGGCACGACGGTCACCGATTTCGCGCCCGGGCCGGACGGCTGGCGCATCGAGCGGGACGGGGGACCGCCGCTCCTGGCGGACGCCGTCGTCGTGGCCACCGGCGGGCTCTCCGTCCCCGCCACCGGCAGCGACGGCATCGGCCTCGAGGTGGCCGGGCGGCTCGGACATGAGATGCACCCGACCTACGCGGCGCTCACTCCCCTCACCGCGGACCCGGCGCTCTTCGCCGCCCTGGCCGGCGTGTCGGCGACCGTCACGCTGAGCGCCCGCGGCGCGGGCCGGCAGGCGGACGCGACCGGCGGGTTCCTGTTCACGCACAAGGGCTACAGCGGGCCCGTGGTGCTCGACGTCTCGCACGTCGCGGTGCGCTCGCGCCAGGAGAACGGGCCGCCGGCTCGCCTCCGCGTGCGCTGGACGCGGCTGGACGAGCGGGCCTGGGAGCTGGCCCTGCGTCCCGGGGTCTCGCGCACCGTGGCGGCGGCGCTCCGCGCCGAGCTTCCGGAACGGCTCGCGGGCGCCCTGCTCGAGGTCGCCGGGGTCGCTCCCGCCCGGTCCCTCTCGGAGCTGCGCCGCGCCGAGCGGCTGCGGCTGATCGAGACCCTGGTCCGGGGGGAGCTGCCGTGGACCGGGGACGAAGGGTATCGCAAGGCCGAGGTGACCGGCGGCGGCGTGAGCCTCGCCGAGATCGACCCGCGCACGATGGAAAGCCGCCGGCACCCGGGGCTCTTCCTGTGCGGCGAGATGCTCGACGCCTTCGGGCCGATCGGCGGCTACAACTTCCTCTGGGCCTGGGCGACGGGACGGGCCGCCGGTCTCGGCGCCGCGGGGATCGGCGGTGGCTCGCGCGGGCGGAGGCAGCCCGGGCAGGGCGCCGTGGCATAATCCGCGCCATGGATCTCCGCTGGTACGAGACCTTCTTCCAGGGCATCGTCCTGGACATGTGGCACAAGGCGAGGCCGCCCGAGCAGACGCGCCTCGAGGCCGATTTCCTGGCGCGCGCCCTGCGGCTGCGGCCGGGGGACCGGGTGCTGGACGTCCCGTGCGGCGCCGGCCGGCACGCCCTCGAGCTGGCCTCGCGTGGCTTCGCGGTGACCGGCGTCGATCTCTCGAAGGAGCAGATCGACATGGCGCGCGCGGCTTCGGCCGCCGCACGCCTGAGCGTCGAGTGGCGCCGGGCCGACATGCGGGAGCTCCCCTGGCGATCCGAGTTCGCCGCCGCCTACTGCTTCGGCAACAGCTTCGGGTACATCGAGCCGGCGGGGCTCAAGGAGTTCGTCGGGGCGATCTCCCGGGCGCTGAAGCCCGGCGCCCGCTTCGTGCTCGACAGCGGCATGACCGCCGAGTCGATCCTGCCCAACCTCGTCGAGCGGGAGTGGGCGAAGGTCGACGACATCCTGTTTCTCGAGGAGAACCGCTACCACGCCGTGGAAGGGTGCTACGAGACGACCTACACCTTCGTGCGCGGGGGGGAGACCGTCACGCGGACGGGGCTGCACTGGGTGTACACGCTCCGCGAGATCCGCGCCCTGCTCGCCGACGCGGGCCTGGTCGCCGAGGATCCGTTGGGCTCCCTCGACGGCGCCCCGTTCCAGGCCGGGTCGCACTACCTCATCCTGGCGTCCACCAAGACCTGAGCGGGTACGCTACCCGGAGGCCCGGCCCGCCGGCTGGACGTCGAAGGCCAGGCGCCGGTGCGCCTCCCGCAGCGCCGCCTCGACCTTCGCGGGGCTCGACGCGCGCGCGAAGAGGAACCCCAGGTACGACGACCCCTCCGGCAGCGGCACCAGAGGCTTGCCGAGAGTGGCGCTGAGGGTGACCTCCTCGATCCCCTTCACCTCCCGCGCCTCCTGAAGGCCCGAGACGCCGCGCAGGATTCCGGCGCGCGGGATCGGGATCATCATGACGCCGGCGGGGCGCGCCTCGCGCCTCAGCCGCGTGACGTCCCGCCCCAGGGCATGCATCAGGATGACCTCCTCGAGCGACAGGCCGGTCGAGAAGCGCAGGGCGCGCGAGCAGAGCCCGCCGATCGACCGCGCCGCCAGCTCGATCAGCCAGGGGCCTCTGGCGTTCAGCCGCAGCTCGGCGTGCACGGGCCCGGTGGTCAGGCCGAGAGCGCGGGCGGCCCGGGCCGTCAGGGACTCGATCGCCCGGCGGCTCGTCGCCGGCAGGCGGGCCGGGGTCACGTAGAGCGTCTCTTCGAAGAACGGTCCGTCGAGCGGGTCCGGCTTGTCGAAGAGGGCCAGGACCTTGAGGCGCCCGTCGACGAGCAACCCTTCCAGGGCGACCTCGACCCCGGGGACGAACTCCTCCACGAGGACCAGGCGGGCGGCCTCCCCTCCCCTGTCCCGGACGTCCGGGTCCGCGAGCAGCGCTTCGATGCGGCGGAAGGCGGCGACGAACTGCCGCGGGTCGTCGGCGCGGATCACGCCGCGGCTGGCGGCCAGGAACGTCGGCTTCAGGACGCACGGAAACGTCTGGCGACGGGCGGCCACGGCGGGATCGTCGTCGAGCGTCAGCAGATCGTACCGCGGCGTCCGGACGCCCGCGGCGTGCAGGATGCGCCGCAGGGTGTCCTTGCGCCGCGCGGCGCGCGCCGCCTCGGGCGGGTTGTGGGGCAGGCCGAGCCGGGCGGACGCGGCCGCCGCCACGACCGCGCTCTCGTCGTCGGTCGGGACGATGGCCATGAAGGGATGGCTCGCGGCGAACGCGGCGATCTGCGCGGCGGCGGTCTCCGGGTCGCGCCGGTCGAGCGTCACGCCGCGCGCCGGCTGCAGGGCCTGCAGCGCCTGCTTCCGGTCGGAGCCGACGACGGTCTCGACGCCGAGCCGGGCCGCCGCCTCGATGAAGTCGCGCGCGCGGTACGTCGTCGTAGGCAGAAGCAGCAGCACGCGCGCCGGCGGACCCGCCGCCGGATGCGCGGACCGGCCGGTGGCCCGGCGCGCGCGCCGGGCCGGGCGGTTCGATCGACGGGGCACCTGCGCTCCTGTCAGGCCCTGTCGTCCATCGGGATGTAGTCGCGGCGGGTCGCGCCGGTGTACACCTGGCGCGGGCGGGCGATCCTCTGCTCGGGATCGAGGAGCATCTCCTCCCACTGGGCCAGCCAGCCGCAGGTGCGCGGGATGGCGAACAGGACCGGGAAGGTCTCCACCGGGAAGCCCATGCTCTGGTAGATGAGCCCGGAATAGAAATCCACGTTCGGGTAGAGCTTGCGGCTGACGAAGTAGTCGTCCTGCAGGGCGATGCGCTCGAGCTCCAGGGCGATGTCGAGCAGCGGGTTCCGGCCCGTGACCTCGAACACCTGATCGGCGATCTGCTTGATGATGCGGGCGCGCGGGTCGTAGTTCTTGTAGACGCGGTGGCCGAAGCCCATCAGGCGCGTCTGCCCCTGCTTGACCCTCTGGATGTACTCCGGCACGCGGTCCTTCGAACCGATCTCCTTCAGCATGCGCAGGACCATCTCGTTGGCGCCGCCGTGCAGCGGGCCGTAGAGCGCCGCGACGCCGGCCGCCACCGCCGAGTACGGGTCGGGGTGCGAGGAGCCGACGGCGCGCATGGCGAGAGTCGAGCAGTTCTGCTCGTGGTCGGCGTGCAGGACGAACAGGACGTCGAGCGCCCGCTCCAGCACCGGGTTCGGCCGGTACTTCGACTCGGCCATCCGGAACAGCATGTTCAGGAAGTTGCCCGTGTACGACAGGTCGTTGTCGGGATAGACGAACGGCAGCCCGACGCTGGCGCGGTAGGCGAACGCCGCGAGCGTCGGCATCTTGGCGATCAGCCGGACCATCTGGTTGCGCCTCGCCACCGGGTCGAAGATGTTGCTCGCCTCGCGGTAGAAGGTCGACAGCGCCGCGACCGCGCTGACCATGATCCCCATCGGGTGGGCGTCGTAGCGGAACGCCTCGATGAAGCGCTTCATGGTCTCGTGCAGGAAGGTGTGGTGCGTGATCGAGAACACCCACTCCTCGTGCTCCTTGCGGTTCGGCAGCTCGCCATTCAGGACGAGGTAGGCCACCTCGAGGAAGGTGCTGTGCTCGGCCAGATCCTCGATCGGGTACCCGCGGTAGTTCAGGATCCCCTTGTCCCCGTCGATCATCGTGATCCGGCTGCGGCACAGGGCGGTGTTCGTGAAGGCCGGGTCGTAGGACATGAGCCCGAAGTCGTCCTCGGAGGTCTTGATGTCGCGCAGGGCCAGGGCCCTGATGGTGCCGGTCTCGATCGGCACCTCGTACGACTTGCCGGTGCGGTTGTCCGTGATGGTGAGCGTCTCGCTTGGAGCCTGGGTCGGGCGGGGCATCGACGGCCTCCGAAATGGCGACGTTCCTAGGTTACCCCAGATCCTTCTTCCTGAGCATCTTGATCAGGCGCCGCATGTCGCGCGGCGGATCCGCATGGAACTCGACGCGCTTTCCCGTGATCGGGTGCAGGAAACGGAGGGTCCGCGCGTGCAGGGCGGTCCGGCCGATGAGCGGCGACGCCTTGCCGTAGCTCTTGTCCCCGAGGAGCGGGTGGCCCGCCTCCGCGAAGTGCACCCGGATCTGGTTCCTCCGTCCGGTCTTCAGTCGAATGGACAGCACCGTGGCGCCGGGCAGGCGCTCGGTCACCGTGTACTCGGTGATCGCCTCCTTCCCCTCGCCCGGCCGGCGCGTCGTGCTGACCTTGAGGCTCTTCCTGTCCTCGACCAGGCGGCTCTGGAACTTTCCCTCGTCCGGCTCCACCCGCCCCGACGCGACCGCCATGTAGACCCGCTCGATCGTCCGCCGCACGAACTGGGATTCGAGCCCCTCGAACGCCCGGCGCGACCGGGCGAACAGCAGGAGGCCGCTGGTGTCCCAGTCGAGCCGGTTCAAGAGGAAAAGGGCCGGGCGGCGGACTCCCCTCTCGCGCTCGGCCTCGAGGAGCCGGTCGACCAGGCTGTCCTCGTCCTCGCGCAGGGGGGTCGGGACGCTCAGGAGCCGGGGCTGCTTCTCGACGACGAGGAGCTCGCGTTCCTGGTGGACGATCCGGTACCCCTCGCCGGGACGGGGAGGGGGCTGCGGGCGGTAGCGCCGTGACTCATCGATCCGGACTTCGTAGCGCTCGCCCGCCGCGACGCGGCGCGCGTACTCGCCCGGGGGGATCGGGCGCGGAGCGCGGCCGCCGCCCGGCAGGGTGACCGACCCGGCGTCGATCAGCCCCCGCGCCTCGCTGTGGCTGAATCCCCCCCGATCGTGAAGGATCGCCTGCAGCGTCCTGCCGGCCTCCTCGGGGGTGACTTCGAGGACCAGGCTCTTCAACCGGCGAACGACCCGAGCGCCTTCGCCTCGTCCTGGAAGATCTCGAAGATCAGGTGCAGGGAGAGCATCGACAGCACGTTGTAGACCGTCTGCGTCGGCATCAGGAGCTTCACATCCCCCTTCTTCTCGACGTAGCGCTTCTTGGCCGCGACCAGCTCGCCGATCCCCGCGCTGTCCACGTAGTCGACCGACTTCAGATTGATGATGAGGCGGGTGTTCCCCTCCGCGAGGAGCCCCTTCACCGTCTTGTCGAGCAGCTCCACCGCCTCGCCCAAGGTCAGCTTTCCCTTGATGTCGAGTATCCGGACTGCGCCTGCTTCCCTGACCTTCAAGCTCATGCTCCCCTCCAAGCGATTCGACTGCCGCGGGCATCGCGGTGGGGGCCATTGTACACTCCCCCCATGAGAGTCCGCCGCCTTGCCACCCGGACCGCGTCGTTGTCCGTGCTCCTTCTCGCCGCCCTGGCCGCCGCCGGCGCGGCCGGGCCGCGGGCTGCCGGGGCGGGACCGGAGGCGTTCGCGGCGAGCCCGCTGTGGGACGACGGGAAGGCCGAGATCGACGCCTACGACGCCTCGGTGCGCCGCTACGGCGTGATGCGCCGGCTGACCGCCTACCTGATCGTCGTGAAGGAGGACTTCTCGAAGACCCAGCTCGTCAAGGCCGACCCCGGCCACGACCCGGCCGACCTCCTCACCGTCCTGAAGCTGAATCACGTCATCAACTACCAGACCGGCATCTACAGCTATCACCAGATGGCCTCGGCCTTCTTCGACCGGGGGACCATGGAGCTCGTGAAGCTGTCGCTCACGTCCAACGAGTGGTGCGGCAACACCTACAAGGAGTACACGCGGCGGGACGGAGGCGGCACGCTCCACGTGCACACCTACTGGGACGGCCAGGCCGAGGCGACCTGGCCGGTTCCCGCCGGCCCGGACACCGTCTTCTACGACACGCTCCCGGTCTTCATCCGATCGCTCCCGCAGGCGCCGGGGACGGCCCGATCGCTAAGCCTCGTCCCGACGCAGATCGACAGCCGGGGGGCGAAGCCCGAGATCCGGCCCGCGACCCTGAAGGCGGCCGCCGAGGAGCGGGTCAAGTCCCCGGCCGGGGAGTTCCGCGCCCTCCGCTGGGAGCTGCGTGCCGGGGACGGTCCGCCCGAGACGTTCTGGACGGCGCGGGATCACCCGTATGTCCTCGTGGCGTGGGACCGCCCCGACGGGAGCGCGTACCGCCTGAAGTGGACCCGGCGGCTGGCCTACTGGACGCTCAACCGCCCTGGGGACGAGCGGTATCTGGAGGGGCCGGCGCCTGGAACGCCGCGGCGATCTCCGCCAGGGAGATCGGATCCCCCAGGCGGGCGATCTCCGCGGGGCGGCCCACGACGATGAGGCCGTCGCCGGGCTTCAGCTCGGTGCTGGGATCGGGCATGATGCGGCGCTCCCGGCCGCCGGGAAGCGTCCGCTTCAATTCGATGATGTTCACGCCGAAGCGCTGGCGGGCCCCCAGCTCGCGCAGTGTCATGGCGGGGAACGACTCCGGCAGGCTGACCATCGCGACCACGTACTCCCCCGGCAGCTCGACGAAGGTCGTCTGCGGTCGCTCGCCCGGGCCGCGCCGCTCGAAGCGCGCCAGGCGCGCCTCCTTGTGCAGGACCTCCTGGCTGTAGACCGCGATGATGTCTCCCGCCGACAGCTCCCCCACCAGGCGTCGCGTTTCGGGCGAGTCGATGACCGGCAGCCGATCGCGGCTCACCTGCTTCCAGCGGCCGATCGCGACGGACAGGAGATCGTCCTCGCGCAGCACCGGCACGTCGGTGTACATGACGTCCCGGGCGCGCAGCGTCTGCGCCGCGTCGGGATTGCGCAGGGGCTCGGAGAGGTCCCCCAGCGTGATCGCCCCCAGCAGGCGGCCGTCCTCGCCGACCACGAACATCTCCTTCCGCCCCTCCTCGAGCAGCCGCTTCATGACCACGCCGACGCTCTCCAGCTCGTTCACCGGGGCGCAGGCCGAGCGCATCAGGTCGCGCACCTGGATGGTGTCCATGACCAGCTCCTCCGTCCTCGCCCCCAGCCGGACGCCAGCCTCGATCAGGGACTCGGTGTAGATCGACTCGCGGTGCAGGAGGCGCGACACCACGACCGCGCCGGTGCAGGCGACCATGAGCGGCAGGATGACCTCGTAGTCCCCGGTCAGCTCGAAGATGATCATGATCGAGGTCAGGGGCACCTGCGTGGTCCCCGCGATCATCGCCCCCATCCCGACCAGCGCGTAGGCCCCGGGCTCCGAGGTCACATTCGGAAACGTCTCGTTGCACCACGCGCCGTAGACGTATCCGAGCGACGAGCCGATGAACAGGGTCGGCGTGAACAGGCCGCCCGATCCCCCCGACCCCGCGGTCACGGCGGTCGCGGCGAGCTTCAGGAACGGCAGCAGGAGCACCAGGCCGAGCGGCACGATGCCGTCGTCGAGCAGGATGTGGTTGGTCGTGTCGTAGCCGTTGCCGAACACGTGCGGGTAGAAGGCGCCGATCGCCCCGAGCAGCGCGAACCCCGCCACCGGCTTCGCCCATTCCGGGACCGGCATCTTCTTGAATCCCTTCTCCGCGCCGCGCAGCGTCAGGATGAAGAGCGACGAGGCGATGCCGATGAGGATGCCCATCACGAGGTAGTGCCAGAGCTCCCAGCCGCTGGTCAGGGTGCTGTAGGCGGGCGGGTTGTACGCCGGGTAGGCGCTCACCAGGTGGCGGGAGATGACCGTGCCGATGGCCGCGGCGACGACGATCGGGCCGAAGCTCTCCAGCGCGAAGTTGCCGAGGATGACCTCGAGCGCGAACAGCGCGCCGCCGATCGGCGCGTTGTAGGCCGCCGCGATGCCGGCCGCGGCCCCGCACCCGAGCAGGATGTTCAGCCGGTTGCCGGACAGGCGGAAGCGCCGGCCGAGGACCGAGCCGAGCGCCGCACCGACGCGGATCAGCGGTCCCTCCCGTCCGAGCGACCCGCCGGTGCCGACCGTGATGATGGTCGCCCCCGCCTTCAGGAGGCTGCGGCCGAGGTGCAGGACCCCGCCGCGCTGCGCCACCGCCTCGATGAGGGCGGCCGTGCCGTGCCCGCCGACCTGCTGCCTGGTCACGAAGATGAGAAGGCCGATGATCGCCCCGCCCAGCACCGGGACGAGGAACCGGTGCCACATCGGCAGGGCCAGGGCGTGATCGAGGATCTCGTGGCGCGATCCCCAGAAGAGCCCCTGGAACAGCCCCAGCAGGCGGATCAGCGCCACCGACGCGAGCCCGGTGACGACCCCGGTCAGGGGGACCAGGAGGAGGAACCGCTTCTCCCCGGGCGGGCGATGCCGGAGCGAGACGAACGGACGCCAGTCGGCGAACATCCGCAGACGGTTCAGTCGCCGCCCTCCATGCACCCTCCCATGTCATTGTAATTCCTGGGCCCGGTTGGCGCTCGTCGTCTCTGCTAGAATGGCGCGCCGCCGCGGAGCCTCGAACCGTCCCGATGACACCCCCCGACAGCAGCACCGGCCCCGCCGCCGGGCGCGCGCCCGCCTCGCAATCCATCCTGATGATGGCCGCCCCGCTCATCCTGTCGTTCCAGATGCGGTCGCTGTTCACCTTCGTCGACCTGGCGTTCGCCGCGACCCTGGGGGACGCTGCCATCGCCGCGGTCGGCGGCCTGTCGTTCCCGTACGAGATCCTGATGATCGCCTGCTGGGTCGGCCTGTCCACCGGGATGACCGCGAACCTGTCGCAGGCGATGGGGCGCCGGCAGGGGGAGCGCATCCAGCAGATCCTCACCGTGTCGCGCCGCATCGTCTGGACCCTCGTGCCGGTCTTCTCGGCCATCGCCCTGTACATCTATTTCGGCGCGTACAGGATGGGGCTCGACCCCGCCCTGGCGCGGCAGTTCTCCATCTACGGCGGCGTCCTCATCGGCGGCTCGGCCTTCACCGCCTTCTGGTCGATCATCCCCGACTCGATCATCAAGGCGCACCACGACACCCGCTCCACCATGTGGGCCGGCATCTGGTCGAACCTCATCAACGTCGGCCTGAACGCCGTGTTCCTGTTCGTCTTCCACTGGGGGGTGTTCGGGATCGCCCTGTCGACCGTCCTCGGCAGGCTCGGCGGGCTGGTCTACGCGCTGCGCAAGGCGGCGAAGCACGAGGCGGCGCGCCAGGCGAGCGGCCTCGACAGCGACGCCACCCGGGACCCGGCCCCCTTCACGTCCCTGATGTCCCTCGCCGTCCCGGCGGTCCTGACCTACGGGCTGATGGCGGTCGAGACCGGCCTGGTCAACTGGCTCCTGGCCCGGCAGACCGGGGCCACCGAGACGATCGCGGCCTACGGCATCTTCTCGCGCGTCCTGCAGTTCGCCGCCATGCCGATCATCGCCTGCGCGGTGGCGGTCCTGCCGTTCGTGGCCCGGCGCTTCGGCGAAGGGGACATCGGCGCCGTCCGGCGGGGCATGCGCCAGATCACCCTGGCGGCGGCCGCCTACTGCATCGTCCTGGTGACGCCGGCCCTCCTCCTGGGCGGCCCGCGCCTCGCCCGCGCCCTCGCCGAGTCCGCCCGCACCGCCGATCTCGCCACCATCGCCCTCCGCTTCTGCCCCCTGGCCTGCCTCGTCATGGTCCCCTTCGTCCTGTGCCGCCCGGCATTCGAAGGCCTGCAGCGCGGCCGCCCCGGTTTGACCATGGCGGTCCTCCGCTACGCCATCCTGACGATCCCCTGCGCCTTCCTGGGGATGCAGGCGGCCGCGGCCCTGTCCGCCGAGCCGCTGTACGGACTGCTGGGGGGGCTCGTCGTCGCCTCCTCCATTTCCTCGGCCGTGTTCCTGGCCTGGCTGAGGCGCACCCTGCGCGGCCTCGAGGTCCGGCCGGGCTGAAGCGCTGGACTCCCGCGGCGAAAACACTAAATTGTCACGTGCCATGCCTGGGCGCGCCGCCACACCCCTGTCCCGGCCCGAATTCGAGGCCGCGGAGCCACCCGATCGGGTGAGCTCCTCCACCGTCCCCTTCCTCGGGTTCATGCTCTGTCTCGTGGTCTCGGGGATGAGCGGGCTGATCTACGAGGTCGCCTGGGTGCGATCGCTCGAGCTGGTCTTCGGCGCGACGTCGTTCGCGGTGGCGACCGTCCTCGCGGCGTTCATGGGCGGGCTCGCCTGCGGCTCCGCCTGGATGGGCCGGCAGGCGCACCGGCTCCGTAGCTTCCGGCCGCTCCATGTCTACGCCGCCATCGAATGCCTGATCGGGATCCTCGGCCTCCTGGTCCCCGTCCTGCTCCAGGCGCTCGTCCCGCTCTACCGCCTGAGCTGGGATCATCTGCACGCATCCTTCTTCCTGTTCAGCCTGGGGCGGCTGGCGCTCTGCGGCTCGGTCCTGCTCCTCCCGACGGCGCTGATGGGTGCGACCCTCCCCGTGGCCAGCCGCGTGGCCTCTTTGGGGGGCGGGGCCGAGACGGGCCGGAGGATCGGGCTCCTGTACGCCGCGAACACCTTCGGAGCGGTCCTGGGCTGCGCCTTTGCCGGGCTGGTCCTGCTGCCGACCTTTGGACTGAGGCGGACGGAGTGGCTCGCCGTCGGCCTGAACCTCCTCGCCGCCTCGGGGGCCGTCCTCCTGGCCCGGTACCGGCGCGGCCCGCGCGCGGCGCACGAGGCGGCCCCCCCGGCGGACGAACTCCCCGAAGCGGAGGAGCGGCGGACGCAGGTCGCGGGAACGGATCGCGCGGGCGGCCGCACGCTCATCGCCATCTACGCGATCTCGGGGGCCGTCGCCATGGCGTTCGAGGTCGCGTGGAGCCGCCTCCTCGTCCTGGTCCTGGGGTCCTCGACCTATTCGTACACCATCATGCTCACGACCTTCCTGCTGGGCCTCGCGGCGGGGGCCTGGATCGCCGCGCGTCTCATGAAGAGCCACGCGCCGGCCCTCCTGGCGGCCTCGCTGGCGCAGGTGCTCGTCGCCCTCACGACGTACCTGGGCCTCTATCTCGTCCGCGAGCTGCCGTTCCTGTACGTCCTGGCGCACGATCGGCTGCACCCATCGGCCCGCGGGCTCCTCGGCGTGCAGCTGGCGCTGGCCGCCGCGGTCATGATCCTCCCGACGCTCGCCCTGGGGGCGATGTTCCCGATCGTGTTGTCCGGCCTGTCCTCGCTGCGCGCCTCGGCCCCGCGCGTGGTCGGCCGGGCCTACGCCTGGAACACGGTCGGCGCGATCGCGGGATCGCTTCTGGCCGGCTTCTGCCTGCTCCCCCGTCTCGGCAGCCGGGGGACGATCCTGGCCGGCATCGTGACCAGCGCGCTTCTGGCGCTCTGGGGCCTGCTCGCGGCGCGGCCGGCCCCTGCCGCACGGCTCCGCGTCCTGTTCGCCTGCGCGGTCGCCGCCTTCGTGGCCAACGCGGTCGTCGCCTCCCCCGCCCTGCCCCCCGAGATCCTGTCGAGCGGCGTGTTCCGCTACGCCGATCGCTACCTCGGCTCGGACCGCGGCAGGTTCCTCGAGGAGACCAGGGCCAGCCACGGCGAGATCCTGCTGTTCAAGGAGGGGCTGACCTGCACGGTGACCGTCTTCCGCACCACCAAGGCCCTGAGCCTCCTGGTCAACGGCAAGCCGGACGCCTCGGTCCCCCCCGGCCTGGCCTCGCCGTTCGCCTGGATGAAGACGGCCCGGACGGGAGACCTGCCGACCCAGGTCCTGGTGGCCCAGGTCCCGATGCTCCTCGCGCCGCGGGCCGGGCGCGTCCTCGTGGTCGGCCTGGGGAGCGGCGTGACGCTCGGCTCGACCCTGGGCCATCCGGCGGAGACGATCGACTGCGTCGAGCTGGAGAGCGCGGTCGTCGAAGGGAGCCGCTGGTTCGACTCCCAGAGCGGCGCGCCGCTCGACGACCCGCGCGTGCGGCTGGTGGTCAACGACGCGCGCAACCACCTGCTGGTGACGCGGGAGCCGTACGACGTGATCATCTCCGAGCCCTCGAACCCGTGGGTGGCGGGGGCGGCCAGCCTGTTCACTCGCGATTTCTTCGCCCTGGCCAAATCGCACCTGAGCGCGGACGGCGTCTTCTGCCAGTGGGTGCAGCTCTACGAGCTGACGGCCGAGGACTTCCGTTCGATCCTGAGGGGCTTCTCCTCGGTCTTTCCGGGCGTGCACGTCTTCCGCGTCGCCTCCGACGCCATCGTCATCGGCACGAACGGCCGCGAGCCGTTTCCCCTCGATGCGATCCTGCGGCACGCCAACGCGAAGGTGCTCGCCGACCTCGAGCGGATCGGCATCAGGACCCCGGACGATCTCCTGGCGCACTACTGGGTCGGCGGCGAGGAGCTGCGGTCCCGCCTCGGACAGGGGCCGGTGAACACCGACGACAACATGCTGATCGAGTTCGCCGCCCCGCTGCGCATGCTGTCCCGCCGCAAGGCCGAGCAGGAGGCGCAGGCGCGCGAGCTGGCCTCGATGTTCTCCGACGGCACCACCGGCATGGCGCGGCAGGTCCGGCTTCCGGCCGATCGGGGGATCCAGAGCCTCTTCTGGGCGCGCCTGGCCGCCGCCTCGGTGGCGCAGGGGTACCCGGACGTCGCCGGGGTGTACGCCTCGCGCTCCCTGCTCCTGGAGCGCAATCCGCTGGCGGCGCGCGCCGCGGGCGAGGCGTTGGCGCTCGGGAACAGGAAAGACGAATCGCGCGAATGGCTCGCCGCGGCGGCGCGCGATTTCCCGCGTGACCCTGGTCTGAGGCGGGCGCTCGTCGATCTCGCGAGGCAGAAAGAGGACTGGCCCGCGGTGCGCCGCCACGCGCAGGCGCTTCTGGATCGGGAGCCGAGGGATCGGACGGCGCGCCTGCGGCTCGGCGAGAGCCTTCTTCGTCTGGGAGATCCTCACGCCGCCCTGCGTGTCCTGGATCCCCTCGCCCCGCCCGCGCCCGGGACCGTCGCGGCGGAGGTCCCCCCCGGCGCGACGGAATCCGACGACCTCCCCTCCCTCCTGGGGGCCGCGCTGCACGGGAGCGGCCAATGGGCGGAGGCCGTGGCCCCCCTGCGCAAGCACCTGCGCACCCACCCCGCCGACGGTACCGCGCGCACGATGCTGGCCGAGGCGCTCGAGCGCGCCGGACGCCTGAACGAGGCGCGCGCCGAGCGCCGCCGGCTCGGGCCGGACGCCGCGCGCCTGGCCGCCGACAGGCTGGCCGCGGCCCGAAGCGGATGGGAGGCCCCTCCCGACCGGCTGGTCGCGCTTCTCGAGGATGCCCGGGATCTGGATCCCGCCAACGAAGAGGCTCCGCTCCTTCTGGCGCGGGCCCGCGCCCTCGTGGGGGAACGCGACGCGGCGGCGGCGCTTCTCGAGGAGTTCCTCGAGACGCACCCGGACCGCCCCTGGGCGATCGGTTTTCTGGGAGAGCTCGAAGCGGCCCGCGGAGACGCGGAGAGGGGGCGCCTGCTGGCCGCCCGCTACGTGGCGCTCACCGGCCGCGCATGGGAATCGCTGGGAGTCGCGGGCAACGGGGATCGTTCCCCCGCTCCCTGACGCGGCCTACTGGGCGACGACGAAGAGAATCTTCTGCCCGCGGAGCGCGGTCTCGTTCAGCACGGTGACCTCGACCGTGCCGTCCTCCACGAAGCGGACGCCGATGTCGCGCCCTTCCTTGAGGAACGTCGGAACGACCCGCACATCCGTTATGTGATCGATGCCGAACTGGCTCGGCTTGAGGGTGATCGTTTTCGTCTTGGTCAGGTCGATGTTGTTGGCGAACTTCACCTCGCCGATGTTCTCGACCTTGTTGACCGTCCGCAGGACGCCGCGGGCCCGCAGGCGATCCTCGAGATCGGCGTCGTACCAGACCGAGTTCTGGTGCTCGGACAGCTTGGCGCTGGTGACGCGGTAGTTCTCCTCGGCCTTGTTCTTCTCCATCTCGAGCTGGGACACGGTCGACTCGAGGGCCGACTTCTTCGCCTCGAGCGCCTCGATGTCCTTCTGGAGATTGTCGCGCACCTCCTCCAGGCTCGCCTTCTCATCCGACAGGGTGTTCGCCTTGGCGACGGCCACCTCGCGCTCCTGGATCAGCCTCATCTCCTTGGCGCGCACCAGGGCCAGCGGGCTCCGCTTGGCGTCCCCCTGCGCGACCCAGGTGCCGAAGAAGTCCTTCGCCGGGTCGTAGTAGAAGTGGACCTTCATCCCCTTGTCCATGCCGGTCTCGAGGATGTTGAGGCGCGCGACCAGCTCCTTGGCCCGGCTCTCCGGGACCCCCTTGTCCTTCACCAGGTACTGGATCGCCAGCTTCATGTGCGTGTCGCCGGGCTTCACCTCGACGCCGTCTTTGGGAAGGAGCGCCTCGAGCTGCGTCACCTTGTTCTGCAGGTCGCGGATCTTCTTCATGTCCTCCACGACCTGGCCCAGGATCCCGCGGTACGACGGGTCCTTCTCGTTGCGCACCAGCTCGTCGAGCGCCGCTTCCTCTTCGGCGCTGAGGCCCTGAAGGAAGACCTTCGAGAAGGAGACCGACTTGCCGCCGATCGCCTCCATCTTCGAGTTGTACTGCTTGATGCGGTCGTAGATCTGATGGGTGTCGCCGTCGATCGAGTCGCGCGCCGACTTCAGCTCGACCAGCAGCTTCTCCATGTTCATCGGGATCGGCCGCTCGGTCAGCTTCTTCGGGAACATCGCGAAGTAGCCGAAGTACCCGCCGACGCCCAGCCCAGCCGCGACCACGACGCCGCCCAGGATCAGGAGGAGCGTCTTATAATTGCGCTTTGGCTTCTCGTCCGGAAGCTTGTAGTCTTCTACTGGGTCGTCGAACAGACTCTGCGCCATGATCGAGGTCCTCTCCTGTGCGAAAGTCCATCGATTGTAGCGTGATACGAGGATCGGCGCAACCGGAAAGAGAGCCCCCCGTGCGGCGTTCGAGCAGAGCCCTGGCGGCGTGTCTGGCCCTTGGAATCGGGCTGGTCCTGGGGGCCGTTCCGGCCCCGGGCCGGTCGGAGGCCCGGCCGGCGGGCCCCGTATCCCTTGTGCTCGGGCCGGACGGGCACCTCTATTCCTGGCGCGCCGGGGCCGGGGGACTCGGACCCCTCCCGGCCACCCTGGGCCGGATCGACCGGACCACCGTCAACGATATGGCGGTCTCCGAGGACGGCAGGAGCTTCCTCGTCCTGCCGGCCGCGACACCGGTCTCGGGCCCTGGCGGGAAGCCGCAGAAGGCGTCCCGGCGGCCACGCGCCGAAGGGCTCGCCGTCCTGGTCTCCTCCCCGGACCCCTCGGGGCCCCCGCGGATCGTGAGCGAGTTCCGCTTCGACGGCGAGGGGCGGCGGGCGGTCCTGTCCCCGGACGGCACCAGGGCCTTCGTGGTGTCCGCCCGCGCCGCCGCCGACGCCACGCCGGGCCAGTCGCGGACGTGGGTCCACGAGCTCGACCTCGACACGGGCAAGGTCGCGGCCTCGGACCACATCGAGGCCCCGCCGGCTGCCCTGGCGATCGACCCCGCCGGGACCCGGCTCTATCTCGCCTATCCCGGGCGGATCGTCTCGTACACCACCCGGCCGCTGGCGGTCTCCTGGCACTACCGCTCGCCCGGCGGCAACCGGGCGATCGGGTTCCGCCCGGGGAGCCCGGTCCTCTACGCGCTTCGCAAGCAGGAGATCACCCTGTTCGACCCGGACATCATGGCCGCGCGGTCGCCCGAGGACAGGCGCAAGACGGAGGACGAGGCGACCGGCGTCATCCCCGTTCCGTTCGACGCCGGGACGCTCACGTTCTCGAGGGGCGGCCGGGTCGCCGCGGTTCACGGCGACGGGAACAGCCTGGCGTTCATCGACCTCGAGACGAGACGGGTCCTGGCGTCCGTGGGAGCGCCGGCTCTCAACGGGGAGTCGCGCTCCATCAGGCCGATCGCCTTCGAGGACGGCGACGGCAACCTGCTCGTGGCGACCTTCCCCAAGGGGACGGTGGTCGCCGTCAGCGCCCCGGAGACTTCCCCGATCCCCGAGCCGACGCCGGCGCCTTCGCCCACCCCGTCGCCGGCGCCGACCCCTGGGCCGTTTCCCTCCCCCACTCCGACACCGACGCCGCGGCCGTTCCCCTCCCCCACTCCGACCCCGACGCCGCCGCTTCCCGGACCGAACCCTCCCGACCCCGGGCCCGGGCCGTCCCCCCCGCCTCCGATGCCGACCCCCGGGCCTCCGCCTCCCATGCCGACGCCGACGCCGAACCCGTTCCCGACGCCGGCGCCGCGTCCGCCCATCGAAGCCTCATCGGGCCTCGCCGGGCGGATCACCGGGATGACCGAGCTGGTGGTGGCGGTGGTGATCTACGGGCCGGACAGCATCATCAAGGAGAGCGCCAGGGCGGTTCCGCAGAACGACGGCACCTGGAGCGCGCCGCTCCCCCCTCCGGGCACCTACCGCGTCGTTCCGGTCGGAAAGGGAACCCGGCCGCTCCGGTGCGAGCCGCACTTCGAGACCGTCCGGATCGAGCGGGAAGCCCTGACGGGCCTGGACTTCAAGATCCTGGGAACAGACTGACCCCATAGTGGTGCCGAGAGTGTGGATCCTCGAAGCCGCCGGAAGCGCGCTCGGGGACGGGAATTGTCCACGGACAACCGTCCGCCCGCGAACAGCGGGACCCGAGCGTGTGCCGTATTTCCCCGATCAAGGGCCTGGTGGTTCCTGGCCTCAATTTTGACAGGGGGTGCTTGCGGACCTCAGGGACGTCCCCTGGCGGGTGTTCGTCGCTTCCACACTCTGAGCGCCACTATGTGAGCGCCACTATGTCAACAACCAGCCCAGCATCCTGAAGGGCAGGAACAGGATGAAGAAGACCAGCTTCAGCACCATCCCCACGATGAACAGGGCGAGCATGATCGGCGCCACGATGAGCGCCATGATCCCCATCACGACCACGAACAGCAGGACCAGTCCCGCCAGAGTCGTCATGTTGGCTCCTCCTCAGCGAAGGATCGGAACGAACGGCATCGCCAGGACCCCGTCCCCGATGGGGGTGGGGCCCTTCTCGATGAACTCCTGGACCTGGCCGCGGAGGCTCATGAAGGGGGTGCGCACCTCCTCGCCGCCCAGGATCTCGAACAGGAAGTTCTTCTGCGCCGGCAGGACGACGAGCTGCACCCGGCCGTCCGGCGGGAGCTTCGCCAGCTCGAGCGCGCTGTGGATGGCCGTCGTCAGGCCTCCCAGCTCGTCGATCAGGCCGAGCCGCAGCGCGTCCTCGCCGGACCAGATGCGCCCCTGCGCGATGGCGTGGATCTCGTCGTACGTCTTGTGGCGCCCCTTGGCCGCCTTGGTGACGAAGTCCTTGTAGATCCGGTCGAGCCAGCTCTCGAACAGCACCCGCTCCTCGGGCGAATACTTCGAGCCGGTCGAGAAGAAGGTCGCGTGGCGGCCGCGCTGCACGGCATCGAAGGTGATGCCGACCTTGTTCCAGAACCCGGTGGTGATCATCTTGCCGGCCAGGACGCCGATCGACGCCGTGATGGTCGCCGGCTCGGCCACAATCTTGTCGGCGGCCATGGCGACGAAGTAGCCGCCCGATCCGGCGACGTCCCCCATCGACACGACGAACGGCTTGACTCCCTTGGTCAGCTCCACCTGGTGGTGGATGACGTCCGAGGCGATGTACGAGCCGCCGGGGCTGTCGACGCGGAAGACGATCGCCTTGATCGATGTGTCCTCGCGCGCCGCCTTGATCGCGGCGGCCGTGGTCGCCGATCCCATGCTCAGCTCGCCGGTCATCGGGTTGGAGTCGTTCTCGCCGCGCGACACGCCCCCCAGGCCGTAGATGAGCGCGACTTTCGGCCCGCTGGTATAGAAGCGCCCGGCCTTGAGGTACTTGCCGACCTTGAAAAGCGGCAGCTCCCCGCCGTTCTCCTCCTTGAGGGTCTTCTCCATCTCGTCGCGGTAGCCCAGCGCGTCGACCAGCTTCGCCTCGAGCGCCCGCGGGCCGACATAGGGGCCGCCGTCGATCAGTGCCTCGACGTCCGCCTCGCTGATCTTGCGGCCGGCGGCGATGCCGCGCTTGATCTGCCCGAACACCGCGCTCACCAGGGCGTCCATCGCCTCGCGGTGCGGCTCGTTCATCACCTTGTCGGTGATGGTGTTCATGGCGTTCTTGTACTTGCCGATGTGGTCGAAGTCGGGAACGATGTCGAGCTTCTCGAGCGTGCCGCGCACGAACGGCACCTCGGCCCGGATGCCGGTCAGGTTGATGTCGCCGGACGGGCCCAGCCAGATGCGGCCGCACGCCGTCGCCAGGTAGTAGTCCCGGTTCCCCGGCGAGAACTCCCCCGCCGTCTCGAGGTACGCCGCCGCCCACTTGCCGCCGCTCTGGAAGTCGGTGATGGCGTCGCGCAGCTCCTGCAGCCGGCCCGAGCCCACGTCCGGCCCGTCGATGGTGACCACCAGCCCCTTGATCCGCTGGTCGTCGCGCGCCAGGCGCAGCGCCTCGACGTAGTCGCGCATGGTCAGCTGCGGCTCCCCCAGGATCTGCGACAGGCCGCTCACCGGCACGTAGTCCGGGATGTCGCCGCGCAGGACCAGCTCCAGGACGCTCCCCTGCGCCGGCTGCTGGGACCTCCGCACGATGAAGGCGACGACCACGAGGGCGCCGACCAGGATGCCGACGATCACCAACGCCTTCTTGCCGCCCTTCGTCATTTAAGTCCTCCGACCGCCTCGACGGTGCGCCCGCGTCCCGCGCCCGTGATGAGCGTCATGCCAAAGTAAAGCACGGTTCCGAGCGCGATGCCAGCGAGCCCCCAGACTATCTCGTTCCCCTTGAGGGCGCACAGCAGGGCCACGATCGCGATCGACGTGACCACAGGGATGATACGGCCGCGGGCCCCGCCGGGTTCAACCCCGCGCGCGGCGCGCAGGCAGGCGAGGCAGCAGGCCAGGTAGACCAGGAGGCGCGTCCCGGCGCTGATCGCCGCCAACGTGCTGTAGGCGCTGGCGATGGCGAGCACCGTGCCGATCGCCCCCATCAAGAGGGTCCCCTTCACCGGGGTCCTGAAGCCTTGGTGCAGCGCCCCCATCCAGACCGGGACCTGCCGCGCCGACGACATGGCGTACAGCAGGCGCGTCCCCCCCACCAGGCTGACGAGCGCGCAGCCGGCCATCGAGGTCGCGGCGATGATGGTCATGGCGTACCGCCCGGCCGGCCCCGCCATCAGGCCGGCGGCGGTCGCCAGGGGGGCCTGCTCGGACGCCAGCCCCGGCAGCATGCCGGTCGCGACCGTGTGCACCAGCAGGTAGATGGCGCAGACCGCCAGGACGGTGGCGATCACCGCGAACGGCATGTCGCGCCGCGGGTGCAGCGATTCTTCCGCCGGCACCGTCAGGATCTCGAACCCGGAGAAGACGAAGATGAGCAGCAGCACCGAGCGCAGGAAGCTCATCGGGTCGACCGGCGTCAGGGTGAAATTCTCGGCCTGCAGGAAGAACAGGCCGCCGATCCCGAGGATCACCAGGGGGACCACCTTGGCGAAGGCGAACAGGTTGGTCGCCCCCGAGGTCTGCCGGATGCCGATCGAGTTGATCGTCATGATCAGGGCGGCGCAGGCGGCGATCACCGCGGCGCGGCCGATCGGGGTCGCCGCCCAGGGCAGGAGCGCCCCCAGGTAGCGCGCGAAGCCGTTGACCAGGTTGGCCATGGCCGTGAGCCGGGCCAGGCAGAAGAGCCAGCCGACCTGGAAGCCGGCGAACTCCCCGAAGGCGCTGCGTACATAGAGGTACGGCCCCCCCGAGGTCTCGTAGCGCGACGCCAGCGTCGCCAGCGCCAGGCCGACGCCGCTGATCACGATGCCGGCCACGATGTAGGCGGCGATGCTGGCGGGCCCGACGAGCCCGGCCACCTCGGCCGGCATGATGAAGATGCCGCCGCCGATGACCGAGTTGATGCCGACCGCCACGAGCCGGAAGCGCCCCAGGTGCCGCAGCGGCGCGACGCCAATCGAGGGGGCGACGCCGGCCGCGAGGCTGCCAGCCGCGGTGTCGCTCACCCGCGCGCGGCCGCGAGGCAGGTCGCGCACTCGCACATCGGGCGCAGCCTGTCGAAGGTGTAGATGCCGGTGGAGTGCCCGTCGCTCCAGTTGATCTGCAGGCCGTAGCGCCCGACCGGCTTCACGGCGTCCACGCGGATGTCGGCGGGGATCGAGGCGGCCACGAGGCGCTTCTCACCCGACCACTCGTCCTCGCACAGGGCGCACTTGCAGGCCAGGCGCAGGGGGGCCGGCGTGTAGACCGCCTGGTGGCCATCGCTCCAGCGAATCGACAGCCCCCCGTCCGGCGCGATCTCGACCTTCCGCGGCTCACTCACAGCCGATTCCCTCGGGTAGATGGATCGTCCCCTGACTTCGAGCTACGAGGCCTTGCGCCGTTGTTTCCGCGCGATGACCGTCAAGGCCCGAAGTGCCTGGTTGACCGATCGCGAGTCGCGAAAAACCCGCGCCACGTCTGGCTCGAGCACCACGACATTGCTACCCGCCGCGTATCGGCGTGCATACTTGCCGCGTACCCCACCCGAGAAATCGTACTCACGCAACATGCCTGCCTGAGGACGCTTGACTCTAGGTTTCTTCATACTTCCTTAACGAGAGTTACCCGCCCGGCTTCGGCGCGGGCGGCGCGGCCCCCGCCGCAGCGCCCGGCGGGATCGGGATCTTCAGACGCGTCAACTCGCCGTTGATCACCGTGGCGAACTCGTCGAACGGCTTGGCCCCCGACAGGAAGCGGCCGTTGACGAAGAAGGCCGGCGTGCCGGTGGCTCCCAGCGACTTGGCCTCTGCCATGTCGGCGTCGATGGACGGCTTCGCCTTGGCGGAGTTCATCGCCTCCTCGAACCGCCTCACGTCGAGCCCCAGGTCCTTGGCGTGCTGCACGAGGTCGGGGCGAGACATCTTCTGCTGGTTGGCGAACACCTTGTCGTGGTACTCCCAGAACTTCCCCTGCTCGTACGCCGCCATCGAGGCCAGCGCCGCCGGCATGGCGTTCGGGTGGAACGGCAGCGGATTGTTCTTCCAGACGATGCGCACCTTGTCGCCGTACACCTTCCGGATTTGTTCGAGGGTCGGACCGACCCTCGCGCAGAAGGGTCACTGGAAGTCGGAGAACTCGACGATGGTCACCGGCGCGGCCTTCGGCCCCACGAACGGCGATCCCTCGGTCTTGAGCGTGTAGACCTTGTCCGGATCCGGCCCGCTCGGCCGCGCCTGCGCCCGCGCGCCGCTCTCGATCTTGGTCCCGAGGGCGGTCATTCGCGTCTCGAGCTGGGTCAACCGCTCGTTGAGCGCCGTCTTCTGCTGCCGGGTCTCGTACAGGTCCATGCCCGTGATGCCGATGAGGATCGCCACGCCCGCCAGGGTCGCGGCCCGCATCGTCCCGGCCGATACCGCCGTCGGGCGCTCGAACGACGGCCCGCGCCCCTGGTTGTTGGGAATCTGCTGTGCCATGGTGTCTCCGTATCCTCCGAAAGTGCCCTATGTTACCATCGTCTTTAGTATCGCCTGCCAACCTGGGGAATATAAGGAGGTCCCGCATGGCCGACAAG
>Ga0070694_100000414_pt1 | contig 23252 bp, 19 predicted proteins | sample KBSK1251metaG_FD_65470 | JGI IMG/M metagenome (GOLD analysis project Ga0070694, IMG submission 65470) | Corn, switchgrass and miscanthus rhizosphere microbial communities from Kellogg Biological Station, Michigan, USA - KBS K1-25-1 metaG | ecosystem: Host-associated > Plants > Roots >... | reverse complement strand
CGCTTCCCGTTCCTGGCCTACGCCGTCCTGTCGGGCGGGGCGCTGGTCGTCGGCTTTTTCGCCCTGCCCGAGACCGGGCGTCCGGGCGTGCGCACGAGCCTCGCGGGGATTCTCCGCATCCTGAAGTACCCCGCGGTGCTGGGGTCGGCGGCGGCGACCTTCGCCCTGTCGTTCTTCTACGGCGCCTTCGAGGCGTTCACGCCGCTGCTCGCCGACGATCTCCACGTCAGGCGGATCGGCATCGGGCTCCTGTTCGCCATCGCCGGCCTGCCGAGCATCGCCCTGCCGCGCCTGACCGGCCAGATCGCCGACCGCATCGGGGACACGCGGCTGATCATCGCCGGGCTGGTGTACTCCGCGGCGCTGTGCGCCCTCTTCCTGCCGCTGGTGGGATCTCTGCCGCTCTGGGTCGTGTTCTTCCTGGCCGGGATGGTGGAGGTGCTGATCTACGTCCCCGCCGTCGCCCTCCTGAACCGCGGCATGGACCGCGACGAGCGGGTGTACGCCACCGGGTCGCACAGCTACGCCTTCTCCCTCGGCTTCTTCCTGGGGCCCCTGGTGGGGGGCGCGCTGATGCCTCACGGCGGCTACCCGCTCCTGTTCGCCGCGCTCACCGCCGTCATGATCGCGGCCACGATCGCCCTCGTCCGGCTGCGCGGCCGGATCGAATCCGCCTGAAATTCTTGCCAAGATCGCGGCCAGACGTTAAGTTGGTCGGCGTAAGATGGCGAGCGTGAAGGACAACAATCGGAAGAGCGACAACGACAAGGCCGCGGAGGCGGCCGTCGCGGTCGAGCCCGCGAAGGACGCGCCGGCGCCCGAGCCCCAGGACGCCTCGAAAGAGGCGCCGAAGGAGGCTCCGAAAGAGGCGCCCAAGGAAGCCCCGAAGGAAACCCCGAAGCGCCCCACCCGCTTCCTGTTCATCTCGAAGTTCGCCCTCATCCACGATCTCGCGTGGCAGGTCCAGAAGGAAGGCTGCGAGGTCAAGTACCACATCATGTCGAAGGCCGACCGGGACGTCGGCGACGGCTTCGTGGAGAAGGTCGATCGCTGGGAGGACCACAAGGACTGGGCCGACGTCATCGTGTTCGACGACTGCGAGTTCGGCCCCCTGGTCGAGAAGCTGCGCAAGGAGGGGAAGGCGGTCATCGGCGGCAACTCCTACACCGACAAGCTGGAGATGGACCGCGACTTCGGCCAGGAGGAGATGAAGGCCTCCGGCATGACGACGCTGCCGCGCTGGGAGTTCACCTCGTTCGACGACGCCATCGCCTTCGTGAAGGAGAACCCCGGCCGCTACGTGGTGAAGCCGAGCGGCCGCGCCCAGAACGAGAAGGTGCTGTCGTTCGTCGGCCAGGAGGAGGACGGCCTCGACGTCCTGTCGATGCTCGAGCACTACAAGAAGGGCTGGTCCTCGAAGATCAAGGTGCTGCAGCTGCAGAAGTTCGCCAGCGGGGTCGAGGTGGCGGTCGGCGCCTTCTTCAACGGCACCGACTTCATCCTGCCGGTGTTCATCAACTTCGAGCACAAGCGGATGTTCAACGACGAGATCGGCCCGCAGACCGGCGAGATGGGGACCGCCGGCTTCTGGTTCGCCTCCAGCCAGCTGTTCAACCAGACGCTGGCCAAGATGAAGGACCGCCTGGCGGCGGCCGGATACACCGGCTACATCGACATCAACTGCATCGTGAATTCGCGCGGCATCTACCCGCTCGAGCTGACCTGCCGCTTCGGCTACCCGACGATCAATCTGCAGATCGAGGGGGTGCTGTCGAAGTGGGGGGACTTCCTGCCGGCCGTGGCGCGCGGCGAGCCGTTCAACCTGCGCACCAGCCGCGGCTTCCAGATCTGCGTCGTCATCGCGGTCCCGCCGTTCCCGTTCATCGACCCCGACGCCTTCCGCAAGTTCTCGGAGGACGCGGTCGTCCTGTTCAAGAAGCCGATGACCGAGGGGCTCCACCCCGGCGACGTGCGCCTGGTCGACGGGGACTGGCGCCTGGCCGGCAACTCCGGCTACGCCATCGTCGTCACCGGATCGGGATCGACGATGGAGGACGCCCGCCGCGAGGCGTACAACCGCGTGAAGAACATCATGATACCGAACATGTTCTACCGCACCGACATCGGCGAGCGCTGGATCCGCGAAGGCGACCTCCTGCAGACCTGGGGATACCTCTCCTGAGGACAGGCTCCTGACGCTGGGCTTGCCGGCCGGGCCCCCGTATCATTATTAGTACGCGCCATGATTGGTACGCGCCATGTTAGGTACGCGCCCATGATTGGTACGCGCCTTTGATCAGGACGCGCCCTTGACTTCCGGAGGCCGGTCACCATATTGAAATCGCGGCCTGCGTCCGGCTTTGAGGATCGGATGACTCTTCGCAAGAAGCTGTTCTGGATCTCGGTCTTCTATTTCGCGCAGGGGATGCCCTTCGGCGTCGTCCTCGACGTCCTGCCGGTCTACTTCCGGCAGAACGGCGTGTCGTTGAAGGAGATCGGCATGATGGGGGCGCTCACGCTGCCCTGGACCATCAAGGTCCTGTGGGCGCCGCTTCTCGACCGCTTCGGCCAGCGCCGCACCTGGGTCACGGTCTGCTGCCTCGCCATGGCGGCCGCCATGTTCTGCGTCCCCCTCATGGACGCGTCGAACCCCGACCTCATCCTGTGGATGCTCCTGATCGCCTTCACCGTCTCCTCCGCCACGCAGGACATCGCCATCGACGCCTTCGCCGTCGGCATCGCGTCGAAAGGGGAGGAGGGGGCGATCAACAGCATTCGCGCCGGGATGTATCGCCTCGGCGTGCTCCTGTGCGGCGGCCTCACCATGTACCTGGTCGCGCCGCTCGGCTGGACCTGGGTCTACCTCGCCCTGGCGCTCTCGTTCCTGATCATGGCGATCGCCGCGCTCGTGGCGCCGACCGTCGAGGTCGTCCACCAGGCGCCACGCGAATGGGCCAGGGGATTCGTGGCGTTCCTCAGCCGCCCCGGTTCGATCGCCATCTTCCTGTTCGTCCTCATCTACCGCATGGACTACGTCGCCGTCGGCCCGATGATCAAGCCGTTCTGGATCGACCGCGGCATGACCCCGGCCGAGATCGGCACCATCTCGACGAGCGTCGGCATGGTCCTCGGGATCGTGGGGGCCGCCGTGGGCGGCCTGTTCACGTCGCGCTTCGGCATCTTCCACGGGCTGTGGTTCCTCGGCATCGCCCAGGCCCTGCCGAACCTCGGCTATTGGGCGGTCGCCCAGTACAGCCTCGGCCGCCCGTATCTCTACGGCGTCTCGATGGCCGAATCGTTCGGCGCCGGCCTCGCCACCGCCGCGTTCCTGTCGTTCCTGATGCGCATCAGCGACAAGCGACAGGCTGCGACGCAGTATGCGCTGCTGACGGCGCTCTACGCCCTGCCGCGCTCGGTCCTCGCACCCATCGGCGGGAAGGTCGCCGACCTCTGGGGCTACCCGACGTTCTTCTTCCTGACCTTCCTGCTGGCGATCCCGTCGTACTTCCTCCTGCCGTGGGTCTACCGCTGGATCGGCTCGAACGGGCGGCGGCCCGAGGGGGCCGGCGTCGAGAGTGCGGCGGACGAATCCCCGGGCGGCTCCCCCGATCCGCACGCCCCGGGACAGCGCACGGCCTCCGCGACGGTGCGGTAGCCCCCACGCGCACGCGACCTTCACGCGCAGAATCCCGTCGCCCGGCGCGCGCCTCGCTGCGTTCGAGGCGGCGCGCGGCTCGCAGGCGGCGGATCGGCATGACGATGTCGAAATAAAAATGTCGAAATAGCATTGCGCTCCCGGGATTGTCGTCGTATATTCCCGGCGGTCCGAAGAGGAGAGGGACTGGGGACTCAGCCGCAGAGACCCCCCGCAGACCGGGTTTCCATCAGTTCGCAGCATCGCCGCAGATCGTCGCCGCATCGCGCACCACCACTGATTCATTCGACACGCGCCGCAGACAAGGCAGGGTCTCGCCATGGATCTGCCCGATCGGATCAGAGAGGCGATCGCGAACGGAAAACTCTTCGAGCCCTTCAGCGCCCGTGACCTGACCGAGGTGCTGGCCGACCCCGAGTGGCCGCAGTCCCGCGTGCACAGCTTCCTGGTGCGGCACTGCGTGGGGAACCTGGCCGCCAGCGTGATTCTCGTCGAGCGCGTTCTCTACGGGCGCTACCGGTTGATGTACGACGGTCCGCGAGAGTACGTCCCGCCACCCACGAAGTTCCGCAGACGCACCACGCGAAGCGATCGAAGGGAGGGCCCGATCCTGCCGGGCGATACCAAACCCTGACCCGCCTTCCGCCCACGGACGGCGCATAGCGCCTCGTCCTTTCGGGCCTCCCTCATCACTCCGGCGCCGGCGCGCGACAGCCGGCGCCGGAATTCGTTTATGATAGGCGCCCCGGCGCGGTGTGGCGCCCCGGAGCGGCGCGACGCGCGCCGAGCGTCGGGACGATGGAAGGTCGCATGAAGAGCCTGGTCCTCATCAAGCAGGTCCCGAACACCGACTCCCCGTTCCGGATCAACGGCGCCGGGACGTGGGTGGACGAGGGGAACCTCACCTACGGGCTGAACGACTACGACCGGTACGCGCTCGAAGCGCTCCTGCGCTTCAAGGACGCGGGCAAGGTCACCGAGGTCGTGGCCCTGACCGCCGGTCCCGAGCGCGCCTCGGCGGCGCTGCGCACCTGTCTCGCGACCGGGGCCGACCGCGGCATCCACATCCGGGACGACGGTCTGAACGGCGCCGACCCGCTGTCGATCGCCCGGGCCATCGTGGCGGCCATCAAGGACGAAGGGTTCTCGCTGATCCTGGCGGGGCTGCAGGCGGACGACGACAACTACATGATGATCGGCCCGTTCGTGGCGCGGCTTCTCGACCGGCCCTGCGCCACGGCGGCGGTCGGGCTCGATCTGATCGACGGCGGGACGGCGCGCGCCGAGCGGGAGCTCGAGAACAACCGCGTGCAGGTCGTCGACCTGACGCTGCCGGCGGTCATCACCGTGCAGACCGGGATCAACGAGCCGCGCTACGCCAGCCTGAAGGGGATCATGGCCGCCAAGAAGAAGGAGATCAGGACGGTGGGGCTGGCCGACCTCAAGATGGACGCCGCCGCGATCGCCGCGTCGGCCGCCCGCTTCAAGACGGTCCGCCTGGCGCCGCCTCCCAAGGGGAAGGGGGCCGAGATCCTCACCGGCCCCGCCGACAAGGTCGCGCAGGAGCTGGTGACGCGCATCCGCGAGAAGACGGGGGTCATCTGACATGGCGTGCCGGATCCTGATCCTGGCCGAGCATGAAGGGGGGGCGGTCCGGGAGACGACGTTCGAGCTCCTCGCGTTGGCGCACCGCCTGGCGGGGGAGGGGGGCGGCGGCCCGGCCGACGTCAAGGCGCTCCTGATCGGGCACGGCGTCGGGGAGCTGGCGAAGGGGATCGCGGCCCGCGGCGCGGCCGAGGTGATCTGCGCCGAGGGGGAGGCGGTCAAGGAGTACACCGGGGACGGGTACGGGCGGATTCTCGAGTCGGTGATCAAGGCAGAGTCGCCGGACATCGTCCTCGCGTCCCACACCCCGAACGGATGGGACTGCGCGCCGCTGGCCGCGGCAGGGATCGGCGTGCCGATCGCCACCGAGTGCTCGCAGATCGCGTTCGAGGGGGGGCGGCCGCTGTTCACGCGCAAGGCGTTCAACGGCAAGTTCATCCAGGTCCTGGATCTCGGGGACGCGAAGCCGAAGATGGCCACGGTGCAGAAGGGGGCGGTCGCCGCGTTCACCGGGGCGACTCAGGGGACGGTGCGCACCATGCCCGCCGGTGTGGACGCGGCGGGGCTGCGCGCCCGCTTCGCCGGGATCAAGAAGAGCGAGGCCGGCGGCGTCGACCTGACGCAGGCGCAGGTGATCGTGTCCGGGGGTCGTGGGGTCGGCGCCCCCGAGAAGTTCGGCGTCATCAAGGATCTCGCGGCGGCTCTGGGCGGGCAGGTCGGCGCCTCGCGCCCGGTCACGGACATGGGCTGGCTGCCGCACCAGCACCAGGTCGGCAGCAGCGGCGTCACCGTCAACCCGAAGCTCTACATCGCCTGCGGCATCTCGGGCGCCATCCAGCACATCGTCGGGATGAAGGGGTCCGGCTACATCATCGCCATCAACAAGGACCCCGACGCGCCGATCTTCGGGGTCGCCAGCGTCGGCGTCGTCGGCGATTTGTTCGAGATCGTCCCCGCCCTCACCAAGGCCGTCAAGGACGCGAAGGGACAGTCGTAGCCCGGAGCGCTCCCCGGCATTCATCGGGATCGCGTCTCGTGGGATAGCGTCTCGTGGGACGGCGATCCGTCCGCCGAGCCGCTGGTTGGCGCGACGACTCGTCGCTCGTTGCGGTACCAGACCCCGAGCTCTTTCTTCCCGAGCCTCCACAGGATGCCGAGCGGCGCCTTGCCGCGGCAGGACGCCAGCTCGCCGTGCTCTCCGTGATAGTGGTGGAAGCGGCATATGCAGTCGCGATTGTCGAGCGAGTTGCCGCCGCGCCTTGAGCGGTAGACGACGTGATGGTCGTCGAGGTTCTTGCGCGAGGTGCAGCCGGGGGCGGTGCAGCGCCAGCCGGCACGGGAATAGATCGGGTCGCCGGGGCGCCTCGGGGCGACGGGCGATACGCGGGCCGGGGCGACGGTCGGGTCCGCGGCCGCGGAGCTTGCACCATCGTTCGCTACACGCCTGCGTCTGACGCTTCGGACCGGGTCCCAGGTGACGACGAAATCTTCCAGGAGCGCCAGGAGGCCAACCCATGCCGGCACTCGGCGGGAGCGGACGGAAAACGTCCGGGCTGAGACCACGGACGGCGCGGCGTGGGGATCGGGCCATGGCTCGTCCCAGGGGACCGAGTCGGCCAGAGCCGACAGGCGCTGCCGGGCTGCCTCGATGACGCCGAGGAAGTCTCCGGCGATCTCGTGCGGCAGGCGGAGGCGCAGGAAAACGTCCGGGCTGGGGCGCTCGGCGGCCCACGCTCCGAAGCGCAGGACCCGATCGCGGGCGGTCCCCGGCTCGCGGCGCAGCGACGCGTGCCACGCGGCGTCGTCCAGCGGCAACGGGTGAGTCGGTGTCAGGTGGGTCGGGGTCGATTGGTCCGGAGCCGCCTGAGCCAACGCGGCGGCACGGACCGAGCGGGTGCGTGCGAGCGCGCGGGCCTCATCGCGGAGGCGCTTCACGGTGGCCTCTTCGGCGCGGGCGAGCCAGGCGCGCTCGATGTCGGGGGGGACGGGGCCGCGACCGAGGATCCTCAATACAAGAAGAGTGGCTTCGAAGCCGATGCGACCCGCCTCGCAGGCCGCGCGGAGGAGCGGAAACTGCCGGAGGGAGCGGACGGCGCGGACGCGGTCCTCGGCGGAGGTGCGCGAGACGCCGAGGCGCTCTTCGGCGTAGTGCCCGACTCCGGCGAAGCGGAGACGGGGCCAGGCGCCGCGCTCGGCCATGTCGGCGAGCACCTTCGCCAGGCGGCCATCGAGGTCATCCTCGAGAGCCAGGAGGGCGCGGATCTGCGCATCGAGCTCGGCAGCGCCACCCGTCCCCGCGACGGACTCGACGTCGTGCAGGCGGACCAGGCTCACCCCCGCCAGCGCCAGGGACCACGAGGCGGGCGAGGTCGCGGGGAGGTGGGTCCAGTTGTCCGTCGAGCTCGCGAGGGCGGCTTCCGTGACTGCCGGATCGGGAGACACCTTCATCGGCCGTCTGTCGGCATCGGGAGGAAGGCCGGCGGAACAGGCCTCTCCCACCAGCGCCTCGACGAACGAGGTCACGGTCGCTTCGCGTCCCTCGACGCAGCGATAGAGATCGACGACCTCGTCGAACGCGGCCAGGACCGGGGACGGGACCGGGATGCTGACGAGGGAGCGGTCGGAGAGATCGTCCGGCGCATCATCGCTCGGGCTCGCTGGATCGTCCGCGGACTGATCCGGGTCGTCGGAGGGCCTGGCCTCGTCGTCCAGCGGCCAGCTGGAACCGGCGGCGCGCGCCTTCCGGACCGACTCGCGCAGCGCGAGGATCGGAACGCGTCGCGCCAGCGCCACCCAGGCGGGCAGCGACTCGGCGATGGCGACACGGGCGACGAGGAGCGCTGCGACGCGCCCAATGGGGCGGCCACCGTCGTCTCCGGTGAGGGCGTCCGCAAGGGCAGGGAGCGACTGGAGCGCGCGGCCCAGCGAGGCGAGGTCCTGCACCCACCGGCCCGAGCGGCCGAAACGCTCGCGGGCGAAGTCCTCGATCCTGGCGAATCCAAAGGCGGACCAGGCCTGACGCTGCACGAATGCGGCGGCCGCCCGGGCGAGGGGAATTGTGATGCGGTCGAGCCCGGCCCGCAGAGACAGCGCCAGGGCGTCCGCCTGGCGTAGCGACCGCTCAACCGGGTAGGCGCTCGCGCCAGTCGCAGAGGGGCTGTCGGCGGATGAGTCGCCACAGACCGCGTGATAGGCCGGCGCATCTTCCCTGCAGGTGAAGCGGTGCAGAACCGCGACTTTCGCCGGCTGGGTGCGCGCGAGACCGGAGCGTGATAGCTCGAAGTGCGCGTGATCGACGCGTGGATGATCGACGGATGGGTAACAGGAACGATGCAATGCGCGCGAAGCGGCGGCGAAATGCATAGTGTAAGTATGGCGTATAACAATCGAATTGCAAGCGAAAAGTCAATGATTTTTCAATGAGGCGCCGGACAGCATTCAGCGCGGGCGGAGACCCCCTTCAATTGCGACGCGCCGGCCCGAACGTTTCGATGCGGCCGTCGCGGTGGATCGCCTCGATGTAGAGGTTGCGCCCGCTCTTGTGCTTGGGGACGTAGTAGGCGTACGTGTGCGACGACCCGGTCGAGCACTCTTCGCACCGGATCGGGGCGGTGTTGAGCATCGTCCGGCCGGCGTGATCCATGACGACGATGTTGAAACCCACCAGGTCCCGCTCGGCGTCGGTGGTCCAGAACACGGTGCCGGAGCCCTTGCTCAGCGGGCTGCTGTTCGTGAGACTCACGTCGATCGACAGGGGGGGTGGCACGGCGGCGTTTCTCATCAGGTATGCGCCGTTCGCCGCCAGCACCAGGAGGTCGGGCTGACCGTCGCCGTCGAAGTCCCCCTTGACGAACGCCAGGGGCAACCCCACCAGGCCGAAGTTGAGCCGGGCCCCGAACGTTCCATCCCCGAGGCCGGTCAGCAGCACGAGGTAGCCTCCGTTCGTGGAGAGAACGAGATCCGGGATTCCGTCGGCGTTGTAATCGTCGATCTTGACGTCGTATGGACCGATGCCGGCCGGCAGGAGGGGAGAGCCGGTGAAGCCCCCGCTGCCGTCTCCGAACAGGACCCGGACGCCGCCCGGAGCGTAGGAAACCTGTCCTCCCATGTCGGCGACCGCGATGTCCTGATGGCCGTCGTGGTTCAGATCCGCAATCGCGACGCTTTCCGTGTCCCCGGTCAACGTGACCACCTGGGTAGCCTGAAACGTGCCGTCTCCGTTGCCGAACAGGATCTGGACGTCTCCGGCCGGGCCGCCAAAATAAATGCCGCGCATGCCGACGACGAGATCGAGATGCCCGTCCTCGTCGAAATCTCCGACGCCCAGAGTGACCGGGAACGTCGGGCCGTACAACGGGTCGAAACGCACATCGACGGCAAGGCGCACCTGCGGGTCCACCGTCCCGTCTCCGTGCCCGAGATAGAGCGACAGGTCGCCGTACACGTCATTGCCATCCCCCCAGTTCGCCAGGACCACGTCGGGCGCGCCATTCCCGTCGAAATCGGCCACCGCGATCGCCAGGGGGATCTGCCCCGACTCGTACACGGTGGGCGGCCCGAAGGTGCCGTCCCCTTGTCCCAGGAGAATCGACAGGGAGCCGTCAGGGTAGACGCCGGGTGGGTACGTATGCCAGTTGAAGAGCGCGGCGATGATGTCGCGGTTGCCGTCATTGTCGAGATCGGCGATCGTCATGGTAAAGGCGCCATCCCCGACGGGATAGCGCGTCTCGGCTCCGAACGTGCCGTTGCCGTTTCCGAGCGCCACCCCCACGTCACCCGTGTCGCCGCCGGTCGCCGCCACGTCCAGGGCGCCATCGTTGTTGAAGTCTCCCGTGGCGGCGTTGGTGGTGCCCGCGAATCGCAGCGTCGGGATGACGGGCGGCCCGAATGTGCCGTTCCCGTTGCCGTTGATGACATACACCGCCTCCGACCGGGTCGAGAGAAGCGCCAGATCGGTCAGGCCGTCCCCGTTGTAATCGTCGGGAATGGTGACATTCGCATCTCCGCCGAACCACAGGGTCTCGCCTTCCGTCCAGTTCCTGCCCCCCTCGTAGATGAAGGGCGTCACACCGTACAGCGCCTCGACGTAGTCCAGGATGCCGTCGCCGTTCAGCTCGGCCGGGACGATCGTTCCGGGACGATCCAGCTCGAAGGGAGCGGACACGAACGTTCCGTCGCCGTTGCCGTACCAGGTCGCGCGCCCCCCCGAATTGCCGATGCAACCCTGATAAAAGGTCAGGCCCAGGACGAGGTCGAGACGGCCATCCCGATCCAGATCGACCGCTTGAAAGGTTTGAATCCATTCACCCGTCGATATCGTTCCTGCGGGGTCGAAGACGCCGTCTCCTCTGCCCAGGTAGATCTGGATGTCGTTGACCTGTTTCGCAGGAGGATTCGGGCCGTCACAGGACCGGAACTTGTTGTTCAGCACAAGGATGTCGTCGCGGCCGTCCCCGTTGACGTCCGCGGGCGCGCTGCCGCCCTGGGGCCAGGTGGCGATGAAAGGGCCCGTGGTGAACGACCCCTGACCGTTGCCCAGGAGCGCCTGCACGAAATCGCCGGTGCTCCTTCTTCCGCTGACGAGAATGTCGGGCGCCGCGTCATCGTTGAAATCGGCGACCTGGGCGTACAGGATAAAGCCGGCCGCCGTCAGAGGGGTCGCCGCTCCAAAGGTGCCGTTGCCGTTCCCGGCCATCGTCCAGGCCGCCCCGTAATCCTCCAGCAGCAGGTCGGCCTTCCCATCCCCGTTGAAATCGGCCGTGTCGATGTTGAACGGATGCGTGATGACGGGAATGCGCACCTCCTCCCCGAAGGTTCCGTCCCCCCGCCCGACCAAGAGCGACAGATCGCCCGAAGGCAGCGCCTGCTCGTAGTTGCAGACCAGCAGATCGGGGATCCCGTCCCCGGTGAAGTCCGCCTTCACCATGTCGATTGGATCGGCACCCAAGGGATAGACCGGGTTCGGGAACAGCGGCTGGGCATTCATCATGCCGCAGGCCAGGACGAGACACAGGACCGCGAGAATTGCGTGTCGGGACATGGAGGGCCTCCCCTGCGGCGAATCCCGCCTTGCGGCGGAAGGACAGGCGGGAACTTACCGCGCTTCGAGAATCGGCGACGTGCGGGAAGCATTCCTCCAACCGGGAACCCCGTCAAGTCTTTTCTGCCTTGTCTCCTCGCGTGCGCCAACGGCATCTCGCGCTGTCTGCGCGCGTTGACCCCGCGCCGCGTTTTCTCTAGAATCCCCGGACGAATCCACTTTGGGGGGGAGGCGACCATGTCCAGAGGAATAGTCTTCGGGGTCCTCGTTCTTTCTGCAACGTTCGCGACCGCGGCGGACACGGCGAAGCCGGCCGCGCCCGCGCCCGCGGCGAAGCCGGCTGCGGCCGCGCCGTCTGTGCCGGATTTCGAGGTCGAGGGGATCGGGTTCACGATGTGCGAGTGTCCCGCGTATGCCTGCCCCTGCAGATCGAACGCCCATCCCACGCACCATCAGTGCAATGCCGCCGACTTCGCCTACATCAAGAAGGGCCACGTCGGGAAGGTGAAGCTGGACGGCCTGATGGCCGTCGCCGTGGGCGATCTGATCAACCCCGACCATTCCAAGACCTACGCGACGGTCTACTTCGACAAGAGCTCGACGGCGGAGCAGCGCGAGGCCTACTCGCAGATGCTCCAGTTCATGTTCTCCGAGGGCTTCCCCGCGACGGTCGGGCCTGCCAAGATCGTGTCGATCGAGTTCACGGAATCGGCCGACAAGACCGTGTACACGGTGAACATCCCGGGCATCCTGGAAGAGAAGGCGGTCCTGAAGCGGGACGCATCCGGCAAGCCGGCGCACACGGTCCCCGCGATGGACGAATGGGGCAACACGATCAGCTACGCGGACAATGTCGTGTTCAAGTATCACGACAAGGAGCTGGGCCGCGAGTGGGACGCATCGGGCCACCAGTCCAACATCAAGTACTTCCACACCACCAAGAAGATGTACGACGAGAAGCAGCTCCTGGCGCAGCACGGCGATCCCGCGGTCAGCGGCTGGACCGAGAAGCAGAAGGAAATGATCGTCAAGCTGGGGATGAAGCCCGAGTAGCATCATCCTCACCCGCTATCCGCTTGAGCGGGCCCCGTCAGACCTCGCGCCCCCAGGCGCAATCCGGACGGTCCGAGCGGACGGTCTGAGATGCTGGACCTGACCGCGTGCTCGATTCTCCAGGTCGCGGCGATCCGTCGCATGACGTCCGACCCGGCACTGGCCGCCCACTGCGACTCCTGGCTGCGGGAACGGGGCGCCCTGGGGGCGCGCCACTACCTGACGCTGCGCTTCGCGGGTTTGGCGGCCGGTGGGTTGATGTTCGTCTGGATGGAATTCGACGAAATCGTGGACGCAGAGGTGCCGTCGATGCGCCTGCTCCTCTGGACGGGCGCGATCGTGGTGTCTTTGATCGCGACATTCTTCGGGTTCATCCTGTTCCTGCTGGCCCAGGTCCACTCGTGGTGGTGGAGAGGCGGGATCCTCTTCTTCCTGATCCTGGTCGGCGCGCTGGAGTACTACCGGATCGAGCGACGGTCCGGGCGCTGATCCTTATGATTCGTGGAGCGCCTAACGCGGTTGGATGCTCGCCGGCTCGCTGGTTGGCGGGCCGTGAGCGCGACGGCCCGCCGATCGCCTACCTCGATCGTCCTTTCTTGGCTGCCCGTTGTCTCACCTCACCTACGAATTCGTCATACTTTGAACGAGCGCCCTCGCGTTCGCTCCACTTGCGAATGGAACTCAAGTTTACCCGGTGGCGAAGGGCGATGGACACAGCGACCCTCAGAGCCTGACGATCGTTCCAGTGATAAAAGGCGACCAAACGATCGCGGCAGGAGTCTGCGGCGGACAATATCGGGACGGCAGTTCCCTTGATCTTGTACTCGACCGGCCGGATATGCAGATCGCCTCCGATCCCCAGCGGGCCGGCCGGGAATTCGACGAAAAACGGCGCGTCGGGGTGCTCGTACTGATTGCCCATGCGCCCGAAGCCGACACTGCCCATCGCTTTGTCCAGCTGTTCCCCGGAGACGGCGTTCTGGATGATGAAATCCAGGTCGGAAGATTTGTATCCTCCTCGAGTATAGAGACTCGCACATGCACCGCCGGTCAGCACGGCTCGGATATCAGCGGACTTGAGGGCCGTTGCGACGCAGCGCGCCACATCGGCTATCGTCGACCTCTTGCCCAGCTTCACAGGGGCTTGCCAGTGCGTCTGGGTCTGCGTCGAAGGTCCTCGATGCGAGCCTTCAGCTCGCGTTCCGGCTCCGCAAGGCGAAGAAGGAAACGTTGCAGGTCTTCGAATGCGAAGTAACGAGGATTGAGCCTGAAGAGGCGGGTTCGTCCAGCGTTCCGGGCCGAGACGATCCCGTCGACTTCCAGTCCCCTCAGGGCCTGTTGAACTCCGTTGAGAGATGTACTCAGCACCCTGGCCAATTCTCTCGGGTAGCTTTCGGACAGCAGTCGCAGCGCCAAGAGAACGCGAGTGCGTGTCTTGCCGCCGAACGGGGATGAACGCGCGACTAACATAGTTGGTCATATGACCATAGATATTGGTCAATGTCAAGGAGGTCGACGTCATAAAGTGCTAGGAGCCGGTCCGGGCGCTAGTCGAGCACGAACTTCAGCTTCGGCCCGGTGTAGACGAACCCCTGCGATTCGTAGAAGCGCCGGGTCCGGTCCCAGGCGGGGGACTCGGGGGCGGTCACGTCGATGCGGCGCCAGCCGCGGCGCGCGGCCAGCTCCTTCACGGCGTCGATCAGCCGGGCGCCGACGCGCTGCGATCGGTACGGCGGCGCAACGTACATCTCGTTGATCACGCCGTACGCTCCGTTGGCGTAGATCGCGAAGGACTCGACGACGGTGGAGATCCCGGCGATCTCCCCATCGTCGGTGCGGGCGACTAGGGTGACGGCGCGCGGGCCGGCATCACGCCATGCCTGGGTGACCCGCGCCCGGTCGAGCGCGCCGAGATCCTTCTCCTCGTCGCCGAGCTCGCGCAGGAGGCGCAGGACCCACTCGAAGACGAGCTCGGCCTCATCGACCCCTGTTTCCTGAATCGTGATGGTCATCTTCGGTCCCCCGGAATCATAACGCGGGAACCATTCCGTGGCCCCAGGACGGTCGCTGGTGACTTTAATCACCGATCCGGGGCCGGCAAAGATTCATCCTGCCCGGCGTACACAAATCCAACGCGCACTCGAGCGCAAGGGAGGCGGCACATGACGCGTGCGGGAATCATCTGGCTGCTTGCGGGGCTGCTGGTGGTCGGGACGGTCGGGGCGCCGGTGTCGGCCGACGACAAGGACGGGAACGACCGGACGCTGAGGGCCACGTTGAAAGGGTTCGAGGAGCCGCCGTCCGTCTCCTCTACCGGAAGGGGGACATTCCGCGCCACGATCTCGGAGGACGGGACGGCCCTCAGCTATACCATCTCGTACGAGGACCTCGAGGGGGACGTGCCGGAGGGGACGCCGGCCTGCCCGGGGCCGCGCGCAGGAACGGTGAGCCGCACGGTCACGGGGGCCGACATCGTCGGGCCGGCGGGGCAGGGGCTGACGACGGGGGAGTTCGCCGAGCTGCTGCGGGCCATCGACAAGAACGTGACCTACGCGAACGTCCACTCCAGCAAGCACACGGGCGGAGAGATCCGCGGTCAGATCGAAAGGGAGGACTGAGGCCGGCTCACCCGGACCGCGCCGGGCGGTTGCCTTCGTGCGGGGTTCGTGGTACACGAGAAGGCAAGGAGGACAAGCTCATGTTCCCTTCGATACGCTTTGTGGCGCGAGCCGGCGCCATTGTGCTCATGTTTGCCGTGATTGCCCCGGCGGCCGGTCTCCTGAGGCCGGGTGGCACGCCTTATCGATCGGCGCTCTCGACTTTCGGCCCAGGCATGGCGCTCGCCGCGCCCGGATGCTCCATGCAGATTTGCGACAAGCCCAAGGGAAGCAAGCCCGCGGCCTGCCTCGCGACTTCTTTGAGCTACAACTGCTCGAAGGGCGGCGGGCATTGCACATCCACGGCGTGCTAGGGGCGACGACCGGGTCAGCGAGGATAGGCCGGCTTTCCCGGCCGACGTGACGCCGAGGCGGCCGGCCTGGCGGTGCTGCAGCCCAGGCCGGCCGCTGTAGTGGCGACGATCAAGCACGCAAATTCAAGATCGCTGCTTCTTCAATTCCTGATCTGGATCATAGATCTGTCCCAGTCCATCGATTAGCCTCCATTCCGCAAGCTTCACGACGAGGCGGATTCGCTTCACTCATGGCGATCGACTCCTATCGATTCGTGGATTTCGCAACGCGGCAAATCATGAAGGCGTGGGCCGCGCGGCAGGAGCCCGGCGAGATTCCGTTCACGCCGCTGGCGAAGCCGCTGCAGGAGTGCACCGTCGCGCTCGTCTCCACCGCCGGCATCGCGCGCAACGACGACCGACCGTTCGATCAGGAAGGCGAACGGCGCGACCCCTGGTGGGGCGACCCGAGCTTCCGCCGCATCCCGCTCGGCACGACCGAGAAGGACATCCGTATCTACCACCTCCACATCGACCCGCGCTTCGGGGAGGACGATCTCGACGTCGTGCTGCCGATGCGGCGGCTGGGGGAGCTGGCGCGCGATGGAATGATCGGGCGGCCCGCGCCGACGCACTACTCGTTCATGGGGTACATCCTCGAGACGACGGAGCTGATGGAGAAGACCGCGCCGGCGATCGCCGCGAGCATGCGAGAGGAGCGCGTCGACGCGGCGGTGCTGGTGCCCGTCTGACCGTTCTGCAACCGGTCCGTTGGACTGGTCCAGAGGCATCTCGAGGCGAGCGGGATCGCGACCGTGACGCTGTCGTGGATGCCGGGTCTCACGCGCGCGGTCGGCGTGCCGCGACTCGCGGGTATCGGCTACCCGATGAGCCGGCCGCTCGGACGTCCGCACGATCGGGACGGCCAGCGCGCCGTGCTGCGCGCGACGCTGGAGCTGCTCGAGGCCGCGACCCGGCCCGATCACTACGTCGAGTTGCCGTTCCAGTGGCCCGAAACCGTGGCGCAGGCCCGCAACGCCTCGAAGGGCGTCCCGCCGGCGCCGATCGCCGCGTTGCTGTACAGACAGCCGTGGCTCATCCCCAGGCTCTACAGCGGCCGGATCCCGACGCTACCTTGACCTGACGGCGCGTCGGGCACGCCCGTCCGACCTTCATCGGCACCCGTTGGCGACGGCGGCGGGATAGCATCTCGTCGGGCCCGCGGGGATGTCCGCTCCCGAACTGGAGGATCCGTACCGCCCCTCATAGTAGCCGTCCGTGGGAACGACGATGTAGTACGAGCTTTCTGCGGACAGAGTGAAGGTCAGGCTTCCGGCTCCGCCGGTGGAGCATTGCAGCGGCACATGGGACCCGAAGTCCCCCAGCCTCCCCTCGTAGACCACGTAGTCGGTGTCGGTCACGACGCACGAAGGTCCCCACGTCAGGCTGATCTGCCCGTCCGCAGTCATCGACACCTCCAGCGGAGCGCCGCCGGCGAGTGCCGCCTCGCCGCAGTAGCCGGTGGAGGCTCTCGAAGTGACGAACATCTCGTCGATAGACAGCTTGTCCAGCCTGGATCGACCCTCCGTGCGGTCGAGGTCCCGTACGCGCACCTGGATCGGGCCGGTCACGTTCTCGCCGAAGACGTAGGTCTGGTGCACGCTGTTGTCCGCTGTCTTCGTGACAGTGACCATCGGGATCCAGGTGAGGTTGTTCAGGGAGTACTCGAACACGAAGTCGTCCCCTTCGGTGTTCGCGGTGTGCCAGGCATCCACGAAAAACGTCTGCATGCCACCCGGGGCCACGGTGAGCGACCACGTGTGCTCGAGCTGGCTCTTGCGCGTCGAGGGCGTTCCCCCGGTCAGCGATTCGGTGAGCACCTCGGCGATGTTGTTCTGGGTCTGGGTGTCGAGGTACGAGCCCGAGACGATCTGACCCAAGGTCGTGCCGGCGTCGTTCGAAGCCGGAGAGAGGCTGCCGCCGCTGACGACCTGGATCGTGGCGTACGCCGTGTTCGTTTCTCCCAGGTTGTCCGTCACGGTCAGCGTCGAGTAGAAGTAGCCCGTCATGGTGTAGGTGTGGCTCACGACCGGGCCGGTCGCCGTCGCGCCGTCGCCGAACGACCAGCTCCACGAGACGATGCTTCCGTCGGGATCCTGCGATCCGGTTCCGTCGAAGCTCACGGAGAGCGGCGCCATGCCATTGAGCACCGACGGCACGTTGACCGCCACCGGAGGGCTCGTCCTGGTCGTCGCCGTCGAGATGTTCGAACGGGCGGATTCGGCGGTGACGTTGAACGCGCGCACGCGGTAGCTGTAAGTCGTGGTCGGGGGGAGACCGGTGTCGCCGTAATAGTCGAAGTTGCGGTCCGTCTGGGCGATCTGGCCCCAGGCCGACGGCGTCGCGGCGCAGTACGAGGCGGTCCCCTGGCACCTCTCCACCTTGAAGCCGTCCTCGTTGTTGGAGTTGTCCGACCAGGTCATGTTGATCCAGCCGGGAGAGAACGCGATGGCCAGCAGATCGCTCGGCGCCACCGGGGCCAGCGGCGCGCCCACTGTGATGGTCAGCGGCGCCGCGGCCCCCGAGCCGCCCCGGCCGTCGAAGGCGGTCAACGTCACCCGGTAGGTCCCCGGGAGGTAGAAGGTGTGGTAGGCCGTCCCGCCCCAATACTCGTTGCCGTCGCCGAGATCCCAGTGCATGTTGCCGACGAAGCCGTCAGGGTCGTAGGTGCCGTCCGCATTGAAGACGACGTCCAGCGGCACCGGCCCCGAAGTGACATTCGAGGAGGAGACGGCCACGGGGGGGATGTTCGGCTCGAGCGCCTCGACGAGCACCTCCTGCATGGTCTGGGCGCCGCCGTTGTCCGTCACCTTCAGCGTCGCGACATACGGGCCCCTTTCGGCGTACAGGTGGACCGGCCTGGCCTGCGTCGAGGTGGCGCCGTCGCCGAAGTCCCACAAGAAACCCGCGACCGACCCGCCCGGGTCGCTCGATCCGGTGGAGTCGAAGGCCACCGAGAGAGGGACGTCCCCGCCGGCCGGCGTCGCGCCGGCCACCGCCACCGGCCAGGGGTTGCCCGCAGCGCCGAACAGCTCGTAGCCGATCCGGTAGGCGGCGAGCGGCGACTGGTTCCGCATCAACGACCCTGCGATCAGGCTCCTGCCGCCTGACGCCGCCACGTTCGGATACGCCTCCCCGGTTGGGCTATTGGACACAATGAAGCCCTGCGGGTCCACGATCGAGCCGGCGGGCGTGATCCGCATGCCCATCAGATCGCTGCGCGCGTCGATTGGCTCGAGGCTCCAGTAGCCGCCCAGAGTCGTCTTCTGATCCTGCCAGACCACCACGAACTGCGAGCCGTCCCACGCCACGCGCGGCCGGTACTGGTCGTCCCGCCAGGGCGTGAGATTGACGGAGGGATGCACCGTGCCGTCGGAATCGATGCGGCGTGCGAGCAGGTCGGTCTCCCAGCCGGACGTGAGCTCCTGGGACTGCACCATGAGCGCGACGCTTCCGCTCGACGCCAGCCCGATGCTGAAGATGCCGTTCCCTCCCGCGGTGGAGTAGGGACCATGGACGAGGAAGTCCGGCGACTTGACGCCGCCGGCGTCGATGAACGTCGCCCGCGTGTAGGCGATGGGGTCGTCGTGGGTGACGTTGTCCTGCCAGACGACGAGCCAGCGTCCGCCGAGGACGGCGATCCGGGGGCTGCTCGCGAAGGTCACTCCCATCGCGATGGGAGAGGGATCGAGCACCGCCCCGTCCAGGCCCCGCACGCGCGCCGCGATCGGGAAGATGTACTGGCAGTTGATGCCGCACCGCAGACCGACCACCAGGAAGTCGCTGCCGAGCGCCTCCACGTCCGCGGGACCGAAGCCGGGATTCATGACCGGGATCGGCGCCGGATCGACGAGAGCCCCGTCGGACCGGATGCGGCGCACGACCACGCCGGTCGCGTTGTTCCACGCCGCCATGTAGACGGAACCGTTCCACGCGACGGCCGGATAGCCGGGGTGATCGAGACCATCCGCGGCGTCCAGCTCGACCGGTTGCGCCGTGAGCGGAGCGCCCGTCGCGTCGAGGGGCTGGGCGAGCAGACGGACTCGGCCGGCCGTGCTGCTCCGATAGACCATCATGTAACCGTTGCCGCTCGTCGCGATGTCCACCCGGAGCTGCGAAGGGGCCCCGATCGAGAGGGTCTTCTGAAGAGAAGAGACGTTGGAAGCGTTGATGTGGCTGGTGAAGACGTCATAGCCGTTGTTGGCGGTCACGAAATCCGACCAGACAAGCTGCACGCTGCCGTTGCCGGCGCTGGCGGCCATCCCGGTCCCGGCTCCGGCCACGAGCACCCCCCCCGGATCGAGGACCTGTCCCGAGGGGCTCACGCGGGCGACCCGGGTCCCGGCGAGCGAGCCCCAGGTCACTTTCCAGCTCGATCCGTCCCACGCAACGCTTGTCACCGTGTACGCGGAGGGCTGATTCGGCCCCGAGATGTTGAGGCCGCCTCCGTCGAGCTTCTGGCCGTTCGTCCCGATGCGAGTTCCCTTCACCGCCATCGTCCAATCGGGAAGCTGCTCCATCCAGACGGCGAAGTACCCGCTGCCGTTTGAGACCAGCCCGTCGAGCGGCGAAGGGGCAATCCCGAAGGGGGACGTTCCGAGGAGGTTGAGGTTCGCGTCGAACCGGACGGCGTTGCTGGGGTCGTGTCCGGTCATCGATTCCTCCCAGGCCAGCAGGAAGACTCCCCCGGCGAAGGCGAGCTGCACCCGTCCCCGGCCGTAGTAGGTGTCGGCCACGAGGCTGCGAGGCCCGGGATCGATCAGCGCGCCGCTCGCCGAGATTCGGACCGCGACGAGGTCGCCGTTCACCGGAGTTCCCTGGTTCACGACGACCCACCCGATCCCGTCGGAGGCGACGGCCCAGGTCGCCCCGGTGGGGGTCAGATTGAAGATCTTGATCGGTTCAGGATCGAGCACCTGGCCGCCGGGGGAAACCCGCAGCGCCTCCAGCGACGCCTGGTAGTATCCCGTCCCGCCGAAATCGACGCTCTCGAACACCACCAGCCAGCTGGTCCCGTTCCACGCGGCCCGCGGGTTCCTCTGCGAAGCCGGTCCCGTGAAGATGGGAAACGGGACCGTCTCCAGCGGAACTCCCGAGGCGTCCAAACGCATCCCGTAGACGTCCCAGGAAGTCTCGTCCTCGTAGCTTCCCGTGGCGTTGGCCCGGTTGTCCGACCAGACGGCCAGCAGCGTGGAGCCCCCCTGCGACAGGGAGGGACTGATCGGATCCTTCACGGCCGCGGCGGTCGTCGTGTCGCCAGGAACGAACCGAGAGGGTCCTCGAACCGTCTGCGCGTGAACCAGATCGCCGGCGCCGGTGCCGCAGGCGAGGATCAGGATGGCGACGAACGGACGATGTGAATTCCGAGATCGGCTCATGGGACCTCCGGGTTTCAATGACATCCAGCGCGCGTACGACTCCCGATGGGTGGAAGTCTCCCGCGACAGCGGGCGAGGGGCTGCGCAAGGATTGGCTTTTTCTGCGCAGATCTTGCGGAGTGTCCTTGCGGAGTGTGACGGAAGTTACGAAGTTCCCGACCGCAGGGCGGCGCGAAACCCGCTTGGGGAAGCGCCGGTGTACCTTCGAAACACGCGGTTGAACTGGGAGATGGAACCAAAACCCGCGCGGTCCGCAACCCCGGTGACCTGCAACAGCCGGTCAGCCAGAAGGCGTTTGGCGTGCTCGACGCGCACGCGCGCAAGGTACTCCATGAACGTCACGCGGGCGGCCTTCTTGAACACTTTGCAGAAGTGATGCGGGCTCAGGTGAACGTGAGCTGCGACATCGACCAGGCGCACCTTCCCGCCGGCGTGCGCGTGCACGAAAGTCTTGGCCCGCGCCACCGGAGCGGGGTCGCTCCGGCGCACCGCGATGAGGCGGCCGTTCGCGTGCTCCGCGAGCTGCCGCGCGAAGATCTCGAGCAGGCGGACGGCGGCGTTGAACTCCTTTTCACGCACGACCGGCGTGCCGGAGTACGCCCGCTTCCATCGGCATGAGTCCCCGTCCTCCTGCCAGGCGAGAGTCCGCCGGGCGTGGCGCTCGAACCGTCGCCGCCCCGACTCCCGGAGAAACACCTTGCCGGCCAGCCACGTGGCCGCGTGGGATCCGCCCACGACCACGGGCACGGCGATCTCCGTCATCCCCGCGAAACAACGGATCCGCTGCGGCGCCAGCCGGCGACGGAGCCGCCGCTGCAGCGCCGTCCAGATCTCCGCGCAGGCCACGCGACCGCCGGCGCTCCCGCCGACGAGCGCGCAAAACGGGTTCTGCTTCCTGCTCGATGCCCAGGGCCGTGGCGGTCCACCGGCCGGCAGGAGCGTCAGGGACAGCCCCGTGGCGCGACGAAACGCCGCGATGTATTCCCGGACGACCGGCTCACGCGCCAGGAGTTGAAAGATCCCCTGATCGGAGCAGGCCGAGCTGACGTGATTCCGGTGCGGGCGGGGTCGCCCCGGTGGTGGGAATGCGGACGGATTCATCGCTGCTCGCTCGAAAGGCGTGCCGGCGCGCTGGGAGTCACAGCACATTACCACATCGGTCGCAGCGTGCGCCACCCGGCCCAGCGCAACGCAGGGTGCTGAGTCACTGCAGCAGAAACACAGAATCCGGCGTTGCGACGATTGGGGCAGGGCGTAGGTTGTCGGCATCACGAGTCCGTTGGGACCATGCGGTCAATGCCATCGAGTGGGAATGGCAATGAGCGATATTTCAGGGAGGTGTGCCAATGATGAGCCTGCGTTCGGTGTGGGTAGGTGTCATGCTGGGCCTTTTACTGTTCAGCGTTCCGTTGGGCGCGGCGACCCCTGCGCGAAGAGGAGTCGAGACGTTCTCACAGACGGGAGTGATTCTTAGCGGAGAGAATCACGTGTTCGTCTTCTTCGGAATACCGGCATGCGCAGCTGGCGAAGCCTGGCTCCTCAAGAGCATTCAAGTGGGGCCTGAGATCGAGACGGGCGCAACTGCGCAGGATCTTCCGCTGCTGCCGGCCTGGGGAGTGTCGGCCATCATCCAGCAGCGGGGCTGGGGAACGCGTCCGGTCACAATGGTTGCCCCGGGGCCCGCGCATCTGTCCACAGCCATCGAAGGGGGGCAACCGTTCAGCGGCGATGTAACGATCATCTTGCTCGGCTCGGCGGTAGCGACAGGGCGGTTCCAATTCAACGTCCACGTTACAGGGCAGTGTGGGGTCCCGACCGTGCTGCCGGGGTAGTTCACCCGGACCGAGGCGGCAGGCGGGACAGCTCGAGCATCTTCAGGACCGTGTTCCAGTTGCGGAAGGTGCTCGCGGTCTTGAGCGTCGAGTCGAAATACTGCGCCGTCAGCCTGCTTTTCCCGACTCCGTTCGGGCACAGGAGGTAGATCTCGCTGCCGCGCAGGGCGAATCGATCGGGCGGGGAGCGATCGGGATCCAGGAGCGCCGCGCGGGACCGGTCGGGGGGATCCGCCAGGAAGACGACATGCAGGAACTTAGGGTCCGGCGCGTCGCGCAGGAAGGGATTGTTCTTCACGATGGCGGCGAGCTCGGCAGCCGTGCACGTCACGACGGGGGCCTCGAAGCCGAAGCGCTTCGAAATGCCCGCGGCGACCAAGGTGGGGATTCGACGGGCGAGCGGCGGCGCGGCGCTGAACAGGACGTTGCCGCTCTGGATCCAGGTGCGCACGTCGGCGCACCCCGACTCGGTGAACAGGGCGGCCAGGGCGGTCATCGCCAGGCTGTGCTTGCCGCCGACGTTGATCCCGCGCAGGAAGGCGACGTGGACGTGCTCACACAACTTTGATGACCACCTTTCCCGTCGCCCGCCCGGACTCGGAGTAGGCGAGTGCATCACGCACATCCTCGAGCCGAAAGACCTTGTCCACCAACGGAGTGATGGCACCGCGCTCCACCA
>Ga0070694_100000409_pt1 | contig 23354 bp, 6 predicted proteins | sample KBSK1251metaG_FD_65470 | JGI IMG/M metagenome (GOLD analysis project Ga0070694, IMG submission 65470) | Corn, switchgrass and miscanthus rhizosphere microbial communities from Kellogg Biological Station, Michigan, USA - KBS K1-25-1 metaG | ecosystem: Host-associated > Plants > Roots >... | reverse complement strand
GCGATGACAACGCCAATTGCCGCGGCGCTTTCGAACTCTGTTCGAGTGGCCGAGGCTGAACGGCTCTCACAGACTGATGAACTAACGCGACTGCGCAACGCCCGCTATCTGCGACAGTTCCTGGTTAACGAAATGAAGCGTGCCCGGCGGTTTGGCTCAAAGATCTCCGCGCTGTTTCTGGATTTGGACGATTTTAAGACCGTCAACGATATACACGGTCACCTGGTCGGATCACATGCGTTGATGGAAGTCGCTTCCGTTATCCTGCCGTCCGTTCGTGACACTGATTGCGTCGTCCGCTATGGAGGTGACGAGTTTGTGGTCATCCTCCCAGAGACCAGCGTCCACGAAGCGGTGATAGTCGCCGAGAGGATCCGCGCCAAGATCGAGCGCCACCGGTTCACTGGCGGACGACGTTTACAGATCCACCTTACGTCCAGCATCGGGCTGGCGGTATTTCCGGATGACGCCCTGTCCCCGCATCAATTGATAGCGTGCGCGGACCGGGCCATGTACGCGGCCAAAGCGGCCAACAAGAATTGCGTCAGGGTTATGACATCCCCAAATTTGCCGGCGACAAAAAGGCTTCTTGATGGTGACGCAGTCGACGGCCCACAATTTCAACGAATTCCCGACGAGAAGTTCATTTCTTGATAGCGTTGGCGCGCAAATCGTTGTATCTTTGAGCGTTCGGTTCTGCTTCGGTGAGTCGTTTTATATTTTGCCAGGCCACTCGCGCCCGTCGCGGCTTCCAGCCTGCACTCAATTTAATCGGCCACCCCTTCAGACAATTCATTTTCAGTCAGGGAAATCGGTAACAAATGGCTTTTAAATCTGTCTTTAGTCTTTTCTCCAGCGATCTCGCAATCGACCTGGGCACTGCGAACACGCTGGTTTATGCGAAGGGCCGGGGCATCGTCGTCTCTGAGCCTTCAATCGTCGCAATCAATAAGGTTACCAATGCGGTCGAGGCCGTCGGCCGCGACGCAAAAGAAATGCTGGGCCGAACACCCGGTAACATTGTGGCGATTCGTCCGATGAAAGACGGTGTGATTGCGAACTTCGAAGTTACTGAGAAGATGTTGCAGCACTTCATCCGCAAGGCGCACAACGGAAAAACGTGGGTGAGTCCCCGGGTGGTAATCGGCATCCCTTCAGAGATTACTCAAGTTGAGCGGCGCGCCGTCGAAGACTCGGCTTACCGCGCGAAGGCTTCCGAAGTTTATCTGGTTGAAGAAGCGATGGCGGCGGCGATCGGCGCCGGGCTGCCGATTACTGAACCGCACGGCAACATGGTCGTCGACATTGGCGGCGGCACCACCGACATCGCCGTGATCAGTTTGAGTGGCATCGTCTATTCGCGTTCTGTCCGGGTTGCCGGCAACGAGATGGACGAGGCGATTACGCAGTACATCAAACGAAAATACAACCTGCTGATCGGTGAACGCACCGCAGAAGCGATTAAGATTGAATTAGGGTCGGCGTTCCCGCTCGATGAAGAGCTCTCATTCGAAGTGCGTGGTCGAAACCTGATCGAAGGCATTCCGAAAACAATCACGATTTCTGACGAAGAAATTCGTGAGGCGCTCGCAGATTCCGTCTCGACGATTATTAATGCTGTTCGAGTCGCGCTCGAACGAACCCCACCTGAACTTTCCGCCGACATCGTTGAGCGCGGAATCGTTTTGACCGGCGGCGGCGCCCTGCTGAAAAACCTCGACAAGCGGCTCTCGATTGAAACCGGTTTGCCCGTGTCACTCGCTGAAGACCCTCTCGCGTCAGTCGTTCTGGGCACCGGCAAGATGTTGTCAGATTTTGACTTGCTGAAACGTGTTAAATGGGACAACAGCCTGACAACCGGGACTTAAACTGGAGATGCGCGGCGTGAAGGCCACTCTTCGAGTCATGGACGGTAAGACCGTTGAACTCAACTGGGGTCACCGGAGGGATGAGGCTAACGTCCAATCCGGACCGCACGGCGAGATAAGGCTTCCGCGTCTGGAGTGCCTCCGATCCTTTTAACACCGACTTCGTAAACGGCAGATCGCATCCTGTAATTCACATGGCCGCTATCCGCACGCAAAAAGAGATTCGCCAACGCGCCCCCTGGTGGCTCTTCGGGTTGCTGGCGATGAACTTCGCTTTGATGACCTACGACGCGCGTGACAGCGCGACCAAGCAGCGAAAAATCCGCTCGATCGCGCAAACGATTATGTACCCCGTTCAGCGGGGCGCCTCAGGCACGGTGAATTGGGTCGGCGGTTGGTTCGGAAATATCGGCGAACTGCGCCGCGCTTCCGTGGAAAACGAGCAGTTGCGCAAACAGGTCGAGCAGATGCAAACCGAACTGCGCGATACGCGGGAAAAGGCCGCGCAGGGGCAACGCCTCGAACAACTCTTCAAGTTAACCGAAACCAGCCCGTACCAAACGGTGGTTGCCCATGTGATTGCCCGCGATCCTTCGATGTGGTTTGACGGCGTCACCATTGACAAGGGCCGCTGGGCGGGCGTCGAAGTAAATATGCCGGTTGTCACTCCTGGTGGAATCGTGGGGCGAGTGATTTCCACGAGCCCGCTCAGCGCGCAAGTAATGCTTGTTACCGATGAAAAGTCGGGCGCCGGCGGCGTCGTCGGCCAGTTGGGCCAGTCAAATGCCATGGGCTCAATTAAAGGAATGGGCGAACTCGGTCTGCTCGAAATGCGATACGTCTCAGGAATGGAAAAAGTCCAGACCGGCGACGCTGTCACGACAACCGGGCAGGATGCGATTTATCCTCCAGGTTACAAGATTGGTGATGTGATTGAAGTACGGCCGGGATCTGCGACCCAAGCTCTCGTGATTCACATACGCCCGAGCGCGGGATTGGAACGCTTGAAAGAGGTGGCAGTCCTGAGGTATCAACCACCACCACGAGTCGAACCCGATCAATCTCTCCCCAATGTAGAAAAAAAGAATAGTAAGTAGTGAATTGCGGTGAGCAGCAAACGGAAAATTTCGCCCTCGCTATCGGCGCTGTCCAGTCGTGCCGATTTCCGTTGTGATTGCTCAACGCTCATTGACCAGCAATGCGCCAACTGACAGTCGCGTTACTCTTGATAGTGGCGATCGCCCTGCAATCCGCGGCTCGGGCCGTCTGGCAACCATTGGGATTCGTCGATCTCACGCTGATTCTGGTGGTCTACTTCGCACTGCAACGCGAAGCGCTCCAAGCTTTGGTCGTGGCGGCGCTAGCCGGTCTGGCAATGGATTTAATCAGCGGGCCACCCGCGCTTTTGGGGGCGGGCGGATTTTCCAAGGTATTAACGGCTTATGCCGTTTACTTCTTTGCCTCGCGGGTGATGCTCGACACGACGCTGTTGCGAATCCCGGTACTGGCGGCTGCCAGCGTGGTCGATAACCTGGTGTACGTCGGCATGCATCGATTACTCGGACAAACACCGCCGATGCCGTTCATTCAGTCTTTATCGTACAAGCTTATCGCCACCACCGTTGCGGGCACTATTCTTTTGTACATGTACGAATCATTTTTCAGCACTAAAGCGCGGCAACGGCGGCAATTCACGGTTCGCCGGAAAGTTGCCCGGCGTCCCTCGGGCGTGTTACGGCGGAGATAGTTATGAAGTTCGTTGATGATTCCCAGAATCTGCGTGTCCGCCTTCGGATCATTCAGGCTTTCGTTCTGATCTTGTTAGGCGTGCTCTGCCTCAGGCTTTACAAGCTGCAAATAATCGACGGCAAGCGTTACGCCAACGTTGCCGAAAATCAGCGCATTCGATTATTGCCGATTCCGGCGCCGCGCGGCGTGATTTTCGATCGCAACGGGAACCTCCTGGTCGACTCGCGGCCGATTTATAGCGTGATCCTCTCGCGTGAAGTCACCAAGAGTATCGACTACTCGCTAATCAAGCCGTTATCCGAAGGACTCCTGATCGATGAAGCATTCCTGCGCGAGCGTTTTGACCAGGTGAGATCCCAACCGGCCTTCGAATCGATTCTGATTAAGGAAAGCGCACTACCGGCCGATATTGCCTGGGTGGATGCTCACCAGTTGGAATTTCCCACGCTACGCGTCGAACAGGTTCCCCAGCGGCGCTATCCGGAAAACGGTCAAATGGCGCACGCGCTTGGTTACGTTGGTGAAATCAGTCCCGAACAACTCAAGCAGCCCGCGTTTTCCGAAAATGGGTACAAGCCCGGCGACATCATCGGCCAGGAAGGTCTCGAGGCTGTTTATGATCAGTATCTGCGGGGCCGCGACGGTTACCGAAAAGTAATTGTCGATAGTCGCGGCCACATTCAAAGCGAGGTCGAAAGGGTCGAGCCTCAATCCGGACAGGACATTGTGACAACGATTGATCTCGATTTGCAGCAGGCGGCCGAAGATCAATTAAAGAAGTCGCCGCAGGGACGCGGCGTGATCATTGCGATGGATCCAAACACCGGAGAGGTGCTGGCAATGGCCTCGGCCCCGACCTTCGATCCAAACTTGTTTTCACAACGCATCACGACGAAAGAAGGTCGCGCTGAATATCAGAAACTGCTTACCGATCCGGACAAACCTTTGATTGATCGAGCGATTCAAGGCAAGTACCCGCCGGGATCAACCTGGAAACCTCTGATGGCTACCGCCGGGTTGAAACAGGGCGCCATCTCGATTGACGAATCGAACCTGGTTTGCGGCGGCGGCATCACCATCGGCAACAAATTCACCCGCTGCATGGGTGGTAACCATGGCTCACCCAACGTGCATTTCGCCATCGAGCATTCCTGCGATGGTTACTTTTACCGCCTCGGCTTGAAGATGAAGCTGGAAGGCATCCAGGCGATGGTGGACATGTTCGACCTGGACAAACGCACCGGCATCGATCTGCCGCATGAAATAACCAGCACCACGCCATCACGCGAACTCAAAGCTCGGCTTTACCCGAAAGATCCGGAATGGAAAGACATCGACACGGTTTATTCTTCGTTCGGACAAGGTGAAGATGTTTTGACGCCCATCGCTTTGATACGCGCGCACTCGGCCATCGCGATGAAGGGAAAGATGTATGTGCCGCACCTTTTGAAAGAGGTGAAGCCAATTGCCGCAGTTGGTAACGACCCCAACGGATCCGACTATCGCGCGGCCCGGCCGGGACACGTTTTTGAACGTCGCGAGCCGAAAAACCTGGCCCTCCCTGTCGATCAAAGCGACTTAGTGGTCCAGGCCATGTGGGCGGTTGTAAACGGAAACGGCACTGCCACCGGAATAAAGTTGGCTGGATTCGATATCGCCGGTAAGACTGGCACGGCACAAGTCGTCAGCCTCGGCAAAGAAGGCAGCGAACATAGGGATCACTCGTGGTTTGTATCTTACGCGCCGGCTTACAAACCAGAAATTTCAGTGGTCGCGCTGATTGAAAACGCCGGCCTCGGTTCCCGCTTTGGGGCACCGTCGGTGCGGGCCGTCTACGATGTCTACTACGCCAAGACCCGCGGTCCCAAAGAAACGCCCGGAAATAACATCGCGATGAAGATTCGCTGATTGGTCTTACTCCCGATAGTCGATTCATGTCCGCAATCCTGCAAAAAAGAACGATTCGAGACTTCGACTGGCTGGTCGCCGTGCTGGCAATTGCCATCGTCATATTTGGCGCGTGGGAAATTCACAACGCCCAACCGACGGAAACATACTGGCAAAAACAGCTCATCGGCCTGGGCATCGCCATGGTCGCGATGGTGGCGATTGCCTTCAGCGATTATCGCCGGATCGTCGAGCTGGCCCCTGCTTTTTACGTCCTGGGTCTGGTATTGCTGGTAATCGTGCTGATTCCCGGCATCGGAATGAAAATCAACGGTCAGCGTTGTTGGATCAAGCTGCCCATCGCCGGCCAGTTTCAACCGTCCGAGTTTGTGAAGATTCCAGTCGTGCTGATGCTCGCCAGATATTTTGGCAAGCATCGAACTGGCTTGCTCACCTGGAAAGAATCCCTGATGGGTGCTTCGATCCTCGGATTGCCAATTGGATTAATCCTGCTCGAACCTGACGTCGGTCAGGCCATTACCTATCTGCCGCTGCTCGCGGTCGTGCTGTTCTTATCATCGGTGCGCATGTGGATTGTCGCCGCGATGCTGGTTGCTTGCATAGGAGGCGCGCCGCTAGCCTATACGGTGGGAGTAAAAACCGGGCTGCTGCACGGGTACAAACTCGAACGCATTAACGTCATTCTCGATCCCGAGAACGCCGATAAGCGCGGCTTTGGTTATCACACGTGGCAATCGATGGTAACGGTGGGCGAAGGTGGCTTGACGGGCGCACGCGGGTCGGAATACTCACAAAGCAGCCTGAAGTTTTTGCCGGAGCCGCACACAGACTTTATTTTTTCGGTGACGGCTGAGACGACCGGCTTCATCGGCTGCCTGGCGCTATTAGCGTCGTACGCACTGCTCCTGACTCGCTTGATTAGCGACGCCCGGCGCTCGCGAGATCGCACCGGGATGCTGGTGATTATGGCAATAGTGGGCGGCCTGATTTTTCAAATCTTCATAAATGTCGGGATGGCCCTCGGGTTCCTGCCGGTGATCGGAGTTCCTTTGCCGCTGATGAGCGCCGGACTCTCTTCAGTGCTGGCGACCTTCATTGCGATTGGTTTTGCGATCAGTGTGCAGCTGCGCAGGTTTGTGAATTAGACTCGAGCTGCGGAAACCATGTTAAGAAAAAGGCGCAAGAGCAATCGCTCCCGCGCCTTTTGGTTTAGTGGTTAGACTCGCTGAGTCTCTATTTTCGACGTTGGTGCGAAGTGCCTCGCAACTTCTTAATTTGTCCTTTGAGTTGCTCGATCTCCGCCTGCTGCTCTTTGATCGCGTTGAGCATAGTCCAGATGATCGGATCGTTGTTGACCATCAGGTAACCATCGCTATTTTTCGTTACGGCTTCCGGAATGACCTTCTGCAATTGCTGAGCTCCAAAGCCGATGTGTTCTCCCTCTGACTTGAGACCTAAAGCGTTATTCTTCAGATACTCGTAGCGAATCGGGTTCAACTGCATAACGGCTTTGAGTCCGCTTCGGTACTTGCCTTTGATGTTCTTCAGACGTTCATCAGAAAAGACATCCCACGAGCCGCCACCAGGTTTCCCGGCAGTTCCGTTCACTGACAGAAGTTGGGTGGGTGAAGTCGTCCCAATACCCACGTTGCCTGTGCCTAATATTCTCATCAGTGACGCGCCGGATATGCTGTCATTCTTGAAGGTTGTGCCGCCGCCTGCACCAGAGTGGATTACGAGATCCGTATTATCTATCCCGAAACCATAAGTAGTTGAGAAGAGCAGCATACGTTCGACATTGGTATCGGTAGTTGGCCAGGTGATTTTTGATGCCGCGGTAGACATCCTGACGTCGCCACCTGTGACATCCAACCTGGCTGCAGGGCTGCCCGTCCCGATGCCGACATTGCCATCCGCTGCGATATCGATCGAACTTGTCGGCGCGCCTGGCCGGATACGGAATGACAGCTTCGATCCGCCAGTCACATCACGAACGAAGAAATTGGCTTCATTAGCGCCAACGTCCCAGGTCTGGGCGGTGAACCCACCTGAGTTGTTTTGTTCCAGGCGCAACGCGGGGGTGTTGCTCGTCGCCGCGTGGATGTCCAGCACGGGCGCGGCCGTGCGCAAACCGAGTCTGCCGGTCGAGTCCACAAAAATCGAGTTGGTCGGAGCACCCGCGCGGACGGTAAAGGGAACTTTCGACCCGGTTATGTCTTCGATCGAAAACTTACTCGCGCCGCCGCTGGCTGAATCATTGGCTGTCAATTGCCAATCGTTGGCGGGAAATCCTGCGGACACCGACGTGTCGTCAAACTTGATCCGCGTGTTGTTCTCTTTCAGCCTGATTGTGTCAAAACCAAAACTCTCGTTGTTGACGCAATCGAGCCCGATGCACGCACTGCCTTGCACGATCAGATCGTCAGGAATCACCTGGTCGAACATAAGGCTTGAGAACAAGGACGCGCGGTGGTTTCGCAATCTTGCCGCGGTATTGCCGGAGGCCACCTCAGAACTACTTGCGGGCTTGGCTGCCGGCGCCACACCGGTCTTTGCGGTGCGCTGATTTTCACTCAGGCCGCCGGCGATAACCTGTCCGTTAATCATCGCAAAGGCGCCGGATTGGATCATATTCGGCATGACCGGGTGCTTACGCGCCGCACGCTCGGCTTCTGGATCATCATCCTTTCCACGCCCATCCTTCATTGCCTCTCGCTGGCTGGCAGTCAGAACTGGGCGCAGACGCAATTCGTAGCCATAACTGCCATCGGGCAGTGACTTGTCGCTAAAATCAAATCCGGGTGACGAGCCCGCCTTAAACTCTTTGGTAAAAGATCTGCCGTCCGGTGCGGTAATCGTCAGGGTCACACCGGCGTTTTGAGCGACGACCTCAAATCGGACACTGGATCCAATGCCCACCAGATTGGCGAGGTTACCATCAGCGGCCTGGCCAAAAGCGGCCGACCACAGACCCGCCACGAGAAGAACAGCTAATGACATTAACGTAAGGATTCTTGGGTGCTTCATTCAATGACCTCCTAAGGGTTTGGATCTCAACCGCTGGACAAAAAGGGCAGGCACGGGGGATGTCAACGGCTATAGATCTGGTTGATTCTGGTTAGTTTATCGAAACTGGCGACGTTTTGTAGCAAACAAACGTTATGAGTGTCAAGACTTATGACGCAAACGAGTGACAATTTTTGCAATTCACCGAAATTTGCCCACAAATGGTTAGAAGGAAACGGCCAACAGCCTTGACCATTTGAGCGGGATTAATCGTTAGCGCGGGAACCGAGCGCGATACTCAATTGAGCTGAGGAAGGCCTTGACCATTTCGGCCTCCTGGAAATTACCGTCGAAGCGGTCGAGCTTGTCCAGCCAGAAGGTGTAGCCGGCAAAATCTCGATCCGGGCCTGAATTCGGATCGCGGCGCAGGTAGCCAAAGTACTCCATCAGCACGAAAGCCCGATTGAATCGCCGGCGAATGAGGGTGGAATTCTCGGCGACCCGCCGCAGGGCTCGCCCGCGGGCCGCCACATCAGAGGTGTCCGCCGCCCGTGCGAATTCTCCGATAGCCGCGGCGTGATCGTCATCGGTCAAGGCTATTGCGGCGTTGGCAAACAGCTTGTCGACAAATTCCGTCGGAGTCATCGTCAGCGGATACTCGGCAGCAAAGCGCGCACGCTTCACAAAATCTTCGGCGAACAATTTCTTATTGGTTTCCAGCGCTCGCTGCCAACCATCCTGCAAAACTACTATGCCCTTGGAGATTTGGGCAGCGTCGCTACGGAATTCCGTCAACTGTAGCGGCACCGGAGCGTCTCGCAGTTCACCAAAGGCAGCCTGGTAGGTGCGATAGACGACGTAGCCCGTCTGCTGGAATTCTATCGACAGGAAGAAGGCCGCCGAAGTGTCGATGCGCTTAACCTCGCGACAACCTAAATCATTGCCGCAGGATTCGAGGTTGTTTACCCAGAAGTTGAAGCCGGCCTCGTCGGGCTCACGACCAAGGAAGTCGAGATACTGCTGGCGCACAAAGTATTCTGTGGTGTCCAGCGGATTCAACGAGCCGCCGCCGGCTGCGGCCGTGAAAGTCGCTTCAGTGTTCGCGCCTAACTGGTTAAAGGTTCGTTGGGACGGACTGAAGGTAAAGTTGGGTCGTGAAGGCGTGACCACATACAGCCCATTCGTTTCGACCTGATCAAAATGATATCTACCTGCGGCATCGGTTACGGTCAGCCGATTCTGCGAGCCGTTCATTCGAACCGCCGCACCCTCAACCGGATTGCCGCTATTGTCGAGAATCTGACCGCTCACGGTTCCGTTTGAGGCAGTTGGGCCCACGATGGTGACGCTGCCGTCCGTATTGGCCGGCGTTTGCTTGTTCAGGCTCGTATCGATGAAGACAAAGTTGTTCGGCGCTGGCGCCCACTGGAGCAGCGTGCTCGCGCCGACGGTATTGCTTACGCGAGTGAAATTTAAATTGAACAACGTTCCCGATCCGGAGAGCGGCGTGGATGTAGTTGAAAACGCTGAGATGCGCAGTGTCTTAATCGTCCCCGCCCCCAGGATGTTCGCGCTCACGTTCCAGTTAGTCGTTGTAAGACCAGCGGGCGACGTGGGCGTGACCTGGAACGTCACGACCGAAGAATCGAAGGTGAAATCGCCCTGAAATCCAACCAGGTTGTCTGCGGCATCGATGTTCGTTGTCGTCACGGGCTGGGTAACGTCCGTCACACCCGTGCCGACGTTGGCGACCGGCAGAGAGACCATGGACACCGTGGACGGAGTTACGGGATGTGCCGCTGAATTAGCGGAATCGCGATTGGCGATGGTCGGCGTCACGTCGCCCGTAATATCGCCGATGACCAAAGCCGAGTAATCCTGTGATAATTGGCTGGCCGTAAGGTTCGGATATTGCCGATTAGCAGGATTGAACTGCCACTTGCCGACATCACCAGTTCCCGAGCTGGCGCCGAGGAAGAACTGCTGAATAGCGATCACATCCACGGTATCGACTGTTGAATCCTGACCAGGGTTCGCGTTCGCGGCCGTCAACGGGCAAGCACTCAAAGGTGCGAGTCCCAGGAAATGTCTCTGCGCCCCTATCACGTCCGCAGTGTCGATTCCAGGAGCCATCGGCGCCAGCGCAGTCTTCGTCGGCGTCAAAGTATAAGTTCCAGTTTCTGGCAGGTTAATGCTGTAGTCGCCGCCGGCGTCCGTCGTCGTCGAAGTTGTCTGCGAACCAGTGACGTTAATGCTCACGTTCGGCACGTTGTCGCCTGGAGTGATGCAGTAATCGACATGGCCGCTGATCAAAGGCCCGTTCACAACGTGGTTAACGGGAGGAGATGAATCACTCAACAGGAAGTTCCCATCGCCGAGGTAATGCGCCACCAGGGACTTGGTGCCGGATGTTGACGGCACGACATCGCACTGCCCGGCTGAGATGTCTGCGGTGCATCCTGGATTGCCGTCGATGGTAACGCTGACGTTGCCGGTCGCACCGGGGGATGTCGACGAAACAGTCCAGGTCACGGTGAACGGGTCTCCCGCATTCGACGGCGTGCTGGAAAGCGCCGCGGCGTTTGAGATCGTCGTCGTGGTCGCGGCCTTGTCGACAACGTGGCTGACAGCCGGCGATGAACTGCTGGTGGCGAAGGTTGCGTCGCCTGAGTAGGTAGCCGTCAGTTGCTTGGTGCCGGCACTTGTCGGCGTAATTTGACACTGGTTATCGCCTACGGGCGCCGTGCAGCTGTCGGTGCTCGAAGCCACGGTCACTGTCACGTTGCCGGTCGGAGTTCCGCCTGCGGACGGGGTTACGCTCCATTGCACCGTGAACGGCGCGTTGTATGTACTGGGTGTTGTGGATAGCGCCGTAGCGTTTGTAATGACGGTCGTCGTTGCTCCCAAAACACTGAAGCACGCGGAGAACTCCGAAGTATTGTTCGCCGAATCAGTCGCGGTAGCGGTGATGAATTTGCCGTTGGTGAAGTTCACCGGTCCCGGCGCGGTGAAATTGTAGGAGGGGGCCCCGCCGGTAATAATCGTGGAACCCAGGAACTTCTGCCCTTCGCCGTGAGTACCGTCACAAATGTCGTTAACAAAGAACTCGACGAGGTACGGTGCGCCGCCGGAAGCGCCAGGGAGGGTGAAGATTATCTTCTGGTCGCTAGCCGTCGCATCTGTAATTACCGGGAAGTTTTGGTAATGATTCGGCCCAGTAGCGTGGTCGGCTGAATCGTTCGGGGTGACGCCATCGATGCCCAGATTGATGCCGAGACCGCCGTTCGAGTAGATCGAGTTCTGGCTAATGAAGTTGTTGAAGTCACCATTACTGCTGACGCGCACGCCGTCACCGCCGTTGCCCGCGATAACGTTACCTCCGGAGCTATTCTGGACTGCAGCCAGCGAAAGACGCCCTGCGCGCGCAGACTGCGCTTTGCTTGTTTGCGCCCTGGTGGTTTGAGTCTTGATCTTTTGAGCATTGCTCGGTGCCGTCTTAGCCGCTTGAGCCCTGGCTGCCTGAAGCTTCGCTGCCTGAGTTTTCAGCAACTCGGCGATCCGCGCAATGGTTTGTTGTTGAGCAGGCGTCCTCTCTCGGGTGTTAAGCTGCTCTCTATTTGCTTTCGAGCCCGTATCTTTCGCGACGGCGGCCTGGCGGGCAACTTCGCAGCCACAGCTTTCCGGTTCGCCGCCGATAAAGTTGTTAGTCGAGTTACCCAACGGCCCGAGGGACAATTCAATTCCATGTGCTGAATTGGCTAATCCGTTTACAACCTCGCCATTGAGATTGGTGCCAATGAAATTGCCCTGGATCAGGTTGTATGCTCCCCCCAGAATGGCGATACCTTTATCGCCGTTGCCGGAGATCAAGTTTCCGTCGCCCGTGAAGGAACCGCCGATAACATTGCCCAGAGCGCCATTGATTTCGATTCCTGATGCTCCGTTGGCCACTGCAATGGTCCCGGTTTGATCCGTGCCGATCAAATTTGCCTGCACGGAATTCGACTCGCTGAAGCTATTAACGGTTTGAATGAAAACCCCATCTTTGATGTTGCCGGAGATTACGTTTCCAAAACCGGGAATGCCTACAGAACTGTATTGTGAGTCGAGGACCACGACGCCGTATTGCTGCTGCCCGGTAGACAATGGCGCGGCGGCGGTTCGATCAGTGCCGATAAAGTTACCCTGAACGACGTTTGAAAAGAAGAATGAGTTAGTGTTGCTTATCAGGACTCCAGCGTTGCCATTTCCGGAAATCAGATTGTCGCCATCGAGGACTTCGCAACCGATGGTATTGCCTTGTGAAAGGTTCTGAATCGTAACGCCGTTGGTCCCGTTAAGGACGGCCGCAGTGCCATCGTGATCCGTGCCAATGTAGTTGCCTTCTACCGTCGTCAGGGCGACGTATTGACCGTCACTTCCCCCGATGTCAATGCCGTTGGCGCCGTTCCCCGAAATAATGTTTCGCGCTGAAGGCTCATCACCGCCAATCGTATTGAAGACGCTGCCGGCGGTGCCGGCGCTAGTGATACTCACACCCGTGCCATTTCCTGCGGCGGATGAACCGATCACATCGGTGCCGATAAAGTTGCCCGAGATCGTGTTGAAGCTGCTGTCATTAATTGCGATTCCAGCGACGCTCCAATGACTTATCGCGAAACCTCTGATAGTTGAACCATCAGAACCCTTTTCAAGATCAAAGCCGCGGCCGTCACTCGAAACCGGCGTGCCGTCGATGACCAGCTTCAATACGGCGTTGTCGCCAGCCAGACTGGGATCAGTGCCGACAAGCGTCAACGTATTGGGTTGCGCGCCACTTTGCGTGTAACCGTCGATGAAGACGGGCTTAGTTATCGGAGGCAGATTGGAAGTCGGACTAATGGTGCAGACGCCGCTTACACAGCCGGCATCCGGGTTGTCACCCGACGTGGGAATCGCAAACGTGATCATCGAACCCGGATGCTGATTCGCTGCATTGATCGCTTCGCGAAGTGTGCAATCGTGATCTGGAGAAAGGGGCTCGCATTGTAGGTCGTCGGAATCTTCGGTCTTGTTGACGACAAAGACTTGCAACTCAAATGCGCCGATATCCACAGTCGCAGTGAGGTCACCGTCTCCGTCAATCCGGCGCGGGAAGCCCAGACCACGCTGGTCGTAAGCCAATTGGTGGTTGTAGGGCGGCACGCCACATGTATCGTCGATTACACAGTTGCTGCCTTTGTCGATTGCCTGGCTGCCGCCGAGCAGGAAGTGGGTCTGGGTCGGACCGCCGTAATCACCGAGCGGCGCCAGTTTCGGATCATCGACATTAAGTAAATTGCCCTGGTTCGGACTGGTATTGTTCAGTCCACCGCTTCCGGTACCGACCAGGTTGAAGCTGCCGGTAACGACGCCGCTTCCGGCGATGTTGTTGGGAACAGGTGCGACAAAAATCGAGCCCTGGAAATTTCCCGACACAATCGTATTGAGCAATCTGTGCGAAGTATCAAGCCCGCCGGCGACGTAGATGCCGCCACCATCGCCCGGACCATTGCCGTCGTCAAAGTCGTCATCGTCACAATGATTGTCGGTGACGGTAACGTTGGCGAATGTGAAGATGCCGGCAGCATCGTTATAGATTCCGCCGCCATTAGCCATTGCCGTATTTCCCGAGATCGTGCTGTTAATTAGCTTGAGCGTTCCCCCGTTATAAATGCCGCCACCGTCATAGGCATCGTTACTGGAGATCGTGCTGTCAGTGATCTCGGCGGTCGTTAGCGCCTCGTTGAAAATACCGGCGCCGGTGTCCGAAGACCAATTGCCGGAAACGGTCGTTGCCCCCATGAAGAGGGAACCGCCGCCGCAATTAAAGATTCCGCCGCCATCTCCGCCATCGCTGTCGTTTGAATCAAAGCGGCTCTTGTTCAGCGTCACGGTGCTGCCAAAGTTATAAAGCCCGCCTCCGTCTCCGAAAGCGGTATTACCCTCAACAACACAATTGCTCATCGTCAGGGAGCCACCGTCAGTGTAAATGGCGCCGCCTTCTTCAGCCGAGTTCCCGGTAAGGATGCAGTCATTGATCGTGACGGTGCCATGATCGTTAAGAACGGCGCCGCCTTCCGCATTCCCATCCGGCGCTATCCCGCCGGTGAGGGTCAGACCGGCAATCAAGACGGTGTACCCCGGATCGACCACAAAGATCTGATTGTCTCCACCATTGACCGTCAGGATGTCGGCACCCGGACCATTGATATTGACGTTATGCTGAAGCGCGGGCGGCGGCGTGCTCCAGAAGATCTCATGTGGAACAGTGGCCTCAGCAAATACCGTCGGATCGAAATTGATATCGATCGTCCCGCATGAATTCGCTGCAGCGTTCGCTTCTTCGATCGCTGCCCGCAAGGAACAATTGCCATTGGAATCAGCGCAGGTGCCGTCCGCCGTAGTTAATGCGTTAGCGTCATCGGTGTCGTCTGTAGTGTTGACTATTATTGGCGTGATCGGGCAAGGAGCATTCACCGTGATCGATACTGTCGCCGTGTTGCTGTCGTTCGCGCCGTCATTGGTCTTGTAGGTGAAACTGTCAGGACCGATGTAGCCAGTCGTGGGCGTGTAATCGACCGTAGCCGTACAGCTGCCGCTGGAACAAACCGGTGCGCTAATTGAACCAAGTGTTCCATGCTGCGGGCTATCGACGATCGAGAATGTCTGCGCGTCGCCATCAGCATCGGTTGACGACATGGTGATCGTCTTCAGAGTGTTCTGACCGGTCGAATCGCTGACGTCATTGGCAACCGGCGAGTGATCGTCATTGATGATCGTCAGTGTTGCCGGATTTGGCGTCCCCAGACCGGCACCTCCGGCGGGCGCGCTCAGCGTCAGGTTAACCGTCTCGTCCGCTTCAAAGGTCGTGTCCCCGCTAACCATAACCGTGAAGGTCTTATCAGCGGCGTCACCGTCAGCCCAGTTCAGATCACCCGTGCCTTCGGTGTAATCGGATCCGGGTGTGGCCGTGACGGCGCTGGTCGCCCAGTGCACCGAAACCGCGCCGTCAATGCCACCCGCACGGTTCACCGTAATGGTCGCGGGGTGCGTACTCGAATTCTGTTCAGTGTCGTCGTAGTTCGGGGCTGAGAATTGTAGATTTCCCGGGACGGGATCTGCGGCAGTCAGCACTACATCGTTACCATCGCCGCCCTGGTAAGTAATCGTAGCCTTCAAAGGCGAACCGAGGAAGTTAAGGATCTTGGCCCCTTCCGGAAGGCCATTGAAGGTTCCGGTAACAGCGTCGGCACCGTCATTGTTGATGATGACAAAGGGCTGCCCGATCGTCGGAGTGAAGCCATTCAACGAAGAGAGACTGAGCACCGCGTTGCCCAGACTCACCGTACCCGTAACGTTGAGCTGATCGTGATTGTTGGCCAAATTACCCGGCGTAATACCGCCGATTTCAACCGCGAAGGTCGAGGTACCGTTTAAGGTCACGTCCCCCGTGTTGAAAATGCCGGGGCTGGCGCCGGGGGCCAACACGCCGCCGTTAACCGTCAGAGTCTTCGTGCTGTCGATAGTGCCCCTGCCGCCCAACGTGGCGCCGCTGCTCACCGTCGTATTGCTGTTAATCAAACCGTCGATATTCAGTTGCCCGACATTGACAGCCGTCGCGCCCGTGTATGTATTGGTGCCCGAAAGGACCAACGTGCCCGCCCCCAGTTTCGTTAATCCACCCGTGCCGGCAATCACTCCGCCTAAGATGCTACTCGAGCCCGTGTTGCTTACGGTAAGTCCACCGCCGGCGTTGAGGTAACCCCCGCCGGTAACGTTGGCAGCGGTCAAACTGATCGTTCCGGTGCCGCTGGTGGTAAGCAGGTTTGGGCCATTCGAAAGATCGATCGCAACGGAGGCGTTGGCAACCAGGCTGTTGTTCGGGGCCAGCGTGATTGGCCCGTTGAAAGTGATGGTGCTGAACGAACCAATCGTCAGGCTCGCATTGAAATCAGGAAGGGCATTAACTGCGACAGTATCAGCGGCGCTACCGCGCTTGATCGTCAGCGATGCGGTCGGGTTGGCAAAATCGGTGGTTTCAAAAGTGGCCCCGCTCAGGCGCGACATTGTGTTGCCCACGGGCCCATCATCCGCCAAAGTTGCGTCATTCGAACCCGGAGGCAATTCAAAGATGACGTCGGTGGCCGTGCCCGTGTTCGAGATCGGCTCGAGCCCGGTGTAGGTCACCGTGCCGAAATTCGACATTGCGATGCTGCCGTCATGGGCATTCGTGTAGTGATAAGTGACCGTTCCCTGACTACCGCCGGCAATGAGAAGCTTGTCGCCCGGGGGGGTCGTGGGATCGCCACCGTCGTAGGTCACCCCTCCGGGCGGGAAGAAGCTTCCGCTGGCGAGATTCAGAGTCAGCGAGTCGTTTCCACCTAACGTGAACACTTGAATACTGCCGGTGATTAAAGCCAGCGGAACCTCGCAGGTGTTCACGTCAATCGCCGTGCCGTCCGGACCGCAACTTACCGTGTGATTCGGATCGGTGACGCGGACCTTCGACACATTGAGCGATATTGTGAGCGTGTCGGCGGTATTGCTGCCATTCACGTCAGTAATCTGAAGACTGCCGCCTAATAGTGAGACATGAGAGTCGGCAACATCGTCATTCGTGATCGTCAGGGTCGCCGGATTCGGCGTCCCCAGTCCGGCGCCTCCGGTGGGCGCGCTCAGCGTCAGGTTAACCGTCTCGTCGAATTCATGGACCGTGTCGCCAACGACCGTAACGATGAATGTCTGATCGTCGGCATTACCGTCAGCCCAGTTCAGATTACCCGAGCTTTCGGTGTAATCGGATACAGGTGTGGCCATGCCGGCGCTGGTTGCCCAGTGCACCGAAACCGCACCGTCAATGCCACCTACACGTTGCACCGTGATGAGGGCGGTGTGCGTACCCGAGTTTTGCTCAGGGTCGTCGTAATTCGTGGCTGAGAATTGTAGATTCCCGGGGACGGGAGTTGCGGCGGTCAGCACCACATCGTTGCCATCGCCGCCTTTGTAAGTAATCGTAGCCTTCAAAGGCGAACCGAGGAAGTTAAGGATCGTGGCCCCTTCCGGAAGGCCATTGAAGGCTCCGGTCACAGCATCGGCGCCGTCATTGTTGATGATCACGAAGGCCTGACCCACCGACGGAGTAAAACTTAACGGAGTGAGACTGAGCGTGGCATTTCCCAGACTGACCGTACCCGTAACGTTGAGCTGATCGTGATTGGAGCCCGGCGTGATGCCGCCAATCTCAACCGCGAAGCTCGAGCTGCCGTCGAAACTCACATTCCCCGTATTGAGAATGCCCGGGCTCGTCCCCGGCGCGACTGTGCCACCACTAACTGTAACGGTGTTGGCGCTGTTGATGGAGCCGGTGCCGCCCAAAGTGCCAGTTGCGTTCACCGTCGTGTTGCTGGTGATCGAGCCGTTGACGTTCAGCCGGCCGCCATTGATCGCTGTAACGCCTCCGTAAGTGTTGGTGCCCGAAAGGGCGAGCGTGCCCGCCCCCAGTTTCGTTAATCCACCTGTGCCGGCAATCACTCCGCTTAAGGTGCTAATTAAGTCCGTGTTGCTTACGGTAAGTCCGCCGCCGGTGCTGACGTTGCCGGCGCCCGCGACGTTTGCAGCAGTGAAACTGATCGTCCCGGTGCCGCTGGTGGTAAGTATGTTCGCGCCGTTCGAAAGATTGATCGCGGTGGATGCGTTGGCGGCCAGGCTGCTGTTCTCGGCCAACGTGATCGCATCGGTGAAAGTGATGGTATTGAACTCGTTACCGGCTGAACCAATCGCCAGGCTCGCGGTGAAATCAGGCAGGGCATTGACTGCGACGGTATCAGCGGCGTTACCGCGCTCGATCCTCAGCGAGGCGGTCGGATTGGCAAAGTCGGTGGTTTCAAAAGTGGCCCCGCTCAACCGCGACATCGTGTTGCCGACGGACACATCATCCGCCAAAGTCGCAGCATTCGTCGTCGGTCCGGCAGGCAATTCAAAGATGACGTTGGTGGCGGTGCCTGTGTTCGAGATCGGCTCGAGCCCGGTATAGGTCACCGTGCCGACATTCGACATCTCGATGCTGCCCCCATGAGCATTGGTGTAACGATAAGTGGCCGTCCCCTGACTGCCACCGGTAATGAAAAGCTTGTCGCCCGTACCGGTCACCGGATCACCGCCGTGGTAGGTCACTCCGCCTGGTGGGAAGAAGTTGCCGCCTCCCAGCGCCAGAGTCAGCGAGTCAATTCCAGCCAGCGTATTAACCTGAATGCTGCCGGTGACTAAAGCCAGCGGCACCTCGCAGGTGTTCGCGTCAATCGCCGTGGTGTCCGTACCGCAATTTATCGTGTGACTCGGATCGTTGATGCGGACGTTCGATCCATTGAGCGATATTGTCAGCGTGTCGTCGGTATTGGCGCCATTCACGTCGGTAATCTGGAGATTCTCGCTTGAAAGAACAGCATCAGTGTCGGCAACATCGTCATTGATGATCGTCAGTGTTGCCGGATTCGGCGTCCCCAGTCCGGCGCCTCCGGTGGGCGCGCTCAGGGTCAGGTTCACCGTCTCGTTGAATTCATAGGCTGTGTCCCCGCTGACCGTAACCGTGAAGGTCTGATCGTCGGCGTTACCGGCAATCCAGCTCAGATCCCCCGAGCTTTCGGTGTAATCGGACCCGGGCGTGGCCGTGCCGGCGCTGGTCGCCCAGTGCACCGAAACCGCGCCGTCGGTGCCTCCCACACGCTTCACCGTAATGAGGGCCGTGTGCGTGAGCGAGTCTTGTTCCGTGTCGTTGTAATTCGCGGCTGAGAATTGTAGATTCCCCGGCGTAAGCACAGGCGCCACCACGGTCAGCACCACATCGTTGCCATCGCCGCCGGTGTAAGTAATCGTAGCGTTCAAAGCCGAACCGAGGAAGTTAGGAATCGTTGCCCCGTTCGGAAGGCCATTGAAGGTTCCAGTAACAGCATCGGTATCGTCATTGTTGATGATGACGAACGTCTGACCCGCTGACGGTGTAAAACTTAACGGTGTGAGACTGAGCGTGGCATTGCCGAGACTGACCGTACCCGTAACGTTGAGCTGATCGTAATTGCTGGCCAAATTACCCGGCGTAATACCGCCGATTTCAACCGCGAAGGTCGAGGTACCGTTTAAGGTCACGTTCCCCGTGTTGAAAATGCCGGGACTCGTGCCGGGGGCCAACACGCCGTCGTTAACCGTCAGCGTCTTCGTGCTATTGATGGTGCCCGTGCCGCCCAGGGTGGCGCCGCCGCCCACAGTCGTGTTGCTGTCAATCGAACCGTTGATATTCAGTCGCCCGAGACTGACAGCCGTCGCTCCCGTGTATGTGTTGGTGCCCGAAAGGGCGAGCGTGCCCGCCCCTAGTTTCGTCAATCCACCCGTGCCGGAAATCACTCCGCTTAAGGTGCTGCTCGAGCCTGTGTTGCTTACGGTAAGTCCGCCGGCGGTGCTGAGGTTACCTCCGCCGATAACGTTTGTAGCGGTCAAACTGATCGTCCCGCTGCCACTGGTGGCAAGTATGTTCGCGCCATTCGAAAGATTGATCATACTGGACGCGTTTGCAGCAAGGGTGTTGTTCGGGGCCAGCGTGATCGCCCCGTTGAAAGTGATGGTGCCGACCTCATTGCCGGGCGAACCAATTGCCAGGCTCGCGTTGAAATCAGGCAGGGCATTGACTGCGACGGTATCAGCAGCGTTACCGCGCTTAATCGCCAGCGATACGGTCGGGTTGGCAAAGTCGGTGGTTTCAAAAGTGACCCCGCTCAGGCGCGACATCGTGTTGCCGCCCGGCCCATCATCCGCCAAAGTTGCGGCATTCGGACCCGGAGGCAATTCAAAGATGATGTTGGTGGCCGTGCCCGTGTTGGTGATCGGCTCAAGCCCGGTGTAGGTCACCGTGCCGAAATTCGACATTGCGATACTGCCGTCATTTGCATTTGTGTAGTGATAAGTGACCGTGCCCTGACTGCCACCGGTAATGAAAAGCTTATCGCCCGGACCGGTCGTCGGATCACCGCCGTTGTAGGTCACGCCGCCCGTTGGGAAGAAGTTGCCGCCTCCCAGGTCCAGAGTCAGCGAGTCGCTTCCACCCAGCGAGTGAACATGAATACCGCCGGTGATCGAAGCCAGCGGAACCTCGCAAGTGTTCGTGTCAATCGCCGTGGCGCCCGCGCCGCACTTTAACGTGTGAATCGGATCCTTGGTGCGGACGTTCAAACCATTGAGCGATATTGTCAGCGTGTCGTCGGTATTGCCGCCATTCACGTCGACAATCTCAAGACTGCCGGCCAGGAGAGCCACTTCAGAGTCCGCAGCATCGTCATTGGTGATCGTCAGGGTCGCCGGATTCGGCGTCCCCAGTCCGGCGCCTCCGGTAGGCGCGCTGAGGGTCAGGTTAACCGTCTCGTTGAATTCATAGGCCGGGTCCCCGATGACCGTAACCGTGAAGGTCTTATTGCCGGCTTCCCCGTCAGCCCAGTTCAAATCACCCGAACTTTCGTTGTAATCGGATCCGGGTGTGGCCGTACCGGCGCTGGTCGCCCAGTGCACCGAAACCGCTCCATCAATGCCACCCACACGCTGCACTGTGATGGTGGCCGTGTGCGGGATCAAGGTTTGCTCAATCTCGTCGTAATTTGCGGCTGAGAATTGCAGATTTCCCGGCGTGACTGCGGGCGCTTGAGCCAGCGTCCAATCAGAGAAGGTCGAGACGCCGTTCAGCGTAGCTGTGTGATTGACTGTGTCGATCGCGACGCTGGGCTCGAACTGAGTAAAACTGCCGCTGTAACGGAAAATCTTGTAAATGGCTTCTGTACCAACCACGTCGCCTGCGGGCGGAGCGCCCCCGCGATATTTAAAGGTAATGTCGGCGGTCGAGAACGATGGACCTGCCACACTGCTGAGAGTCCAATATCGCTGCAGCGCATTGACCGCGACTCCGTGGATGCTCGGATGCTTTCCCTGGATCGCCTTAATCGTCTGATTGTAAGTTCCGGGGAGGACGCCGACGTGCAGGACTTCACTAACCGGCGAGTAACCATTTGGAGTGCCAACGTCGAACGTTAATGTTGGACACGTGTTCGCACAGGTAATGGAGCGCTGCTCGTTGCCGATGATCCAACCATTTGTGCGTGACACGAGGCCGTTAGCGTTGAGCGTTGACGTGCCCGTCTCCACGACACCGTTGGTCAGGTTCAGCGTGCCGTCAACTGAAAGGTTGCTTCCCAGCGCTACCGAGCCCGAAATCAAGCGGTTGATCGTCATTTGCGACAGCGTCTGAAAGCCGTTCACAAATCTCAACGTGCCCAGTGACCCGGTGCCGCCAATGTTAAGCGTCGCCGCTCCGTCACCTTTGAAATTCCCCGGGCCGGTGACGTTGCCATCCAGCGTCAGAGTTTTCCCGTTAAGTTCAAGCAGAGAATCCGCCGTGCTGAGATTCAATTGACCGCTGATATTGAGCGAACTCAACAATTGGACTTTGCCGCCGGCGAGCTTGGCTATAAACACGTCGCCGAAAGTAACGGGGTTGGAGCCCGGCTTGAAGATTGTTTGCGTCGGGCTCCCACCCTGGAATCTTACGGTCCGAGAGTTCACATTGAATTTTCCGGCGAGCAGATTTTGATCTTCGAAATTACCGAGCAGGTTAAGATCTCCTGAAAGCGTCCAGCTGCTGCCGCTTTCAAGTACAAAGTTATTTTGGACGGTTGTTTGACCCGCGAGTAAGGTTGGGTAGTTCTGGTTTCCGCCGAGGATCAGGTTCCCATATGTTCGTCCGGAAGTTGAGAAGGCCGATGTCGCGCCGAACCTGGCCGTACTACCGGAATTGAAGGTGACCACCGAATTTAAGCCGCCGAATGGATCGTCGCCGGCATTGAAGGTACCGGTCGATCCGCTTAAGAACACGACTGCACCATTGGGGCTCTCGCCGAATGGATTACCGGTGAAGCCCGACTGGGTGGTGAAGGCGTTCGCGCCGCTCATCGTGATCTCACCGGGGTTAGCACCGCGCAATTTATGCGAGCTGCCTTCCATTATTATCTGACCGCCCACATCGCATTGATGGCCGGGCCCAGTAAGCGAAATAACCAGCGGATTAAAGCCCTCGAACTTTAAAAGCGTCCCCGCCGGCACATCGAGGTCGCTGCCCGTGCCGCCGTTCAAGGTTAACGTTCCGCCGCCAATCGGATCCAAGGTTAGCGCCACGCCGTTCTTAAGTTGGATCGAGGCGTTCGTTTGGGTCGGGTTGTTGACTAGTGGCGACGGGGTTATATTGCCATCAAATATCAGCACATCACTGGTAAATGCGTTGTTGGCGGTATAGCGGACGGGCGACCAATTGTAGGGATTAGCCCAATCCTGACCAAAGGCGCCAATCCACGTGTACGCGTCGCAGAAACCAGAAAAAATCCAGCCATTATTGTTACCCGCGTTGGTCCCGCTATTGACGGGGATTTCATGCGGTAGATTCAGACCACCCGGCACTCTTTGGTCCCGCACATTGACGTCGGTCATCGAAAAAGTGCCCGGGCCCGCCCAGGTGCGCTGTACGCCGATCACGTTGGAGCGAACCAGAATGTCGTCAGGTTGGCCGCACGCAGACCCGTTGCTGTTGAATTCGATCGTTCCCTGGTTGGAAACATCGCAGAATAAAGTCACATCGCGCCAGCCGGTATTCACCCAGTGTCCTCCGGGCTGCACGAAGATGCAGGTGCCAAAGGTGCTGCCGTTCACCTCCAGATCTGATGAGGCCGTTCCGGTTCCCTGATCGAACACGCCGCTGTTTATGTTCAACTTGGAGAC
>Ga0070694_100000407_pt1 | contig 23364 bp, 19 predicted proteins | sample KBSK1251metaG_FD_65470 | JGI IMG/M metagenome (GOLD analysis project Ga0070694, IMG submission 65470) | Corn, switchgrass and miscanthus rhizosphere microbial communities from Kellogg Biological Station, Michigan, USA - KBS K1-25-1 metaG | ecosystem: Host-associated > Plants > Roots >... | reverse complement strand
CCAGTAGCGCACCTCGGGGTCTTCGAAGCGCAGGAAGCGCGCCAGATCGTTCAGCGACCAGAGTCTCTCAGGCATCGTGGACTGTCCGTCGACCCGCGGCGGTCGTTCGGGAGCGGCACTCATTATAGTGCACGGTTCCCGCAGGACAAGGACGGCCGGGCCATTTGTGGCAGACGGCGGATTTGGGCTATTCTACGGGCCTTATTTCACATCGTCGCGTCCACCCAGGAGGGCTCCATGAAGAACCATCTCGACCGCCTCGCCCTGTTCCTCGCGCTGGTGCTCACCGCGGGCGCCGCGACGCCGGCTGTCGCCGCGAAGCAGAGCCCGAAGATCGAAGGTGTCCCGCGTTTCGGCAACGTCTTCCTCATCGTCGGCGAGAACACCGAGCTCGTGCAGATCAACGCGCAGAGCACCCCCTACCTGGCCACGGAGCTGATGCCCCGCTCGGCGTGGCTGACCCATTATTACGGCGTCACGCATTTCTCGCTCGCCAACTACATCGCCATGACCTCCGGCCAGTACACCGCCTGCCAGCAGGGCGATTACGGCCCGGAGGATTGCCACCAGGACATCGACAACCTGTTCGGCCAGCTCAACGCGGCGCGAATATCCTGGAAGAGCTGGATGGAGTCGATGCCCGGCCCCTGCGCCCTCCAGGACGCGGGCGCGTCCAGGACGCTCAATGCCTATGACGTGAAGCACAACGCCGCCGTGTACTACGACGGCATCGAAGGCGCTTACGGCGTGTGGTCGGCGACGTCGACCTCGGATCTGTGCAAGGCCAACGTGGTGCCCGCCGGCACGACCGGGCCCAACGACATGCGCTATTTCGATGCCGCGCTCGCCACGGGACGGGTGCCACGGTTCAACCTGATCATCCCCAACGAATGCGAGAACGGGCACGACACCTGCCCGCCCAACCCGCCGTCGGCGACCGGCCAGTTCGACGAGTTCCTGCGGCGCGAAGTGCCGAAGATCCTCGCCTCACCCGCGTTCGGGTCGAACGGAGTCCTGATCATCACTTACGACGAGGGGACCTCGACGGCCGGCGGCGGCGGCGCCAACGGCTCGACGCCGTGCGACGCCTGGGTCGACTGTCCCAGCTTCTTCGACGGCGGGGGGAACGTCCCGTTCCTGGTGATCAGCGACCTGGCGAAGGTCGGCGTGTTCGACGCGTACGTGCGCGATCACTACAGCCTGCTGCGGACCCTCGAGAACGGGTTCGCGATCCGTCCGTACCTCGGGTCGGCGGCCGCGGCGCATCCGATCGTCGACATCTGGAAGTAGGCTGGGACATTCAGGAGCGGCCCCCTCCACCCGCGGCCAGCCCCTCAACGAGACTCGTCAATCGATCGATCTTCTCGTGCAGCTGCAGGATTTCGATCTCGGACTTCAAGTTGACCTCGTAGTCGTGGGCCGCCTGCTGCCGGTCCTTGGCCGCCTGGCGGTTCTGGCTCATGAGGATCACCGGCGCCTGCACGGCGGCCAGGGTCGACAGCACGAGATTCAGCAGGATGTAGGGATACGGGTCGAACGGACGGCTGATCAGGATCCACGTGTTGAGGCCGATCCAGCCGAACAGGAACGCGAAAAACAGCCCGAGGAACAGCCAGCTGCCGCCCCAGGAGGCAATCCAGTCGGCCAGGCGATCCCCGAGCGACTCTCCCGCCTCGAGGTCGCGGCGGACATGGCGCGCGACGTGCCGGCGGCCGGTCACCGCCTGCAGCACGCGGCGCTCGATCTCCGATGCCGTGTCGATCGATCTCCCCAGGACCTTCATCGCCAGGTCGCCCATGTTCTCCTGCATCTCTCCCCTCCGCGGCCGCTCACGGGCCGGCCTGGAGAGGATACTCCCGCACGCGTGACGGGGCCGACTCGCGACCTGGGCATGAATCGGGCGCATCAGAGTCGCGGCCGAGGAAAGGCTGGCGGAGAGGGGGGGATTCGAACCCCCGACACCCGTTTTGGCGGGTGTAACTGATTAGCAGTCAGCCCTGTTCGGCCACTCCAGCACCTCTCCGCAGGCTGGCCGGATCAAAATCCAAGGATGGGCTTCCCGGGTGCGGGGCGCATGGTATCACGGCCCCCCGAAGGTCCGGCGGAGCAGGTAGTACTCGTTGACCGGGCGATCGTCCTCGAGGGCCGGCGTCCCGGGCGAAAGGGCGATAAGGCGCTCGACGGAGACCTGCTGCTCGACCACCCGTCCGAGCGCCTGCGCGGGCGTCACCCCGCGCCACCACTCGACCAGGTCGGCGGCCGCGGCAGGCGGCAGGCGGGCGGTCAGGTCGTCCGCGGACGTGTCGGGGATCTCGGCATCGCTCGCCAGGAAATGGAACCCCCACCCCTCGACCGACAGGAAGGCCCGCACATGAGGGAAAGATTCGAGGATCGCCCGGGCCGCCGACGAGACGATGGCCGGCTCCCCTCCCGGGAGCCATTGCTGCACGATGCCGCCGGGCCTCAGGCGGGCGCGCGCAAGGGCGTAGAACTGCTTGGAGTAGAGAAGGCCCGACCCGGCCGCCTCGACGGGTGGCGGCGGATCGATGGTGATGACGTCGTACCGCTCCGGGGTGCGCTCGAGCAGGCGGCGGCCGTCGTCGATGACCACCCGGGCAAGCGGCGAGACGAGCAGGTCCGGCCCGTCCTGATGGTAGAAGCCGACCAGGCGAGGGACGCTCGGCACCAGCTCGACCGCGGTCGTGGGCACGCCCCAGGACAGTGCCGAGCGGAAGGTTGTCCCCATGCCGAAGCAGACCACGAGGGCGTTCTGCGGCGGCCGGGCCAGAAACGCCATCGGCAGGTGGACCATCATCTTGGTGATCGGGGTGAGGGTGGTGATCCCGACGCCGTTCACCAGGAGCTCCTTGCCGCCCCTCGAGTCTGTGGCGACGACCGTCGCCTCGTAGTCACGCAGCACCTCCCGGTGCGGGAAGAGGGTGGCGTGGTCCTTCGTCAGGAGGACGAGCGCCAGGCCGATCGCGGCCACCCCGGCCAGGACCGTGACGCGCGGCCTGCCGCAGAGCGGGACCGCGGCGAGCAGGAGCAGGGCGAGCACCGCGATCGAGCCGCGCTCGCCGAGGGCCGGCAGCAGGACGAACGACGCGGCGAGCGGCCCCAGGATGCAGCCGACGACGTTGACCGCGTACGCTCTCCCCGCCCTGCGGGGGTCCCCCGCCGACAGGCGATCCACCAGCATGGGCGTGAGAAAGCCGATTGCGGCGCAGAACAGGGTCAGGCCGAGCGCCACGCGCCCGCCGCCGATCAACAGATCGAAAGGCTGCGGCATGGCGGGATCGATGATCGGCATGGGGAGGCGCGGGTCGGCCGCCAGGAGAGGCAACAGCCCGAAGACCCCCGCGGCGATCCACACGTGCGCCAGCGCGGGATCGACGATCCGGCCTTGGAGATCGGGCCGGCCGGCCGGGCGCCCGGCACGAATGCGATACGCCATCGATCCGAGGAAAGTCGCCCCCAGGTACAGGGCGAGCAGCACCGCGAAGGCATAGACGACCGTCCCGAGGTACGGCGTGAACTGTCGGACCCACACGATCTCCATCGCCATGCTGGCGAAGCCGGTCAGGAAGAGGAGCACGACGAGACCGCGACTGCGCCCGCGGGACTCGAGGGCGGCTGCCAGGTTCTCAGAGGCGGTGCCTTCGGCTGCGGCGCCCGACCCGGGAGTGGCGGCGCCTGCGCCCCGCGACGCGGCCGGGCGCGCCGCCAGGGCGAATGCGGCGGCCGCGATCGCGGCGTTCAGCGCGGCCGCGGCCCTGAGCGTCCCGTTGAAACCGAGGAGCTCGATCAGCACGAACGCCGAGACCAGCGTGCCGCACGCGGCCCCCAGCACGTTGGCGAGATACAGGTAGCTGAACGACCGCCCGGAGCCTTCCCCTTCCGCCAGGCCTCTCGCCGCCATCGCCAGGGGAAAGGTGGCCCCCATGCAGACGCAGAACGGCAGAAGCGTCAGCGCGATCCAGCTCCCCGACATCAGGTGATAGGGGATCGACCCCCAGGCCGCGCCGCTCGCCGTGTGCAGCATCAGGCTGCGGCCGAACCGGAGCGCGCCGGGGACAACGAAGACGGACAGCCCGATGACGAGCTCGGCCACGGCATAGAGGCGCAACGGCAACCGCCCACCAGCCGATTGCGCGCGGGCGACCAGGCGTCCGGCACCCCAGCTTCCGAGCGCCAGACCGGCCATGAACACCGAGAGGACGGTCGAGACGAGCGGTGTGACCACGCCGAACTGCGCCATCGCCAGGCGCAGCCAGACGACCTCGCACACCAGGCTGCAGAACCCGGACAGGAAGAAGAACGCGAAGAACCAGCCCCGCGGCACGGCCCGGCATTATGCCACGCTCACGCCGGCCGTCCCCCCCGCCCGCCCACTTTCAGGTTGCGCGGGGCACGGGATCGGCGTACTGAGAAGGCAGAATCTCCCCGGCAACGCCTCTGAAAGGAGGACGCACCATGCGCCGCCCCGTCCCGGCCATCCTCTTCACCGCCGTCGCGCTTCTCGGTCTCGATGCAGCTGACCTGCATGCATCGTGCGCCACGCCCACGCCGATGTTCCACGGCTTCGACTCGTATTTCTCCTGCAGCGAGTCCCCGTCCATCGGTGCCTTCGCCTACCAGCAGAGCAATCCCACGGGCGTGAACACGGGGGCCGAGGATATCTTGTGCCTGAGCCAGGGGACCGACCGTTGCTTCGGCCCCGGAAGCGGCACCTTAGTAGACGGCCGAGTGACCATCGAGACCGATTGGGTCAACCAGGGGATCGCCGGCTGTCCGCTCTTGCCCTCTCCACAGCGCGTCGTCATCGTGGTGGCGGGCGGAGTGACCCTGCGCTACGGCTTCGCGTTGATTGTCTCTTTGAGCGGAGCCAATCAGGACTTGGGCTACCTGGTCGAGGCGGCCCATCCATTTGAGCCGGAGTCAGGCGGGATACTGCCGCTCTCTTGTGGCCCGACGGTATCGCCGGTTTCCTACAATGGTGGACACGTGCTTCTGCATTTCAGCCATCCCCCCGTCTACACCGACTGCGATCCCGATTCAGTTGGAATCCTTGCTCTCCCAGGTACGACCTGCCCGGACTCATTCTCCCCGAGCCTGTCGTTCGGTCCCGTCTACACGCGCGTTCAGCCATGCGCGGAAGGTGTCGATCTGCACAAGGAGACCTGGAATCCTACCGGCGTGGTGCCCGGGGCCGACGGATTGGCGACGATCACGCTGGACCACTCTCCTCCGGGCATCTGCACCTACATCGGCAGCACGACCGCGATGAATGGAGTCGAGACCGGGGTCATCACGGGCTTCGTGTTGTCCGAGGTCGACTGCACAGACAATGACGGTGACGGCTACATTTCTTGCGGCACCGGTCCGGACTGCGACGACCACAACGCGGCGATCCATCCGGGGGCCACCGAGACCTGCAACGGCATCGACGACAACTGCGACGGGCACGTGGACGAAGGGTTCGACAGGGACTCCGACACCGTCGCCGACTGCTTCGACAACTGCCCGAACGCCGCCAACACCAACCAGGCGGACCGCGACGGCGACTCGGTCGGCGACGTCTGCGACAATTGCTGGGGGGTCGCCAATCCGGACCAACGGGACATGGACCAGGACCTTTTCGGGGACGCCTGCGACGTCTGCCCGACCATCCCCGACCCCACCCAGAATCCGTGCCTCTGCGACGGGTGCCCGCAGCCGAGCCTCACCATCAGCTTCTCGAGCCCGTTCGGTAAAGGGTCCGGGCTCGTGACCTGGAACACCTCGCGGGAGGTCGACATCATCGGATTCAACATCGTCGAGATCAACAACAAGGGGGAGCGCACTCAGCTCAACCCGGCGCTGATCCGCTGCGAGGAGTGCGCCACGGGGATCGGGCACACCTACACCTACATCATCCCCAAGCACAAAAACGGCAGGGACATATTCCTGGAGACGCTGCGGATCAGCGGGGCCGTCCAGGTGTTCGGCCCGGCGCAACGGATCTAGAAGCCCCGCCGGGGGGCTCATTCGTTCCGGGGAGTCGGCAGTCCTTGCATCCTCCCTCCCGCGGCCCTACCTTGCCCGGAGATCATTGCGGGGGGGGGACGATGCAGACGGACATCCCAAGGCACAGCGTGCGGGTCGTGTATACCGAGCCGGAGTTCCAGCGGCGGACGCCCGGCGCACCCGAGGAGTACCGGTTCGACTTCCAGGACATCCCGGCGACCTCGGTCGGGGAGGCGATCGCCACCGCGATCCGCAAGTTCTGGCACGTGGCCTCCCTGTCCCACGTGGGCTGGAGGCGATGCATCCAGAAGGTCCTGTTCCTCGATGGGGCCGGGCGGTGGACGGACCGCCGGGCCGGCAGGCCCCGCGACCGCTCCTGACCCGCCGATCTCTTCCCTCCTGTCCCGGGCCGCGATCTGTGTAGAATCCCCGCATCCGCGGAGGATACGACCATGGATCTTCGGCCTGCTCGCTGCGCTCTGCTGACTGCATGCGTCCTCGTCATGGGGATGGCCCAGGCGCCTGCCCGGGCGGCCGAGCCCGCCGCATCGAAGGGGCCGGTCGAGGTCGGGACGGCGCGGGGGGTCGCGGGGCAGAAAGTGCGCGGCGCTCTCAAGGTCGCGGAGGACGCCGACGGCACGCCTGTCCTCCTGCCGCTGACCATCGCGACGGGGAAGAAGCCGGGGCCGGTCGCCTGGATCCAGGCCGCGACGCACGGCGACGAGTACGGCGGTCCGCGCGCGCTTCAGGACGTCGTGCGCGGGCTCGACCCGGCCACGATGACGGGAACGGTGATCGCGGTCATGATCAGCAACCCGTCCGCCTTCCAGGGACTGCAGCGGGTCAACCCGAGCCTCGACGATCTGATGGACACCGGGGACGCGTTCCCGGGGAAGGACCGCTTCGCGACCGAGCGCGTCGCCGCCGCCATCCACTCCGCGGTCAAGGAGAAGGCCGACTTCTTCGTCGACCTGCACACGGGCGGAGACCGGTTCCGCCAGCACCCGTTCATCCTCTACTCGCTGACGGAAGGGGTGCCGACCGAGCGCATGGACGACCTGGCGCGCGGCTTCGGCATGCCGACCCTGTGGCGCGACGGCGTGAAGATCTTCGCGACCAGCGCCTCGACCGTGTTCAGCGCCGAGGGGATTCCCGGATTCCTCGTCGAGGTCGGCGGAGGGCAGCCTCTCGATCCGCCGGACATCAGGCTGCAGGCCGAGGCGGTGCGGAGCTTCCTGCGCAAGATCGGCATCCTGCCCGGCGCCCCGATGCGCCGGTCCCTCTACACCGTCGTCGACGGCTACCGCATCGTCACGAACGCCCGCGGCGGCTTCTTCGACGCGGCCGTGAAGCCCGGCGACCGCGTCAAGGAGGGCTCGGTCCTCGGCACCATCACCGACGCGCACGGCGACGTGATCGAGACGATGCGCGCCCCGGCCGGCTCGGACATCATCCTGGGGGTCAGCACCTACCCGGCGACCCCCACCGGGGGCTGGCTGTTCGAGCTGGGCAGCGGCCTCGCCGAGAAACCCTAGGAATCTGCCCGGGCGTCCGGGCCGGCCGGCTCACTCCTCCGACGGCTGCGCGCCGTACACGCCTGTCCCGGGGTTGTACGCCTTCCAGTCGAACCAGAAATCCTTCAGGCACGGCACGCGGCCGAGCCGCTTGCCGCTCAGCGAACCGGACGTCGCGAGGCCGCTGAAGTCCCACTCGCTGCCGGTCGCCCCTTCGACGAGGACCGGCGGATTGGAGCCGGGCCTCAGGAACAGCTCGAGCGTCCCGCCATCCAGGCCCCGGTCGAAGCAGCGCAGGGACCTCCCGTCGGGGTGCAGCAGGATCAGGACGGGCGTCCCGCCGATCTCGTCGGCGATCGGGCTCTTCGGGTCGAGGTCGCTCCAGCGGTAGGCCCTCGCCTGCTTCCCCAGGGCGATGCCGACGACGAGGTCGCGCGGCTGCACCGGGTCCTCCGGGTCGGCCTCGCCGGGCGTGGGATACTCGGCCACCTCCTTCTCCCAGTCGGCGGACTCGTAGTCCGACTCGTACTCCTTGGCCGGAAGCAGCACGCCGGCGTGCGGGTTCTCCGCCCGGAAGACCGCGAAGGTCACCTCGTCCCAGGGCATCGGATCGAGGCTCTGTCCCTTGAGGGGGCCGAGGATCGCCAGCCCCGAGACCTGCTGCCACCAGGTGCCGGTCTCATCGTCGCACATGATGAAGTTCTGGTTGTTGATGCCTGCGAGATGGAAATGCAGCCTGCGTCCGCCCACCGTCGATTTCCACACCAGACCGGTGTGGCACAGCGTTCAATAGGTGGCGACGATCGGCACGCCGCCGACATCGTCGTTGACCACGTGGTGATAGGCCAGGGCCCGGACCGGGTAGGCCCGCCCCTCCCCCGCCGACACGACGCCCAGCACCAGGTCGTCGTCGGCGACGTGCTTCGCCAGGCCGGCCTCGATGAACGCCGGGCCGGGCAGCGGATGGAACATCCATTCGAAGTGGTTCTGGCGGGCCAGCCAGGCGCAGCCGGCGAGCGCCGCCACCGCGAGGCAGGCGGGCACGCGCCCCTTCCATGACCACAGACGCGGCCAGAGAAACGCGGCGACCGTGACTCCGGCCACGAGAAGCAGCAGGGTGAGCGTGCCGGCGCGGGTACGCAGGGCATAGGCCACCTGGAGACCCGCACTCGTCTGCGCCGCGAACGGCCGGATGAGGACGACCGGGATCGCCACCCAGACGAGGCTGCCGCAGGCCAGGAGACCGAGAACCATCGCCAGGAGCCGCTTCACGGGTGACCCTCCCTGCTTGCGAGAGTATCGGTGAAGGCCCGCCGGAACGCCAGAGGACACGTTCTACGTCGCGAAACCGCGGAGCGCGAGCCTTGACCCTCGGCGAGCCGAGCCGGTAGTCTGCCGGAATGCCGGCGAGAACGCTCCACGATCCGGAACGCGGCGGCGGGACGTCCGCCGTCCTGCCGCGCACGCCGCTGATTCGGGTCGACGGCGTGTGGGTGAAGTGTGAGCACCTGAACCCCAGCGGCAGCGTGAAGGACCGCGTGGCGAGCCACGTGCTGCGGATCGGCCTCGCCGACGGGACGCTGGCGCGCGGATCCGAGGTGGTCGAGCCGACTTCCGGAAACGCCGGCATCGCACTGGCCTACTGGGCGGAGCGGCTGGGACTCAAGGCGGTGGTGTTCATGCCCGAGAACATGACCGAGGAGCGCAAGTCGATCATCCGGGGGCACAGCGCCCGGCTGATCCTGACCCCCGAGGAGGACGGCGTGGTCGGCGCCATCCGCCGCGCGCGCGAGTACGCCGCGGAGGGCAACGGCAGGTTCCTGTTCGACCAGTTCGACGACGAGGCGGGGGTCGAGGCGCAGGCGGCGCTCGGCCGCGAGGCCCTCGAGCAGGCCGGCGAGATGGGGATCGCGGCGTTCGACGCCGTGGTCGCCGGGGTCGGGACCGGCGGCACCATCGTCGGTGCCGGCGGGGCGATCAAGGCGCGCCACCCGGGGGCCCGGCTCATCGCCGTCGAGCCGGAGGCCAGCCCCCTGGTCTGCAAGCAGCTGTTCGGGCGCGCCTGCCCTCCACCGAAGCTGCCGCCGCTGCACGACTATCCCCTGGCAGTCTGCCACCTGCAGGAAGGGATCGGCGACGGCCTGGTCCCGGGGATCGTGCGCCGTCACCGGCACCTGCTGGATGACGCGGTGCTGGTCAGCGATCAGGAGGCGCACGCCGAGACGCTGCGCCTCAACCGCGCCGGCTTCCCGGTCGGCCCGTCGTCCGGCACCAACATGACCGTGGCGCGCCGCCTCGCCGCCGCCGGGTCCATCGTCCTTACCTTCTTCCCCGATCGCATGGATCGCTACCGCAGCCTGCCGGAATTCAAGGACCTGTGACGCACGGCGCCCGATTCGGGCCGGCCGTCAAGCTGTAGTCGCGGCGTCGATCTCGTCACGTACCGCCGCATCGTCCTCCCGCGCCCGGGCACGCTCGAGCGCCCGCCGGCCGCGCCCGCTCCCGGCGCGTCCGATCGCCCAGGCGGCCGCACCGCGTACGACCGGGTCCGGGTCGGTCAGCTTCTCCTCCGCGGCCGCCAGGGCCTTCTCGTCTTCTGTATTGGCCGCCACGATGAGCGCGTTGCGCACCAGGCCGCGGCGGCGCGGGCGCTCGAGGGCCGCGGGCTTGAACTCGGCCTCGAAGGCGGCGTTGTCCAGCCGTACCAGGTCCGCGAGTGTTTTGCCCTCGAGATGCGGGCCGGGCCGGAACGCGTCGTCCTTCACCGGCTCCGTCTTCCGGTTCCACGGACAGACCTCCTGGCAGATGTCGCAGCCGAACACCCAGTCCCCCAGGTCGGCGCGCCGCGCGGCAGGAATCTGATCCCGCAGCTCGATCGTCAGGTAGGAGATGCAGCGGGTCGAATCGACCAGGTACGGCTCGGGGATGGCCCCGGTCGGGCAGGCGTCGATGCAGGCCGTACAGCTGCCGCAGCGGTCGGCGACCGGATCGTCCGGGGGCAGGTCGAGGCTGGTGAGAATCTCCCCCAGCAACAGCCAGGAGTCGCCCCGCGGACCGATCAGGTTGGTGTTCTTGCCGAACCAGCCCAGGCCGGCGCGCGCCGCCAGCTCCCGCTCCAGGAAGGCGCCGGTGTCGGCGTATTCGAGGGTCCGCGCCCCCGGCGCCTCGTCCTCGATGAAACGGGCCAGGGCCGCGAGCCGCTCGCCGAGCACCCGGTGGTAGTGCTGCCCGGCGGCGTAGCGCGCCACGTGCTTGACCAGTCCCGCCTGAGCCTGCCGATCCCCGCGGTACGGGAGATACGGCACGGCGGCGACCACCGCAGATCGGGCCCACGGGAAGCGGGTCCGCGGATCGACCCGCTCGCCCGCGGTGCGAGCCATGTAGCGCATCTCGCCGGCGAACCCGCGCCTCAGCCACTCATCCAGGTGAGCCGCGTGCTCCGACGGGGCGATCGACGCGATGCCGACCGCCCCGAGCCCCAGCTCGTTCCCCTTCTCCTTGATGCGCCCGGCCAGCCCTCGCAGATCCATGCGTCCCCTCAGGCCGCTCCCTTGAGGTCGAACGTCTCCGCGAGCATCCCGGCGATCGTCTCGCCGATCGCCAGGGAGGCGGTGGCCGCGGGGGACGGCACGTTGAGAACGTGGACCATCCGGCCCGCGGGGACGATGCGGAAGTCGTCCAGCAGCCGGCCGGTGGCATCGACCGCCTGGGCCCGCACCCCCGACCCGGCGGGGCGGAAATCGTCCTCGCGCAGGCCCGGGACCATTCGGCGCAGGGCGCCCGCCATCGCCCGCCGGTTGAACGAACGCCACAGCTCGGAGACGCCGGCCCTCCAGTTCCGTCGCGCCATCCTCCAGAAGCCCCCGAAGCCCAGGAGCTCCTTCACGTCCCTCAGGTCGATGTCGGTGAGGCGGTATCCCTCGCGCTTCAGCGCCAGGACCGCGCCCGGTCCCGCAAGGACGCCTCCGTCCAGCCGCTTCGTCAGGTGCGGGCCCAGGAACGGCAGGTCCGGATCGGGCACGGGATAGATCAGCCCGTTGACCGCGCGGCTCCGGGCGATGCCGATCTCGAAGTACTCCCCGCGGAACGGGACGATGGCGACCCCGGGATCGGCGCCGGCCATGCGGGCGATGCGATCGCTGTGCAGCCCGGCGCAGTTGACGGCGAAGCGCGCCGCCACGTCCCCGCCGGCCGTCGCGATGTTCAGCCCGTCCGCGTGCCGGCGGATCCCGAGGACCCGCCCGCCGGTCCGGATCTCCCCCGTCCTCCCGGCCACGACCTCCGCGAGTGCTGTGGTCACCGCGCCGAAATCGGTGACCGCGACATCGGGAACGTGAAGCGCCCGGAGGCCGCGGCAGGCGGGCTCGACGGCGCGGATGTCCTGCTCGGACAGGAGGGACAGCCCCACAACACCGTTCGCCACGCCGCGGCGGTGGATCTCCTCGAGGCGCGGCAGCTCGGGCTCCTCCGTCGCGACGACGATCTTGCCGCAGCGGCGGAGCGGGAGGCCCCGCTCCTCGCAGAAACGCGTCATCGCCCGCGCCCCCTCGACGCACAGTCGGGCCTTCTGCGACCCGGGACTGTAGAAGATTCCCGAATGGATGACGCCGCTGTTGCGGCCGCTCTGGTGGGCGCCGACCCGGGACTCCTTCTCCAGGACGGCGACGCGCAGCCCGGGAAACCGCCGGAGCACCGCGGCGGCCGTCGCCAGCCCCACGATACCGGCGCCGATCACGGCCAGGTCGCGGGGAGGGTCGGTCATGCCCGGCTCAGAAGGGGGACTCGTCGACCGGCTTCCCGTCCTTGTCCTTCGGGGGGGGCGGCGGAACGTACCCGGTCGGCGGCCCGCCCGGGAGCAGCTCCTTCTTCTTGACCGTGACGAAGTAGTCGGCCCGGCCGGATCGCCCCTCGATCGGCACGCGCTCCGTCACGAACACGTACTGCGCGGAGTCCGACCAGATGGTGTCGTACTGATCGTGCAGGTGATCTCCGTAGGCGTTCGTCGCCGCCTTGCGATGCTTCACCTCGGGATCGCCGAGCGAGCGCGACAGGAGCGCGACCGTGCGCTCCGAGGCCTCGCGGTTGGCGCCGAAGTGGACGTCGATCCGCTCCAGCGGCGCGTCGGTCCGGTTCTCCTCGAAGGTCAGCTCGACGGTGTACTCCCCCGGCCGGTCGTAGATCCACACCATCCGGTTGCGGCCCGAGGAGGTCAGCGACGGGCGCATGGCGTGGGCGGCCGCGGCGTCGGCGCGTGTCATTCCCAGCCAGAGGCCGTCGAACAGCGGCCGTGGGAACCGCTTGAGGGCCGGGGCCTGGCTCGCGTCCTTGCCGCCCCCCCCGCACGAGCCGGTGACGAGAGCGGCCAGGACGCAGGCGGCCGCGCCAAGGAGCCGGATGGGAGCCATGTCAGTCCGGAGGCCGCGCATCGGGGTCGAATGTTAACATCTTCGGCGCGCGCTGGCGCCGCCGGAAGCGGCGCATTAGATTTCTCTGGAGGCGCGAGGAGAGCCCGCATGACCACGACCCCGCCGGCGGACAAGAGGAAAGGCAAGCAGCGGATCGTGCGCCGGCTGCCGGCGCGCTTCGGCACCGAGGCCAAGATGTGCGGCGGGGCCGTCATCGACATCTCGGAAGGGGGGATGAAGATCGAGAGCAGCGAGTCGTTCCCCCTCAACTCGATCCTCACCGTCTTCGTGCAGTTCCCCCGCCATTCGATCCGCCTGCGCGCCCGGATCATGTGGACCGCCGCAGGGGCCGGCGGCGGTATCGGGATGATGGGGCTGGCACTGACCCAGCCGGAGCCGACGCTGAAGCGGGCGTACGCCGAATGGGCCGCCGAGGTGAAGCTGGCGGCGACCGAAACGAACGTGGTCGCCGCCGTCTCCGCCGCGGCGCACGCCGCCGCCGGCGCCGCACCGGCCGGGGGGTCTCCGCCCGCTGCGGTCCCCCAGCCCGCGCCCCCCGAACCGCGGGCGGCCGCCGAGGCCGCCCCGCCGGGCCCGGAGCCCAAGGGACCGATCCGCCGCCGCCTCGAAAGCCGCCAGGGGGAATCGTACGAAGCGCTCCTCGAGAACACTCCCGGCGGCTGGCAGCTCACCATCGTCCGTCTTCCCCGGCAGCTCGGGGTGGACAGGCCGGACTTCCAGGACATCTGCTCTTCCTACGCCGAAACGGAGAAATCGCTGCGCGATTTCGTCCGCACTCACTGAGTCGGGCCGCCCCCGTCGAGCAGGCCGGCGCGCGACAGCGCCGCCAGGTAGTCCGTCGCCTTCGCGCCGTCCCCGACGCGCCGTTCGAGGTCCGCCGCCAGGAGGAGCAGGCGGCGATCCTCGTCCCGCCCCGAGGCCGTCCCGGCCCAGGCGCCGGTCCCGGCGCCGCCGAGGCGCTCGACGGCGCGGCGCGCGGCGTCGCGGACGACGTCGAGCGCCGCGGTGACACGGCCGAGCCGTTCGAGGAGCTCCGCCATCTCCCGGGCGATCGCCGGATCGGCCGGGTCCGCCTCCGCCGCGGCGGTATAGAACGGCAGGGCCGCCGACGCCTCTCCGCGCCGCACGTAGAACCGGGCGAGCGCGCGCAGGATCGAGGTGTCGCGAGGGTTCCTCAGGAGCGCATCGCGGTAGGCGACGAGCGCGCCGGGCGCGTCCCCCTTCCGATCGAAGAGCTCCGCGCGCGCCAGGAGCAGGCGCGACCCCCGCTCCCCTGCGCGCCAGGCCGTCTCGATCAGGCGCTCGGCCTCGTCCTGCCGCCCCTCGTCCAGGAGCATCGCCCCGAGCGCCGCGGTCGCGGGCAGGAAGCGCCGATCGGCCGCGACGGCGCTTTCGTACCCGGCGCGGGCCTCGGCCTTGCGGCCGAGCCGTTCCAGCGCCAGCGCGTGGCCGTACAGGACGGCAGCGCTCGAGGGGAGCCGCTCGAGCGCCCGGCCGTAGAAGGACTCCGCGCCCGCCGGGTCGCCCGAGACGCTGAAGAACTCTCCCAGGGCGATCTCGCGGATCGGCGGCCCCGCGAACGGCCGGGCGTCGAGCAGGCGCGCCAGGGCCGCGTAGACTCCGCCGCGGTCGGTCCCGGGGGGGAACGGCCTCTCCCCCAGACGCGCCCCCGAGATCACGTCGGCGCGCAGGTAGACCGCCGCCGCCTCGTCGAGATGGACGAGCTCCCAGCCGTGGCCGGCGGCCAGGTACGAGAGGAGCGGCCGGGCCTCGAGGGCGCGCTGGTGCGGCCACAGCACGGCGGCGATCTGGTAGCGCCGCACCGTCTCCTCGAACGCCGCAGGGTCGGCGATCGCCCGGAGGTACTCGGCCAGCACCCCGTCCAGGTACGGGTCGTTGCGGCCGTCGATGAACACGCCGCGCTCGCCGCCCCAGGCATGGATCAGATAGCCGCCGATGGCGAGGCTGTGGAACACCTGCCCCGGAATGCCGGCGGCGACGACGAAGCGCGCCGCGTCCTCCGGGAAATAACCGGGGATCTCCCCCGAGCCGAACCACCTTTCGGTCGGCCGCATCATGTAGAAGCGGTTGCTCGCCACGCTCGCGGTCAGCCCGAGGCAGGCGATCGCCAGGACCAGGCACGCCACGAGCGGAGCGGCCCTGAGGCGCGACGTCCGCCTCGCCGTCCGGGCGGCGGCGGACCGGATGAGCGCGGACAGGTGTCCCGCCAGGATCGGCGCCGAAGCCAGGGCGAAGATCGGAATGTTGCGCCGCGCCCTCAGGGCGAGAACGAGCGTGGCCGTCACCACCAGCAGATCGAACGGCCGGGCCCTCGGGAGGTCCAGGAGGATCGCGGCGAGCGTGACGATCAGCAGGACTCCGAACGCCACGATCGCGGGGGTCACCAGGTATCCGGAGAAGGGGGGCCGGAACTCGACGATGGTGCGCGACAGGAGCGATGCGCCGCCCAGGTGGCCGAACAGCAGATCGAACGGCAGGCGTAGGGCCGCCGCGCCGTACGGGTTCGCCAGGCAGACCAGGGCGGAGAGCGCCACCGCCATCAGGAAATCGACGACCCGATCGGGATCGCGCCCGGCGCCGCGTGACCGCACGAAGTCGTACGCCGCCGCCACGAGCGCCAGCGCGATGAGCGCGGGGCCCAGGATGAAAAGCCCCTGGACGTTGACCCAGACGAGCTGGACCAGAGGCAGCGCGACGAACAGGATGCGCGCGCGCTCCGCCCGCGTCCCGGCGTCGAGCGCCTTCTGCAGCGCCAGGATCGCGGTCAGCATCAGCAGCCAGGAGACGATCTCCGGCCGCATCAGGAAGCGCTCCTGGCTGGCGAGCGTCGCCAGCAGGAGAACCGCCAGAGTCGTGGCCGGCGCCGCGACCCGGCGGCAGAGCCGGTACACGACGGCGAGAGCCGCGAGGATCAGCGCCGCCCGGAACACGTCGAGCGCGACGAGGCCCCCGCGCTCGTGGAGGAAGGACAGGACGACCTGGAACAGCCAGTGAATGTCGACCCAGCGGTTCCCGATCACGGTGAACGAGAAGGGATCGGCGCGGGGGATCTCGCCGGTCCTGCGGATCAGGTCGCCGCTCGCGAGGTGCCACCAGAGGTCGGCGTCGGTGGTCCGCGTCAGGCTGAACGCGGCGGCGAGCGCAAAGAACGATGCCACGGCACCGCCCGATGCCAGGCGCAGGGCGAGGCCGGGCGCGCGCGCGCCGTCCGGCTGTCGATCCTCCAAGGCGGTCCCCCGGCCGCGGGCCGGTCAGAGCGCGCGGCTGTGATAGGGTAACACCGGGAGGCGGCGATGCCCGAACGCGGATCGGCGGAGTCGTTGTTCTGGAAGGCGCTTCTTGTGTTCGCCGCCCTCGGCCTGATCTACCTCAACATGCAGCTCGTCCTCCTGGCCGTCGTCGCCCTCGTCGTCGCCGCGGCCATCCTGCCCCTGGCCGACGCCGGGCAGAAGCGCCGGATCCCGCGCATCGCCACCGTGCTCGGAGTGTACCTGGTCGGCCTTGGTGTCCTGGCGCTGCTGGTGACGATGCTCGTGCCGGTCGTAGCGGAGCAGGCGAACATGCTGGTCGCCCGGCTGCCGCAGTTTCGCCAGACGCTCAACGCCTGGATCGTCTCAGTGCAGACGTTTCTCGGGAGAATCGGCGGTCCGCGCCACGCGTTCGAGCTCCCCGATATCGGTCCCGAGCAGATCACCCCGGTCCTGCAGGCCCTGGTGGAGCGCTCCGTCCGCGCGACGCGCGGGCTTCTGACCGGCCTCGTCGCGGGCCTCATGGTGCTCTTCCTGGCGGGCTACATCGTCGTCGACCGCCGGCGCCTGGCCGAGGGGCTCGTCCGTTTCGTGCCGCGCGCGCGGCGGGAGCGCGTGTCCCACATCGCCTCCGAAGTGCTCCGCCGCATGGGCGGCTACATCCGGGGGCAGTTCATCGTCAGCGCCATCGGCGCCCTGATCCTCTGGGTCGGGCTGGCGCTGGTCGGCTTCGAGGCCCCGCTCCTGATCGGGGTCCTCGCCGGGGCGCTCAACTTCGTCCCCTACCTCGGATCCACGGTCTCGCTGATCCTGGCCATTCTCCTCGCCCTGAACGGCTCGCTCTTCACGCTTTTGGGTGTGCTGATCGTCTTCGGCGTCGAGCAGTTCCTCGAAGGGCACTTCCTCGTCCCCTACTTCACCGGGCGCCAGGTCGAGCTGCACCCGCTCGCCGTCCTGGTGGCCCTCATCGTGGGCGCCAACCTGGCCGGGATCCTCGGGGCCCTGGTGGCCGTGCCGGTCGCCGCGGGAATCGATGCCATCCTGCTCGAAGCCTACGTCAAGCCGATGGAAGGAAAATCCCTGAAGTAATGCCTTCCCCGCAAGACGTCCTGACGCGTTGCGTTTGACGCGCGGACTTTCTATATTCCACAATCCGTGAGGCGAGTGGCGGAGGGAGCAGGATTCGAACCTGCGGGGGTTTCCCCCAACGGTTTTCAAGACCGCCGCCTTAAACCGCTCGGCCATCCCTCCGTGCCGGCCATTATAACGACGGGGCGCGCATGAACCCCACCGTGGACCTGATCGGTCTCCTCGTCGTCCTGCTGGCGATCGCCTGCGCGGTCCTCTTCCTGCTCACGCGCCTGCGCCTGCCCCCCGTCGTCGGCTACCTGGTGTCGGGGGTCCTGCTTGGGCCGCACGGCCTGGGCATCATCTCGGGGAGCGACGCGGTCTCGTCGCTGGCCGAGATGGGCGTCCTCCTCCTGATGTTCACCCTGGGGCTGGAGTTCGACACCGGCTCGTTCCGGCGCTTCCGCCACGTGGTGCTGGGGGGCGGGAGCCTGCAGATCGTCCTGACGCTCGTGTGCGCCATGCTGGCGGGATCGCTCCTCGGCTGGCCGCTGCGCACCGCGATCTTCCTGGGCTGCATCATGGCGCTGAGCAGCACGGCCGTCGTCCTGCGTAGCCTGATGCAGAACGGCCTCATGGACACGCTGCCGGGCCGGCTGACGACGGGCATCCTGATCCTGCAGGACCTGAGCATCGTGCCGATGATGATCCTCCTGCCGATCGGCGCCGGCTCCCCCGCGTCGGTGGCGTGGGACGTGGCCGCGGCCCTGGGGCGCGCGGCCTTCCTGCTCGGCGTGACGTTCGCCCTCAGCCAGTACGTCATGCCGCGGCTGCTGCAGCTGATCGCCTCGGCGCGCAGCCCCGAGCTGCTGCTCCTCTCGACATTGACCATCTGCTTCGGGATGGCGTGGCTGAGCCACGGACTCGGCGTGTCGTTCGCCCTCGGAGCGTTTCTCGCCGGGCTGATCCTGGGAGGCAGCGAGTACGCGCAGCAGATGACCGCCGACCTGGCGCCGTTCCGCGAGGTCCTGTCCGGCTTTTTCTTCGTGGCCATGGGGATGCTGCTCGACACCGGGTTCGCCCTGGCGAACTGGCCCTCGGTCGTGGTGGTGCTGGCCATCATCCTGATCGCCAAGACCGGGATCACCGCGGCCGCCGTCGGCGGATTCGGCTATCCGCTTCCGGTCGCGCTGCAGGTCGGGATCAACCTGGCGCAGATCGGCGAGTTCTCCTTCATCCTCGCCCTGATGGGGGTGCAGCAGGGCCTCATCTCGCGGGATTTCTACCAGGTCGCCATCGCCGCTTCGGTCATCTCGATGATCCTGGCTCCGGTCGCGACCCGCCTGTCCTCCACGATCGCCTCGGCGATGGCGCGCGCCACCGGAGGGCTGCTGCCCGCCTGGAGCCAGAAGGACGCGCTGCCGGAGCAGGACGACGGGCCCGCCGTCCCGGCCCAGGCGTCCCTCGTCATCCTGGGCTACGGCACCGTGGGACGGACGCTCGGCGAGGTCCTGATGACCAACAAGGTGCCGTTCGTGGGGCTGGAGATCGATCCGTCGCTGGTGCGCCAGGCGCGGCGCGCCGGGCACCCGGTGCGCTACGGCGACTGCGGCAGCGAGGAGATGCTGAAGCGCGCCGGGGTGGGGACGGCCCGCACGCTCGTCGTCACCCTCCCCGACCATGTCCTGGCCCGCGCCGTCATCCGCATGTCCCGGCGGCTCAATCCCGACGTCCACATCCTGGCCCGCGGCCGCCGCGGGCTCGAGGACGACGAGCTGTACCGGGACGGCGCCGACGAGGTCGTGCACGAGGCGTTCGAGGTCGGCATCGAGTTCCTGGCGCGCGTCCTGAGGCGGCTGAATTTTCCCAAGCAGGCGGTCGAGCGCCAGCTCGGGCGGCTGCGCGGCGGCCGCTACGAGGTCTTCCGCCGCGAGGACTTCGAGCCGCTTCCCCTGGGGGACGTGCGCCGCAGCCTCGACACGCTGCGCGTCGAGTTCCTGGAGATCCCCGCCGGATCGCCGCTGGCCGGCAAGACCCTGCGCGACGCCGGCGTGCGCGAGGCCACCGGCGCCCTGATCCTCGCCGTCATGCGCGACGGCCGCGTCATCCCCTCCCCCGAGGCCTGGTTCGTCCTGCAGGAGAAGGACACCATCCTGGTGTCCGGCGCCGGCGAGCAGGTGGCGGAAGTGGAAGGGCTCCTCGGGGCGCGGACCTAGCCACCGGCCGCGTCATCCGGCCCGCGCCTGCCAACCCCACCCCCTTGCCCGGTTGAGCCCGCCGGGCGTATATTTTCGGCCAAGAGCCGTACACACAACGCCCCCAAGGGAGTGACCGAATGGAACCCTTGGTCACCAAGCATGCCGGAATGAGTCATCTCTCGCCGAGCGAGCGTCGTCATCTTTTCGACACCTTCGCAACGCTAACTCGAGATTACCGATCGCCCTTTTCCCAACTAGATGGCAGTTTCGCGGGTTTATTGGTTTTCATAGACCGGTCTACCTAGCGTTAGCCGGAGCAAGCGCAATGAGCGCAAGTTCTGAGTGTTTCGCGGCTGTGATCAGTGACGCGCCGGGCTTTGAGAGCCGATGGCGAGATGTCCTCGCCCGCTGGGAGCCCGAGTATCCCGGTGACTACAACGCCATGCTCGAATTTGCGAGCTACTTGGTCGAGCAGTATCAGGTCGGTGACACAAGTTGCTTCGCCGCAGTATTCGCCAAGGTCGAGCATTGTGCTCAATCGGGTGATTGGGAAGTGCTGAACCTGATCTCGGTTGGTCTATTTGAAAACATCCAGAATCTCTCCTCTCACCGTCCAATCGGCCAGGCCGTGTTCTTGCGCTGGCTCGGCCCGAAGTCGCGCCAGCTTTGGGACAATATGAACGAAGTCTGGGCTGAGCTCGCAGAACTAGAGCGTCAGGGTCGGCTGGTAGAGAAGGCACCTTGGTGGCAGTTCTGGCGACGGAGCCGGTCCATGGTGGCCAATGGCACCAGTCTGGACACCATGCTTCAGAATGTCACCAATCCGGACCTTCGAAGGATCATCGAGTCGATGCATAGGCGAAGAAGGTGACGGCCCGGCTAACAACCGGCTGAAGCTGGCGGCGCGCGGGAGGTCGGTGGTGGAGTCGCTGCGGTGCACGCGCGCCGCAGCTTAGCCGGAGCGTTAGCCTGACAAAGCCAGAATCATCGCCACGTGCTTTCGCAGGCCTGTTCCAGCCTAGCTGACTTGAGCACGACGGCGAAGATAAGGAGTTGATTCCCAATATGGGTGGCTGTACATGGTCATCAGTGACTGTTCGTCGCCAAGGAGGACACATGTCACCAACGCGTGATTGGTACCCATCGCGACATTGCATCGCCAGTGGTCTGAGGTCGGTTGCGTGTATCGTCTTGACCGTGCTGAGCTTGGCCGCGAAACCATTGCCGCCGCCGCTCCAGACATCGCCGATCTTCACGCAGGAGGGCAACCGCATCGATGCGTGGCTCGGGTATTCGGTGGCCACGATCGGCGACCAAGATGGCGATGGCCATAGCGATGTCCTTACGACGGTCCCAGGGTTCAGCGATCTATTCTCCGGCCAGCCGTGCGCCCTCCTTTATTCACCCACGCAAGGGTTCCAAATCTGGGGCGGAGCTCACTGCGCAGCGCTCGTCGCGGATGCAGGAGACGTCAATGGCGATGGTCATCGCGACCTGATCGCAGCTATCCGGATGGAAGACAGGCGCGTGGAGATCTACTTCGGGCCGCTCGACGTCGGACAGAACGATTTCCAGCCGGACTGGGTGGTGCGGACCTCATCCGCCACCTTTGATATGTTCGGCGAATCCGTGGCGGGGGCGGGCGATGTCAACGGTGACGGTTTCGATGACGTGATCGTCGGCGTACCCGGTGCATACGGTTCGGGAACCAACGGTCAGGCCTTGATCATTCTAGGATCGGCGCTCGGTCCGTCAACGACGCCTGCGACCGTGCTCGAAGGCACATGGCCAGAAGGTCGTTTCGGCCAGACCGTTGCGGGTGCTGGAGACGTGAACGGCGACGGATACGACGATGTTCTCGTGGGCGCCCCGTGGTATTTCAATCCGCAGGATTATGGTGCCGCGTATCTCTACATGGGCGGGCCTTCCGGGATTTCAAATGTCCCTGCTTGGTCGACGTCGGTCACCATGAATAGCGCCTGGACCGGGCAAGCGGTCGCTTCGGCCGGGGACGTCAACGGCGACGGGTTCGCCGATGTGATCGTGGGGGACAATAGCTGGCGGATGCCTACTTCCCGCGGTGGCGAAGGTCATGCAGCCGTCTTCTTGGGATCGGCTAATGGACTGGCGACCTCTCCATCGTGGAGCGTTTATGGCGGCTCGCGGAATGCGGGCTTCGGGCGCGCGGCGGCCTCGGCCGGAGATGTGAACTGTGACGGTTATTCCGACGTTATTGTCGGGTCGTGGGCCAGCTTCGACCCAAATCGACTCACTAACGATCGAGTCCTGGTGTTCCTCGGATCCGCTACCGGTCTCAAGACAAGTCCCGCATGGACGGTGTCGATGCCCCAGGTCGATGACACGCTGGGGTTCGGATACGCGGTCTCTTCCGCCGGTGATGTCAACGGCGATGGATCGGACGACGTTGTCGTCGGCTGTCCATGGTGCGCCAACGATCAGGCGAAAGAGGGACGCGTCTTCGTCTACACGTCAACTCGGGGCTGCGGAACCTGATACGTGATGTGCGGCGGCTCGCCCCGACCTATTTGCGCTGATTGACGAGCAGGCTAACAACCGGCTGAAGCTGACGGCGCGCGGGAGGTCGGTGGCGAAATCGCGGCGGCGTTCGCGCGCCGCAGCTTAGCCGGGGCGTTCGGCAGACAACACGATGATAGGAGGCATCGGATGAGGGGTTGGCAGCTTGCGACTGTTGCGCTGATGTGCCTCGCCACGTACACGATCGCAGGTGACGAGAAGGCTCGACGCGCTGGCAGCAAGGTTCACGTCATTGCGACCAGCAAGGCTCCAAAGGCTGTGGGGCCCTATTCGCAGGCGACTCGGGCCGGTGGGTTCATCTTTTGCGCGGGCCAGGGGGCATTTGACCCGGCGACTAACCAGTTGGTGGCTGGAGGGATCAAGGAGCAAACACGCCAAGTGCTTCGGAATCTCCAGGCTGTCTTGGAGGCTGGGGGCAGTGGACTGGATCGCGTCGTTAAGGTCACCGTCTTCCTCGCAGACTGGAAGTATTTCAAGGAAATGAACGAGGCATACGCGGAGTTCTTCAACTCCGATCACCCGCCGGCCCGATCCACGGTTCAGGGTGAGCGTTGGCCAGAGGGTCATCTGGTTGCGATGGAAGCGATTGCGCTTTCAGAGTAGCGAAGCCTCAAATGAGCAGGCTGCCGAACAACGTGCTGCAGCGGACGCACTCGCGTGTCACGCCGCTTGCTGAAGGGCGCAAGCGTCGCGCCGCTGAGCGCGAGCGTTAGACGGACCTGAGAATAGTGATGAGAAGAGCAATTCCAGCAGTCCTCTTGGTCCTGGCGGCCTTGGCTAGTATGGGTGCGGTTGCATGCTTGTTACGTATGCCGTCCGCTTGCTTCGTGGGCCGGCCCGAGAGGGTCATCCATGCAGCAATACTGATTTCATGTGTTTTGGCTGTCTTCTGGGCTCTGAGCGGCATCCAGCTGCTGAAGTTCCCTCGTCACCAGGTCGGACCTTTTCTTCGCGTGAGCGCTTGGCTTGTACTGACAATCGGCTCCTTTCTCTGGCTCGGGTCGCGGACCGTCTCATTGGCATGTGTTCTAAGCGCCGTGATCGTTCTCTGCCACGGCAAAGGGGCCAATCAGGGGTAGTGCGACGTCTCAGTAGGTTCGCGCCGTCTAACTACGGCGTCCAGCTGTCAGTCGGCGCGCCTTCGACCCAGGCAGGGTTGCCCATCCGTCGGTTGCGCGCCGCTTGCAGCTGACGCCGAGCGTTAGGCGGCCATGGTGAAGCGGTCAATGCCCAAAGCTCTGAGTGACGTCTTGCCACCCGCTCCTCCGGGGCACGGAGATTTCTGGGCAACCGTTCACGTGAAGTTCCATGTTCCAGTGCCAGACGT
>Ga0070694_100000406_pt1 | contig 23420 bp, 16 predicted proteins | sample KBSK1251metaG_FD_65470 | JGI IMG/M metagenome (GOLD analysis project Ga0070694, IMG submission 65470) | Corn, switchgrass and miscanthus rhizosphere microbial communities from Kellogg Biological Station, Michigan, USA - KBS K1-25-1 metaG | ecosystem: Host-associated > Plants > Roots >... | reverse complement strand
ACCGGTAATCCAGGAGCGGCGCGCGCACTTCCAGCGAGCAGGCCATGCTGGCCCGATCCACCTTCACCAGGATGTCGTCCTGCAGGTACATCTTGAGATCGACGTACAGGAGCTTGCCGAGCAGATCCGCGGCGGGGGCGCGGTCCATGTTCCGCCGGGCCTCGTCAAACAGGTCGGCGGTCGCCAGCGCCTCCCTCACCTCCGGGCGGAGGATCGAGACCGCCTCGGCGCCCGAGAAGGCCCCCAGCCAGATCTGGTTGCGAATCGCGGGCGGCAGTCCCGCGCCGCTGATGAACTTCTTGGCCTTGAAATCCAGGCTGATGTTGCTCCGCGAGACCGGCAGCCGGCGCACCAGGGGCTCGATGAGCCGGGCGCGCAGAAAGGCCGGCAGGCGCTCGTAGGCGCCCGCCAGCCGGTGCGCCTGGTAGGTCGGATATCCGGCGAGCAGCTCGTCCCCGCCGTCCCCGCCCAGCGCCACCGTCACCTGCTCCCGCGTGAACCGGGAGAGCAGCCAGGTGGGGAGGATGGAGGCGTCCCCCAGCGGCTCGTCCATCTTGGAGGCGACCGCGGGCAGGATCCCCAGGAGATCGCCGGGGGCCAGGACCCGGTCCTCGTGCCGGGTGCCGAAATGGCGGGCCACCTCTCGAAAGCGGGCCGACTCGTCGAAGGAGGGATCCTCGAAGGCCACCGAGAAGCTGCGCACGCTCCCCGGGGCCGCGCGGGACATGCACGCGAGGATCGAGGTCGAGTCGATCCCGCCGGACAGGAAGACCCCCAAAGGGACGTCGGACATCAGCCGGCACTTGACCGCTTGGAACAGCGTCTGCCGGATCGACTCCTCGACCTGCGCCGCGGCCGGAGCCGTCGTCGCCAGGGAGCCCGCGACCGCCTTCTGCCGGGACTCCGGCCCGGACGGCGCCGGCATGTCCCAGTAGGGACGCTCGGTGAAGCGGCCCGCCTCGAAGATCCCCAGGTGCCCGGGACGGAGCTTGCGGATCCCCCGGAAGATCGTCGCCGGGCAAGGGACGTACTCGTGGACGAGATAGCGGGCGACGGAGGCCTGATCGATCTCCGAGGGGACCGACGGGTGGCGCAGGAGAGCCTTGATTTCCGATCCGAAGACGAACGCCTCGGGCGTCAGCGCGTAATGCAGAGGCTTCTTGCCCAGCCGATCGCGGGCCAGAAGGAGACGTCTCTTCCCACCGTCCCATAGCGCCAGCGCCGCCATCGCGTTGATCGCCTGGACGAAATCGTCCCCCTTCTCTTCGTACAGGTGGACCAGCACCTCGGTGTCGGAGCGGGTCCTGAACCGGTGCCCGCGGGATGTCAGGTCCTCCCGCAGCTCCATGTAGTTGTAGACCTCGCCGTTGAAGACGATCCAGATGCTGCCGTCCTCGTTCGAGATCGGCTGCTGCCCGGTCTGCAGATCGATGATCGCCAGGCGCCGCATCCCGAGGGCGACGCCCCCCTGCACATGGAACCCCTCGTCGTCGGGGCCGCGATGGGCGAGGGCGCCGGTCATCGCGCGCACCACTCCCAGCTCCGCGGGTCGGGAGGGGTCGACGTTGACGAATCCGGCGATGCCGCACATGACGTGACCCTACCGCTCGCCCGGGGCCCGAAGAATTCCGGGGGACGTCTTCAGGATGGCCAGGAACCGGTCCGCCCGCAGCGGGTCCACCGGAAGCACGTCCCGGCTCCACGCCCGGGCGGAGTCGGGCGAAGGGAACCGCTCCGCCAGGTCCGGAGCGGCATAACGATCGAGAGGCGGATCGTAGATGTAGTCCAGGTGGAGCCCCCGGGCGGCGAAGTGCCGCAGGACCTCTTCGCGATCCCGGACGAAGAGCGGCACGCGGAAGAGAGCGTCCTCCGCCGGCAGCCTCACCGAGGACGGGGTGAAGCCGAGCGCGAGGAGCGCGCGCGTCCCGTCGATCCGCCGTTTCCTGTTGTCCTCGAAACCCTCCAGCCGCCGCAGCGTCCTTCGGACCTCGCGGGAGAGCGGCTCCATCCGGTACCGCGCGTTGTCCACCCGGACCCAGCGATCGAAACGGTCCAGCCCCCCTCCCTCCTTGCCGGCCCGGAGCACCTGGGACAGGTCGTACGGCATCCGGTGCCCGTCGCGCTCCGGCTCGACGGGGTGGATGCGGCGACGAAGGGCGGACAATGAAGGTCGGAGCCCGGTTCGGTCGGCCGCGTCCCTCAGGGTGAGCCGCAGTCCATCGCGGACCCTCTCGCCGGGGGGTATCCGGCGAATCTCCCCTTCCGCCCGATGGACGAGGGACGCCCTCCTGCTCCCGTCCGTAAAGCAGAGCACGCCGCCCACACCGTGGACGTGCTTCGTGAGGCTGAAGGCGGCGACGGTGGAGATCTCTCCCAGTCGGCGATTCCCGAAGCGGCTGTCGAGCGCCTGGCAGGCATCCTCGATCAGCAGGATGCCGTGGCGACGGCAGCGCTCCTCGAGGAGATCCATCCGGTCGGGAATGCCGTAGAGGTTCGTCGTCATCACCCCCTTGACCCTCGACCAGGTGCTGTCGTGGATCGCGGCCGGATCGAGGTTGCCCGTGGCGGGATCGAGGGGGCCCAGCACCGGCACCAGGCCCGCCGCCAGCACCGTGAAGAAGACCACGTCGTCGTTGACGGGCGACAGCAGGATGCGATCCCCCGGTCGCAGCCATTCCTGGAAGGCCAGGTACAGGGCCATCCGGCCCGACGGGAGGAACAGAGCCTCCCGGCCGTACCGCCGGCGGAAGAACCCTTCGATGCCGCCCCTCGAATCCGTCACGGGGCGACGTCCTTCGCCATGGCAGCGAGCCGCCGGGCCCTCCGCGCCTGCCTGAGCACCCGCCAGCGGTCCCGGGCTTCCACCACCTGCTTCGGAAGACGATCGCGAATCCAGGTCCTGGCGTCACGCGACCCGGCGGTGCACAGGTAGGCGAGGCCCCCGATCGGCCCCGGCGCGCCGATCCGGACTCGCTGGACGAAATGGGTCGCGGTCCCCCAGCGCGTCTTGTATTCCTCCAGGCCCCCCAGGAAATCGTACGCCAGGAGCCCTTCGGCGATGCATTCCCGGATCGCCATCCCGCGCAGGACGACCCCGACGCCGCCGACGCCCTGCGGCCGGAACTCGTGATCGAACGCCTCCTGGAGCGAATGCAGGACGCCGCCGAAGGCGAAGCCGAACTGCGACGCCCGGATGAACCCATCGACCTCCAGCTGGTAGAAGCGCAGCCACCCGCGCCGCAGAAACGCCGCCGCGACGTCCCGGTAGAACGCCCGCTTGCGGGGATGATAGAAGGACCCGGGGTGGCGCTCCGCCTCCCATCGCCCCTGGTGCATCTCGAAGAGCCTTTCCAGGTGGGCGTAGAGATCCTCCTCGCGGCTCGTCCGGAACATGTTCACCTTGAAATTCTTCACGAGCTTGTTCGTCCGGTATCGGACCGTGGTTCGGAATTTTGCGGGGAGACCGGCCAGGTAGGCTTCATGGTCCAGGGGAAGGCGAATCGCCGAGCAGGGGTGCCGCTCTCGATGAACCCGTCCGGGCGCTCTCGATCCGAGGCTGGCGATCAAGAGATCGGTGCAGAGGTGGTCTTCCCTCAGGCCGCGCAGATCGGCGAGCGCCCACTCCCCCTCCATCTGCCGTTGCACGTGGGAGACGAACTCCCGCTCGGCCCCTTGTCGCGCCAGGATTCCCAGGTACTCGGAGCCGGCCCCCTCGTCACCCAGGAGCGCCAGGACACGGGGGCCCCGCAGCGCCGCCGGTCCGAGGCGCCGCCGATAGAACGGCGCCAGCCCCACGAGGCGGCCCGATGCGTCCCGGCCCGTGATCGCGAACGCCTCCCGATCGCCGCCGAAATGCCGCTGCCAGGGGATGGTCCACTCGGGACTCAGGAAGATCGAAGGGGCCGACGCCTCGTCCAGCAGGCCGCTCCATTCGGACTGGAGCGATTCCCCCCAGTCCTTCGCGACAATCCTTTCGATCTTCAAGATGCGGGCCCCGCCACTCGCGGAGCGAGGCAGGAGAGCCGCCTCGCAAGCGGGAAGGCCAGATCGCCCTGGCGTCGACGGTCCGCCCACGCCCGCGTGAGGAGATCGAACGCGGCCAGGAAGGCCGGAACGTTTCTCGGCAAGCAGCGACGCAGCGCCAGGCGGTCGTCACCCCGGCGCACGGTCCCGGGTTCGGTGGTGACCGCGCAGCGATAGCCGGCCTCGGCGACCAGGCGGCGGATGTCCTCATTGAAGTCGGGGAATCGCCCGTTGGGGTAGGCGAAATCGAGAACGGGAAGTCCCAGCAAGCGCTCCAGGTCCTCCCGGCAGCCTTCGAGCTCGGTTCTGACCGCATCGGGGTCCATCGACGAAAGTATGGGATGGGTGCGGGTGTGGGCGCCCACCGAGAATTCAGGCCGCGTCATTTGACGCAGCAGGCTGAGATCGACCACCCGGTCACGTTCCGGGGGGCGAATGTATCCGCCTGCCCGATCAGCCAGACGATCGAGAATCTCCTGCCTCCGGCCATCGCGTGCCTTGAGAACCTCCTTGATTCGATGAAAAGCCGCATAGCGGTCCGCTTCGCCGCCGACAGGAAGTTCGGGCCACCACCCCGGCTCCTCCGGAATGGATCGTTCCGGCCACGTTCGAACGATTTCACGCAGCGATGCGACCCACAGGTCCCTGGACGACCCGATGAACGCGCTCGGGATGAAAAACGTCGCCGGGACCCCCAGTTCCCTGAGCATCGGAATGGCATGAATGACATTGTTCGCCAGGCCATCATCGAACGTCACGGCGAACGAGGCAACCGGGGGCGAGTCTCCCTGACCGATGGCCTGGGCGATGTCCTCCAAGGTGACAGCCCGGAGATGCTTCTTCAGAAACCGGATCTGGCCGTGGACGTTCACGATGGCATGCCCCCGCGAGAAATATCCCGGAGGCGCGTCGCTGGTGCCATGGAAGCCCAGGATCAGGCTGGCGCGCCCGGATTGCAGCGTTCGGCGCAGGAGCGGTCCCGTCAAGCCCGTACAATGGAAAAGCGCTGCGAAGACACACCTCAGAACCTGCTTGACGAGCGCCGCAAAGCGGCGCCCCGGCGCGGCTTCCTGAACACACGTTCGGAGCTCCTGCCTGATGGAAAGGAACACCATCCTGAGGGGGAAACCCGGCCTCGACGTCACAACGTCGCCTGCCCTGGACGCGGTTGCGGAACGGGCGAATGACAGCAAGCCGCCGCCCCTCGACTCTTCGACGAAGAGCCGTATCCCGCCTCGTGTCGAATCGACCGCGGCACACCGACTATCATGGGACGATGGCTCTCTCCTTCCGGGACTCGAGCAGCAGATCGACCACCGCTTGCGCCGCCACGTCATGTCCGGCGGCGTTGGGATGATCCGCATCATAGGCGATGAACAGTGATTCGTGGCCTTGGAAGGCCTTCCTGAAGGCGGGTTCGAGATCCAGGAAGCGGAGCCCATGACGCGAGGCGATCTCGCGAAGGCGGGATGGGTACGAGCTTCTCGGGAACTCGCGCTCCATGCTCAGCGGCAACGGGAACGCGACGATGAGCGGAATAAATCCTCTGGATTCCGACAGGACCCGCAACTGTTCGAACGCCCCATCCACCCTTTCCCAGCCCGTCCTTACCCGATTCGTATCCCTTCCTTCGAACACCTCGCTGCGGAACAGGCTGTGATCCTCGGGCGACATCATCCCCCGGACTGAGCGCATGCCCTCCAGGGTGGCATAGGCGAGTCTCGACCGTTTGACAAGATTCCGGATGGCATAACCGTCCGCGGAGTCCCAGAAGGACGGTTCGCATGCCCCCTCCGCGGATCCCGAGACGAGCCAGCCGTTGGGACAAACCCGGGCCCCCACCTGGTCGTTGATGTCGTTCCAGCAGAAACCCACGATGACCCAGTCGGGATGGTAGGAAACCCCCTGCCGGGTCAGGAACTGCACCTCCTGTTCGGTGTTGTAGCCGGGCACGGCCGTGTTGACGGTCTCGGCCTTCATGCCGTGCTGCTCCAGGAGAACTTCAACTCGATGGGTGACCACGTCCTGGTCGGAGACACCATAGCCGAACACGATGGAGTCTCCCAGCCAGAGAAGGCGGAGACGTTCATGGATCGAGGGCGCGTTGAATTCGGCCTCCCGCAGTCCGCGAGAGTTCGTGCGAATGGGCTTGTCGGCCGCGAATGAATCCTGGTTCGGAGCAAGGGCGAACACGAGATCGGGGTCGGCCCGGTAGTGAAATTGAGGATAGAGCCATGGCAGCGGAGGCGGGAACACCGCTCTCGACACTACTTCTCCCATGGTCACGGCCAGGACGATACTGCACCCCAACAGGAGCAGATTATGTCTGTGGCCTCGCTTCATGTGCGGACCCCTGGTGCGACTTGCGTTGGATGGACATCGGCCTCTCGTTTCGTTATGCTGCGGGCCACACAGCAGATGAGGAGCCGCGTCCGGAGAGGCGGCCGCTCGGGCCGCAGCGAGCGATTCTTGAACCTTTGGGACATCGTATGAGAAGGAGAGGCTTGCGTCTCTACCTGTTTGCCCTGAGACTGGGATTCAGGCTGATCCTGCGCGGCATGTTCGTGGAGGGGCTCGGAATCCTGATTTCTCCAGTGGGATACTGGCGGTTCCTGCCCAACGCGTACACCTACCAGGAATTTCTTCGCTTCGACAACCCCAAGATCCTCGACGTCAGCAGCCCGAAGCTCCCCAGCGTGTTCTTCGCGACCCTGACCTCACAGGAAGTCTGCGCCACGGATCTCGACGACGAAAAGATCTTCTCCCGATGGCAGGCGGCCGCGAATAAGATAGGGCTCGCGAACTATCGTGCGGCCTACCAGGATGCCCGCCGCCTGACGTACCCCGACGACACGTTCGATCTGGTCTATTCGATCAGCGTCATCGAGCATATTCCCGACGATGGGGACGCGGTCTCGCTGAGAGAGTTCCGGCGCGTCCTCAAGCCGGGGGGGACGCTGGTCGTCCAGATTCCCTACCGACGGAAGCGGCAGGACATCTGGCTTCCCTTCGACAGCAAGGGGGCCGCGCTGTGGCAGCCGCGCTTCTATGAGCGGCACTACGACATGGCACGCCTGAAGGAGCGCCTCGAGATCGAGGGCCTGGTGCTCACCAGGAAGCTCATCATGGGCGAGTGGATCACGCTCGATCCGCTGATCAGCGCCACGAGCCGGCTGCCGCGCCTCCTTCGCATCGCCATCCGCCCCCTTGAGCCGCTGCTCGCCCTGGTGAACTTCTGGGCGCGGGCCGACGATGCCCGGGGCCACCCCCTCGGCGCGTTCCTCGTCTATCACAAAATCTGACGGGCGGCGGGACGTTCACCCGTCAATTGGTCCGCAAGTTGGCAGGGGGAGCAGGAGCGGTCTTGTCCACAAGGATGCCGGCGCCGGGGACTCCGTCCACCGATGTGATGGCCTCTCCCCGGACTCCCGACGCGCTCAGCAGGCTCCCGAGCGGCAGCGAGAAGACGCCCGGCCCGTCGGCCACCGAGACATTCACTGCGAACACGCCGGTGAATGTCCTTCCGGGCACCGCACCTGTGAGGCTGATCTGGACGGACGACCCGTCGCTTTCGGTGAAGGTCAACGGGCCGGGGACAACCGAAAGGTCCACGCTTCCCTGCAGGGTGACCGTGACGTTCCCGGCGACCACCGGGGATGGATCGCTGAGCGACAGGGCGGCCGTGGGGATGGTGGAGGAACCGCCGTACTCATCGGCTCCGATGTCCCAGGTCCCGCTGAGCGTCTGACAGTCGCCGTAGGCGATGGGACCCACCGTCGTGGCGATGGGGATGCACACGTCCGCGGTCCGGCCGGAGGGAAGCCCCGTCGTGGTCGCCCCGTCGATTGCGGGGCTGCCGGAACGCAGGTGGAAGTCTCCGCCGGCGCCATTCACGAACAGAGGATCGCCGCAGCGATTGCCGGAGATCCCGCACGACATGCTCGCCCCTCCGATGGTTCCGAAGTTGCCCGACGTGCTGCCGTTCCAGAGAAGGTTGTTCTGGAACGTGGCGGGCTGGACGGAACTCACGAGACTGCCCGAACCGGCCTTGACGAGGACGTTGTTGAAGAACCTGTTTCCGGAGTTGTTGCTCCCCGCCTGGCTCTCGACTCCGAGATTCAGGATGCCGGCGCAGGTGTTGTTCCAGAATGTGTTGTTCTGAATCGGAGACGATCCGGTGAGAAGGATGCAGTTGCCCGCGCCGTTGTGAGAGCCGCTCACCAGGGAATACACGACGTTGTTGTAGATCTTGTTGTTGTTGATGTGGCTCGACGAGCCGCCGTTGTCGGGCGTGAGCTTGAAGGCCAGAGGAACCTGCCGGATGATGTTGTTGCGGACCGTCATGCCATCGGCATGGCTTTCGAACAGGATGGCGCTGTTGTCGTAACAGCGTTCGAAGATGTTCCTCTCCACGATCAGACCGGAGAAGTCTCCCAGGGTGCTTCCGGCCTGCGGCGCGTCGGAGGTGAACGTCGTGCAGTTGGGAGTTCCCCCCGTCCCGGGACCGAGCACCGTCCGGTCCCCGATGTCGTGCACCCAGTTGTCCCGGATCACTCCGCTCAATCTCCCCGTGGCCTGATTGGAAAGGTGGAGAGGCTCGCTTGAGCTGTAGGCGAACTCGTTGTTCGCGACCGTGAGATTGACGGAGCTCTGCGCCGTCAGCGGACGGGCGCTCCCGTTGCCGGAGTCATTGATGTAGAAGAACTTGCTGTCGGAGATGGTGATGTTCGTGTTGGGGGGCTCGATCTGGACCGCCGCCCGGATCATCGCGCGGTAGGTGAATCCCCGGATGATGATGTCGTTGGCGTCCTGGATGACGAACCCGTTGCCGTTGTTGGCGTAGTTGATCCTGGCCCCGGACGGAACGCTCGGTCCCCAGCGCACGTACAACGTGCTGCACCCTTCACAGGAATAGCCGTCGTATTGACTGGTCAGGTCGGAGAGCGAGACTTTCCTGGGGGTGATGGTTCCATCGGGTTTCTGCCCCCAGTAGGCACGGTTGCTTCCGTCTCCGGACTTCGTCGCCACCCACGTTTCCGAGATCGCGGGAGCGCCGGAGCACGTCGACGAGGTGCAAGGGTTCCAGGTGGTTGTCAGCGTCGACTCGATGTAGACGGCCTCGGGGGTCAGCGGGAAACCGAAGGGCTGGATGATGATCGGACTGGACGTCGTCCCGTGCTTCCCCGTGACGGAGATTCGATCCGCGGAGTACCTTCCGTCGAATGAACCGTGGACGCCTCGAATGAACAGGACATCTCCCGGGGCCGAGAGGGCGTTGACGCCGGCTTGAATGGAGTTGAATGCCCCCGCGCCTCCCGGTGACGTGGCGCAGCCCACCAGGGCGCCGTTGCCATTGTTGGCGGTGCATGCCCCGTCGACGTAGTAGGTGGCCGCCTGCGCGCTGCCGGCAGCGACGAGCAGGGGAATGACGCACGCCAGGACCAACCCCGGTCGCGGTGTCATCGCGCGTGGAATACCAGGATTGCGATGAGCTCTATGGGTACACGTGGTCATCGAATCCCCCCTGGTTCGTCCTCCCTGGAGGACGAGGATTGAGCCCGATACAAAGGGCAGCAATCGGTGTGCCACCCCCGGCCCTTGCCTTAGAAACCTCAACTGACATGGGAACAGCGCCTTGCGGGCCATCCCTCGACTCGGGGGGGCCGATCGGGACCCGGGATTCATTCGATTTCGCCATGGACACGACACTATCGTCATCGCCGGATCGCACGCAGGCGTGCGGCCCCGCCGGAAAATGTCCCCTGGTCAGGAGACATAACGATTCTGGAAGGCCGCAAGGTTCCTGTCCACGAACGACCAGCCGTCCAGCCCCCCCGACAGGATTCTCCGATAGATGGGGCCGTCCCCTTGCTCGATCTTCGTCCGCCTCAGCTCCATCAAGTCCGAGGACTTCGAGTTGATCCCATTGACCGAAGTGAGGGCGCTGCGGTATCCGGCCTTCATCAGAATCTGCTTCACTCCTTCACTGTAGTCCCGGACGGTGCCGAAGGGATACGCGAGAGAGGTCACCTCGATCCCCAGTCGATCCTCGAGAATGCGCTTCGATTCCCTGGCCTGGAAGCCGGCGTCGGGAAGAGGCATCCGGCCGAGGGACCGGTGATCCAGCCCGTGAGAGCCGATCCGGATGCCGGCGTCGCGGATGGCCCGCAGCTCATCCCATCCCAGGAACCCCGGCTCCCCGACGCGCGCCGGGCTCACGTAGAGCGTGGCCGGGAGACGCAGTCGCGTGAGGACCGGCAGGGCGTCGGTTCGGAAATCCCCGGTCCCGTCGTCGAAAGTGAGGACGATCCGGAAAGGGGCACCACCCTGGCCGAGATCCAGGAGCGCTTCCTCCAGCGGCATCGACGCGCCCGTCGCCGCCACCTGTTCCATCTGGGCTCGGAAATCGGACGGCCCGACTGTGAACGGATCCGCGGGATCATGAGTCACCCGATGATAGGTGAGGATGCGCAGGCCCGGCGTGAGAGAGCCTTCGCGTCCGACTCCCGCCATCGTGCTGCCCATGGCAAAGAGCCATCTTGCCCACCGCTTGATCGAGCGCTTGGCCGCCGAGGACCGGACGCTCATGGCCCGCCCATGACGCGGCTCTTGATCGCCCTGAGCAGGAACAACGGGTTGCCGATGACGTAGCGCCTCCACTTGTGGGGCTGGCCGAGAAGAATGTGCACCCACTCGATCCCCGCCCGGCGCATCCAGCGTGGAGCCCTGCGGAGCCGGCCTGCCAGATGATCGAAGAGCCCCCCCACGCCGATGCACACGTCGCAGCGGAGCGCGCCGGCGTTCCGGTGAATCCAGGTCTCCTGGAGCGGATTGCCGAAGGCGACCAGGAGGATGCCCGCCCCCGAGCGGTTGATCGCGTCGACGACGGCGCCGTTCTCCGATTCCGTGAAGTAGCCGTGGCGCGTCCCGCTGATGCGGAGACCCGGGACCATCTCCTGCAGGCGTTTCGCGGCCCGGTCGGGGACCCCCGGCATGCCTCCCAGCAGGAACACCCCCACTCCGCGCGGCGCCGCGAGCTCGCAGAGCTGCGGCGCGAGATCGGTGCCGACCAGGTTGTCCGGGAAGGGACTCCCGGCCATCCGGCTCGCGATCGCGACACCGCTGCCGTCGTTCAGCAGCAGATCGGCCTCGTTGAGGATCCGCCGGAAGGAGGGATCGGTCCAAGCGAGGTTGAGGGTGTGGGCGTTGACCACATAGACCTTCCAGGCCGCTCCTCCGCCGAAAGCCGAGGCGAGAGCCCTGTGCGCTTCCTTCCGGCTCAGCAGGTCGAAGCGGACGCCCAGGAGCGTGACGTCCTCTCCCCGGACAGGGCCCTGTTGCTGCGGCCGGGCGGGGCCGGAGCCGGCGATCACAGCTCGTGCTCCTCGGGCAGCAAACCGACGAAGCGCTCGGGCATGACCGCCCTCAATTCGCTCAGGCGCACGACGCGGAGCCACAACAGGAGCGCGACGTAGACCGCAGCCCCGCCGGCAATCCTCACGGGCATCGACTGGGAAGGCGTGAGCTGCAGCCACAGCAGCACCGCCGCCGCCGCGAGGGCGGGCCGCAGGATTTCGGCCTGACGCAGCACCGGAAAGATTTCGTGCCTCAGGAAGAAGCACTGGTAACCGAGGAAGAGCCACATGGACAGCATGGTCGCCCACGCGCAGCCCGTGATTCCGAACCGCGGGATGAGCGCGACGTTGAGGACGATATTGCTCGCGAGTCCCAGCACATTGACCTTCAGATCGATCACCTGTCGATTCGACGCAAACAGGCCCGAGGCCAGCACGCGCACCACGCCGTAAGGCACGAGCGTCCAGACGACGACTCTCAACACGGAGGCCGCCGGCTCGAACTCCGTTCCGAAGAGGAGCCGCACCAGGGGCTCCGCCAGGCCCTGGATGCCGGCCGCCATGGGAAGCAGCACCACGAGGATGTAGCGGATCGAGAGGCTGCTGGCCTTGTGAAAGGACTCCGGGGACCGCTGGAAGAGCCTGGAGAACACGGGATAGATTGAAGTGTTGAAGCTCTTGGGGACCACCTGGGCGATCGCGAACAGGCGGTACCCGGTGGTGTAGTACCCCACCGCCGCCAGGGTGCCCATCTTGGAGAGCATGAAGACGTCCGCTCGCCAGTACAGCGTGGCCACGACGAAGATGGTTCCGAACACGGGGATGCTCCGGAACAGGTCCCGCACGATTCCGTTGTCGTAGCTCCATCGGAGCGGGGCGATCTGCCGGTGAAACACTCCCAGGTTCAGGCCCAGCGTCACGAACCGGAACAGGGCGAACGAGGCCATGAGGGGCACCACGCCCATGCCCCGGTGCAGCATCCACAGCCCCAGCGCCACCCTCGCCGCGTTCTCCACCATCGCCAGGATGACGATGTATCGGACCTTCTCGAATCCGATGAAGATCGACTCGCTGTAGAGGATGATGATGGAAGGGAACAGGGAGACGGCAACCAGCCAGCCGCCCTGCTCGACTTCCGGTCCGTATCCCGCCAGCGACACTGTGACGACCACCCCGGCGGCGACGGCCAGGGAGACCAGGAGCCCCAGCACGGCGGAGGAACAGAGATAGCGGCGCGCGGAGTCCGGGTCCCTGGAGACCTCCCTGGTGATGAGGGAGTTGAGGCCCAGGGAGGTGAACGACGTCGCGACGAAGAAGAACGTCAGCAGGAGATTGTAGGCCCCCGTCCCCTCCGCCCCCAGCCGCCTCGTCATCGTGCCCACGAGGAGAAGCGAGAGCAGCGGGTTCGCCACCTCGAATGCCACCAGGAGGGCGGTGTTCGTCACGGTGCTTCGCGCGGTCGCGCTCACGGATGGCCCGCCTCGCGGCGCGCTTCTTCCCTGGGAACCCACGCCGACCACCAGGCCGCGACCTCGCCCAGGGTCATGACCCGAATCCCCCGCTCGGAGACCCATTCGAGGAAGGTGCCGAAGGCCTCCAGCCGGCCGGCCCCGGCTCCGAGCACCGAAGGATGCGACCCGATGGCGACCCAGCCGCCACGCTCCTCGGCGGAGAGCACCGTGCGCTTCCAGAGGTTGAGCATCTCTCGCGGCGAGGCACGTCCCTTCACGTAGCCCCAGTCGTCCACCGCGACCGGGACCCGTACGAGCCCGTTCGCAGCTTGCAGCGGGACCGGATAGGGATAGGGCGAGTCATCGGCCTCCGCGTTCCACACATAGCCGCGTTCGGCCAGAAGGTCGAGCAGCGGACCGCTCCATCGGGACCGGGGCGAACGGAATCCGCGGATCCGCGACCCCGAGATGGCGCCGATCCGTGCCTCGGCCTCCTGCACCTCCTCCCGGAGTGCAGCGGGATCGAGGCTCACGACCTCCCGATGCGTGGCTCCGTGGCTCGCCACCTCGTGGCCCTCGGACACCATCCGTTTCACCAGGTCCGGAATCTGCTCCGCGAAGGCTCCGACCAGGTTGTAGGTCGCCCGGAATCCCTGGCGGGCCTCCATGCGCAGGCAGCCCTCGGTTCCCTCCCGAACGCTTTTCAATCCCCCCGGATCATCGGGGAGCGGATCCTCGACGTCGTGGAGGAGGGCGAGCACGGCCCGTGTCCCTTCGGGGAGGGCGGCGCGGATCGCCTCGGCACCTTGGGCGTGCTCCGACAGCAGGCCCATGAGCCCGGCCAGGTCCTCGGCGCCAAGGTGATCGAGGGGGAAGCCGGAGGTCCAGATTCTCGAGCGCCCGCGGCTCCGGCGGAGAAGTGCAGGGCCGCCCGATTCCCAACGACCCATGACCTGGTCATCCTGCTCGGGGCGCAGGACGGCGACGGGAGGGAACGAGGCACGGCGGCGCCAGCCGTGCACGGGGACGCGCCGCGGAAGGCGCGACAGCCAGAGGGGAGCGCCAGGCGCCGCCAACCTCACTTTGCGCAGGAGCCTGGGACCGCGGACGCCCCCATCCTCGGGCCGATCGAGAATGCGCAGCAGGCACCCCCCTGACGACGCCATCGCCGATTCGACCGCCCGAAAGGAGTCCCGCGCCGGACGGACCATGACCACGAAATCGTGCCGTTTCAGGACGGCATCGAAGCGGGGAGCGCCCTCCAGGACGATGTCCACGGAGATTCGCGCGGCGCAGAGCGCGGCATGGGTCCCGCTCTCGACTTCACTCAGAAGCGGCACCACCCCGTCGGACCGCCAGCCGGTGGCTCGCCTCGGCACGATGAGCAGCGCCCGGTTCATGAGCCCCCTTCCGCCTGACCAGGGCGCAGCGTGGACAGAAGGGCCGCCGCGATGGCTTCGCCGGCAAGGCGATTCCCTTCCACCGTGAGGTGCCCGTCCAGGGTCATGTATAGATAGGGCCCAGAGGCGTGAGAGCGGAAGATCGGCAGCAAATCCAGCACGGGGAGTCCCGCGGCTTGCGCGAGGTCCTTCCAGCGTCTCGACGGGAGCTCGAGATCGAAGCGCAGCGAATTCTCTCCGCCGTGGCGGAAGATCCTGGCGAATCGCTCCGGATAGACCTGGAATTCCGTCGGAATCAGCACAACGAGAAGAGGCGTGCCGCGGACCGCCGCTTCCTCCCGAACCTGACGGAGGAGATCGCCGCTCACCCTGTACCCCTCCTCCACGTAAGCCGGCGCTTCGATGGCCACCAGGTCCTTGTCGGCCCGCAGCGGGTCCGTCCCGGTCCCGCCGAGCCACGGGCGGATCTGGTTCCAGGCGTTCCACAGGAAAACATAGGTCATGGAGTTCCGCTGGAGCCAGGAACGCAGCGGATAGGGCAGGATCCCGGGACGATGCCGCCGCTCGACGAGGAGCCCGCCCTCCACCCTGGCTTCCTGGGGATTCAGGTTGTTCTCCAGGTCGTTCCCCACGTAGACGCACAGGACGGCCGCGTCGGGCTCCAGCCTGGACGCCAGTTTCCGCAGCACGCGCAACTCGTGCCAGGTTCCGTAATTCGGGGTCCCGGCGTTGATGATCTCGACCCTCCGTCCGGCCATCCCTCGACCGAGGGCGGCTCCCGCCACGGCAAGGAACGTCTCCTTTTCCTCCACGTTGAACGCCGACACGAAGGAATCCCCCAGCCCGAGCAGCCTGATTGATTCCCGTGACGCGGGGCCGATGTCGGGTCCGCGAAGACCCAAGGCGTCGATCCGGACGTGCGTCCGATATTCGGGATTGGCGAGCGTGCCCTGGAAGCCGGGACTCAGCGCGAAGACGAGGTCCGGGTCGTTCCGAAAGAGCCCCGCGGGGAAGCGGTAGAGTTTCTGCGGAAGAAAGCACCGCAGGGAGAACTCGAACCCGGCGAGCGTAACGGCGATCGATGCCAGTGCGAGAAGGAAATTGCCTCCCCACGCGGAGACCCGCGCGCTCACGCCTCCTCCCGGGCAGGGGCCGCGGCCAGGGCTTTCGGGAGCGCCACCGTCATCGCCGCCAGGAACCAGAACAGATAACCCTGCTGGCGGCTGTTGAAGATGTCCCAGAGCTGCTCCCAGTAGATCGCCACGAGACCTGCCAGGAGGGAGATCTGGAAAGGACGAAACTCCGGCGGGATGTTGCGGATTCCGGTGTAGGCGGCGCGCAGGACCATGAAATAGACGAGGAGGAGCGCCGCGAACCCGACGGCCCCCGTCTCGGCAAGGATCAGGAGATATCTCGTGTGCACCGTGTACAGCCAGCCGGACCAGTCGGGAGGCAGGTACTCACGCTTGACGCTGTCGTACGTCCCGAACCCCACGCCGGCCATGGGATGAGCGTCGTACATGTTCCAGGCAACACGGGTCAGGTTCAAGCGCTCCTCGTACGCCGCTTCGTGGTTGGCTTCCGCGCGGATCAGGAACACCGGAAGGCAGATCAAGAACGCCAGGACCAGGCCTCCGACGACCGGAAGGAGCTTGCGAAGCGCGCCGGGCGAGTGGCGCGGAAGCAGGGCAATCATGACCACGAGGGCGATCGCAAAGCCCAGCATGGCCGCACGTTTGGCAGCGAGCACCAGGCACGCGAGCCCGATCATCATCCCCAGCATCGGACTCAGTCGAATGGAGAGTCTCCTCCGCGAGAGATAGAGACCGGTCAAGCTGAGCGTCATCATCGAGAAATACAGGGCCGCGCAGGCGGGGGCGTTCGCGAAGGTTCCTCGCTGGCTGCCGATTCTGCCGGCCTCCAGGTCGGTGGCGCCCGTGAACTTGGTGTTCCCCAGAATGTCGAAGGAGAAGCCGAGAAAGTTCTGCACGCCGTAGATGACGCACTGGAGAGCGAACCCGAGATACAGGCCCCTGAGAAATGTGACCGCCTGGGCCTCGTTCCTGATGACGTTGACCAGCACCAGAAAGATGAGGAGCATCTCCACTTCCTGGGCGAGCGCCATGAGGGTGAGCGTGCGATCGGTCGTGTTCACGATCGAGAGCAGGCCGGCGCAGATGAACGCCAGCATCGGAACGGTGATCGCGGGCTCGAAGGTCCATTTCGACTTGTCGATGACGCCGGTCGCCAGCGCGACGATCGCGAGGACCGCGGTCACCAGCGAGGTCCCGGTGACCACGAGCACCGCCCTGTCCCGCTCCAGGAGTATCACCGAGACGAAGTAGGGAATCGTGAACCCCGATGCGTACAGGAAGAAGTCGAACTTCTTCGGCAGGGCCAGAAAGACGGCGCCGGCCACGCTCAAGACGATGAGCGCCCCCAGGTACTTGATGGACCTCAGGTTGAGAATGGCGCCGGCTGCCACGAGCAGGAGCGCGAGCGACGCCACCATCGTGATGCCGACGTGGAATGAAGGGATGAGGCCCTCGAGTCCGCGGCCTCCCGCGATCCAGGGTGCGCGGCCGGTCTCTTTCGTCACCAGCAGATCCCTCCGGGCCGCGACGCTCCATCGGCCGCCAGCCGTCCGAACAGGTCGATGAGGACCTGCCCTTCCTGGAGCATGCCGGGCACCCGATCGACCTCGGGATCATCCGTCCCGACCACCACCACCTCGGCTTCGTGCAGTGCTTCCGGAAGGGTCGGGACGAGCAGGGATCCGATGTGCGGGATCTCCCGCTGGATGTATTCCCGGTTGGCCCCGACCAGCGAGGAGAGATGGACGTTGCGGTCGTAGATCTTCACCGGGACTCCCTTGCCAATGAGCCCCTCCACCAGAAGCACCATGGCGCTCTCGCGAAGGTCGTCCGTGCCGGCCTTGAAGCTGAGCCCCAGGACGGCCGTGCGGGGCCGGCCGTAGGACAGGACCTTCGCGAGCGCGGTCTTCAGATGGGCCTCGTTGCTCTCCAGGATCGACTGCAGCAGGGGCACCGCCACGTCCCGACGTCTCCCCTCGTACACCAGGGCCCGAAGATCCTTCGGAAGGCACGACCCTCCGAACGCCATGCCGGGCCTCAGGTACGCCGGCGAGATGTTCAACCGACGGTCCTCGCACAGGAGCCGCATCACCTCGAGGCTGTCCACCCCGGCGGTCTTGGCCAGGCGGCCAATCTCATTGGCGAAGGTCACCTTGAGGGCATGGAAGGCGTTGTTCACGTATTTCACCAGCTCCGCCGTCTCGAGCGAGGTCGCGTGAAACGGGCGGTTCTTCCCGGAATAGAGCGACCTCATCATCTCCGCCGTGCGCGGGTCGGACACTCCACAGAGGTCGAACGGCGCGGAGTCATAGTCCCTGATGGAAGACTCCTCCCGGAGAAATTCGGGGTTCATGGCGACCCCCAGGTCGATCCCCACCTTGCGTCCGCTTCGTTCCTCGAGCAGCGGGATCACTTTGTCCCGCATGGTTCCTGGCGGGACCGTGCTCCTCACGTTGACGACCTGGAACGTACCGATCCCCTTCAGGCTGTTTCCGAGCTGACCGAGGGCGCGCAGCAGCTGCGACAGGTCGGAGGAGCCGTTCCTGGCCGAGGGGGTGCTCACGGCCACGAGGAACGCGTCGGCGGTCCGAGCCGATTCATCCAGGGCGGTCACCGCACGGAGCCGACCCGTCCGCCGTCCCTCCCGGATCAGGGCTTCCAGACCCGGCTCCAGGACCGGACTCTTTCCCGATTCCACCAGCCTGACCTTCAGGTCGCTGATGTCGACGCCGATGACCTCGAATCCATCCCGCGCCAGGCACCCGGCGCAGACGGAGCCCACGTACCCCAGTCCCATCACCACGATCTTCATTCGCTCCTCCCGCTGCGAGGACCCTGGCAAAGCTGCCTCAGCTCGCTCACCTGCGATGCCGCCACCAGGCTCCGGGCCTGCCGCAGCACAGCCATGTCCCTTCGGTAGGCTTCGGGATTCTCCCGGATCCGCCCGACGGCGGCGACGATCGACTCCGGGGAGTTGTCGACATGGACGGTTCCCCGCGAGAACACCTCGCGCAGGAGCGGCCAGTTCGAGGTGATCAGGGGCTTCTCGAGAGAGACCGCCTCGTATCCGCCCCGCTGCATGGTGTGATCCTCCCGCGTGAGGACGAGAAGGACGTCGGCGCCCCTGAGGAGCGCCAGGTACTCCGCATCCGGGATGAAGCCGGTCAGGTGGACGTTGTCCGGAACCCTCTCGCGGAAGCCCTTCGGCGCATACGATGGATCGCCCGTGAAGGAGAACTGGACGCCGGGAAGGCGGCGTGTGGCCTCCAGCACCGCCTCCACCGGCTCGTCGACCGAATAGGTGCATACGAAGACCACATGGAATCCCTCCCGTCGCGATCGCGCCCCGGCCGGATCCAGGTTCAACGCCAGGTCCTGCACCATGAGCACCCTGCCCCCCCATGAGCGCACCAGGGCCGCCATGTGGGCGTTCGTGACGATGCTGGCGCGCGCCCGCCGCGCCAGAAACCGCTGGAGCGGCACGGACCATCTCCATCTCGCGTGCTGAAAGGCCCCGGAATGGGAGTCCACGATGAAGTCATATCGCAGCAGCAGCGAGCCGAGCCAGATCACCAAAGGCGCCACGACCGGAGGGTTCGCGACCCACACGCCGTCCGGCCGGTCGCGCAGCAGAATCCAGAAGGTCTTCAGGGACTGAAGAATGTATTTGAATGGCGCCAGGAGCGGCGCCTTGAACCTCAGGTAGTGCACCAGGTACGACGGTCCTCCCAGCTGCTCGGCGAGAGCATCGCTCCGGCGGCAATAGGGGTACCAGGTGATGAAGATCCAGCGACGCGCAGGGAGATGGCCGGCGGCGGTGCCCCTGGGATCGCGGCGCACGTTTTCGAGCACCTGCGAGGGGCTCATGATCCCATCATCGGACGGACCCGCCCGTCGCGCGCGGCGTTCGTGGCCGCCAGGACGTCCGGTCGCCTGTTCGCATCATCGGCCACCTCTGGCCATTCCGCCACCTCACGATAGACCTCGCCGAGTCGGCGCTGCACGATGGCCATGGTGTAGTGCCGAGCCACCGCCGATTGGTTCCAGGCTCCCTGGGTCCGCGCCAGGGACGTGGAACCGAGGAGCCGATGCAGCGCGCCCGCCAAGGCCGGTCGGTCTCCCGGAGGAATCAGGAGCCCGCCCTGCCCGTGCCCGAGCATCTCGGGAATCGCGCCCACGTCGGTCGCGACGACCCCGAGGCCGGCGGCCATCCCCTCCAGGAGGATGTTGGGCATGTTCTCGAAATAGGAAGGCAGGACCAGGATGGAGCTCGCCTTCAGCAACCGTTGCCTGGCCTCCGGGTCCACTGGACCCATGCACGCGACGCTTTGCGCCAGCGCGTCCCTGTCGATTCCCGCATCCCGAAGCCGAGCCATGGCCCTCTCCGGGTCCTCGAGGCCCGCGATGGTCCAGAGGCTCCGCGGGTGTCTTCGGACGAGATCCGGTAGCACTGAAAACAGGTCCTCGATTCCCTTGTCCCGGTTCAGGTCGTCTCGCCCCGTGCCGAGGAAGAAGACGTGGTCCGTCCCCGGCTCCCCGTCGCCCCTGAGCCGGGCGAATTCCTCCTCGCCCAGGCCGTTCGGCACGACCGTGACCCGGGCACGCGGGGCGATGGAGGCGAGACGCTCCTCCCAATGTCGCGAGAGGGCCGCCACCCGTGTGCAGATCGAGAGAGACCATCGGATCCAGGCCCGCACGGGGAAGGCGCTGCCCCTGTAGAACGCCTCGAACCGCCCGCTGTGGATCTGCAGGAGCACGGGGACACCCGACCATCTGGCGAGCAGGGCGTAGAGGGCGCCCTGATGGAAATTGACTCCGCTGCTCGCCTTGACGTGGACGAGATCCACGGGCACCGCCTTCAGATCTCTCCGGAATCGACGGACCATCCCGGCCTGATAGGCCAGCCTCGAGAGCATGGACCGGCCGGGATCGCTGGCGCGGTAGGTGTTGAAGAGTCGCATGCGACACCGGCGGGCCAGGTCTCCCCGGAGGAGGAGGTCCACGCCCTTCTCCACGCCTCCCCGGAAGGGCGGCTCGGGCAACGGCCCGGCGAGCAGGACCCTGGGAAGTGAGTCCATGGCGCGGCCTGTTCCTGCAGCCCTGTCCTCGCCGTCCCACTGGAAGGAATCCATCGCACGCCGCGGGGTGAGGAAACCGACCACGAGGCAGACACCCTGCACCAGCCACTCGGTGACGTAGAACGCGCTCCGGGACAGGTTGCGCGTGCGGAGCGCGAACAGTCCGAAGGCGGCCGCCGAGAGGGCCAGCCAGGCCACGGCGGGCCAATGCGCGCCTCTCGGCCAGGCCGCGAGACAGGCGGCGCCTATCGCGAGATGCAGGCAGGCGAGGAGGACCCGATCCAGACCCCGGAACGCGGCGCGCACTTCCCCGCGAAAAAGGAAGGTTCGAACTGCTTCGCCCCGACCGATGTAGAACCCGTGCCTCAGCGAGCGCAGGATCCTCCGCCCGCTCTCCCGCGGCACGGTCATGTGCCGGATCATCGGCACCTGCAGGATCCGGATCCCGAAGCCTGCCGCTCGAATCCTCTGGGCCAGATCCTCCTCCTCCTTGGCCCGCAGGAACGGATCGAACGAGCCGGCGGTCTCGAGGGCGCGACGACGGTACAGGGCGCATCCGCCGTAGGCGGGCATCCGCGCGGAGGACGAGGCCCCCCTGGTCGTGTAGTACTCGCCGTGCGCGGGCCTCATCCCCTGGCGAGTGCGGTAGAAATCCCGCCGGAGACCGGCGACCGCTCCGAGCGCCTCATCGGCCTCCATCGCCCGAAGCGCTTCCGGAAGGAATCCCTCCTCCAGCTCGCAATCTCCGTCCAGGAAAAGCAGGTAGCGCGAGCGCGACTTCGAGGCGCCGATCCGCCGCATGGCGGACGGACAGATGCGGGAGGCGGCCCGCACCTCGATCACCCGGCACCCCGCCTCGCCGGCGATCTGGGCGGTCAGATCCTTCGAGGCAGAATCGACCAGCAGGATCTCGCCTCCCCCTTGAGAATCGAGGGCCCGGCGCAGAGCGGCCAGACAGATCCCGATGGTGGCGGCCTCGTTGCGCGCGATGACCACCGCCCCGATGAGCGGCTCTTGACCCGGCTCCGGCACCGAGATCCCTGCCTCCCGAACCTAGAAGATGGTGTAGATGAACGGCGCCAGGGCGGACCCGTGCGTCAGGACCATCAGGATCCCCAGGAAGATGCAGAGGACGATGATGGGCGCGAGCCACCATTTCTTCCGGACTCTCAGGAATTCCCAGAACTCGGCGCAGAACCGGACCTTCTCCATGACGGACTTCTTGAAGCTCATCGTCTTTCCTTTTTCCCCTTAATCGAGTTGGAACTCTTCACGCCAGTCCTTGTCCTCCTTGAGAGGAGGCTGGCCCTTCTTGTCGAGCAGATACGGCCCCATGGCCAGGTAGTCCATGTGCGTCCTCATGAAGCAGCGATACGCATCCTCGGGCGAGCAGACGATCGGCTCCCCCCGGACGTTGAACGAGGTGTTGATGATCACCGGGACCCCGGTCCGGCTCTCGAATTCCCGGATGAGGTCGTAATAGAGCGGGTTCTGCCCGCGATTGATGCTCTGGATGCGGGCGGAGTGATCGATGTGGGTCACCGAGGGGATCACCCGCTTCCCTTCCCTGACGGGGGCAACCAGCAGCATGTAGGGGCTCGGCCGATCGATCTCGAAGTACTCGCCGATCTTCTCCTCCAGGACCGACGGGGCGAACGGCCGGAAGCTCTCCCGGAACTTGATCTTGAGATTCACCACGTCCTTGTTCTCCGGGTTCCGGGCGTCGGCGATGATGCTGCGGCTCCCGAGCGCCCGCGGGCCGAATTCCATCCGTCCCTGGAACCAGCCGATGACGGTCTGCCCCTCGATGAGGGCCGCCACCTGCCGCACCAGATCGTCCCGTTCGAGGCGCCGGTAGGGCGCGCCGTACTTCTTCAGGGTCTCGAGAATCTCCTCCTCGCCGAACTCCGGGCCGAGGTAGGCGTCGTCCATGCGGATGGTGCGCGCATTGCCCAGCAGGGAATGGTTGATGTAGGCGGCCACCCCCAGGGCGCCCCCCGCATCCCCCGCCGCCGGCTGGATGAACAGGTCCTTGAACGGGCCCTCCCGCAGGATCCGGCCGTTGGCGACGCAGTTCAGCGCCACACCCCCGGCCATGCAGAGGTTCTCCATCTTCGTCTCGCGGTGCAGGTAGGAGGCCATCTTCAGCATGATCTCCTCCGTGACCTTCTGCACCGATGCGGCGATGTCCTTCTGCTTCTGCTCCAGCTTCGATTCCGGATCGCGCGGCGGGCCGCCGAAGAGATCCGCGAAGCGTCCGTTCGTCATCTTCAGGCCGTAGTGGTAGGAGAAGTAGCTCATGTCCATCTCGAAGCTGCCGTCGTCCTTGATCTCGATGAGCTTCTTCACCTGGTCGACGTACCGTGGGACGCCGTAGGGGGCCAGGCCCATGACCTTGTACTCCGCGCTGTTCACCTTGAATCCCAGGTAGTAGGTGAAGGCGCTGTACAGCAGGCCGAGAGAATGAGGGAAGCGGATCTCCTTGAACAGGTCGATCTCCCGATCCCGCCCGACGCCGTAGCTCGCGGTGGCCCATTCCCCCACGCCGTCCACGGTCAGGATGGCCGCTTCCTTGAATGGGCTCACCAGGAAGGCGCTGGCGGCATGGGAGAGGTGGTGCTCGGTGTAGAGGATCTTCCCCTCGTAATTCAGCTCCTTGCGGATCAACTGCGGGATCCACAGCTTTTCCTTCAGCCAGACCGGCATCGCCTTGGAAAACGAGCGGAGTCCCCTGGGAAAGGTGGACAGGTAGGTGGACAAGAGGCGCTCGAATTTCAGGAACGGCTTGTCGTAGAAGCCGACGTAGTCGAGGTCCTTCGTCTCGATCTTGCCCGCCCTCAGGCAGTACTTGATCGCTTCATGCGGGAACGCCTCGTCGTGCTTCTTGCGGGTAAAGCGCTCCTCGGAGGCGGCGGCCACCAGGCGACCGTCCTGGATCAGGCAGGCGGCCGAGTCGTGATAAAAGGCGGAGATTCCCAGGATATTCAACGTCGTGTCTCCCTTCGAATCGAAAATGGCT
>Ga0070694_100000405_pt1 | contig 23454 bp, 31 predicted proteins | sample KBSK1251metaG_FD_65470 | JGI IMG/M metagenome (GOLD analysis project Ga0070694, IMG submission 65470) | Corn, switchgrass and miscanthus rhizosphere microbial communities from Kellogg Biological Station, Michigan, USA - KBS K1-25-1 metaG | ecosystem: Host-associated > Plants > Roots >... | reverse complement strand
GGCCATCCCATTTTATGAATATTTCACATATCTGGCATCGCTTTTGGCCTGATGCGTACCTGCCAGAGCCAACTGGCTTTTGCGCTTTGTGACGGATGCATATCCCTTTACAGGTCATTTGCACAGTACAACCAATTTTTCTATTTTAATCTTAGTAACAACCGTTGATGAGCGCTATCCAAGTATTATTGGAAAAAGAGGAAAAAGAAAGGCGGCTTACTTGATGTTGATGTTCTTTGCCTGGAATGCTTCGTTCATTGTCAGGTACTCGTCAATCTTCATCTTGACGTCATCTGGTTCTGTGTCATCCATGCCGGAAAATCCAGCCTTGAACGAGATCTTGTTTCCAGAGACGTTGACATCCGAGATCTGCATGTCTGCATAGATATTGGCAAGCTCGCTAACCCATTCCTTTGCTTCAGCCGAGTCAACGCCGGACGTGTCGATATTTACACTTAACATTTTGGTCATCCAAATCCACCTACCACAAAATTCAATTCGTTCTTAATAAAGATGACGTGATGGGCACCCGGCCTGGTGGCATGTGAATTTAAACTGTCCTTGATTTCCTGTTATAAAGCAGGCTACTTTTCTTCAAATCCCCAGTACTTCTTTAGCTCTTTTTCAAAGCCCGAATACTGGTCTTCGTTCAGGAACTCGCCGCAATTCTTGTGGTTTGCAATTACCCTCATGCCGACCAGCTTGAAGTCAACTTCGAAAAAGGTGACCTTTGGACAGTTGCACATCTAGAACGGATTTCCGCCTGGCTATACTTATTTGTTTATCCCGTAGAATAAACATTTATCAGTTGCCCCATTCACTATTTTTGTGATGGCTTCTAGATTCTTCGCCTCCGCATTCGTGGCTATGTTACTCGTACTCGGGGTATCAGCGGTTGCCGGCACCAGTAATGCATTCGCACAAGGTGACGACCTTTGGTATCCGGGAGAGGGCGTAAAGCAAGACATGTACGTCAAGTATAGAATCCAAGAACTTGACACAAATGACAAGCAACCTTTTGAAATGACCTTGTACTTCCAGGAACAGAATGCTGAGGGAGATTGGATCGTCCCAACATTTGTCGTCGATGAAGGCAATGTAATTGAGGGAACTTTCAAACTTTCCGAGAGCATGACCTACCTATCAGGTGGAAGCACGGTCCCAGCTGAGATGAACGATTTTGTGGGCGGCTACTCTGGTTCACTTCAATGGCTAGATTCGTTTACAACTAAGAGCGATCCAAAGTCGTTGACTGCGGCCAACTGGGGCAGGACTGGCTCTATTGGAGGCTCTGACGTCATACCGGCCGGGACTGAAACCATACAGGTTCAGGCCGGTACATTTGACACTACTCGCGTGGAATTGCATAAAGGGCAAGTTACCAGCAAGATTTGGATACTAAATGAATTTCCATTTCCCATAAAGGCAGATTTCTTTACCGATACCACCACGGGCACGCCCGAAAATCAATTCAAATTTGAACTATTGGAGACGGGTACTGGCAAGCCGGAAGTACCACAAGGCCAGGCACAAGTGCCAACTCCACCACTGGAAGGGAGAAGTGGAAGAGGAGATTTTGTGGTTACGCTAGATTGGGAACCGGCCACCATCGGACCAGGACAGACAGTGCTATTTACAGTCAGCCTGGCCGACAGGACTGAATTTCCGTTAGAGAGGGCGAACTATGACTTTGTAGTCACCAACAGCAGCGGCGGCGTAGTCGCAGAGTTCAAAAACCAAAACGCGGATGCGGAGCTTGGCACGGGGACACACGAAGTACAGTTCAACGATGCGGGTGGAATGACTGCTACCGTAACAATCAATTCTATTAGCGGCGTGGGCACAGGTCAGTTCACAGAGAATGTGGCTTTCAGGATAGTTGTAGTACCCGAATTCCCACTCGGAGTCGCCCTGATAGTTGCCTCTCTGCTTGCCCTGATTGTCGGGCTTGTAAGAGTAAAGGGCACCGCATTGGGCGGCCTCTTTGGCGGCAAGAGCATCTAGCCCCCTCCGACCCTCCTTTTTCCTCAAGACGGATTTCGCCCTGCCTCTACTGCCTAGCCCAACAGCAAAATTTAAAAAGGCATATTCTGTTGGTATAGCAAATGACTTTACCAAAGGGATACGGAAGTGGTGGACGTAGGAGCGGTGGCGGCGGAGGCGAAAGCCGAGACGACGTCGAACGCATGATCGGCCGAAGAGTCGAAAACATGAATGGCGTCTACATCTTGGGATTTGCATTATGCTGGGCGGCAACCGCAGGAGGAGTCTATGTCGGTGTCTCAGTATACCCGTGGGCATATCCATTGCCTAGCGGCTTATACGCGCTTTCAGTCCTGACCGTAATTGAGGCTCTCGGATTCTTCTTCATCATGAAGGTCGCACACGAGAAGCCAGTTAGGGCATAAGCCGTCTCTTTTCTTCTTTTTATCACTTTTTCCCGATCCATTTCTTGCTGTTCTAATGTTCGAATTCCGCACTCGTTTGGTCGAAACATAAAATTTTATATACTACGTATATGTCTGGGTAGATAATGGTCTGGCTTAGACGTACAACGCACTACTTGTTCATAGTAGTGGTTGCTGTCAACAGCACGCTGCTGACAATCAACGCAGGAGACTATATCTTCTATACAGACTGGATGTGGACCTCGTTCGTGGTATTCTCTGTATCGCAATCCACGATGCTTGCAGTAGGCGCAATCTACTACATGCTATTTACAGGAGTTCCGGGAACAGCCACATACTACGCGACTATAATGACCATCTACACTTGGGTCGCAAAGGGTGCATGGTTTGCACTTGGATACCCATACGACTTCATTGTAGTACCTGTGTGGATACCATCGGCAATGCTGTTAGACCTAACATACTGGGCAACTAGGAGAAACAAACACGCTGCCATACTTATTGGCGGATCACTGATTGGCCTTTCGTTCCCGCTGTTCAACATGGTCAATCTGCTGCTCGTCCGAGATCCATTGGAGGTGGCGTTCAAGTATCCGAGACCGACGTTGCCAGCATATATGACTCCGATCGAGCCCCAGGTAGGTAAGTTCTACAACAGTCCTGTAGCCTTGGGCTCAGGAGCAGGAGCGGTGCTGACAGTGCCGATCGCTGCGTTAGGTGCGAAGCTTAACACGTGGACATACCGTTGGATGGCCGCGTGGAGCAAGTGGGACTAAAACCCCTTCTCTCTTTCTTTTCTTTATTTTAACTGCTAGTTATCGGCTAGATTAAACAACATTTTTCACAAGGTCCTCTATCTTCAATTCCAGTTCAACTTTCATTATAATTCGTCTCGATATTCAAGCTCAATAGTGGTTCAGAATCTTGTTATTGGTGCAAGAATGAAAAGTGGGGTCGGCCGGATTCGAACCAGCGGCCTCCAGCGCCCAAGGCTGGCATCATACCAAGCTAGACAACGACCCCGACTTTGAATTTCGGCTTGTTCAGGTAATTTAATGGCTGCGGACTTCACTATCAGGGTTGAGCTTCACGTCCGGCGGTAGATATGTCTGACTTGTTAGAATGATTCACTAAGGATGCTGTCCCAGCAGCAACATTTTTCCAAACTGCAATTTGGGCAATTTTCTCCGGATATGCTAAGTTTGCATTCCGTGGGAAAGCATCCGCAATCAGCGCACTTTATCATTAATCAACTTTTTCAAGATGAACTATTAAGTGTGACGCGGGGGGCTTCGCAGCATGGCTGTTCTTGGAGTCATTTGAGAATAGCTTTCCGGATTGTCGTCCTTAACGCGTTTTTCGGCACTTAAAGCTCAGGAGATAAGTTGAAAGTGTGTTTTGCGGGCCTTGCGAACCGTGCCAACTATGGGAATTGGATGACCACAATTCTTGCATCTGTTTTGCGCGTCCAAGTTCCATGACGTAATTGAGAAGCCGTAGCGCCCCACGACGACCTTGTTGCAGCCAGGACAATAAGTGTGTTCAAGCGGATGCCCCGGGACATTGCCGAGATACGCATACTGCAGCCCAGCCTCTTTTGCAACAGCATGGTGCTTTTCCAGGGTTTGAACCGGCGTCGAATCAAAATCCATCATCTTGTAATCCGGGTGGAACCGGAGAAAATGAATTGGAGTTTCCGGACCCAGTTCGTCGTAGACAAACCTGCATAGCTTCCTAGCAGAGTCCAAGTCGTCACCCACCTGCGGCACGATAAGGTCCGTAATCTCGACGTGGATCTTTGTCTTGCTCTTTAGTTCCCTTAGAGTTTGAAATATCGGATCCGCGTTTGGTATCCCGATGTATCTCCTGACGAACTCTTGCTTGCCGCTCCCCTTGAAATCCACAGTGATTGTATCTAGAAACTCGCCCATCATCTTGACAGATTCAGGGGTATCGTATCCGTTTGAAACAAAGATGTTAAAGATGCCAAGCTTGTGGGCTTCGATACCGCAATCTCTCGCAAACTCGATGAAAATCGACGGTTCGTTATACGTGTAAGCAATTCCTTGCGCACCGTGCAAGGCGGCATCTTTTGCTACTTGCTCGGGAGTCATCTCGACGCCTTCCACTTTTCGCCGCTGCGAAATGTCATAGTTCTGACAATAGTTACACAACCAGTTACAACCTGTTGTTGCAATGGAGTAAATATTGGTCCCCGGCATGTAGTGTGTAACCGGCTTTTTCTCAATCGGATCAATATGTCCCGTCATTACCCTGCCGTACACAAAAAGACGCAATTTGTTATTAACAACTCCTCTGACGCCGCAAAGCCCAATCTTGCCTTCTGGTATTTCGCAATATCTTGCACACGCAGTACACTTTACCCTGCCATTTGGCAGAGGGACTGCGAGTTCTGCGTCTTTGCCTGGAACGCTCGTCTGCATCCAACTTTCTAGTGCGTTTTTCACTTATAAGTACTCGTAAGTCAAGTTGGATTGTCTTTGGCCTCTTTCTTTCTGGATTTTCCATAGATTACCATCAGTACGAGGCAGGCGAAGCCAATGAATTCCGGAATTATGAAAATCCAAAACCTTCTCTCAGGTGGAGCATAGTAATCTGCCAAGCTTGCTATGGGTCCTCCAATCAGTCCGCCGAATAGACCAATGAGAATGAGGATTGTAATTATTCGCTCTCGATCCATGACTGCTCATGCAGCGACCCGCATGAGATCGAGCTCATTCGACTTTGCCTGGATTTCAGTAGGATCAGTATAGTCATGCTTGCCCCATGACACCTTGATGTCGGCATGCAGTTTGTGCGAGCCAGAATCGAGGTCTCTGCCGGAAAGCTCGATCACTTTGTTCACGTCAAACAGCTGTGATTGGGCCTCTTCGATTGTGAGTGGATAAAATGGTGTTTCGTCTTTTACTATCGAGACCCATACCCTGTGAGGAATCTTTGGATTCCTCGTCCAAAAAAGCGCAGCCTTTCGTACAAATTTTAGCGCAAGGACGGTTTTTCTGCCCGACTTTACATCGACTTCGATTGTCATTCGAAATCCGTTATCATGTTTGTTGTAGGCGCGCTCCCAGTTCTTTTGCGAAAATGCTTCCCTTATTGCCCCATCGATTTTGAAACTTAGGCTTAGCGTCAGCGGCTGATCGGCCCTCACGCTGTCCTGAGATTTTGAAAAATTGGCATCTGCAATGAAGCTGCTTTCAGCCATCTCTGCCTGCATGGTATCATTTATATCCTCAATAAGTAGTTGTCTGTATGACGCCTTTATGCTTGCAGAAGTTTCAGACGTAAAAGATAATGAAATCGAACTTAAAATCCGGGAGGAAGATATTTCAGTTCTGTACGTAGTGCAGCATGAATTGCTGAAGGAAAGAAGCGTGGAGTTTGCAGGTGTGATTCAAAAGCACCCGCTTACCAGGGAGTACCAGTTGCGAGTTGTCACAAAGAGAAAGGATCCGATGGAAGTCATCCAGGATGCATCCTCCTCCGCTGTAGAATACTCCAAGGACTTGACGGGCTTGATAAAGTCGGCACTCAAAAAATAAAGAGCAGGTGCCACACGTTGCGCTTTTGCCCCAAATGCGAAACCCATCCTCGCTTGAAACCCAAATCTGAAGGCATTCTTGTCTGCCCGCAGTGCGGCCTAAAGTCAAAGAAGGAAGAAGATGGGATTAGGACAGAAGTTGTCTCGAGAAAAATGTCCGGCTCTGATGCGTCGCTGAAGGTGATGGAGGGCGAAACTGTTGATGCGCTTCCGACCACCTCGATAGAATGTCCTCACTGCAAGAACGGTACTGCATTTTGGTGGATGCTGCAGACTAGGTCGGCAGACGAGGCGACGACTCAGTTTTACCGCTGCACAAAATGCAGCCATACTTGGCGCAACTACGCCTAAACTATTGTTATCGCAATGTTTAAAATCCGAGCTAGCTCCCAGATAGCTTGCCTTGGTATTTGTAGCTCGGACAAAGTCTCCTGATGAATGGAAGGCCGTCACATCTGCGATATCGACGCTCGTTGACGAGGCAACGTTTGAGGCGGCTGCTGAAGGAATCTCATTCAGGGGAATGGACCCATCGCATATAGCACTTATCGATATTTACTGGCCTAATTCTGCGTTTGAAAAGTTTGAATGCGACAGCGTCGTCAAGTTTGGAATTAGAGTTGACGAATTTTCAAAGCTAGTCAGGCGCGCTGACAAGAAAGATGCGGTTGAGATTGGCCTCGGCGACGACAGCATGCTTCATATAAAGATGTCAAACGGCTACAAGAGGGAGTACAAGACCCGGCTGATTGAAAGCTCGGCAAGCTCTACCCCTCTTCCAAAGCTCAATTTTAATTCCAAAGTTGTCCTCACTGCGATGGCCTTTGACAAGATCCTGTCAGACATCCAGGTAGTCTCTGAATACATTTCAATCGAATCAAAGTCCGACAGAGTTTCGTTTACTGGCCGCGGCGATTCCGGAGAAGCGGACATTGGACTTGAAGCTGGCAACGAAGGGCTAGAAGAGATAGTTGTCAAGGAGGAGAGCAAGGCCACGTACAGCCTCGACTACTTGTCCAAGATAACAAAGGCGGTAGTTTCAATGGGAGGCTCGGTTGCGGCAGAATACTCTAGCAAAATGCCGCTGCGTCTGGAATTCAGAATCGCAAACGTAGGCAGAATACATTTCTATTTAGCTCCAAGAGTACAGGATTGAGCTTATGCGCCTTGTAATGAAGTTTGGCGGAACAGCGGTGGACACGCCGGACAAGGTGCGCAATGTGGCGCAGCTGGTAAAATCACATTCAAAGGGAAACAGCCTAGTCTGCGTTGTGTCCGCAGTCAGAGGCATGACTGATGGCCTGTTGTCAATCTCTGACAGCGTCAAGAGAGGCGACAAGCGGTCGATTGAAGAATTTGTCAGCAAGTATACAAAAGTCCATCTAGATATCGCCGAAGGCTCGATTACTGATTCAAGGTTGAGGGGAGAAGCTGTGGCAACTGTAAGAAAGATTTTGAAGGAATTGGAGGATGTACTCGGCGGAATTGTGTTGCTCGGAGAAGTAACGCCAAAGTCTCAGGATTATCTGATGTCTTTTGGAGAGAGGCTGTCAGCTCCCATATTGTCATTTGCTCTGCAGGACATTGGGACCAAGTCAACTCACATGAACGGAAAGGAAGTGGGGATAGTTACAGACTCTAACTATGGGGAGGCCCGGCCTTTGATTGACACTACAAAGCTGCGAGTGAGCCACCAGCTGGAGCCCATGTTAAAAGACTCGGTCGTCCCAGTCGTCACGGGCTTTATCGGCGCTGACCAAAATGGCAACATTACAACAATAGGCAGGGGCGGCTCGGACTACACCGCCACGATAATCGGCGCAAGCATCGGAGCTGATGAAGTCTGGCTGTGGAGTGATGTCGATGGACTCATGACAGCAGACCCCAAGCTCGTAAAGAACGCGCAGGTCCTGAAAGAGGTTTCTTTTGCAGAGGCGATGGAGATGGCACTCTTTGGCGCGAAATACATGCATCCAAGGGCTCTCGAACCGGTCATGGACACAAAGATCCCAATAAGGATAAGAAACACTTTCAACCCCCGGCACGCCGGCACCGTAATCACCCAAAATCCAAGCAAAGAGTCCCAAAAGATAGTCAAGTCAGTAAGCGCAATACGCCATACTGCATTGATCGATGTCAGCGGAGGCGGCATGGTCGGCGCACCGGGAACGGCTGCCAAGATATTTGATACCCTTGCAAAAAACAAGGTCAACATCATGATGATCTCGCAGAGCCCTTCGGAGTCGAGCATCACGATGGTCGTCAGAAAGAACGACCTTGACAAGGCGACCACTACGCTTGAGCTCAACCTCCTTGGTAAAGTCATCAAGCAGGTCAATGTCAACGATGACGTGGCAGTCATCGCGGTAGTCGGATCCGGCATGCGCGGGATAAAGGGAGTCGCGGCTAAAGTGTTCGGTGCCGTGGCAAAGCACGGAGTCAATGTGATAATGATCGCGCAGGGTTCGTCCGAGCTTAACCTAGCTTTTGTAGTCAATGACAGGGATTGCGAGCAAGCAGTCCAGGCGCTGCATGATGAATTCGGCCTTGGAGGCAGGGCCGGAAAGGGATAAATTGCATTTCGATAAATTCGATCCCATAACATGAGCTCCAAGAAGGGCAAGCTGTACGTTGTCGGAGTCGGTCCCGGCAGCCACGACCACATGACGTACAGGGCAAAGCAGGTCATTGAGGAAAGCGAAATTATCGTAGGTTATGAGACCTATGTGGGCCTTGTAGAGGACCTGATTGCGGGCAAGGAAGTATACCGCTACCCCATGACTCAAGAAGTTGACAGGGCTAACCAGGCTATTGGTTTTGCAGAATCCGGCAGGGTAGTTTCGCTTGTCTCTTCAGGCGACCCGGGCATATACGGAATGGTTGGCCTTATCTACGAAATACTCGCGGAAAAGGGCTGGGATGCAAATAGCGGGATTTATGTCGAGTCTGTTCCCGGAGTTTCTTCGCTAAACTCTTGCGCAGCTCTAGTCGGGTCGCCGCTAATGACAGACTTTGCAGTTGTGAGCATGAGCGATCTCTTGGTCCCCTGGGACATTATCGTAAAAAGGGTCGAAGCGGCAGCTCTCGGTGACTATGTCACCGTAATCTACAACCCTGCTAGTAAAAAACGAGTTCACCAGTTGCGGGACACTCGCGAGATATTTCTAAAGCACCGCAAGCCGGACACGCCAGTGGCAATAGTCAAAGGAGCATACAGGGAGAGTCAGGAAGTTGTGGTTACCACCCTGGACAGAATGCTTGACTTTCAGGATATGCTGGGCATGATAACGACAGTCATTGTGGGCAACTCGTCGACATATAACTACAAGGGGATGATGATAAACCCACGCGGATATTCGTCAAAATACGAGCTGGTAAAGCCGCAGCAGCCATAACTCGGCCTGTGCATCCCCTTTTCTTCAGGTCTTCATTCAGCTAAGAAAGCCTTACAACCTGTCGATATTTCACAGATAAAATTTTTCTGCAACTCAGGGAGGAGATCAAATGTGGAGCGATATTGATTCTGCGCCACAAGAGTTGTGCTACTTTAACAGGAAAACTTCAAGCTTGTCAGAGTCAGAATTGCTGGTTGTCAGAAAATGAAGAAAATATTATTTCAGTCTAGAAAAGAAAATGAAAAAGGAAAAGGGGTAGGTTTTAGATTACCTGCCACGGCTTTGTTGCGAACGTTACTCCGAGACCTGCTCCAATTATGACGCACTGGTAGACGATGTTTCCACCCGGAATTGGCTTTAGTATTGGATCTCCGACGACGTTCACCGTCTGACCTCGACCAAGACCTGGACCTACGTGCTCCACGTTAAGCTGAGTGTGTACGTGGTAGGTAGCTGGTTCGAGTGCCTTCACCGTGATCGAGTATGGAACAGTCCCACCTGCAGGAATGTCAAATATGTTGCCTGGCGGGTCTCTCGAAAGGAACTCCCATCTGTTGCCTGCATTTGCTGACTCACTGAACAGCGACAGCCAAGCTCTGAGAGGTCTGTTGACCTGGCTCTGAAGCTCGCCTGTTACAGTCAGTGTCTCACCTGTACTCAGGGTGTTGTCCGAGAATTGTTCATTATCAATTTTTACGAATCTGCTCTGCAGCTGTGCCTGCACACCGTGTGCATCCGCCAATGGTAAGTATGCGATTACCGCAGACAGCACCATGACAGTCGCAAGAGCCGTCACGACCAACGTCTTGCTTTCCATCATCCCTCTATCTTAGGCTTACCAGAAAGAACAAAGATATATGCTTTGCTCCAGCCGAAATGACGGATATCGCATCGCCTAATCCTAATTAGTACCGACAACAAAAGATATTCGCTTTTGGTTTCCGACGAGTCCACGGCTGGTAAGCTTGACCTCGCGACTGTCGAGGGAATAGGCCCGGCTACGGAGAAGCGATTGAGAGAGGCGGGATTCAAATCGATAAAGGACTTGCTGGTGAGGGGACCAGTTGACGTTTCAGACGCTACAGGAATGGAGATGGACGCATCAGTAGAGATCTGCAACCATGCCCGAATCGCACTTGAGGAGCTTGGCATAATTGACAAAAGCTTTGTCACCGCAACGAGCCTCTACAGCAAGCGCAGGGACAGGATCTCGACTGGTTCCAAAAGTTTTGACGACCTTCTTGGCGGAGGTGTCGAGACAAGAGCAGTCACCGAAGTCTACGGCGAATTTGGGACTGGCAAGACTCAGCTTTGCCACACCTTGTGCGTAATGGTACAGCAGGAAAAAAAGTCAGGCGGGCTCGACGGCAAGGCAGTTTACATTGACACAGAGAACACGTTTCGCCCGGAAAGAATAGCAACGATTGCGCAGTCGAGGGGATTTGACCCCCAGAGTTCACTTGAGAACATTATTGTAGCAAAGGCGTACAACAGCGCGCATCAAGAGCTTATCATAGAAGAGACTGGGCCTGTTATCGAAGAAAGCAACGTCAAAGTCGTAATAGTTGATTCTGCAGTTGCCCATTACCGCGCAGAATTCCTCGGCCGAGCAACACTGTCTGAACGCCAGCAGCGCCTTAACAAATTCATGCACATCCTTGTGAGGATGGCCGAAACTTACGATGTGGCTGTCGTCGTCACAAACCAGATCCAAGCGTCGCCGGATGCGATCTTTGGCGATACTGTGAGGCCCACCGGCGGAAACGTTGTCGCCCACACAAGCACCTATAGGATTTTCTTGAAAAAGTCCGGGAAAAACCGCATAGCCAGAATGGTTGACAGTCCCTATCATGCGGAACGCGAAGTGCTGTTTACGCTTACTGAGAGAGGCATTTCAGATATAACTGACGCTCGATAGCGTTAAATTAAGGCTGATGGCAGTGACGTAGCATGCCACGTTCGCACGGCACTAGAAGAAAGTCTCGTTCTGTCCTGACAAAGGATAATGTTGTCAGGGGCATTTCGTATTTACTTCATGATTACAAAATCGGTGAAAAGGTTGTAGTGGACATTGATCCAAGGGAACACAACACTACTCCGCACAGGAGATTCCACGGCAGGATCGGGGTTGTTGAACTAGTCGGAAGGCGCACACTAAGAGTTGCAGTAGTTTTTGGCGACAAGAAGAAAATACTTCAGACCAGGTTCAACCATATCAAGCCATTTACTGGCCAGCAGGGTGCTACTGCCCAATGACCGAAATCATAAAGAAAGAGCTCGTAACGCTGGCGCAGGTAAAGGACATTCTGGGTTCGGTAAAGCCGGACGACATGGACCAGATCCAAAGATGGACCGCAGATTATGTGACCAAGTTCGCCAAGGTTGAGGGCAAGAAGGCGCAAAAGATGTTCAAGAAACTGGTTGATGACTGCGACTTGACAGAAGAAGAGGCTGCTGAAGTAATCAACATCATGCCGACGTCACTTGAGGAATTGAGGGCATTTACTTTTGGTTGGAAGAAACTCATACTCACAGAAACTCTGGAAAAGATGTTGAGCGTTCTAAAAGACGGCGAATCCCAAAGTTAAATACATAGTTTTTGCATAGTAGGTTCGAACATTGTCAGGACAGCCTCCGCCGACAAGTGACCATGCTGCTGGACAGCCAGCTAGGGTGGACACCGGCCACGCAGATTATGGACAGCCCAGAAAGTATGAAGAGTATGCCTACGTGCTCGACTTTACACCTAGAGGCAAATCGATTACTGTAAGGGGCCGCGAAGGAGTCATAATCCAAGCGATAGGTGAGGAGAGGCTTACCCTGCTCGAATTGTTGGGTGTGCAAAATGCGGTAGTCGATATCGGTGAGCGGCTCTACATCGGAAGAGAAGGCAGGGACAAAGTAGCAAGCGTCCTTGGAAGGCTGGAGTACAACGATGTTTCGCAGACAGCCAAAAACGAGCTGCCAAATATCGTGGAAAAGATCGTGGTCGCTAATGAAAAGCGCTTTATCGACTATATCAACCTGTCACAGCCCATTACCCCCAGGATTCACGCGCTGGAGCTCATCCCGGGGATTGGCAAGACGTACATGATGACGATAATCAAGGAAAGAGACAAGAAAAAGTTTGAGAACTTTACAGACGTGCAGACCAGAGTCGGCTTGAGAGAACCTGCTAAACTCCTGGCAAAGAGGATAATCGAAGAGATAATGGGCCAGGCAAGAATGAATCTTTTCGTAAGAAAGTAATGCCCATCAAACGCCAGAGACTCGGCCAGCACATGCTGGTGAACGATAAGGTCCTTGCAAGCATAATAATCGCTGCAGAAATTTCGAAAAACGAAACAGTCTGCGAGGCTGGAACAGGACTTGGATTCTTGACAGCGGAGCTTTGCAGACGAGCAAAGTATGTAGTGTCGTTCGAAGTTGATAAGGAACTGCTCAGGCGGGCAAGGCAAAAATTGCAATTCGAAAACCTGAAACTGGTAGCATGGGACGCCTTCAAGTCAGGTAATCTCGCTTTTGACGTTTTTGTTTCAAACCTTCCCTACTCTCGAAGCAGGGATGCCATTGAGTGGCTTGCAACTCAGAAATTTGATAGAAGCATTGTAATGGTACAGCGGGAGTTTGCCGAAAAACTTGTAGCGGCTCCAGGAGACAAGGATTACCGGGCGATCTCTGCTCTCGCGAATTATTGTTTCAAAATAGTTAGGGTCGCGTCGGTGGACAGGAAATCATTCTCTCCGATGCCTAACGTGGATTCTGTAGTCTTGAAGATAGTCCCGGTCCATACAGTGACAAGGAAGACGATTAGCAAACTGAATTTTCTATTTTCGAAACGAAACAGAAAAGCGTCATCAGTTGCCGCTAGGGCAGGAATCTCTGGCATCGACGTCGGGGAAAAGAGAATAGATCAGCTACCGGCCGCGATGCTCGTAGGAATGGCAGAGAAGCTCCTTGATATACACTCCATCTGAAGATTCGTTCCTGCTTGCCGAATGCGTACGGCACTATTGGGGCAAGAGTGCGCTCGAAATAGGTGTGGGCTCTGGGATAATACTTGAAGCACTCGAGCACCACTTTGATAACGTGGCTGGGACGGATATCGACCTCGAAGCACTGTGGTCATGCAGGCGAATGACCAGCGGATTATTGGTATGTTGTGACGCCGCTTCCGCATTTGCGCCAAAGAAAATGTTTGACTTGATAGTAAGCAATCCTCCTTATCTTCCCGACGACAAAGGTGTCATTGACAGGACTGTTCATGGTGGCCCGTCCGGAATTGAAGCGATGGTCAATTTCATAGATTCGGCGCTACAGCTTCTTGCAGAAAGTGGCAGGATTCTAGTCGTAATATCTTCACTTGCAGATTCAACCGCACTGGCCAGTATTGCAGCAAGAGAAAATCTGAAGAGGAAAGTGATAAAGGAAAAAAAGCTCTTTTACGAAACGCTGTCCGTAATAGAGCTCTCCCGATGACTGCTACTTTTTGAGAATCTTTGCGGCCCTCGAAGCGATCTGGTCAGCCATCTGCGACAGCGTCGCTTTCCCCCCTAGGTCATAAGTCACATACTTGTTTTCATTGATGGTATCTTCGGTCGCCTTGAAGATAGCGTCGCAGATCTGTTTTTCTCCCAAGTACTCCGCCATCCAGGCGCCAGAAAGTATGGTGGCAACCGGGTTGACCTTGTTCTGTCCCGCGTACTTTGGTGCACTTCCGTGGGCCGGTTCAAACATTGCATATTTTTCGCCATAGTTGCCAGAATAAACGTTGCCGATGGAGCCGACGTGGCCTGACGCGCATTCTGAAATTATGTCCATGAAAAGGTTGGTGCTCAAAAGTACGCTTGCGTTAAACCTCTCGGGGTTTTTGACGAGCTGCTGCGTCATGTTGTCGATATAGTATTCCTCAACCTCAATCCCGTTGAACTGCTTCTGAGCCTTTTCAACTGATGCCCAAAATATTCCGTCGGTTTCTTTCAGGATGTTTCGCTTTGTAACTGCAAAAACTTTACGAAAACCCCTGTCCTTCGCTACCTGGAACCCTTTGATGGAGACTCGCTCGCAACCCTTTCGTGTTGTCTTGCGGATAGCTATCGCAGAGTCGTCGCTCGTCTTGAACTCTATCCCCGCGTAGAGTCCTTCTGTGGCCTCGCGCACGCAGACAAAGTCGAGCTGTTTTTCTGCGTTCTTGTAAGTTTTGATAGGCCTGATATTAGCAAATAGCTCAAACTTTTGCCTGATGCTCACTGCAACGCTTCTCGGAGCATTTGGAACAGGCACGGTCGTAGTTGGACCCTTGAAGCACGCGTCCGATTCCTCAAGAAGCTTCCACACCTCTGGAGAAATGTACGAGCTGCCGCCTTTTTTTTCCCACCACTCTGAACCTGCATCACACGGTACGAGCTCGATTCTGGAATTGCAAGCCTTCAAGACTTGGGTCATTGCGTCGACCAGCTCAGGCCCGGTGCCATCGCCCCTGATTACTGCAGCGGTCTTTGACAAATTAAATCCAGAAGGCACGCGCCTTTTTTCGGTATTTATTCCTATTTGCTGGTTAGCTCTATTCTGGCAAGCATCTTGTTGTCGGCTGGAAATGATGGGAATTCTGAAGGTTCTCTTATTTCCCATTTCTCCTCTGGCCCGACTCCTGTAAAATACGAGTACTCGACATCGTAATTTGTGAGATTGAGAGTGCGAGTCAAGTTTGCACCGGAAGAGCTGTCGACTACAGAAATAGTACTGTTGTCAAACGAGTAGATTTTCATAAAGTGACCCATGTTGAACTGGATGGGGCGTATGTACTCGATGTGGACGACGTTGCCAATTGCATCGGTGTGAATCGGCCGCAGGCATTCCTCTCCCTTGCTGTTGGGTTCTTTTCCGACACCATCAGGAAGCATCATCTGCTGCCCGTCGACTATGACTTGTACCTGCGGGTACAGCTGAAAGGTTTCAATGTTGTGTGCCTTCAGGCATACACCAGTTGGATCTGGCGGCGGTGCAATCGCGGGTATTATCACAAGTGCCACAAGCGTTGCCGCGCCCATTGCAACAGGCGCAATCAAAAGCTCCTTTTTGCCTAGACGCCGCGCTGGCTTCGTCTCTTTTATCTTGCGCTTTGGCACCGGGCAGTATGAGCTCTCTCAGGCGTTAATAACATTTTGCGCGGCCACATTGTTATATAATGCAGGCTCTGAAGTACCTCGACTTTGCAAATAGTCCAGCTCTCAGACATTCACATCGGAAGCCTTTTTGTCCAATCCGCATTTGATACAGTAGTAGATGAGGTCAACAAACTTGGGCCCGATGCGATAATCGTAACCGGCGACTTAACCGACGATGGGCTGATGTTCCAGTATGAAAAGGCAAGAAATGAGCTAAAGCGTTTTACTTGTCCCAACATCATTGTGCTTGCGGGCAACCACGACTACCGTCACACCGGGTATCTTCTCTTCAAGAAATTCTTTGCCACAAAGCAGATTTACGAATTCCCTGATGCGATAATTCTGACTCTTGGTACTGCAAGGCCAGACAGAGATGAAGGAGAAGTGGGATACAGGCAGAACCTCTGGATGGAAAAGACTCTGGCAAAGTATCCGGGAAGGATTAAGCTGGTTGCGATGCACCACCACCTTATCGGGATACCAGACACCGGGACTGACAAGATCATTATACTTGATGCTGGTGACGCGCTGAGGACTTGCCTCCAGTCAAAGGTAGACCTTGTGCTCTGCGGCCACAAACACAGGCCGTGGATGTGGAAGCTCGGGACGCTCGACATCGCTTACGCCGGGACCACGTCGTCGACTAGGTTTAGAGGCTTTTTTGAGAATTGCTACAACATCATTAATGTTCAGAATAACAGTGTCAGGGTAGACATCAAAATAGTTGGCAAGAAGCGCTTTCCATTGTACGAGCTGGTTGAGAGATACAAGCCATTCTTGGAACAAACATAACCGACGATATGATCATGCAGATTACTTTTAGTTGGTAGCTAGTTAATTAGTCCGATATGCCTTATTCTGGGTGGCAGCAGTGAAGACTCAGAGTTAATCCTGATATGTGAAGAGAAGGCATTTGACTGAGCTGCCTTAATCTTTTTGGACACACTATTATATGATAAGCATAGATGCTTATCATAAATGCTCACTGTTGTTATGCCATTATTTCATTAATAAACTCAGTCATATTCTATAGAGATTTGTATCTAGACTAGAGTTTCATGTAATCATTATGCTTTTTGCTTGATGTTCTTGAACTGCAAGTTAATATAGCTCTTTACTGCCTAGATTATTCATGGCACAGATGCCAGCACTGATACCAAAGGAAGTCGAAATTCAGAGACTAAAAAAGATCTACATCATGGTCATCATGCTGGGTTCCATTGCTGCCTCAGTAGAAGTCGACAACTTTGTCGACGGCTCACTGCACCAGACTGCTATCAGAGATAGTGCCTTTACGCCGGCTCACTGGTGGCTATACAGCCACTTCGTAGCCCTCCCACTGGGTTGGGGTTTTGTCGCAATGTACGACAGAAGAGTACCAATCCTTAGGGGTCCAGGCAACTCGATGAACACCGGTCTAAAGCTGACCATCATTGGCTATCTAGCCACGATGTTCACAATCGGTGTCAACGAGATGTGGCACTTCTGGTTCGTCGAAGAAATCTTCTCAGTTCCAAACCACTGGATGTTTAACATGGGTGTCGTCGTGGCATTCATGGGCGCTCTGGCTTATGTGGTCAGAGTATACGCCAGATTGGTTGAACTGGGTGCAGAAACACCAGCAAAGAACCCATACGTGGCCGAGATGTACAAGCTCGCTCTCGAAGGCAAGCTATACAGCAGGTCCATCCCATAAACGGGATTTCGACTCGGGTCTGGTCAAACCAGACTACCGTTTTTTCTCTTTTTTCTTGTTTCAGACTAGTTCATGTTGACCTTACGGTCGAGAAAACTAGTTGCTACGCCGCTTCAGCTTTACGCAAGCCGATGGGATCGAATACTGCTGGCTGGCCGGGTATGATATCATTAATCGGCAGGCTGACTACGAACGTGACTCCATTATCCTGGTTGTTCCCTGCGAAAACATGGCCGCCGTGCGCATGGATAATCGACTTTGCTATGTAAAGTCCCAGCCCCGTACCGTGCTTGGTCGCGTCATTACCAGTAGTTTTCGTAGAGAATTTTGTAAAGAGATTTGGAAGCATTTCTGCCGGAATTCCCGGGCCAGTGTCACTTATCCGTATTTCAAATATCTTTTTGTCGCTCAGAACGCTTGTCTCGACGGTGACCGGCCCTCCGGTTGTGAACTTTACTGCATTGTTTATTATGTTGGATAGTGCCTGGCTTATTCGATCTTCATCGATAAGCAATGTGATATCGACGTCAAACTTTCTGACAATTTTTATTCGGCGTTTGGTCGCGCTGTTTTCTGGGATCTGTGCAGAGTCGATAACATCCCCTACGACATCGTTTATCGACACTTTTCGAATGTTGTAATTGAGGACGCCGCTTTCGATCTTGGTCACATCAAGCATGTTGTTCGCTAGCCGCAAAAGCCTTCGCGCTTCCTTCAGGACGGCCTTCCAGGCATCTTCTTGCTTGATCTGGCCTTGACTGGCAAGCTGGGCCATTCCGATAATAGGCTGAATCGGAGTTCGCAGCTCGTGAGCCGCAATGTTGAGGAATTCGTCTTTCATGTGATTAGCTTTTTCTAGCATTAGCCTTGCATTGTGGATCTCTACTATGTCGATTATTGCTGTGTTGCTGCCTATCAGCCGGCCGTCGTCATCATAAAGGCTTGTTGCATTGAGAAGAACAGGAAAAACGGTGCCATCCTTCCTCTTAAGCCAGAGGTCCTTGTTCCTGATCGAGCCAGTGCTCGCCCATTCTGCCAAAGCCTTACGCATTTCATCCAAGCTTTCAGGTGCAGTATGTTCAAAAGCCGAGCGTCCCAGGACTTCGTCTTTTGAGGAATAACCCAGATTCTTCACGTACGTCTGGTTGCAGTTGAGTATTCGCCCCTCCGAGTCTACGGTGCGTTGCATAACGGGAGAGCCGTCATATAGTCTCCCGTATTTCGACTTCAAACGTCTCACCTCGTTGCTCAGGTTTGCAATAATATCGTCTAGGTGAGAACCGAATAATTTCCTAACTTTAAAGCTAGCGGCTAGGACAGCGTTCACATTTGCCCGTAGAAAAGTACCTGCCGTCGTTCAGTTATCCGAATCTATGTCCAGGCCTATTACATACAGCATCGTCAGGTATTACTGAGAGTTCTCCTTGAAGAGCTAAGTTACCAGCACGTTGTTAGTTCTGTGATTTCTGCAGATCGTTACGGTAGATCTCTTTTATCGCGTCTGCCAGCTGAGAAATAACAAACGGTTTTCTCATGACCTTGTCCACAGGCGTGGATGGGAAAGTTGCTTCGAATTCGGTCTTGACGTCAAATGCAGTCATCATGACGATCTTGATGTCAGGTCTTAGATCCTTCACCCTTCTGACGAGCTGAAATCCAGTCATTTCCGGCATTTTAACGTCGGATACTATGACTGTGCACTTTTGGCAGCCATCTTCAACGTGCTGTATCGCGCGCACAGGATCGCTAAAACTGTGGACCTGAAAACCCGCATGCACCAATCCCTTGCTAACAATCGTCAGGATATCCCTGTCATCGTCCACAACCATGACCGTCCCATTGTTGTCGACCAAAAAATTCGCCTGGCTTGTACCCGACCCTATAAAGTGCTGAACAGTCTTTAAGCCTTTTGGGTATTTTCAGAGTTGCCCCTATGAACTAAGAAAATCATAATTTATTGCGCATTATACGTGTATCTAATTCTTGCAATGGTTGTACTGAACCCAGAGAAAAATGAGCCGTAAGGCTTCCAAAACGATATGACTGCTTGAAGCAGGTTTCTAAACATTCATGCAAGCGATGAGCTATAAAGGTTTCGTGGGGGAACCCCTGCTCTTCCCGCAACCATGGTGGGTACTGCCAGTCCTTGTTCAGTCGACTCATAATACGCGCCTTTGATAACACTTAATTGTTTGTTCGTCCTCATATTATTAGGACGAATGAATTATGTCGAAGCGTTAACTGCCCTCTCACGCTACGGTCCGTCGGCGTCAATTACCTCACGTGAATGGTCAGATGAGATTATGAGCGGATTGAGAAACAGCCCGGACTATGGGAACCTCGTGCTTCATAAGAGGTTCTCGACAAAGCGGCTATCAGGAGACCTTGATCGTCTTTACAGAATGGGTCTTATTAGTCGAAAGAGGATAAAGAGGATAATTCATTCCAGGAATTCGCGGCCTGTCATGAGGGGCTTTGCATACCGATACAGCATTTCAAAGCAAGGCTGGCAGTATCTTGAACATCTATCCAGAGGAGGCAAAACCCATAGCGAACCCATCCAGGATGCAGCGGATCTACTTGCTCGCGATGCAGCAATAGATACTTACCGCAGGTTGCCTGAGGCTCTGGCCGATGAACCCGCCAAGATCTTGATCAAAAAGCAGTTTACAGACAGGGGCAGGCACCTTAGATTTCCGACCGGCAAATACAGAGATCTTTTTGAAGAACTGGAGCTCTGCCACGTCAAGCTGGCGGCCAAAGATAAAGAAATAGAAAGACTTCGGAAGGCGTTAGCCCAAGAGGTTAGCCGATCCACTGCCCCCGTTCACTTGATTGATGAGCAGCGCCAGAAAAAATTCTGACGCAGATTGAATTTCAACCGCATTTATCGCAGCGGTTGTGATCGTGATCCTTGGAGCTTGCATCGTCTAACACGCATATGAGAGGATCCTGCATCCGGTAACAGTCATCAATCCAGAAATAACAATGATCACTTTGGGCGCGGCCGGAAGCATATCACTTCACAGAGCATTCAGGGTTAGAAGTGTAGCAAAGAAGTACAACCTAATATCTCTCAATTTAGATGCCAAGAACTCCATCAAGGATGGTTCCGCATCTGTCATTGGTTTTATCAGCGTGGTTATAGCGACTCAATTTGGTTTCTTGCAGATGGATGCGATAGGCGGGATGATAATTGGTGGCTACATATTCTCAGTTGCGTACGTTTCGCTGAAACAATCATCTTTCAATCTCGTAGATGCATGGCATAACCCGGCACTGGCAGACATTCTAAAGAAGATGGTTGAAGAAAGATTCGGATGTAAGGCCGTAGGAGTGAAGTCGGTATTTCTTAGGCCAGCTGGCATAATAGCACACGCTGAAGTGCATATCGAAACTGATGGGAACAAGAAACTAGCAGATGTAAAACTGCTCTCAGTCCACATTCAGACCTTGATCCGCTCAAGGTTTCAATATGTGGAAAGGATTTCAATTATTCCTCATTCCGAGTTCTTTGAACTAGCGCCGATGCCTTTACACAATTTCTAGCTCTTGCCGCAAATCCTTGTATAATAATGAAGCCTGAGGTTCCGTGCCAATAGCGGTTCCAAAATAGTCTCTTAATAATTGACGAACGATTATGACCTCCGGCCTTTTTCCTTCTCCATGAACCCCATGCATTACAAACAGTGTCGACGAGCATTGTTAAAGAACAAAGTATGGGCCGTAAGGGATTTGATATTACATAGTTGGTGGGTTCTATGATACCAATGCGGTATCGGATTCACTTGAAATTACCGAATCTAGTTTAAGATTCGTATATTTGTCAGGTCGATCTCCCCAGACGGGATACGCTTGCATATGTGCATTATACAAATATGTATAGGCTTAAATAGTTCGTGTACCTATGGATCTATGAAAGTTTTGCATATGCGAAATGCCCCACGAGTTCAAGGCCGCGTCCCAGCTAGTAGATCCACGTCAACTAGAAGTGTAGGACATATGCCACGATTGGACACTATCCAGATGGTAGAAAAAGCTATCAAGGGCGATAAAGTATTTTCATCCAAGAATCAACTCTGGAGAAGCTTGCCAAAAGCGATGCAGTACCCAACTCTATTGACGATCCTAGATTATCTGGAAAGGAGTAACAAGATCATTGTGGAGAAGGATGGATCCATTGTCTGGACGTTTGTGGACAGCCAGGCAGCAAGAAAGTCTCTAAAAGACTCGACGCCGATTTAGCTAGTGCTATACCCAAATAGCACGTCGTACTCTTTGTGTGTGAGATAATCCAGATATTGATAAATTTTCTTTTCTTTGTCTGTCCTGATGGTATAGATGAGCCTGTCCGACCATATGTCATAGACGTACAAGTTTTCCACGCCTAGATCCTTGTACGCAAGTGGATATGGTTTTTTCCTTATGAATTCCCCTTTGTTGATGTCTTTTAACATTTCGTCTCGAATCTCTTTGATCCGTTTCTTGCGCTTGTCGCCGTCTGGCATTGGATCGTAGATTTTTCTAAAATGTTTGTGACCAACGACTTCGAATGACTTGAACGGCAATATCTTGTAAAACCGCCGGTGCTTTTTTATGATATCGCTTACATGCAGGCTCTCTAGAACCGGTTGTGGCAGCATAGTCAAGATTTCGCCGAAAAAATAGAGTGAGGGCCATGTTGTAAATGGGCTAGGCGGGATATGCTTCAAAATCGGGAAATTTACAAGCACTGTTCATGAACATTAGCTAAAAACGAAGTCTGGGCCGTAAGGGATTTGAACCCTCGACCTTTCGGTTATCAGTCGCACTCCACCAAGCTGGAGCCTCAGCCCTGGAACAGCGTATGTCAGCTGGCTTGTTGTTTTCAAATCATGACAGCCTTTGAAATCAGCATAGTCTCGTAAAACGGTTACCCCTACAAAACCACTAATTAGGATAATTATATAAGTATGTAGGGGTAACTATTGTCATGGCTGTAGTAAGAAAAAAGAAAGTAAAAGGTCACAATTACTACTACCTAGAGCACAGTATCAGGAAGGGCAATAAAATCCAGAAGAAAGAGATCTTTCTAGGGACCAGGATTCCGAGAAATATCAATGAACTCAAAGAGAAGTTATTGGATGACAGTTACAGGAATAAATGGTACCTCGACGCTGACAGAATCAAGAAGAATTTTTCGAAGGAACAGCGCAAGATTCCAAAGTCAATCAGAGAGAAGGAGCTGTTGAATTTTGCCATCCGGTTCACATACGATACCCAGAGGATAGAAGGCTCGACTCTTACCAGAAGAGAAACTGCTGACCTTCTTGAACGCCAAATTACCCCATCGAAGAGACCTCTAAGAGATGTAAAAGAAGCAGAAGCGCATAGGGATCTTTTTTACAAGATCATGGTGTTCAGAAAGGACCTTACTTTACAAACTGTACTTGATTGGCACTGGAGGCTGTTCAACCAGACCAAGCCTGATATCGCAGGAAAGATTAGGAAATACCAAGTCGCGATAGTTGGCAGTAGTTTCATGCCTCCTTTGCCTGTCGAGGTCTTCCCTATGCTGACCGAGTTTTTTCATTGGTACGACAAAAGCAAGAACAAAATGCATCCGGTAGAGCTTGCAGCATTAGCTCATTTGAGATTTGTGACAATACATCCATTTGGAGACGGGAATGGAAGAGTGTCAAGACTTGTAATGAATTTTATCCTAAACAAAAAGCACTATCCTATGGTAGATATCCCGTACGAAAGAAGAAATGCGTATTATAATGCGCTCGAAAGGTCGCAAACCACAATGCAAGACCTGACATTCTTACGATGGTTTATCAAGAATTACGTTAAAGAAAACAAGAGATACCTAAACTAAATTCTACTAGAACGTCCCTGGTCGAATTCACACAATTTCGAGGCAATAGGCTCAGTTCCAGGGAGCCATGAATTAACAGTGGGCCGTAAGGGATTTGAACCCTCGACCTTTCGATTATCAGTCGAACGCTCCACCAAGCTGAGCTAACGGCCCGTTCATTTCAAATTGCGAGCGTTATTTAATCTGTAGGTGGCGACACCGGTAGATTTTTAACCCTATTTGTCCAAAATAATTTCGATCTGATATAGGCAAGAAAAAAGTACTTTCTGAATCAGAGCTGAAGGAGATGGTCATGCCTCAAGAAGGCGAATTGCTAGGCCGCGTGATAAAGCTGGTCGGGGGCGACAACATCATTGTAAAGTGCAC
>Ga0070694_100000403_pt1 | contig 23501 bp, 20 predicted proteins | sample KBSK1251metaG_FD_65470 | JGI IMG/M metagenome (GOLD analysis project Ga0070694, IMG submission 65470) | Corn, switchgrass and miscanthus rhizosphere microbial communities from Kellogg Biological Station, Michigan, USA - KBS K1-25-1 metaG | ecosystem: Host-associated > Plants > Roots >... | reverse complement strand
ATTCTGCGGTCCCATTGACGTCTCTCCTCGCCCTGCCGTATCGTCGGCGCGTTCGCGTCGACCGCCGCCAATCCTGGGAGAGGCCGGTCGTCGAGTCAAGGGCGCTGTCTGGCTCATCTCACGGAGGAGGGGAATGGCGAAGACGCGCGGCACCGGGCTGCTGATGCTGTGGACCGACGTGGACCCGCAGCACGAGGCGGAGTTCAACCGCTGGTACGACGAGGAGCACCTCGACCGGCTGCTGAAGGTGCCGGGCTTTCTCTCCGCGGCGCGCTACGAGGCGCTCCGGGGCGGGCCCAAGTACCTCGCGATGTACGAGCTCGAGGAGGCGAGCGTGCTCCGCACCGCCGCCTTCCTCGACGAGGTGCGCTTCCGGCCCTCCGCGCGCCGCCAGCAGTCCTCGGGCGGCCACGTGGGCCGCAACTACCTGCTGAACGGCTACCGCCAGATCTTCCCGCCGCGCACGAACCCCGTCGAGCTGACCATGGGCCCGTCGCCGTACCTGCAGATGGGGCGGATGGACATCCCCGCGCACATGGAGGAGGAGTGGAACGACTGGTACAACTGGGTCTACGTCCCGGACTATCTCACCGTGCCCGGGGTGATCCGCGCCCGCCGCTTCATGGCGGTGGAGGGCCAGCCCAAGTACCTGACCGTCTACGAGTTCGAGCGGCCCGACGTGCCGGAGAGCCTGCCATGGAACCGGGTGCGCGACGCCAACCCGTGGACGCGCCGGGTGCGCCACCACATGCGCCTCGACGCGGGCTCGCCGGCCGTCTTCAAGCGGATCAATCCCCGATGATCAAGCGCGTGTCGCTCCTGACCCGGAAGGACGGGATGACCCGCGAGCAGTTCACCCGCCACTGGCTCGAGATCCACGCCCCGCTCGCCCAGCCGGTGCCGGGGCTCCGGCGCTACGTGCAGTCGCACATCCTGGACGAGTTCCGCCGCGCCGACATCCCGACCTCGCCGGTGCAGGTGGACGGCATCGCCGAGCTGTGGTTCGACGACCGCGCCAGCATGGAGCGGGCCCTCGCCTCGCCCGAGATGGCCGCGCTCCACGCCGACGGGGCGCTCTTCATCGGCGCCAACAAGACCTTCGTGGTGGACGAGAAGGTCATCATCGCCTAGGGCGCTCCCGGTGGGCGGCGAGCCGATCGCGCTCGGGATCAAGATCGCCTACACCCTGTTCCTCGCGGTCCTGGTGCCGGTGTACTGGGCCCACTACGGTCCGAGGAACTTCCTCTGGTTCTCGGACATCGCGCTGCTCGTCACCGGCGCCACCCTCTGGCTCGAGAGCCCGCTGCTGGCCAGCATGATGATGCTGGCGGTCCTGCTACCGGAGTGCGCCTGGAACCTCGACTTCTTCGGCCACCTGCTCACCGGACACGGCATGTTCGGCATGAGCGCCTACATGTTCGACGCGCGGATCCCCCGATATCTCCGCGCGCTCTCCCTGTTCCACGTGCCGCTGCCGGTGGGGCTGGTGTGGCTCGTCCACCGCCTGGGCTACGACCGCCGCGCCTGGCTCTACCAGAGCCTGCTCGCGCTGGTGGTGCTCCCGGTGAGCCACTGGATCACCGAGCCGGCCGAGAACGTGAACTGGGTCCACGGCCTCGGCCGGCCCCAGCGCGCGCTGCCGCCGTGGCTCTACCTCGCCCTGCTGATCGTCGCCTTCTCGCTCGTGCTCTACCTCCCGCCCCACCTCGTGTTCGGCTACTTGCCCTTCAGCGTGACGTCCTCGTAGGGCGCCGAGTAGGCGTGGCCCGGGATCAGCCCGAGGCCGGACTCGCCGACCCGCGGCCCCACCCCGTTGAGGAAGGCCAGCTGCCAGAGCGGGGCGTAGATCACCCTTTCGCTCACCAGCTGCTGGATCCGGTGCAGGGTCGACTCGCGGCGCGCGAGATCCGTCTCCGCGGCCTGTTCCCGGAAGAGGCCGTCGATGTCCGGGTAGCTGCCGTAGACGTACGTGCCGCCGCCGGCGACGAAGGCCTCGAGCCGGGTGGAGGCGTTGCCGAAGGCCCCGCTCGCCCCCTGGATGAGGTTCCGGAACTTCTTGTCCGCGTAGCCCTTGAAGAAGGCGGCGCGCTCGAGCGGCCGCAGCTCGGCGCGGATCCCCACCTGCTGGAGCGAGTTGGTCACCGCCTCCCCCAGGTTGGAGTAGGACGCGTCGCAGTAGTACGCCCCCGCGTCGAAGCCCGAGGGATATCCGGCCTCCGCCAGCAGCTTCTTGGCGCGGGCGGGGTCGTAGGCCGGCGCCGGCGGCTGCCAGAAATAGTCGAAGGTGGTCGGGATGATGCTGCCGCTCAGCAGCGAGTGCCCGAGGGTCAGCGCCTGATTGATGGAGGGCCGATCGATGGCCAGGCTCGCGGCCAGCCGCACCCGGCGATCGTGCCACGGCGACTTGGGATCCCACTGGTCGGCGAAGTAGACCCAGAACGGGGCCTGGATCACCGCGGGCTTGAGCGTCAGCCCGGGCGTCCGCAGCATCTCCTCGGCCAGCTCGCCCCGGATCGAGTAGGCGATGTCCACCTCGCCGCGCTTCAGCGCGGCCAGGCGCGTGGTCTCGTCGGGGATCACCCGGAACACCAGCCGCTTCACGCTCGGCGGCTTGCGCCAGTACCGGTCGAAGGCCTCCAGCACCAGCTCCACGCCGGGCGTGAACGAGACGAACTTGTAGGGCCCCGCGCCGATCGGCGCCTTCTTGAAGCCCTCGTCGCCGACCTTCTCCACGTACTTGCGGGGCACGATCCAGCCGGCGCCGGTGGCGTTGGTGTAGAAGGCGAGAAAATCGGACCAGGGCTGCTTCAGACGGATGCGCACGTGGTAAGGATCGGGAGTCTCCACCCCGGCCACGCGGTCCTTCAGCAGCTTGGCGGTCGCCCCGCGGTAGCGCTCCAGCGAGAACTTCACGTCGTCCGCGGTCACCGGGTCGCCGTTGTGGAAGAGCGCCCCCTTGCGCAGCACGAACTCGTAGACGAGCCCGTCCTTGGAGACCGACCACGACTCGGCGAGCCCCGGGGCCTTGGGCTGGCCCGGCATGGGCTTCACGAGCGCGTCGTGCAGGGCGTAGAGAACCATGTAGGGCGTGATGATCCCGGGGGTCTCCGCGGGATCGAACCACGTCGGGGCGAGCGAGACGTGCACACCCCACGTGAGCTGTCCCTCCGGCCCCGCCGCGGTGGCGGCGCCGGCGAGCGGGCAGAGCAGGGCGGCGAGGAGCACGAGCACGGTCGGAGCGAAGGTGCGTCGAGTCATTTTGCGAGCCTCCTTCGGGATCGAGAGGGATCCAGGACCGGAACGGTGGCCCGATTATCCGGATGCGACGGGCCATGTCAACAGGCTTCGCCATGCGAGGGGGATCGGATCGGCCGGCGCGCCGGCGGCGCCGACGGTGGATGGCCGGGCGCTACCCGGGCCGGGAGCCGTTGGTGGCGGAGAGCGGCGAGAACGTGCGGTGATAGAGCGCCGCGAGCTGCACCCGGCCTCGCAGCATCAGCTTCTGGAAGATGTGGGTCAGGTGCGCCTTGACCGTGGCCTCGGTGATGTCGAGGCGGTGGGCTACCTCCTGGTTGGAGAGCCCAGTGGCGATGAGCTCGGCGATGTCCTGCTCGCGGCGGCTGAGGCGGCCCCGCAGCGTCGCGTCCATCGGGCCCGCCCCGGCGGAGCGGGCGGCCAGCTCCTCGACAACCCGCGTCAGGACCCGGTGGCTCGCCCACACCTGGCCCTGGTGCACGAGGCGGACCGCCTTGACCAGGGTCTCGACGGTGGCGCTCTTGCCCAAGATCCCCCGGGCGCCGCACTTGAGCGCCTGCACCGCCCACGCGTCGTCCGCGTCGACCCCGGCCAGGATCACCCACGGCCGCGTTCCGTCCTGGCGGAGGCCTGCGCAGACGGTCAGCACGCCCACCACCTGCGCGTCGACGATCAGGATGTGGGGAGTGCCGGCCCGCACGAGGTCGCGCGCCGGCAGCGCGCTCGCCTCGCCCACCAGGGACACGGCCGGATAGGCGGCCAGGATGCTGCGGAGACCCGAGCGGAACAGCGCGCTATCGCTGACGAGCGCGACACGGACGAGCGTGGGCGAGATCGGCTTGGCCGGGGACCCGGCAGACGACTTCGGGATCGGTCGAACTCCGTCACGGCGGCCCAAGCGCTGCCCTCCAGGCTCAGAGCGTGTGCTGGACCTTCGGCTATGCGCGTGCTCATGTCAAGCGTGAAGTGGCGTCGGGACGGCCTCGGAGGCGCGCGAGCTCGCCCGGTGATTCGTACCGGGAAACAAGTGCGCTCGCGGCAGAGGGGATCGCGCAACAAGTGCAGCGGGCGCACCGCGTACGCGCGCGCCGTGAGCATTTCGTTTCCCGATGTGGGCATTGGCCGCCGAGGACTCGAGGGATCCGGCTTCGAGGTCGTACACCGGAAGTCGTAGTGCCCGCGGGGAATGGTCGCATCGCGATGACCTTCGTCTAATTGACGGCTCTCCGACCCCGCGTGACGATCTCGCACGATGACCTCGCGGTTCCTCGGAGGGCGGACGATGCGGGCACGCTACGTCGTGGCGAGTGTGATGGCGATCGCGCTGACCGGATGCGGTGGCGCGCGGTCGCTCGGCGGTGCGGATGAGGGCGCGCTGCTTCGGGACGCGGGCGGATGGTCCACCGGTCCCGCTACCCGGGCGGAACGCTCGCCGGAAGCGGGCCGCGCGCCCGGAGGCGCCGCGAGCGCGGCCGCGCTCAACCGCCGCCTGATGGAGCAGGCCGCGCGGTCGAGTGCAGAGGGCGACCTGCCGGTGGGCACCGGCGACCTGCTGGAGATCTCCGTCTTCGAGGTGGAGGAGCTGTCGAAGCTCCGGCTGCGCGTGCCGGGGCGAGGCATCATCTCCCTTCCCCTCATCGGGCAGATCCAGGCCAGCGGCCGCACTACCGCGGAGCTGGAGGACGAGATCCGCGCCCGGCTCCGGCGTACGTTCATGCACGATCCGCAGGTCTCGGTGTTCCTGCAGGAGTACAACAGCCAGCGGATCTCGGTCATCGGGGCGGTCCGGAAGGGCGGTGTGTTCAATCTCACCCGGCCGCTGCGCCTGGCCGATGCCCTCGCCCTCGCGGAGGGCCTGACCGAGGACGCGGACCGGCAGGTGTACGTGATCCGGCGCGCTCCGATCAGCGCGGTGGCCGCGGCGGGGGGTGCGACCGCTCCGGTCGGCTCGCCATCGGCGGGTGGAGGCACCGCCGAGGTGATGGCGCCGATCGATCTCTCCGAGCTCGCCGAGGGGCACGAGGAGCTGAACGTCGCGCTCAGGTCCGGCGACGTGGTGAACGTGCCGCGGGCCGGGTCCGTGTACGTCGGCGGCTCGGTCGAGCGGCCCGGATCCTTCCTGCTGAGAGGGAAGACCACCGCCCAGCAGGCGATCCTCGCCGCGGGCGGGGTCCGGAACGTGGCGGACTGGAGCGACGTGCGGCTCTATCGGAAGACGCCATCCGGGAAGGTCGAGGTCACGGTCTACGATCTGGACGAGTTCGAGAAGGGCAAGCCGGCGCCGGAGCTGCAGCGTAACGACGTGGTGGTGGTCGGAACGTCGACGGGGAAGGCGTTCATCTTCGGGTTCATCGACTTCTTCAAGGGCGCCCTCGGCGTGGCGAAGGGAATATGAGCGATCCCATCAATCGTGCGCTCACGAACGGGCGGGACCTTCCGGCGCCGCTCCCGCCGATCCGGCTCGAGGCCGAGTATCGCCGGGAAGGTGAGGCGCACTTCTGGGACTACTGGACGGTGCTCATCCGGCACCGGCGGACGGTGGCGATGGTGTTCGTGGGCGCCGTCCTCACCGCGCTGGTCTGGAGCGTGACCGCGCGGCCCGTGTTCACCGGCACCGCGATGCTCCGCATCGACAAGGAGGAGCCCCGGGTCCTGAAGTTCGACCAGACCGGGCGGGACGACGGCGGCGAGTCCGCCCAGACGCAGCTGCAGACCTATCATCGCCTCCTGCAGAGTCGCGCTCTCGCCAACCGGGTCGTCGGGCTCGTGGGTCTCGGGCAGAACCCCGAGTTCCGCTCCGTCGGCAGGCGGCCGGGGCAGCTGACCGACGCGTTCCTCGAGCGGCTCCAGGTCGAGCCGGTCCGCAACACGCGGCTGGTCAAGGTCTCGTTCCAGAGCCGCAGCCCCGAGCTGGCCGCGAAGGTCGCCAACACGCTGGCCGACGCGGCCATCGCCCAGCAGATCGACGAGAAGAAGGCCGCCGGTCGGTACGCCACCGAGTTCCTGGCCACCCAGGTCAACGAAGCGCGGCGGACGCTGCAGGCGAGCGAGGCGCAGCTGAGCCAGTTCCTGGCGGAGAACGACATCCTGTTCGTCGGCGCGGACCGGACCGGCGAGCGCGTCGGCGAGCGCCAGGCTCTCGTCACCCAGGAGCTGGCGACCCTGTCCGATTCGTTCCTGAAGGCGAAGGCGGAGCGGGTCGCCAGGGAGAGCACGCTCGCGCAGGCGACGCGCCCGAACGCGGAGTCGCTGCCCGCGGTCCTGCAGAACCCCCTGGTCGGCCACCTCAAGGAGGAGGCGACCAAGCTCGAGGCGAGATATCGCGAGCTCGGCCAGTCCTTCAAGCCCGGGTATCCCCGGATGCAGCGTCTGGCCGAGAACATCGCCGAGGTGCGCCAGCAGCTGCGCGTCGAGATCCAGCGGCTCGTCGAGGCGACGCGCCGGGAGTACCTGGCGGCGCTCCAGAACGAGACCGAGATCCGGAAGCTCATGGACGAGCAGCGGGTGCTGGCGCGGAAGCTGGACGGCCAGATGGCGCGGTACAACCTCCTGCGGAGGGAAGTGGATACGAGCCGCGATCTCTACTCGGCTCTGTCCTCGCGGCTGAAGGAGACGCAGGTATCCGCCTCGCTCCTGGTCTCGAACATCTCGGTGGTGGACCGGGCCGACGTCCCGGTGAAGCGCTCCGGCCCGCGCACCGGGCTCAATCTGTTGATCGGGTGCCTGGTGGGTCTGGTCGGCGGCGTGACCCTCGCGTTCCTCTTCGAGTACCTGGACACGAGCATCCGCGATCCTCGCGAGATCGAGACGATGCTCCGCCTGCCCACCCTCGGGCTGGTGCCGACGCGCTCCGCGCTCGCGGCCCATCTCGGCGACCGGCCTCTCGAGGCGGAGCGGGAGCCCGCGGGCATCCCGGGCACCTTCGCGCTGGTCGCGCACCAGGCCACCAGCTCGATCCTCGCCGAGGCCTTCCGGAACCTCCGGACCAGCGTGGTGTACGCCACCCCGGATCGTCCGCCCCGGACGATGCTGGTGACCTCGTTGCAGCAGCAGGACGGCAAGACCTCGGTCTCGACGAACTGCGCGATCACCCTGGCCCAGCTCGGGATGGGCGAGGTGCTCCTCGTGGACGCGGACATGCGCCATCCCGATCTCCACGACATCTTCGGCGTCCCCCAGACGCCCGGCCTGTCCGATCTGCTCGTCGGCGGCGTGGGCGTGACGGACATCGTCCGGCCGACGCGGGTCCCCGGGCTCTTCGTGATCCCGGCGGGCCCGATCCCGACCAATCCCGCGGAGCTGCTGTTCTCGCCGCGGCTCACCCAGGCCCTGGGCGTGCTCGGCGACCGGTTCGCTCACATCGTGATCGACACCCCGCCGATGCTGGGGGTCAGCGATACCCTGGTGCTCGCCCCGCGGGTGGACGGCGTCATCCTGGTCCTCCGCCACGGGCACACCGGGCGGGACGCCGCGCAGCGTGCGGTGCAGATGCTCGGATTGGTCCGCGCGCGGGTGCTGGGGGTGGTCCTCAACCACGCGGACGTTCGAACCACCGCCGCCGGGTATCAGTACTACCATCACGAGCCCGTCACCTCTGCGGCGTCGATCTGGGCGGACTGGACGACGCGGGGTCGGTCCGCATCGCGAGGGTCGAGCCAGGATCGCGACCGGGACCTCGGCGTCCTTTGAGACGAACGCTCGTCACGAGCCGGCGGGCCTCGGTGCTCCTGGGGGACGCGCTGCTGACCGTGGCCGGGAACTACCTCGCGTTCTGGCTCCGGTTCGACGGGTCGATCCCCGCCGGGTACTGGATCCTGTGGCTGCAGACGATTCCGTGCCTGGTGCTGATCCGCGGGCTCGCCTTCGTGTCGTTCCACCTCTACGATTCGGTCTGGCAGTACGTCGGGCTGCGAGACCTGCGGGCCATCGCGGTCAGCGTGACCGCGAGCAGCGTGCTGTTCTGTCTGCTGATCCGCGGCGTCCTGGAGCTGCGCGCCTATCCCCGCTCGGTCTTCGTCATGGACCTGGTGCTGGTGGTGTTCCTCATGGGAGCGGTGCGGGTGAGCTGGCGCCTGGCGCGCGAGTATCGCGCGAACGCCCGCACGAAGAGCGTCCTGATCTTCGGGGCGGGTGACGCCGGAGAGACGATCGTCCGCGAGATCCTCAACGGCGGCGAGCACGGCTATCGCCCGGTCGGATTCGTGGACGACGATCCGGCGAAGGTCGGCCAGCGCATCCACGGGGTCCGGGTGCTGGGAACCCGCGCGGACCTGCCGCGGATCATCGCGGAGACGAACCCGAGCGAGGTGCTGGTCGCGATCGCCCGCGCCACCCCGCAGACGCTTCGACAGGTGGTGGAGGCGCTCGAGTCGTACAAGCTGCCCATCAAGGCGGTGCCGCACCTGCGCGACATGCTCGACGGGCGCGCCCGGCTGCACGAGGTCCGGGATCTGGCGGTGACGGATCTGCTGGGGCGAGCGCCGGTCGGGCTCGACGTGGAAACGGTGAAGCACCTCGTGGAGGGGAAGCGGGTGCTGGTGACCGGCGCGGGCGGGACCATCGGCTCCGAGCTGAGCCGGCAGATCGCCGGGCTCGGCCCGAAGAGCCTCGTGCTGTTCGAGCGCTACGAGAACGCCCTCTGGGCGGTGGAGCGATCGGTCGCCGGACTCAAGCGCGGCGGGACGGTGTACTCGGTCATCGCGGACGTCACCGACGAGCAGCGGGTCGACGAGGTGCTGGGCGAGTATCGTCCGCAGCTGATCCTCCACGCGGCCGCGCACAAGCACGTGCCCCTGATGGAGCTCAATCCCTGCGAGGCGATCAAGAACAACGTCCGGGGCACCCGCATCGTCGGAGAGGCCGCGGTCCGGCACGGGGTGGAGTGGTTCGTCCTGATCTCGAGCGACAAGGCGGTCAACCCCTCGAGCGTCATGGGGGCCACGAAGCGGGTGGCGGAGCTGCTCGCGATGGCCCTGGCCGAGCGAGGCCCCACCGGGTTCGTGGTGGTGCGCTTCGGCAACGTGATGGGAAGCAACGGCAGCGTGATCCCGCTCTTCCTGGAGCAGATCCACGGGGGCGGGCCGGTCACCGTCACCCATCCCGACATGCGGCGCTACTTCATGCTGATCCCGGAGGCGGTCCAGCTCGTGCTCCAGGCCGCCGCGCTCGGCGAGAACGGGGCGCTCTACGTCCTCGACATGGGCGAGGAGATCAGGGTGGTGGACATGGCGCGGAACCTGATCCGGCTGTCCGGGTTCATCCCGGAGCGCGAGATCCCGATCGTCTTCACCGGGGTGCGGCCCGGCGAGAAGCTCTCGGAGGAGCTGGTGGCCTCGGACGAGAGCATCGAGCCGTCGGGGCTGGAAGGGGTCCGGCGGGTGCGATCGGCCCGGGACCTGTCGTCCGCGAGCCTCGGACGTGACGTGACCGACCTCGAGCACTTCGCCGAGAAGGGCGCGACCGGCGCGGTCATGCAGCAGCTCAGGTCGATGGTCGGGATGTTCCGGCCGGTGCTGCCCCTGGAGCCGGACGTCACGAGCGGCCGGCCCGTCCATCCGCCCGTCGATCCGGTCGACGTGGCGAAGCCCGCCGCGGTGATCGGCGAGGCGCGAGGCGCCGCGTGATGGGCGGCGTGCCGGCTCCGGCGCGCCGGCCCGGATGGTGGCCGGGCTGGCCGAAGCGCGCGTTCGACCTCGTGGTGGCGGCGGTCGGGTTGATCCTGCTCGCGCCGCTTCTGGGCGCGACCGCGCTGACGATCCGGCTGGTCCTCGGCCGACCGGTGATCTTCGCGCAGCGCCGGCCGGGCCGGCACGGGCGGCCGTTCGTCCTCTACAAGTTTCGCACCATGAGTGGCGCGCGCGCGGCCGACGGCCGGCTTCTGCCGGACCGTGAGCGACTGACCCGCCTGGGCCGGCTCCTGCGGCGGACGAGCCTCGACGAGCTGCCGGAGCTCGTCAACGTGGTGCGGGGCGACATGAGCCTGGTGGGTCCCCGGCCGCTCCTGATGGAGTATCTGCCGCGCTACACGAGGGAGCAGGCCCGCCGCCACGACGTGCGACCCGGGATCAGCGGGTGGGCCCAGCTCAACGGCCGCAACACCCTGCCGTGGGAGCGTCGCTTCGCGCTCGACGTGTGGTACGTGGAGCACCAGTCCTTCCGGCTCGACATCCGGATCTTGCTGGCGACGGTCTGGCACGCGCTCGCGCAGGTCGGTGTCAGCCAGCCCGGGGAGGGGCCCGAGGAGCATTTCCGCGGGCGCGAGACGACGACGCCCGCGCCGGATATTCCCACGCCGGACATCGAGGTCGCGCGGTGAGCCCGGCCGCGCCTCGCCGCGGCGCCACCGCCCCCAACCTGCGCTTCGAGGCTGCGGAGGTCCACCGATGGAGCTGATGCCGATCATTCGCCCGACCCTGCCCGAGTTCCGCGAGTTCGAGGAGCTCGTTCGCCCCAGCTGGAACGAGGGCCAGGTCACGACGGGCCGGATCGTGCGCGCCTTCGAGGAGGAGGTCTGCCGGCTGACCGGCGCGCGCGAGGCGGTGGCGATGTCGTCGTGCACCGCGGGGCTCATGCTGGCCGCCCAGGCGCTCGAGCTGCCGGCGGGCGCGGAGGTCATCGTGCCGTCCTTCACGTTCGCGGCCACCGCGCAGGCGCTGGTGTGGAACGGTCTGGTTCCGGTCTTCTGCGACTGCCTGCCGGAGACGCTCACGCTCGATCCGGCCGACGTCGAGCGGAACCTGACGTTCAGGACCGCCGCGATCTGTGGGGCGTATGTCTATGGTCTCCCGCCGGACATCGAGGCGCTGGCCGTGCTCGGCGAGCGACACGGCATCCCGGTCTATTTCGACAGCGCCCAGGGACTGGGGGCGGAGTACCAGGACCGGAAGGCGGGCGCCTTCGGTCACTGCGAGGTCTTCTCGCTGAGCCCGACCAAGGTCGTCACCGCGATCGAGGGCGGCGTGATCTGCACCGGCGATCCCGGCCTCTCGGCGCGCCTGCGATCGATGCGCGACTACGGCAAGGATCCGCAGAAGGGGGAGGACATGGTGCACCTGGGCCTCTCCGCCCGGATGAGCGAGCTGCACGCGGCGGTCGGCCTGCTCTCGCTGAGGCGCGTGGACGCGCTGGTGAAGGCGCGGCGGCAGCTCATCGAGGTGTACCGGGCCCGGCTCGGCGCGCTTCCCGGCTGCCGCGTGCAGGGCGCGCCACCCGACCGGTCGAGCAGCGGCAACTACTTCGTGCTGCTCATCACCGCGCGGGCCCGGGCCGACCGGGACGCGGTGTACGCGGGCCTCGCGGCCCGCGGGATCCAGACCAAGCGCTATTTCTATCCTCCGGTGCACGAGCAGACCCTCCTCCGGCGGGTGCCGCACCGGGTGAGCGCGCGGATGGAGCACACCGTGACCGCGAGCCGGGAGGCCCTGGCCCTGCCGCTGTACTCGCACATGACGCCGGAACAGGTCGACCGCGTGTGCCGGGAGGTGGAGTGCCTGCTGGCCTGAAGCCGGGCCTGCGGCTCATGGCGATGCCGACGCGCCGCCCGATCTCGCGAGCGCTCCGTCCCCGCGGCCCGATCCGCCCGCGGCGAGAGGAGGTGCGGCCGTGACCGTCGCCGCCAAGAGCGGGCTGACCATTTCCGCCGCCCCGAGCGATTCGATCGCGATGCATGTCGCGATCGGCGCCCTCTGGGCACTGGTGGGCGCGGTCGTATCGCGCGGCTTGACGCTGGCATCGTCGGTGCTGGCGGGCCGGCTCCTGGGCACGACGGGCTTCGGCGAGATCGGCATGATCCAGAGCACGCAGGGCCTGTTCGGCGTCGTGGCCGGCGCCGGGCTGGGGCTGGCGGCGACCAAATTCGTCGCGGAGTCTCGCTCGACCGATCCCGCGAAGGCGGGCCGCTGCGTCACCCTGGCGACCGCCATCGCAGTGGTCTCCGGCATGGTGATGGCGCTGCTGCTCCTCGTTCTCTCGGAGGTGATGGCCTCGAGCGTGCTGAGCGCCCCCCACCTGAGCGTGGAGCTGCGGGTGGCCACCGGGCTGGTTCTCTTCGGCACGATCAACGGCGTGCAGACCGGCGCCCTGGTCGGCTTCGGGGACTTTCGTGCCGTGGCCATCCTGAGCAGCATCCGGGGCGTCTGCCTGTGCGGGCTCCTGGTCGGTGGCATCAGGATGGGCGGCGTGCTGGGCGGGGTGGTCGGCCTGGTCTTGACCGAGGCGATCGCGGTGGCGGCCAACCACGTCGCTCTGCGGCGCGTCCTTCCCGCGACGGCGCCGCGGTCGGAGCGCCGCGCGGTGTGGAGCGAGCTGGTGCCGATGTGTCGATTCGGCGCCCTGAGCCTGCTGGGGAGCGTCTGCACGATGTCGGCGATGTGGTTCGCCAACCTGGTGATGGTCGCGCAGCCCGACGGCTACGCTTCGCTCGGCGTCTTCAACGCGGCCGAGCGCTGGCGGCAGCTGCTCCTGTTCCTTCCCGCCTCGTTCTCGCCGGTCATCCTCACGATGCTGAGCAACCTGCATGGCCGGAAGGATCCCGACGCCTACCGCCGGCTTTTCGGCCTCAACCTGACGGTCAGCGCCGGTGTCGTCGTGATCCCGTCGATCGGGATCATGCGGTGGGCGTCGCCGGCCATGGGCCTGTTCGGGGACGAGTATCGCGCCGGCGGGATGACGCTGATCATCCTGTCCGCCTCCTCGGTCGCGGTGGTGCTCAACAACCTGTTGGGCCAGATCCTGGTCAGCCAGGGCGCGGTCATGGGCCGCTTCGTCCTCGACGTGCTGCTCGCCGCGGTCCTCGCCATCGCGTCCTGGCAGCTGATCCCGATCTATCGCGAGCAGGGGATGGCGCTGGGCAGCCTGATCGCCTTCGGGGTGACCTCGGCCGCCTTGACCGCGACGACCGTCCACTTCATGAGAGCGCGGCGGGCGCGGTGATGAGGAGCCCGACGCCGGGGGCCACGTTCTGGGTGCTGGCGATCAACGCGGTGGCCCTGATCGCGTTCGCAGCGGCGCCGGCGGCCGAGGAGTATCCGCTCGCCGCCTTCGGCATCCTCGTGTTCATGCTCGTGCAGGCGTGCCTGCCGGCGTGTCGGATCCGCGTGAGCACGCCGGTGTGTCCCGCGAACATCGCCCAGGGCTACTACTGGGTCCAGCTCGTCCTCGTCACGGTACTGGTCGGGCACTTCGGGTTCAGCCAGGGAGTTCTGCCGCACCTGCCGTCGCGGAGCGCCCTCGACTGGGCCATCGTCGTCCACGTCGTGAGCTACCTGTCCTTCTGCGTGGCGTACCAGTGCTGGAGCGGCGCGGCGGCGGGCGAGGGTCGGACCCGGCGATCGACGCCCGGGGGCACCGCGTACCTGATCGTGCCGTTCGCGGTCCTGGGCCTGGCGGGGTTCCTGCTGGCGCACGGCGGCCTGGGAGGGTTCGTCGACTACCTCTCGTCGCCGGTCGCGGATCGTCTGCGGGCGGAGGAGGCGACGACGCTCCAGAGCGCCGCGGGCACCTTTCTGAAGCATTTCCTCGGCTTCGCGGTGGTGCTGGCGTGGAGCTGGTGGCTCGGGAAGGCGCCGCGCCGGAGGGTGTCGATCGTCGCGATGACCGTCGCCGTCGTGATGGTTCTGCTGCTGGCCAACTTCAACTACAACCGGGGCACGATGCTCGGGCCCATCGTCGCCCTGGGCGCGGCCTTCTCGGTGCACGTGTGGCGGATTCCGTTCAAGGGCGTGGTCCTGGCCGGGGCGCTCGCCCTGTGCCTGGCGTTCGTGTTCGGCTGGTATCGGTCGACCGACCTCGCCATCGGCGAGCTCTCGGTCTCCGCGGTCACGGAGACGTGGCGCACCGAGGACGTCGTGGAGTTCGTGCAGGTCTACGCGTCGGGGCCACAGATGACCGCCTACCTGATCGAGTCGCTCGAGGGACGGCTCTACTACGGCAAGACCCTGCTCCCGTCGCTGGTCTACCCGATCCCGGTGCTGGGCAAGCCGTTTCGCGACATCAGCGGCCCGGTGATCTTCAACGAGCTGATCTACGGCGAGACCGACACGCTCGACCAGGTCATTCCTCTGGCCGGCGAGCTCTACATGAACTTCCACCTGGTCGGCGTGATCCTCGGCAGCGCCTTGCTGGGGAGCGTCCTCGCCCGGATGCAGGCGAAGTTCGTGACCGCCCCGAACCCGGTGGAGAGCTACGCCTGGCTGATGATGGCGCTCTGGACCGTGTTCCCGGGCAGCCTGTCCGTCGCGAGCCAGATCTACGTGTACTCGTTCTGGCCGATCTACGCCTACTTCGCGGCCCGGAGGCTCTGGTCGTGGAACGCGGCGATGGCCGCCCATCGCGCCCGGAGATTCGCATGAACGTCTGCCTGGTCGGCGGCATCTTCGATCGGCCCGAAGCGGTCCGGTCGAAGCAGCTGGTGACGCCGGAGACGGTGCTGCTGGACGGGTTCCGCAAGGCCGGCGTGAGGGTGCACGCGGTCGGGCACGCCGGCTTTCAGCCGTCGGACGCCTACGACATCATCCACGTCCATCACTTCGGGCGGGCCGCGCTCAAGATGGCCTCCTCGGGCTGCCGGGCGCGCGTGGTCTTCACCGGCCACAACGGGCTGATCCCCACCGGCTGGGAGCGGTCGCGGCTGCGCCGCTACGCCTTCCAGTACGTGGTGGACCGGGCGGAGGCGTACGTCGCGCTGTCGCGCGCCGAGGCGCGCTACTTCGCGAGCGTGACCCGGGCCGACAAGATCCGCACCATTCCCAACGGTATCCCGGCGGACGTGTTTCGCGCCGCCGGAGACGGGCGGAAGCGGGCCGACAAGGCGCGCTACGACGTGCTCTACGTCGGGCAGCTGATCGAATGCAAGGGGGTCAGCATCCTGCTCGAGGCGGTGCGGCGGCTTCGCCACCAGCGCCCCGTTCATCTCCGCCTGGTCTATCACAACGCGGAGCTGGAGGCGGCGCTGAGGCGGCAGGCCGACGAGCTGGGCATCGCGGCGCACGTGGAGTTCGTGGGCATCCGCGGTCCGAGAGAGCTGGCCGAGGAGTATCACCAGGCCGACCTCCTGGTGCTGCCGAGCTTCGCGGAGTGCCTGCCGAGCGTGGTCACCGAGGCGTTCCTGTGCGGCACGCCGGTGGTGGCCGGCGCGGTGTGTGGGGTGCCGGAGCAGATCGGGCCCTACGGCCTGGCGGTGCCGCCGGGCGACGCGGCCGCGCTCGCGAGCGCCATGGAGACGATCCTGGCCGATCGGCGGCGCTGGCAGGGTCGAGCGGCCGAGATGCGGGCGTACGCGGAGCACGCGTTCAGGCCGGAGACGATGGTCGCCCGCCACCTGGAGCTGTATCGCGAGCTGGTCGAGGGCCGCACCGGTCCGGCCCGGCGGCGGCGCGCCTGGATCGATCCGATGATGCGTCTGGCGGTCGACGTGTACTGGGGCCGCCGCCGGGCCGCGGCGTAGGCGCTCGATGAACATCAGCCACATCAGCGTCAGCACGCTGCCGGTCCTGCACCGCTTCGGCGGCGCCATCGAGCGGCGCATCGTCGAGATCGCGACCGAGCAGGCACGGCGCGGGCACCGGGTCCGCGTGTACTCGATCGGCGACACCACCGAGACGCGCGAGGTGAGCGGGGTGACCTATCGCTTCCTCCGGTGCCGCACCCGGCTGCCGCTCCGGCACCTGGAGTTCCAGCACCGCGCCGTCCGCGAGCTGGAGAAGCGCTCCGAGGACGTGCTGCACTTCCACAGCCAACCGGAGGGGGCGTGGATGAGCCGGGCGGCGGGAGGCCGCAAGGTGCTCTCGTACGACTTCTTCCAGTTCCGCGGCGGCCGCGGGACGCCGCTCTACCACTGGTACAAGCGGGTGCTCCGCTCCTTCGACCTGCTCCTGCCGTGCTCGCGGTACTGCCTGGAGGAGTCGCGGAGCTTCTGGAGCTTCCCGACGAGCAAGCTGCGCATCCTCCACAACGGGGTCAACACCCGGCAGTTCCGGCCCGATCCCGAGGCCGCCGCCCGCGAGCGCGGCCGGCTCGGCATCGACCGGAAGGTGATGCTCTACGTGGGCCGGGTCTGCGAGCAGAAAGGGAGCGACGTGCTGCTCCGGGCGGCCGAAGCGCTCCGCGAGCGGCGCCGCGACGTGCAGCTCGTGGTCGCGGGCCCGATCGGGCAGTTCGGCCTGAAGGAGGATCCGGCCGGGTGGACCCAGCGCATCGAGGCGGGGGGCGGCCTCTACCTGGGCGCGGTCGAGGAGAGCCGGCTGAGCGCGATCTACAACCTCGCCGACGTGTTCGTGATGCCCACCCGCGCCAACGAGATGTTCGGCATGGCCGCGGTGGAGGCGCAGGCGTGCGGCAAGCCCGTGGTTTGCAGCGACTCGGGCGGGCTGAAGGAGGTGGTCCCGGCGAGCTGCGGGGCGCGCTTCCCGGTCGGCGATTCGGCCCGGATGGCGGACGAGGTCGAGCGGCTGATGGACGACGCGGACCTCCACGCGCGCTGCTCCGCCAACGCGCGGACCAACGCGGCGGCCTACGACTGGGCCCGCGTCTGCGACACGTGCGACGACCTGTACCGGGCGGCCAGCTGAGGCAGGAGGATCCCGGTGAGTGAGCGCGTGTCGGTCACGATCGGCATCCCGTTCTGGAACGCCCGGCGGTATCTCGCGACCGCGATTCGGTCGGTCTTCGCGCAGACCCACCAGGACTGGGAGCTGCTCCTGATCGACGACGGTTCCACCGACGGCTCGGTCGAGCTGGTGCGGCGTCTCGACGACCCGCGGGTGCGGCTCGTCGCCGACGGGAGCCATCGGGGCCTGTGCGCGCGCCTGAACCAGATCGCGTCGATGGCGCGGGGCACCTACCTGGCGCGGATGGACGCCGACGACGCCATGCACCCGGAGCGGATCGCACGGCAGCTCGCGGTCCTGCGCGCCGACCCCGGCGTCGATCTCGTCGACACCGCGACGGTCACGGTGGACGACGACCTCACGCCGCTCGGCATCCGCGGCGATCGGCCGCTGGACGCACGCCCGGAGGCCGTGCTGCGCGACGGGCTCCTGATCCATCCGACGGTCACCGGACGAGCCGAGTGGTTTCGCCGCCATCCGTACGACCCGGTCTTCGTCCGGGCCGAGGACCGGGAGCTGTGGATCCGGACCTGCGCGACGGCCCGGTTCACCCGGGTGCGCGAGCCGCTGTTCTTCTATCGCGAGGGGCCCGCGGGAAACCTGGCGAACTACCTGCGCACCGAGCGGACCGTGCGCGAGATCCTGCGGCGCTACGGTCCGCCGCTGGTGGGGGCGCGCCGCACCCGGCTGCTGGTGATGCGGTCGCGGCTCAAGTCGCTCACCTACCGCCTCGGCACGGGGCTCGGGCTGCAGGGCCGGCTGATCAGCCGGCGCAACCGCCCACTCGGCGCGGCGGAGGCGGGCGAGGGGCGCCGGGTCCTGGCCGCGATCCAGGGGACGCGGGTCTCGGGCCTCGAGGGCGCCGGGCCGGGAGCCCCGGGCGAGCGGACGCGTCCCGGGGAGGCGGCGGCATGAAGCCGCGGCTCCTGCACGTGACGACGGTACCGATGACGCTCGGCTTCGTGGCCGGGCACGTCGCCCATGCCCGGAGCCGGGGGTTCGAGGTCCACGCGCTGTCGTCGCCGGGGGAGGCGCTCGACCGGTTCGCCCGCGACATGGAGATCGAGACGCACGCGGTGCCGATGCCGCGCCGGATCACGCCCCTGGCCGACCTCGCGGCCCTGTGGCGGATCGTGCGGGTCATGCGGCGCCTGCGGCCGACGATCGTCGACGCGCATACCCCGAAGGGAGGCCTGCTGGCGATGATCGCGGCCGCCCTCTGCCGCGTGCCGGTGCGCATCTACCACCAGCACGGGCTGCCGCTCATGACCGCCACCGGGCCGAAGCGGCGCATCCTGAGGCTGACCGAGCGCACCGCGTGCCGGCTGGCGCATCAGGTTCTCTGCATCAGCGCGTCGCTCCGCGAGGTCCTGGTCGCGGAGGGGCTCTGCCCGCCCGGAAAGATCAAGGTGCTCGAGCACGGAAGCATCGACGGCGTCGAGGCCGACGGGAAGTTCGATCCGGCCGGCGTCTCGACGGAGTCGGCGGAGCGGGTGCGCGCCCGCCATCGGATCCCACCGGGCGCGCCGGTGATCGGCTTCGTGGGGCGCGTCGTCCGCGACAAGGGCCTGATCGAGCTCGCGCGGTCGTGGCGCGTGCTGCGCGTGGAATGGCCGTCGCTGCACCTGCTCGTCGCGGGGCCGTTCGAGAGCGAGGACCCGATCCCGGCCGACGTGGAGGAGACGCTACGGAGCGATCCGCGCGTGCATCTGGCCGGCATGGTGCACGACATGCCCGCCCTCTATCGGGCGCTGGACCTTCTCGTCCTGCCGACGTATCGCGAGGGCTTCGGCACCGTGCTCCTGGAGGCGGCGGCGATGGGGCTGCCGGTGGTCGCGACGCGGATTCCAGGATGCGTCGACGCGGTGCGGGACGGCGAGACCGGCCTGCTGGTGCCGGTGCGCGACGCCCCGGCGCTGACCGCCGCGATCGGCACGTACCTGGGCGACCCGGAGCTGCGTCGGCGGCACGGCGCCGCCGGCCGGCGCCGCGCCCGGCGCGACTTCGCGCCGGGAAGGGTGCGCGAGGCCCTGTGTCAGGAGTACATACGCCTGCTGGGCCGGCGCGGCTGCGAGGAGCTGGTGGCCCATGTGGGCCGCGTGCCCGGGGAGGCCGCCCGCTAGTGTGGCCGGCATTGCCGTTCATGGTGTTCCTGGCCGTCCTGCCGTTCCGGGGAACCGTGACCTTGCGGCTCGCCTGCCTCGCGGTGGCGGGCCTGATCGTCGTGACGTCCTGGCGGCGCCTCGCCCCGCCGACGCTGCCCTGTCGGGGGACGATCGCGCTATGGGCGGCGGTCGTGCTCGGCTCGCTCCTGGTGGCGGTCGATCCGGCGTACAGCCTGGGCGAGATCAAGAACGAGGTCGGCTACGCGCTGATGGCGTTCGTGGCCTTCTTCGCGTGGACGCGGAGCGAGAAGCGACTGCGCCTCTCGTGTCTGGCGGTGCTGGCCGGGTTCGCGGCCGTGTCGGGTTCGGCGCTGCTCGGCGCGTACCTCCGAGGTGGCGAGTGGCCGCCCGACGCGTACTACGGTGGCGTCGGCAGGGTCAGCAGCTATCTCGTCACCGTCGGCCCCGTTCTCGGGTTGACGGCGGTCCTGTTCGGGCATCGGCACGCGACGAAGTGGCTGGCGGTGCTGGTCGTACCCTTCCTGGCGGTGGCCGTGCTCACCGCAGAGCGAGCGCTGTGGCCCGCGCTCGGGGTGCAGGCCGCCCTGGTGTGCGTGTGGGGGTGGCGGGTCCGCGCCGGCCCGATCACCCCGCTTCGCCTGGCGCTGGCAGGCCTCATCGTGCTGGGCCTGGTGGGCGGCGGGGTCTACGTGAGCGAGCGATACCGGACCGGCGGCGATCCGCGATCGCCGATGGCGATGGGGAACGATTCGCGGCCCCGGGTATGGGAGAAGGTCGGCGAGGAGATCCTCGCGCATCCGTTGACCGGTGCCGGATTCGGGCGGGCGGTCATGGGCAAGGCCTACCCCGGCCTGTTTTCCGCCGCCGACCGCGGCGTGTTCTGGCACCCGCACAACCTCGTGTTCACCTACGGCGTCAGCGCCGGCGTGCCGGGCATGGTGGCAGTGCTGGCCTTGTTCGCCTCGCTCCTCGGGCGCTTCTGGCAGCTGGCGTGTCGCGGAGAGCGCCTCGCGCGTCTGGTTGGACTGGCGGGAGCCGCGATGGTCGCCGGCGTGCTGGCGCGCAACATGACCAACGACTTCTTCGTGCGGGATGGGGCGCTGTTGTTCTGGGCGCTGGCCGGGACGCTGTTCGGTTTTGCCTTGCGGCGCGAGTCCTCCGGGGAAGCCGATCTTCGGCCCGCGCGGCGCGGCGTCGTGCGCCAGGGCGCCTCTGCCGGTGAGCGCGGCCGGGAGAGGGCGGCATGAGAGACCGCACCCCGCGCTTCCGGGCCCTGAACGCCACGCACGAGGCAGGGTGGAGCGACTTGCTCGCGCAGGGGAAGGACGGCGTCGTGGTCATCGGTGCGGGAGGCCATGCCAAGGTGCTCATCAGCACCCTCACCGCGTGCGGAGTGTCGGTCGCGGCGGTGGTCGACGACGACGACCGCAAGTGGGGCATGAACGCGCAGGGCACGCGGGTGGGGCGGATCGAGCGAGAGCTCGGCGGCCGCGGGATCGTCGGGATCGGGGACAACGCGCAGCGCCGGGAGATGGCGACGATCATGGGCCTGGAATGGCAGACCGTGGTCCATCCGTCCGCCTACGTTCATCCCTCGGCGAGGCTCGGGCGAGGCACGGTGGTCTTCGCGGGCGCGGTCGTGCAGCCGGACGCGGTGATCGGCGACCACGTCATCGTGAACACGGGCGCCACGGTCGACCACGACTGCGTGGTGGGCGACTACGCGCATCTCGCGCCGGGCGTGCACCTCGCGGGCTCGGTGCACGTCGGGGAGGGCGCGTTTCTCGGAGTCGGGAGCGCGGTGTGCCCGGGCGTCAGGATCGGGCGCTGGACGACCCTCGGAGCGGGGGCGGTGGCGATCCGCGATCTGGCGGATGGTGTGGTGGCGGTGGGCGTCCCGGCGAGGGCGCTCGATCGGGGGAGGGCCTCGGGAGAGGGAGAATGGGCATGTCCACCTTGACCCCCGCGCAGCTCGAGCTCCTGCCCGACGAGTCGGACGTGGCCGGCTACGAGGAGAACGGCTACTACGTCTCGAAGGAGGGCGTCGTGCCCGAGGCCCTGATCGACGCGGCCTGCGAAGGGGCCCACCGCTTCTATCGAGGGGAGCGGGACGGCACCCTTCCCGTCGACACGGGCTTCTCGAACTGGAGGCCGGGCGATGGAGACGGCCAGCGCAACAACGAGTTCGTGTCGCTGCAGAAGAAGGAGCTCCACGCCCTCGCGGTCTATCCGCTGCTGGGGGCCATCGCGGCGAAGCTGACCCGGAGCCCGGCCATTCGCGTGCTGGACGATCAGCTCATCTACAAGCCGTCCGATGCCCGGAACGCGTCGCGCACCGTGACCGGCTGGCACGCGGACCGGGCCTACTGGGCGACCTGCAGCTCCGACCGGATGATCACGGTGTGGATCCCCTTCCACTCGGTGGAGATCACCCGCGGCCCGCTCGTGGTGATGGCGGGTAGCCACCGGTGGCAGGGGCTGCAGGACGTCCGCTTCTTCAACCACCAGAACCTGGCCGGGATCGAGGAGCGGTTCCGCGCGGACGGGCGGGAGGTTCGCGTCGTTCCCATGACCCTGCGGAAGGGGCAGGTGAGCTTCCATCACGGATGGACCGTCCACGCGAGCTACCCCAACACGAGCGGACGGCCGCGACTGTCGTACGCGGTCCACCTGCAGGATGGTGACAATCACTACCGTCCCTATCGCAACCGCGAAGGGAGGGAGATCCACATATTCGACGAGACGCTGTGCCGGCGGTTGCCCAACGGCGATCCCGACTTCAGCGACCCGCAGGTGTTTCCGACCGTATGGTCGGAGGGGGCTCGGTGAACGTCGCCCATCTGGAGATCGACGATCCGCGGTGGCCGGAAGCCCTGCGCCGGCTGCGCCACGATTTCTACCATCTGCCCGGGTACGTGAGGCTGGACGGCGAGTGGAACCGGGCGCGGCCGATGGCGTTCCTGGCCCGATCCGGAGAGGCGGAGCTGTTCATCCCCTACCTCCTGCGCCGCTGCGAGAGCCTCTGGCCGGAGCCGGGGGGGAGCGAGGCGGTGTACGACGTCGTGTCGCCCTATGGCTATCCGGGCCTGCTGCTGAGCGACGCGGCCCGGCAGTCCCCGGCGTTCGCCCGGGAAGCCATGCGCCGGTTGAGCGAGACGCTCCGCGAGATGGGAGCGTGTTCCGCGTTCTTCCGCATGCATCCGCTGCTCGGCGACGGGCTGTCGGAGATCTTTCCGGAGGGCTTCTTCACCGCGGCGGGGGAGACGGTCGCGATGGACCTGACCCTCGACGAAGGCGATCTGTGGAAGGGGATCCGGGAGGGGCACCAGTGGACGATCAAGCGGTGCAGGAAGCTGGGCTTCGTGCCCCGCATGGTGTCCCTGCGGGCCCACGTCGAGTGCGTCATGGAGATCTATCGGGAGACGATGGACCGGGTCCAGGCGAGGGAGTCCTACTATTTCGGCCGGGACTACTTCGAGAGACTCGGCGAGATGTCCGGCCAGGTGCATTGCTGCGTGGTGGAATCGGAGGGCCGGCCGGCGGCCGTCTGCATCTTCTTCGAATGCGGCGGAATCGTCCAGGCCCACCTGGGAGGCACCCGGTCGGAGTTCCTGAGCCGGTCGCCGTTTCACCTCCTCCTCTACTACGCGGCGGGATGGGCCAAGTCCCGGGGCAACCGCTACCTCCACATGGGCGGTGGCGTCGGCGGCTCCAACGACCGGCTCCTCCTGTTCAAGCGCGGGTTCTCGCCGCTGCGGTTCCCGTTCTTCACCCTCCGGCTCGTCACCGATGAAGGGAAGTACCGGGAGCTGACGGCGCGCCGCGCGCAGGCCGCCCTAGTGCCGGTGGAGGAGGTGGCCTGCGGCGACTTCTTTCCCGCCTACCGGGCGCCCCTGTGAGGAGCCCGGGCCCCCGTCGCCGGGTGGTCAGCACGCCGCGCCGGGGGCCGGTGCGCCCGGCGCGTACTCGATCGCGAAGATGCGCAGATCGTAGGCCGGCACGCTTCCCTTGACCGTCACGGTCGCGCCGGAGCGCGAACAGGCCGCCGCGGTGTCGGCGGTGTACTCGCGGGCGGCGGTCACGGCTCCCGGGATGCTCGCGGTGATCGTGCCGCTCCATGTCGCGCCCGAGTTGTTGATGATCGTGGTGACGAGCCGGCCCGGCGCGGTCGAGAACAGGTACTGGGCGTCGGGCCCCGACACGAGGGCGGGCGCATACTGGCGGTTCAGGTCGTCGAGGAGCCGGACGCCGACCTCCAGCAATCGGTCGCGCGCGGCGCTCTGGAGGTAGTCGGGCGTGGTCAGGATGACCCGTCCCGTCCCGACCGCGTTCGACGTGATCAGCGGGGCGCCGTCGCCGGAGGTCGCCAAGATGCGGGCGGCGACGCGAGTGACCGGCCGGTATCTGAACGGCGGCTCGGCGTAGGTGGTGCCGTCGGCCAGCCACCTCGAGCTGGTGCCGCCGAGATCGGCGCCGCCGAGCCGGACCCCGAGCAGCGCCTCGTCCGCGCTCGTCG
>Ga0070694_100000400_pt1 | contig 23586 bp, 17 predicted proteins | sample KBSK1251metaG_FD_65470 | JGI IMG/M metagenome (GOLD analysis project Ga0070694, IMG submission 65470) | Corn, switchgrass and miscanthus rhizosphere microbial communities from Kellogg Biological Station, Michigan, USA - KBS K1-25-1 metaG | ecosystem: Host-associated > Plants > Roots >... | reverse complement strand
AAGGGCGCAGCCTTCAAGAAAGCCGCTGACAAGCAGGCCATCGTCCTTTCGAGCTTCGCGCTGCTGCACCGCGATTTTGAGATCCTCAAAGAGGTGGATTGGGCGGGCGTGATTCTCGATGAAGCGCAGAACATCAAGAACCCGGAGACCAAACAGGCGCGGGCCGCGCGCACGCTTCCGGCCGATTATCGGATCGCGCTCACCGGCACGCCGGTCGAAAACAATGTCGGCGATTTGTGGTCCATCATGGAATTCTTGAATCCCGGCTTCCTCGGCACGCAGGCCGAATTCAAGCGCACCTTCTTCGTGCCGATTCAAGCCGAGCGCGACCCGGACGCAGCGCAACGGCTCAAACGTTTGACTGCGCCCTTCATTCTGCGCCGTCTCAAAACCGACAAAACGATCATCGCCGACTTGCCGGAGAAGATGGAGATGAAAGTTTTCTGCACGCTGACCAAAGAGCAGGCTTCGCTTTACGCTGCCGTAGTCAAAGAGACGAGCGACGCGCTCGAAGACGCGGAAGGCATTCAGCGCAAGGGGCTGGTCTTGGCGACGCTCTCGAAGCTCAAACAGGTCTGCAATCATCCAGCGCAATTTCTCGGCGACAACTCGGCGATTGCGGGGCGTTCGGGCAAGCTCGCGCGATTGACTGAAATGATGGAAGAAGCACTCTCTGCCGGTGACCGTGCGCTCGTCTTTTCGCAGTTCGCCGAGATGGGCGAGATCATCCGGCGGCATTTGCAGGAGACCTTCGGACGCGAAGTGCTCTTCCTGCACGGTGCGGTGCCGAAAAAACAGCGTGATCGCATGGTCGAGCGTTTTCAAAACGAAAAGGGCGGCCCGCGCGTCTTTCTGCTTTCGCTCAAAGCTGGCGGCACGGGTTTGAATCTGACCGCCGCCAATCACGTCTTTCACTTCGACCGCTGGTGGAATCCGGCGGTTGAAAATCAAGCCACCGACCGCGCCTTCCGCATCGGCCAAAAGCGAAACGTGCAAGTTCACAAATTCCTGTGCGCTGGGACGCTCGAAGAAAAGATTGACGAGATGATCGAACGCAAACAGGAGATAGCGGCGAGTGTCGTCGGCACGGGCGAAAGCTGGTTGACGGAACTTTCGACGGTGGAACTCAAGGAACTCTTCGCGCTGCGCGCCGAGGCAATCGGAGAATAAGACCATGGGCAGATGGAACCGATGGGATGATGACGATGATGATTGGAGCTATTGGGGGCGCTATCAGTCGCGGCCCAAGCGCCAGGCTAAAGGCGGCATCAAGGCACAATCCAAGCGCGGCGCATTTGGCGAAAGCTGGTGGGCCAAACGCTGGATCGCGGTGCTCGAAAGCTTCGACATCGGCGCGCGATTGCAACGTGGCCGCTCTTATGCGCGCAGCGGTCAGGTGCTTTCGATTGAGATCGGCGAAGGCGCGGTCAAAGCGAAAGTGCAAGGCTCCTTTCCGCAGCCTTACAAAATTACGATCAAAGTCAAAGCGCTGCCTGAGGCTGATTGGAAAAAGCTGGCGCAAGCCTTGTCGCGCCAGGCCATCTTCGCGGCCAAACTGCTCGCGGGCGAGATGCCGCAGGAGATCGAGCAGGTTTTCAAAGACGCGGGCCTCTCGCTCTTTCCGGAAAAGCTGCGCGATCTGGAAACGGATTGCTCGTGCCCTGACTGGTCGAATCCGTGCAAACATATTGCCGCTGTTTATTACCTGCTCGGTGAAGAATTTGACCGCGATCCGTTTCTGATCTTCAAGCTGCGCGGGATGAGACGCGAAGAGTTGGTCAAGCGCCTGGGGACAGCGGCTGAAGAAAGTGCTGTGACGGCAGCGAAGAAAACTGCTGCCGGAAAGAACAAGGCACCGGCTCTCACTCCGGCGCTGGAAAAAGAAGCCGCGTTGCCGCCGGAACCTTTGACGGCTGATGCCGCCAGCTTTTGGAAGGGCGGCATCTTGCCCGCCGATTTTCTCGGCGAAGTTCACTTGCCGCCCGTCAATGCGGCGTTGCCCAAACGTCTCGGCAATTTTCCGTTCTGGCGCGGCGCAGAACATTTCCTCGACGCGCTCGCGCCGCGCTATCAACAAGCTTCAGTGCGCGGTTTGGCGGCGTTTCTCGGCGAGCAGCAAAGTGATGAACAGCTAGCGTCATCGCCGCCAGTTTCTCCTGCGATAATGGCCGTGCGTGAACGTTGGAAGAAGCGTTGATCCTGGCAGCTCACCAACTGTCCAGCCAGCTTTTCAGTTCGCGGCTGGCTGATCCTCCCAGACACACCAGCGTAGAGAATCGAGGAAACTTTTAGCGCGGGTTATCCGTTTCTTTGTGTTCCTGATTCTTCCCTATTTTTTGTGGTGAAGCGCATGAGTGATCCTATCGAAATCAAACCCGGTGTGCTGTCGCCGGAACGCGAAACGAAAAGCCGAGTGAGCGTTTGGTGGAATGCGTTGCGCGAAGCCATCGGCGGCTCAGAACAGGATTTCACCGAAGGCAGCATTGGCCGCGCGATCACGCTCCTCGCCATCCCCATGGTGTTGGAGATGGGCATGGAATCGTTGTTCGGCATCGTCAATGCTTATTGGGTTTCACATCTGGGCTCGAATGCGATCAATGCCATGGCGGCGGTGGGCATCACCGAATCACTGTTGACGTTGGTCTTTGCAGTGGCGATGGGTTTGAGCATGGCGACGACGGCTGTGGTGGCGCGGCGCATCGGTGAGAAAGATCCGGCGGGTGCTGCCGTAGCCTCCCTGCAAGCGATCTTTCTCGGCGTGCTGGTCTCGGTGCCGATTGGCTTGATCGGCATCTTCTTCAATTCGGATTTGCTCCGTTTGATGGGCGCGGCGCCAGAGGTTATCGCCGCTGGCAGCGGTTACAGTGCGATCATCCTCGGCGGCAATATCGTCATCATGCTGCTCTTTCTGATCAACGCCGTCTTTCGCGGCGCGGGTGATGCCGTGATTGCGATGCGCGTCCTATGGCTCGGCAATATCATCAACCTTATTTTGGATCCGTGTTTGATCTTCGGGTGGGGGCCGTTCCCGGAATTAGGCGTCACCGGTTCGGCGATTGCCACCACCATCGGTCGCGGCGCGGGCGTGATTTATCAGTTATCAGTGCTGGGGCGTGGGCGCGGGCGCGTGAAAGTAAGCCGGAATCAAGTGCGGCTCCATATCAGCGTCATGGGGCAAATGGTGCGCATCTCGCTCGGCGGGATGTTCCAGTATCTGGTTGCCACAGCGAGTTGGCTGGGTTTGGTCTGGATCATCGGCCGTTTCGGAACAGCGGCAGTAGCTGGCTACACGGTTGCGATCCGCATCATTATTTTCGCCCTGCTGCCTTCGTGGGGCATGAGCAATGCCGCCGCGACGCTCGTCGGCCAGAATCTAGGCGCGGGCAAACCACAGCGAGCGGAGCGTTCAGTTTGGGTGACAGGCTTCAGCAATATGGTTTTTCTCGGCCTGGTGGCGATAGTCTTTATCATCTTTCCCGAACCGATGATCCGCATTTTTACGGACGACCCGGCGGTTGTGCCTTATGGCGTTGATTGCTTGCGCTTCATCAGCTACGGCTATGTTTTTTATGCTTACGGCATGGTCATGGTGCAGGCCTTCAATGGCGCGGGCGATACCTTCACGCCGACCATGATCAATCTCGGCTGCTATTGGCTCTTCCAGATTCCGCTGGCTTACACGTTGGCGCTCCCCTTGGGATTCGGCGCGCGCGGTGTGTTTCTCGCGATCACCATCGCCGAATCAATGATCGCCGTGGTGGGCATGCTGGCTTTCCGGCAGGGGAAATGGAAGGAGCGCCGAGTCTGAGCGAGGCTTGACAGGAAGCAAACCGCAGCATAGGTTGCTGATCCTAGTGCATCATCTATTACTCATCGTGTTCGGAGGCGATTAATCGTGGCGGAAGTGAAAGAACTCTTCGATCTCACTGGTAAAGTCGTGCTTGTCACGGGAGGTTCGCGCGGACTCGGATTGGAGATGGCGGAAGGATTGGCCGAAGCTGGAGCATCGCTCATGTTGGTAGCGCGGCGCGAGCAATGGCTTGGGCCAGCGATTGATGAAATGAAGCAGCGCGGATTTCGATGCGCGGGCGCGGTGTGTGATGTTTCCAAGCCTGATGAGGTGCAAGCCGCCGTGCAGAAAACGCTCGATGCTTACGGGCAGGTGGACATCCTCATCAACAATGCTGGCGTAAGTTGGGGCGCACCGGCGGAAGAGATGCCGCTGGAGAAATGGCGGATGGTGATCGAGATTGATCTGACGGGCGTGTTTCTTTTCTGTCAGGCCGCCGGGCGCGAGATGATTCGGCAGCAATACGGGCGGATCATCAATGTCTCTTCGATGACTGGCTTAATCGGCTCATTGCCCGATGGACAGCACATCGCGGGTTACGTGGCGGCCAAAGGCGGCGTGCTCGCTTTGACCAGGGAACTCGCAGCCAAGTGGGCGCAGTACAATATCCGCGTCAATGCTATCGCGCCCGGTTTCTTTCCATCGCGCCTAACGGAAAAAGTTTTGGAGAAGGACGAAGCGCGGATCGCGGCGGCGACGCCGATGGGTCGCGTGGGGCGGGCGGGAGAATTGAAAGGCGTGGCGGTTTTTCTAGCGGCGGATGCTTCCAACTACATCACCGGGCAGACCATTGTGGTGGATGGCGGCGGGACGATTGTCTAGCCGTGAGAGGGCAACTTGCGCAAGCTGCCCTCTCACTTTCAAGCCAGCTACCGGTTGGTTCCGAAGATCGGATAATCGCCGTGCGAAGTGCCCATTAAGAAGAGCATGGGCAGCGAGAGCCAGGCGTTGGTGCGCGAAGCGAGGAAAGCCTTGCGCGCCAAATCCGCTGGCGGCGGCGTGCCTTCGATGGTGGCCGCGATGATCTTCTTTTGCGCACGCCAAATGATGCCCCACACATTGAGCAGCATCCAGATGCCCAGCCCGCCGCCGACGCCAATCGAGAGCGTCTTGTTGTCGCCTTTGTCCCCCAGCAGATAAAGCACTACGCCCGCGAAAGCCAGGACTAAGACCGCAATAATGATGGCGAGGACGTTGCCATTATTGACGTTCTGGAGCACGCCATAAAGAATCACGTAAAAAACCAGCACTACTGCCAGCCATTGACCGAGCCATGACCAGGGATTCTCTCCTGCATTGCGGGCATTCGAACTCAGAATGTACATCGCGTAGTACATCAGTCCGGCGAGCACCGTCACCACCGCGCCCCAGCGAAAATACCAGAGCGCGCGCGGCATCAATTCGGGCACGACAACTTTTTTGGTCGGCCCATCGAGTTTCTTCATCAAGGGGACATTGACCAGATTGAAGAAGTAAAGAATGCCGATCCAGGTAATGCCGGCGACGAAGTGTGCCCAGCGCACAAAGCTGCGCATCAGCATGTCGCCGGTCGGCGAGTGAACCCAGGTGTTGTCTTGGATTAGCGCGAGGCAAGATGGGATGTGAGCAAAGGATTCCGATAGCATAATTCCCTCCCTAAGTGTTCTTGTTCGTTTGTTAATTTAGATGCGCCCGTGCTCAAGCCTTACTGCTGTGGCTTGAAGGATGGTCAACCTTCCTCAACTACGGGTAAAAGGTTGAAGGTCACTGCAAGTGGTGGATTCTGGTTGCCATTCAATCCGCGATTGACTTCAATACCGGCAATGACCTGTAGGAATATCCCGCGCCACTCCTCATCTGTCAAGCTGCCGAAGTCAGCCACAATCCGTCGAAGTGTCGCACTAACTTTCCTGAGAAGATCATCGGGGTTTGACTTCAGTAAATCAAAACTGGTTTGCAGACTGTCTAGTGTGGCTCTAATCGTTGTTTCCTCATCTGCCAACCTGCCTAATTGTTCATCTGCTTTCGATTGACTAATAAGGCGCTTCGTCACGAAGGATAATATCTCATCCCGCGCAATATCAATCTCAGCTAAACGCTCCCGCAACTGCTCCGATTTGGACTGAGCCGTTTGCTGCTCCTCAGTTAGCTGTTCAATCCGCTCCCGCAATTGGTCAATATAAACCCCCGGCTCCACCGCCAGTATAAAAAGCTCCCTCTTGATCCGATTTTCCAACTCAACTGCGCGGAGTCGCTTCGAGTCGCACGTTATGCCACGCGCCGTTGCCTTATATGGCTCCCTGATGACGTTGCAGAGATAATAACCGTTCACCTTTCCCGCCCCATTGCGCGGATTGTGCGCGTTGTATTTGCTTCCGCAGATGCCGCAGGTCAGCAGTCCACGCAATAGATTGAACCGCTTCCCGTTCCCACCTTCCCGCCGCATCTTCCGATTGCTGATGAGCAGGTTGTTCGCCATCTCGAATAGCTCCCGCGTTACAACCGCAGGAACATCGTATGAGATCAACTCCGATTCATCCTTCCGCTCTTTTCCAACTGCGATGCCATCTTGCTTGATGACCTTCGTTTTGTTGTAGCTGTACTTGCCTAAGTAGACCGAATTCCTGAGCGTGTGGCTGACCGTGCTTGCTGTCCAGATGTATGGCGGATTGCCGTGCTTGCCGTTCCACTCGAATGGGTGCGGGATTTGATCCGCGTTCAGCCGCGCGGCAATTTTGGTTGTTGAAAGTTCGTCGTTGACGTACCAATTGAAAATGCGGCGAACAACGTCTGCCTGCTCTTCATCAATTTCAAGCCGCCGCCCGTCGTTCACGCGATAGCCGAACGGAGCCATAGCGCCGCCCTGCCACTTCATCTCAGACGCGCCGCGCCGATGACCGCTGACGATATTCTTCCTCAGTTGCTCGCGTTCTTTCCGTCCCTGATAGGCTTTGATTGCGAGCATCAATTCATCTTCGGCGGATTCTGCTGAAAGTCGTCCATCGCTGACGCTGATGACCTGCAAGCCGAACGTTTCGAGTTTGAGTAGGAGCAGTGGGAGCGCGAGCTTATCACCGCGTGAGAGGCGCGAAGCAGACCAAACTATTACGGCGTCAAATTTCCCGGTTACTGCATCGCGGAATAGATTCAATCCGCCGTCCCGCTTCTCGAATGGAATCGCCCCGGATACGCCATCATCGGCATACTCATCAAGCAGCGTGATCCCCTCCCGCGCGGCGTATTCAACCACTGCGGCGCGTTGCGTGGCAATCGTCCCGCGTTCCCTCTGCTCATCCGAACTGACTCGAAGGTAACTGACGGCTTTCATTTTTTCCCCCGCTTCCCCCCTGCCGGTTTCAATTTCAATAAATCGTTCGGCGTGCATTCGAGCGCGGCGCATAACGCGGCGAGCACATCAAATCGAATCGAGACCATCTTGCCGTGACGTAGTTTGTACATAACCGCGTGAGATATGCCGGATTCAACGGCGAGGCGATAAAATGTCCAATCCCGCTTATTAACCATCGGCTCCAAATCTAATTCAACTGTCATATTTTGCCTTTCGTTTGCGCCAAGTCGCCCGCCGATGGCGGGTTGCCGTGACCTGATTGCCAAATGGAAGATACCATCAATGCCGCGTTTCATCTAATAAATTATTCGTTGTATGCCGCGAATTATTTATTAAATATCTGGTATTATGCAACGACCCGTTGTATATTATCAGCAGGTCGGAAAAACGACCGGAAGGGGAATCAAGATGATCGCACTAACAAACGCCGCGCCGCTCGCAAACGCCATTCGGAAAGCCAAGTCGCTCCGCCCGCGTGTTCAATTCGTCGCATTCCGCGTCTATCAGGTCATCTCGCCGTGTTCGGGTAATGTCTACCGCGTGACCTTCTCCGTCAATCCGCAGACCGGGAGCAGGCAGGGGCACTGCACGTGTCGCGCGGGAGTTGAGGCAATGGCGTGCTGGCATCTGGCGGCTGCGGTCGCCGTCCATCAGGCGATTCAGGCGGTGCGTGTTCACGCGAAAGCGCAGCTTGAGGCGGCGCGGGAGTCTGCGAAGGAATTGCGGCGCGAGCGCGAGATGGTCGCCTTGAATCCGTCGTGATCGTCGGGAATCAGTCAAGCGGGTGCTTTCGTTTTTTGCGGCGAGAACGAATGAAATCTAAAGACATATTTACAACGGCAAGGATTATTACATCCGCGATAAAGGATAGCACCAACGTACCAAACGTATCGTCAACCGGGTCTGCGCTAGGGAAGAATTTTTTCTTAAATATATAACTTGGCACAATAAGAACAATGAAAAGGATAATAAGAGCAGCCTGATTGCGCCTTTGCTCTTTTGAGCGGTACTTTGCAATCTCTCTCACACCAACAATCCGACCGCCGATCTTCGGCTCTTTCGATGGTTTGCTTACTAGCGCCTTTACTGCAAAATGTTCGCCTGCGTTCAGCAACATAGGCGTGACGATCAAACGCCGCGGTATTTTCGTTTCAAGATGCACTCCTTCGTGAACGTAATCAGGTGCATCAAGTTTAATGCTTACCTGTAAATCTTCCGGCTTACGTTCCGTGATTTGGGGTGTTGGTAAAACTTCGGCTACATCACCAAAGTTGATGCTCACCGGCATTTCGTAATCAGCTTGTGTAATCGGTGCATTACCATCATTGACGATATAAATTTCCGATAGATAAACTTCCTCGACCGGTTTACCATCGAGAGTAATCTGCACTCTATCTTTCAACTCAGAGTGAACGTTAAGCACTGACAAGTGATAATGGACAAGATAAGAAAGACTCTTTCGCGGGTTTCGCTTGTGCGCGTAGAACAGCGCGATGACGGCAACTATTAGACTCAAAGCCGCGAGAATGACTTTCGGATCGCTGAGGCTATTCATCATCCTTCCCCCTTCGCGCGAGATTAGCACCAGACCACGACGGCATCAAATCGGAATGTGCTTAATCGCCTGGATTATTAGCGCAATTGCAGCGAGCAATAACAGTATGATGCCGGTGATTCGGATGATGTAGGTTTCGGCTGTGGTGAACGGATCGCGTTTGTTTGGGTCAGGCATTGGCGTATACACTCCTCAGTAATTGAGTGACCTGCAAAGTGTATCGCTTAGACTATCTACTTAGGGGTAGACTCTTGGCTCGCGCGGCAGGTCTTTCGCGCTTTACGGTTTCGCAACGCAGTGCAAAACGGTACAAGTCTGTACCAAACGTAATGTCACAACTTATGGTGCAGTCAAATTGATCTATACAATAGTTCAAATGACCAATCGTGACCAGCTAAGAATAATCCAACTACCGCCAACCGTCAAGACTCGCGCGGTGGCGGCAATTGCTTCTGATCCGATGAACTGATAACCGGTTTGCCGTCCTGCTCGCGTGGCGATGCAACAGGCGATTGAGTCGGCGGCGGCAGTTGGTAAGCTACCGTTATATTAGTGTCGCTGTTGCCGATGATGAAGGTGTTGTGATTGTTGATGACGGTGCTGCCTGATGGCTTGGCATCAGTCGAATCAGGCGAATTCAAAAGCGAGTTGAGTAGGGATACGAACCTGCGGAATAGGTTTGACATACGAATACACTTCTCCGTTAAGAGTGATCCGCAAAGTGTAATCGCTTCGATCAAAGCGGGGTTTGATTCTCGGCTTGCGCGGCGAATCATTCGCGCTGTTACTGCGCTGATAGGCGAATCAAGTAGTCTATCACCATCACGGGAACGTTAAGCATTAGTTCGGAGCGGAATCCGTGACAGCCTGAAAATACTCCAACAGCCGCCAGCCGTCAATATGTCGCGCCGCGTTTTGATTTCGCCGCCTTTCGTGATACGGTTCCCCCGCCAACATAACAACCAATGGGGGAACCAAATGAAATCAATCCTGCTTGCCGCAGTAGCCGCGCTCGCCATTCAGTCGGGTGCGATTAGCTACGACGATTTTATGAAGACCGACGCCTCCGACCGCATCGCCCGATTCAATCAAATTACATCGGAGAACCGCGCCGAGATCGTCAAGACGCACATCACCCGCTGGCGAGACGCGAACAAGTCCGAACTTAGTAAAGACCAGCTTGCGATTATTGAGGAACAACTCGCGCTCATTTCCCCGGAGATGTACTCCGAGCGGCGAACTGAGGAATCAATGCAAAAGGTGCGAGACCTCGCCGAGCGCACCTCGAAGTTATTTACACAAGACCAGATGATTCGGGCATTCACAATTCGTGGGGTGTACATCCCAACCGGGAAGTAATCGGCAATCGTTCGCGCTTCGCTTCCGGGAAACAATCAGCCGGGACGCAATCAACCGCATCATAAATTCTCCGGCACGCGATGCCCCACAAGTGGAGACCCCAAGCCGCCCGTCATTAAAAGTGCGCCGGTCAGATTGACCGAGGGCGTGGGTTGGTCTCGCGCGTGTCAGCTTTCATAATTTTTCGCGATTCAATCTCCCTGTCGGTATGGCTTGCAGTGTCGTTAAAGGACTTATGCCGGTCAAATCGCCTATATCCAATTCCATCCAATTGAAGTCCATCAAGCAGGGTGCTGGCGGCAAGTGATATAACCCCTTTCGTATGCGGTGGATGCAGTCGGGAAGTGATCCCCCCCGACCTTAAATCAACCTATTTTTCGGCTACCTCGATCCGCCCCGATGATTTTTTATTCCGCCAAACGGGAATCGGACTGACTAGATGGATTAAGGCACTCTAATTGTAGACCGGGCGGCGGAACAACTTTACGGGCGTTACCGGGCTGACAAAGAGAGAAGAACCGCAGTTATTTCAACAGTTATTGCGTCGAAGTTGTCATCTCCCGGAGCCACGCGACGGGAGATGTGCGACTTCGGCAACGTTTTTTTCATTCATCAAGTCGGGGCAAGTGGACAAGTAGACACCTCCTTCGGGGTGTCTACTTGTCCACTTGCTTGATTGGGAGAACTCCTCTTTTCGATGGGTGACAAGATGACGGAATTGACCCCGCTTTTCGGTTTCTTCCATATACTCTTCTTATATACGACTTCTGGAAAATGATGTCATTCTTGTCATCTTGTCACCCTTCCCCCGGTTGACGATTTTAATGAAATAGTTTCGTTTCGCCTCGCTTTCCCGCATCTCGATTATACGTAATAGTTTAATGCCGTATCCCAATTCTGTCTTCGGGTATAGCGGTGCGACAATCACATTGCGCGGTGTGATTACCACTCCGCATAACCGGAGGATTGAGGTTGAAATATCTAACTTTTAATGGTGCGGCAAAAGCGGTTGGAATTAACGATTTGACCCTGAAAAGGGAAATTGCGGCAGGTCGGCTCTCGGCTGCCAAGACCGATGTGGTTGTCCTGATCGCCGAATCGGAGCTTGTCAGATGGAGTGACATCAGATTGCCGGAAATCCGGGCACGCCATCAACGACAAATCGCGGCGCGGGCGGCGAAGGGGGCGACTAATGACAACCGAAAATAATTCAACCCGCACCCCCCTAAGCGGTGCGGGCAACTCCCGGCGATTCGTTGACCAGCACGGCGCGGGCGTGCGACACATTCCCAATGTTGGCTGGTATGCCTTCAATGGTGCGGTCTGGACGAAGTGCGAAGATGGCGGCGCGGTGATTGAAATGGCTAAGGCGACGGCGCGCGCCATCTACGGCGAAGCCGCAGCCGAGACCGATAGCCGCAGGCGTGATGAGATCGCCCGGCACGCACGGGACAGCGAGTCGGAATGGAGGCTCAAGGAGATGGTATCGTTATCGAAGTCCGTACCGGGTATTACCGCCCGCGTTGAGGATTTCGACGCCAACCCCGATTTGATCGCGGTCGCAAATGGCACGGTTGATCTCAAGTCGGGCGAATTGACAGGACATCGGCGGGGGGACTTGCTAACGAAGATTTCCCCGGTTGCATACGACAAGGATGCAACTGCCCCGCGATTTACTCAATTTCTCGGCGAGGTATTCGCCGGAGATGGCGAACTTATTTCCTGGATGCAAAAGGCAATCGGGTACAGCATCACGGGGCATACGCGCGAACAGGTTTTTTTCCTTCTCCACGGATTCGGAGCCAATGGCAAGTCAACGCTCATCGAAATTTTGAATGCCATCACCGGCGACCTGGCGAAATCAGTTTCAACCGAAGTCCTGATGGCGGGAAATTCGGACGCGGAGCGCGAGCTTGCCGGGCTGCGCGGTTGCCGGTTTCTAAATGCCGTTGAGAGCGAAATGAGCGGTAAGCTCGCCGAGGGACTTGTTAAGCGGATTACCGGCTCGGATCGCATCGTCGCGCGCTACCTCTACAAGGAGAGCTTTGAGTACACCCCAACTTTCAAACTTTGGCTGGGGACGAATCATCTACCTGCTATTAAGGACAACACCTTTTCAATTTGGCGACGTATTAAGCTCATTCCATTCGGAGTGAAGTTTGATGGGGCAAGCCGCGACTCGAATCTCCGCGATAAACTACTCGCCGAACTGCCGGGAATCCTCAACTGGATTGTCGAGGGTGCGCGGCGGTGGTACGCGGAGGGACTTAGCAGTTGTCCCGCCGTGGAGTGCGCGACAAATAGTTATCAAGCACAGAGCGACCACATCGCCGAATTCATCGCCGATTCAACCGAATCCGTTACAAACGGGCGCGTTCCCATCGGCGATCTTCGGTCGGCGTATGAAATTTGGTGCAGGCAAGCCGAGGAAACCCCGGTCAACGCGCGTGAGTTAAAACGCCAGCTTGAATCGAAGGGGTTCCGGCAACAACGCGCGAAAAATGGTCGGTTCTGGTTTGGACTCGCTCTGAAGCCGGATGCCGAGGAAGGCGTAATCAACGCAGTCGGCGGAATGACGGCATCTGCCCCGCCGCTCAATTAGTCGTTTCGCCTGCTCATCAGGCGGCGCGACAATCAACTCGGACGCGAATGCGTCCATAACCAACGGATATACACAATGAAAAACGAACTTACGATTGAACAAATGGAAATAAACCTGGACAAATTCATTGAGGACGAAGGGCTAATGACCCTGCCCCCTCCGGTCGCTGCGCCCGCCGCCCAAGTCGCCGCGCCTCCTCCCCCGGCTTCGGTCGTACTTTGCGAGCCGGTTGATTCATATGAACGTCAGGTTTTTGATGCGGCGCTTGCGGCGTATTCCCGCGCTCGCTCTGTTGGAAGCCCGGAGCAGGCGAAAGCTCGATTCATTCAGCAATGGTATCAAAACGGACTCGGCGCGAAGCTGGTCAATGACGCCATCGCCGCCGAGGTCGCAGCCGGGGACAGGGATAAACGGGAGCGAGATGCCGCCATCGCCTACAGCCGCAAGCACCCAAGCTACCAGAGCTTTTGAATCGGTAAACGCCGCCACGGAGCCGCCAGCCCCGGCAAATGACATTCCCCAATCAAACAAGTGGACAAGTTGTCATCTCCCCCGGAGATGTGCGACTTGTCCACTTCCCGCAGTTGGAAACTCGAAATAAGCGACCGTCGCCGCTCAAGATGTGGTTGGATGAATTGAAATCGCTCCGGCTTGCGGCGCGTCATCTATTTGATTTCAATAGTAAGGCGGCATTTACTTATAGTTAATGACGGACAAGCGTGTTCACGATAAACATCAGCCCGCGCGATGTCAATGGAAGGCAGACCACTTGAGTGAGTCGAGTGCGCTACTTTGGCGGGCAGCAAAAGAGGGGCGACTAGGAGCGCCCCTCTGAATGAAAAACTGAAATGTACGTGCGGTTAATCCTGAGGCGGCACGACGACCACCGAAGTGCCTCCCTGGCGGCGAATGAGCAGCAGGAGGCTCTTCTTTCCGGCTCTCTCCAGGGCGGCGTTGAGTTCCTCGCGGCTGGAGACCGGTTGACGATTGACCTCTTCAATTACATCGCCGCGCCGCAACCTCCCGGCGGCGTTACTTTCCGGATCCACGCTCGTGACGATCACCCCGCGCGCTGACGATGGGAGTTTCATCTCCTGCGCCAGTTCCGGTGTCAGGTCTTCGACTCGCACGCCGGAGAGCCCGCCTTTCGCTTCGCTCGCTTCCCCGCGGCGAGGACTGCCGAGCGATTCCTGTTGGGCCGTGTCAATTTTCCGCTCGACCAGCTTGGCCGTCAATTCCAACTCCTTGCCTTCGCGCCAGACTTTGAATTTGACGGTCGAGCCGGGCGCAGTCTGTGACACGAGACTGATTAACTGCGTCTGGTCCTTGATGGGTTGGCCCTGGAATTCAGTGATAATGTCGTAAGGTTTGACTCCCGCACGGTCGGCAGGTTCGCCGGGCGTGACATTCGACACCAGCGCGCCGCGCAGATCTTTTTTGTTCAAGGCTTCAGCCAACTCGGGATCCAAATCCCTCACTCCGACGCCGAGCATGCCGCGCTGCACCTTGCCGCCGCGAATCAGTTGCTCCATGACGTTGCGCGCCATCTCGGCCGGGATTGCGAAACCGATGCCGATGCTGCCGCCGGTGGCGGAGAGAATCTGTGAAGGAATCCCGATCAATTCGCCCTGCAAATTGACCAGCGCGCCGCCGGAGTTGCCGCGATTGATCGAGGCGTCGGTCTGGAGGAAGTTTTCGATGTTGCCATCACCAGTGCGTGATGTGCGGCGCCCCTTGGCGCTCAGGATGCCCATCGTCACCGTCTGGCCGACGCCGAGCGGATTGCCGATCGCCAGCACGATGTCGCCGACTTCAGCTTTACTCGAATCGCCAAAGGGAACGGCCGGAAAGTCGCTGCCCTCAATTTTGATCACGGCGACATCACTGGTCTGATCCGTGCCCACCACTTTGGCCGTGAAAACGCGGCGGTCGGACAGCTCGACTTCGACTTTCTCCGCGTCCTCCACCACGTGATTATTGGTCAGGATGTAGCCATCGGGACTGACGATCACACCGGAGCCGGAGCCAAATGGTTCGAGCCGACCGCGTTCTTTCGGAGTTTGTGGCGGATTTTGTTGCGGATTTTGCGGAGTCTGCGGCGCACGGCGGCGCTGCGGCGGCGGCTGGTCATCTTGATCCGGGCGATTGAAGTAATCACGGAATGGATCCATGAAGAAAGGCACTTGTTGCTGCTGTGCTCGGCCGCGGCTATAAACATTGACCATGACCACGGCGGGCGTGACCGCTTTAGCCACAGCTGAAAAGCCGCTGTTCAGGTTGATGGCTTGATTGACGCGCTGGTCGGACGCCAAATAGATCGGCACCTTGCCGCCTCCGCTGCCAAAAGCCAGCCAGCCTTTGGCCGTCATGGCCGAACCGGTAAGCACACCGGCGAGCAGCAGGATGACGCCAGCCGCGACAATCAAGAGCCGGTTTTGCCGGTGCTCTTTGTGCGCTGTTTCATGCTGAGCCATAATAAGATTATCAATTCCCGTATCCATATATATTTTCCTCCTCATACTAACTCATCTGCAGGAGACCCCAAGGTCAGTGATACCGATTGTGAGGTCAATTCATCTTACACAATCGCAGAGCAGATTATCAAGAACTCGCTTGCTGCGTCCGCCAGAGCTTATACGAAGCAATTTTGTCAAAGGTTGATAAATCCGTGATAGGTGCGTGCCGGACTGGAAACGAGCGGCGATTGATAGTTTCTGTCTGGTGCGAGACTCTGCCCTTGTCTCCATTAATGGAACAGCTCTTTTGAGATATGCCTCTGGTGGTAAAGGATGAATCACTTGCGTTGATCTCGCCCCCATTTGCTGAGTTTTTGCCAACAGCCCCGCCCCTATTTCCTTGAGGCTCAGCGTTTGTCACGATCAGCCGTTCGCCGCCCCGCTTCCTTCCACTTTTTATTGATAGTGTGCCGTGATTTCCTGAGGAGTCAGAACATGAGACGCCGCAAGACACATCTCTTTCTTACCGGGTTACTGTTTGCCTTATTGCTGACGGCCGGCCCGCGCGCCTTCGCCCAGCAAGCAACCGCGCCGGACCTCATCAATGTGCAAGGCAAACTGAGCGATGCCGCAGGCACGCCAATCACCGGCCAGGCACAAATTACCTTCGCGATCTTCGACACTGAAGCTGGCGGCAATGAACTGTGGCGCGAAGGCCCGCTTGTGGTGACGCTCACGCGCGGCATCTACAATGTGCTGCTCGGCAGCACTGCGCCGCTGCCCTCGACGATCTTCAAGAGCGGCTCGGCGCGCTATTTGGAAATCACCGTCAACGGCGAAACGCTCGCCCCACGCCAGCGCATCGCCTCGGCAGCCTATGCCATCGCCGGTAATCAGGGCGAGGCTGGTCCGAAGGGCGACAAGGGCGACCGTGGCGAGCAGGGTGTGCAAGGCCCGCAAGGTGTCAAGGGTGATCCTGGTGGCACACAGGGTGTGCAAGGCGAGAAAGGTGACGCTGGCCCACAAGGTTTGAAGGGTGACAAGGGTGATGCTGGCCCGCAAGGTTTGAAGGGTGACAAGGGTGATGCTGGCCCGCAAGGTTTGAAGGGTGACAAGGGTGATGCTGGCCCGCAAGGTTTGAAGGGTGACAAGGGCGATGCGGGGCCTCAGGGTGTGCAAGGTGACAAGGGCGATGCGGGGCCGCAAGGTTTGAAGGGTGACAAGGGCGATGCTGGCTCGCAAGGTTTGAAGGGCGACAAGGGCGATGCTGGCCCACAAGGTTTGAAGGGTGACAAGGGCGATGCTGGCTCGCAAGGTTTGAAGGGTGACAAGGGCGATGCTGGCTCGCAAGGTTTGAAAGGTGACAAGGGCGATGCTGGCCCACAAGGTGTGCAAGGCTCTCCGGGTGTGCAAGGCCTTCCGGGTCCGCAAGGTTTACAAGGGCCGAAAGGCGACAAGGGTGATCCCGGCCTGCAAGGCTTGCCCGGCGGCGTTGGGCTAATCGCTTCAGCTTATAGCTTCAATCCCGCTTCTCCATCTGCGGGTGTGATTACGGTGCCGACTTCGTCCACTTTCGTCATCGGCCAAGCGGTGATGATTAGTGAACCGGGCAAGGCGCCGGTCTTCGGACGCATCACGGATATCACCTCGGCGACGAGCGTGGTATTCACGCCGGATTCCGGCGTCGGTGACGCGCCAGCTTCTGCCGTTTCCTATACGCCTAACAACGCGAGCCTCTCGATTGTCGGCGAACGCGGCTCAGCCGCACAACTCACGCCCGGCTCGGTCACCAACCAACTGCTGGCGAATGCGGCGGTGGATAACGCCAAGATCGCCAACGCCTCGATCACTTCAGACAAGCTCGCGCCTGGCGCAATCACTTCCTCGTCGCTCGCCGCAGGCTCCGTCACCACCATCACGCTGGCCGACGGTGCGGTCACTTCGGCCAAGATCGCAGATGGCACGATTACCGACGCCGACATCGCGGCGAACGCCAATATCTCGCCGAGCAAGATTCGCAGCGGCCCTGGGAGCGGCCTCGATGCCGACACCGTGGACGGCAAGCACGCTTCGGACTTCGCTCCGGCAACTGGTTCACCGAATTATGCTCCGGCGACGGGTTCAGCGAATTACGCTCCAGCAACTGGTTCGGCAAACTATGCGCCGGCCAGCGGCTCAGCCAACTACATTCAAAACGGCACGACCGCGCAAAATGCCAGCTTCAACGTCACCGGCTCTGGCACGATTGGCGGCAATCTGAACGTCACGGGCCAACTCACGGTCGGCGGCAAGAGTGTGACGAGTTCCAAGGTTACACAGCCGATTGACTACACACCTGGCAGCGCCCATACCATCGGCGGCACGCTCCAGACCTCAAGTTCTGCGCGCGCGGATGTGCCGGGGATGACCGGTTCGTTCACTTCGTCGGGCGGCGCGCTCCACATTTCGCTGAGCACGAGCGCCACACCGAGTTTTCTCGGCGGCGATCTCAACGCCGGGGTTGAATACTCGATTCAGATTGACGGCGGGGCGGACATCATCGTCGGGCAAATCAATTTCCCGAAGATCATGGCCAGCGGAGCGGTCTCTGATGGGCTGCGCCAGTATGCCAGCTTCTTCAAAGTGGTTCTGAACATTCCGGCGGGCACGCACACGATCAAGATCCGCTGGCGCATCTCGAAGAATCCCGGCAATGCCCAGGTCAATGTTGATGGCGATGATCTCTTCCAACTCACGATCATCGAGGGTGGGATGTAGAAACGGATTCGCAGGCGCGGCCAAAAACCTCACCCCATCAGTCCGCCGCGCCTGAAGAGTTGTTCGTTGTTCGTTTTAAGTTTTGAATTGGCCGCCTTCAACTTAAAACGAACAACGAACAACGAACAACTGTTTACAGCGCGGAGATATCAAGTTATGACTTCACAGCCTCTCAACCGCGTAGATCATCATCGGTCTTCCCCGCAACCTGGCTCGTTGTTCGCCGGTTGGTTGCTCGATTTCGCATCACTCTCGCTCAAACTAGCGGCGGCGCTGGCGCTCATTCTGCTCTGCCTCAGCCTGACGGCGCACGCGCAAAGTTTGCAATCAGGCGAACGCAATGCTGGCCAGGCGCAAAGCGCCGGATACCGCGTCTCGACGCAGTCGGTCAACGGCGGCAGCGGCGCTTCCAAATCACCCAGCTTCGAGAATGTGGTAGTCATCTCGCAGCAGGCCGCCACGGGCTTGCTCCGCGGACACAGCTTTCAGATGGAACTAGGAGTGCTCACCTCCGAAGATCTCATCAATGTCAATCCAACTGACCGCGAGTTAGTCGTGGTCTCCGCCGCCTCATACACTCCACTCATCGCGCCGGGCTCTATCGCCACGGCCTTTGGCACTCACCTGGCATCGGCGGACGCCGCTGCCGCTTTCCTCCCCTTGCCCATCAATCTCGCCGGTTCAAGCGTGCTGGTTAATGGCCGTCTCAGTCAGATGTTTTATATCAGTGATGACGCGCCGCTGGGTTATGGCCAAGTTAACTTCTTCGTGCCGGAAGATACCGAGGAAGGGTTGGCCGAGATCGTCGTGACAGCCGCCGATGGCACGCGCTCAGTCGGGCGCGTCCAGGTGGGACGCGTCGCGCCAGCAATCTTTACGACCACCGCCGATGGCATCGGTGAACCCGCCGCGCTGGCGACCTCCGACGGCGCTAATTATTTGCCTGCGCCCTTCGACGCTGAAGTCCAGGGCAGGCCAAACTATCTCGTCCTGTTCGGCACCGGCTTCCGCAGCCGCACCGACCTCAACCGCGTGCAGATCCTCATTGACGACGTGCCCGCGGAAGTGGCGTACGCAGGGTTACAGGGCAGTTTCATCGGACTCGATCAAATCAATGTCATCATTCCACCACAGCTTCGTGGCAAGGGACGAGTAAATCTAAGATTGGTGGTAGACGGCCTGACCGCAAACATTGTCCAGATCAGAATTAAGTGAAGCCGCACCACCCCAGAAAAGAGCGTCGGGGTCGTCCCCTCAAGGCGCCGAGAGTTTGAACAGGAGTTGAGCACAGAGTCCGAGTGATGGATCTCCAATTCACCCATCAACAATATCTCTTCTGCGCCGCGAGCATCGCCCGAATGGGCGTTAATTGATGCTCGCGGCGTTTGCCGCCACGGGCTACTCGTTGATGAGTCGCTTGAGCGCGCAAGTGAAGTGACTGGGATTAGTGTCACCGGACTTGAAGGCTGACTCTTGTCCAGGCCGCGCCCTGACTCTGATGGCATCGCCAAGCTGGGCGACAAGATGATCGCACCAGCAGGAATAAGGAGTTTGATTAAGCATGGTTGGTCGCGCATTTCTTTTTCGCTTCTTCCGCCGCAGCGCACGAGTTTGCTCCGTCGGGTTGCGCCAAGCGGGATGGCTGATGATGGCTGTGATTTGTTTGGTCTCCATCAGTGCTTGGGGTTTGCGCCAGGCGTTGGCTGAGCGTTCGCCGCGCGGCCTGACCAGCTCCGCTCCAGTTTCCAGCGCCCGGAACCAAGTGATCGGGGAATTTGAAGGCCGCTTCGATTCGAAAACGCAACGCTTGAATATTTATCAAGCTTCACGCGAATCAATCAGCTCCCGTGCGCTGCGGAGTTTGACCTTCAACGCGCGGAGCGAGAGCAATACCGCGCTCCCGCCCGGCTCCTTCACCTGGGGCAATACGCAAACCGAAGGCGCGGCGCTTGACCGGGTCTTCATCAGCAGTGGCGAATTGGCCGGCACGATCTCGCGCGAGGTGCAATGCACCAACAACACTTCCTACACTTTCTACAATGTGCGGGTGGTTTTCATCGATTTCAAACACGACAACTCCAACGGCGCGCCGGCCGTCAACTCACCGGCGGCGGGCGGACTGGCTTACTACAACGACGGCCAGATCGCCTACAATGGCAAGCTCAACGTCTCGCGGGATTATGGCGACATTGCGCCAGGCGCCATGGGCAAAGCCATTTGGACTTTCTCGGTGCCGACCACCGGCCCGACTTTTTATTTCCGCGCCGTGATCCTGGCCGACCTCGGCGTCGCGGCTGAGAGCATCGAACCTGCGGCAGTGCAGGTCAACGCCAGCACCGGATCGAGCGTCATCATCCACGGTCGCGGTTTCACCGGCACGCCGAGCGTGCAACTGCTCAACAGCAGCGGCGCATCAGTGGCGGCCCTGACCGTCACGAGCGCCAGCTCAACCGACCTCACCGTGAATCTTCCAGCCAACACCGCACCGGGAATTTACAACCTGCGCGTGACCAACCCTGGCGGTACGGCGGGCGGCGTTGGATCGAGCACGATCAATGGGCGATTGACGGTGACCGGTCAGCCCGATGCTGCGCACGTGCTCATGGGCGGCATCAGCGCTTTGAGCGACACCGGTCCGTATTTGGTTCAGAGCACTTCCATCATCCAGTCGGATGCGACGATTCTCCCCGGCACAGTTTTCTATGTGGCGAGCGGCGCGACGCTGCAAATCGCCGCAGGCGCGAATGTCACGGCGAATGGCGGCATTCCCGGCGTCCCGAATGGAGCTGGCGTGAGTGCTCCCAAACAGATCGTCTTTACGGCTCAGCGCGCGCCGGGCGCCGCGCTGCCCAACGCGGGCGCGTGGGGCGGGATTGATGCTACTTCCTCTGCCACAACCAAGATGATTTTTCGCAACTGCGTGCTCGAATACGGCGGCCTCGCGGGCGGCGCACAAATCACCATCACCGGTTCGGGCCGAACGCTGCAATTTACCGACAGCGTCTCGCGCAAGAGCGCTGGCTCCGGCCTACTCGCTCTGGGCGCGAGTGATAGTCTGAGCAATTTCACCCGCTCGCGGATCGAAAACAACGGCTCCTCGCAAGCTGACGCGGCGGTGATCTTGAGCGCCAATGCTTCACTCGGCCTCTACGATCTCGACGGCACGACCGCCGGCACCAGCGTGGGCGATGCCAATTTCTATTATTCTTCGGCCAACTTCTTTGCGGGCAATTCAAGCAACGTAGTGCGGATCGGAGCCGATGCACAGGCGAATTCCAACGATTTCACCAAGTCGGGTGTGCTGGTTGGACAGGGCAGTACGCCGATTGAACTTCGCGGCAGCAACGCCAATCCGGCGATCATCGGCAACAACAGTCTACCCGGCGCGGAATTGAGCATCGGGCCGCGCGCCACGATTCAACTCGCGGCGGGGCTGGATCTGCAGGCTGGTGATTTCGCGCGCGGACTGTTCGGCGGAATTGCCGCCAACGGTTTTGCCGGTGTGACGCAAGTGCCCGGCGCAGCCTTCGGCAGCTCGCAATACATCATCTTTGACAAGGCCCCTAACGGCTCCAACTTCGGCTCGCTCTTTTTCTCGCGCAATGCGGCGGCCAGCTCTATTCTCAACTTCTGCAAAGTGCAGAACGGCGGGGCCGGTGTTCTCGGCCAAGCGCAAGTGATCGCAGACGGTGTCGCCGTCCGCGCCAAAAATTCGCTGATCAATAACAGCGCGAGCGGCGGTACGCTGCAAACCAACGGCGGCTCACTCGACACCACCAACTCCGACATCAGTGGCAACTCCATGATGATTGATACGATCGTCGGCGGTGTATTGGGTGATGGCAACTCAGCACGCATGGCCAATTTCGTCACGCCGGTCGCAGTCGCTGTGGATCCGCTGGGTCGCGGGATCTATGTCGCTGACAGCGCCTCGCCCTATTTTGTTCGCTTCATCAACACCAGCATTTCAACCGTCACCATCGCTGGCCAAACAGTCTCGCCCGGTACGACCCGGATTCTGGCGGGCGGCGGGGCTGATTTTAACGACAACGTGGCGGGCATCCAGGCCGAGATCGGCACGGTCACCGGAGTAGGCGTCAGCCAGGACGGCAAATTTCTTTACTTCAATGATGCTTTTTTAGGCGTCGTCAAAGTGCTCAACCTTTCGGCCAGCTCCGTCATGATCGGTTCCACTCAGCTTGCCACCGGCTACGTCATCACGCTGGCGACCGGCTTCGGATCAGACTTGTCCGGTCTCACGGTCAGCCCGGTGACGGGCAATATTTACGTGGCTGACGCCACCTCCGGCATCAATAAGGTCTATCAGATTGATCCGGCCGGGAACACGACCGTGGTGGCAGGTAATAGCGCCAGCACGTTATCCACTGACCCGATGCCGGCCACGACTGCGGCGACGAGCGTGCCGCTGCTTCAGCCGCGCGCGGTGGAGGTGGATACGGCGGGCAACATCTATATCGCGGACACCGGCCACGCGCGCATTCTCAAGGTGACTGGCGGAGCAGTCTCGCTCCTCGCGCAGCTCACGCCTGGCGGCGGTGGGCACTATCCCAATGGTCTGGCGTTTCACAATGGGAAACTCTATGTCGCCAACGGCAACGATCAAACGATTATGCGGATCACTGGCGGCCTCCAAACCATCGCGGGTGTGTCGCGCGTTGGCTGCGATTACTCTGCTTCAAGCTGCGGAGACAACGGCTTAGCTTCAGCCGCCACCTTCAACATTCTCGGCAGCGGAGCGGTGCCGAATCCGCCGATGGTCGGAATCAAAGCCGACAGCAACGGCATCTTCATCCCCGACCAGGGCATCTTTTCGCGCGGGCGCATTCGGTACCTGAATCTGAGCGCCTCGACGGTGACACTCGCCGGGACATCCATCGCGGCCAACAAGATTGCGACCATCGCTGGAACTGGCCTCCTGGCGCCCTACGATAGTGGGCTGGCCACGAGTGCGACGCTCGGCGGCCCCATCGGCGTGGCGGTGGACGCCAACAACAATCTCTATGTCACCGAATCGCTCACCAATCGCTTGCGCTTCGTCAATCGCGGCGCCACGACTTTGACCATCTTCCCTGGCACGCAGGCCGAGCAAACAGTTCCGGCCGGCGGGATCGTGACGATCAATAAGGACGCGGGGTTTGGCGCGGGCGATAACACTCCGGTTAACTTCGGCACCCTTGAAATGCCGCAAGGCGTGGTCGCCACCGCGCAAGGCATCTTCATCGCTGATTCCAAGAAAGGCCCGAACGTGCCCACGGGCACGGCTGGCAAGCGCACTGGCTCGATTCGGTTCATCAACACGACCAATGCTGCGGTGACCTTGTTCCCGCAAGCCGTCGCGCCGATCCTCGCGCTGCCCGGCCAGATTGTGACGGTCGCAGGTGGTGGTAACACTACTGCCAGCGTCGGCGGCGTCCGGCTGCTGGATCCGGCGGATGTGGCCATCCACCCACTGACGGGCGACATCTACATCGCGGATGTCGGCAACAAAGTCGTGCGCAAGGTGAACATCCAGACTGGCGCTATTACCGACGTGGCTGGCTTGCCCTCGGCCCAGTACACGGGTCTCGCTTTTGACTCTACGGGGCGGCTCTATGTCGTCAACTACGATACCCGTCACGTGCTGCGTCAGAGTGCAGTGGATCCCAATCTCTTCACGCA